>Ga0123519_10000283_pt1 | contig 88087 bp, 75 predicted proteins | sample YelNatPaOPRAMG02_FD_87396 | JGI IMG/M metagenome (GOLD analysis project Ga0123519, IMG submission 87396) | Hot spring microbial communities from Yellowstone National Park - Yellowstone National Park OP-RAMG-02 (version 2) | ecosystem: Environmental > Aquatic > Thermal springs > Hot (42-90C) ...
AACTTAAGTTGATTTATTTGTGCTTCTTTTATAAGTCTATTTTTTGCAATCTCACAATAATTCTTGTCAATCTCAACCCCAATCCCCTTTCTATTTGTTAGGACACACGCAATTAAAGTTGACCCGCTCCCTAAAAATGGGTCTAAAACAGTGTCCTCCACAAAAGTAAACAGCTTTATACATCTTTTAGGAAGTTCAACTGGAAACGGAGCTGGATGGCCAACCCTTGTTTTGCTTTCTCCCATAAAAGTCCAAACTCCATTAGTCCAATCAATAAATTCTTTTTTTGTTATATCTGACTTTTTACTACCACTGATTTTTTTCCATCTTTTTTTATATAAAATAGCAATCATCTCAACAGGTGCTATCACATAAGGAGCGGCAGCTGATAGCCACGAGCCCCACGCAGTTCGTCTTGAAATATTTTGTTCATTCCACACAATTGTAGAATGATACTTAAACCCTATTTTCTTTGCGATAGTAATAATATCAGCATAGACACATTGCTGACCACCTTTATTTTTATCGAGAGGGATGTTTAAACAAAAACGCCCGTCATCCCTTAGAAGTTTGTATGCTTTCTCCATCCATTTATATGTAAATTCAAGATAAATATCATAAGGTATCTTATCATCAAAAGAGTTGTACCTGATATCAACATTGTAGGGAGGAGAGGTTACAATTAGGTCTATTGTATTTTCCCCAATGCAATTTATAGTTAGAAAATCATCATTATATATCTCTACATTCTTTGCCTTTGCACTAAAGTAAAGTTTCTCATTCATAGTTGTTTAATCCCTTCCACCTTTTTGAAACTTTCGTCTAACTCGATTATAAACGAACTGGTTCGCTTTTTATAGCAAATTAAGGTTCAGCCGAAGACGGAATTTTAGTGAGCGCCGTAAGGCACGAACCTTTCATGCTGTATTATACGCTGTTGGTCGCCATACTTCATATATCAATCTCCTGCAAATCTCTATCATTTATTACTACCCTAAAATTGTTTTCTTTGGCTTCTCTCTTGAGGCCCCGTAAATAATCAATTTGAGATTTTCTTAAATTATCCCTTGAAAATTTCATATCACTTGTAAGTTTTAATACAGGTATAGGAATGTATTCAATATTGCCTATCTTTACTTCTTTCAGATTTGTAAATAAAATCATCTTTACTAATCCATCTTTTATATCTTCCAACGAGGGAATAAAACTTTGCTTGCTATGTTTGCCCTCTATCAGATAAATGGTATTCTTTTCAATATCAACTTCGTCGCATGTGAAAAAGTAATACCCACCAAGATAATTTTTTATTGTTAAAGTTGCTTTAACTCCTGATAATTCTTCTTTAGGTTGAACCGTTATAGATTCTCTATTTTGTGCTTTCTTTGCCAAATCCCTTGAAAGCATCATAAAATTCTCCATTCCCTTAAGAAGTTCATTAACTCTTTTCCTGGCGGTTTCTTGTGAATGCATTTCAACTCCAAGTACTTTTGAAATTCTTTCATAGAAATTTATTGCCTTTTCTGCTATATCCCCAACATTTTCAATTTGAGAAAGATTCCAATGCAAAGCATCTGATTGATATGCTAAAAGGTTATCTATTTCCCCTTTAAGATGTGTTATATCAAATATTTGGTTTGTTATTTTATGTTTATATCTTGAACTCCTCTCTGCATTGCTGTAATAGGAAATGATTGTATAAACACCTAATAAGCTCATTAAGGAGATTGTATCCCATTGTAAAAAATCTCTATCTCCTTCTTTCCCCTCATCTTTTACAATCGGAATTATGGTTGTTTTTTTACCTGAAAAACCTAAAGTATCGTAAACTCGAGCATAGGGATACGACCTTGTTCTTTTGGGTGAAACCCACCAACTAAATGCAATTTGTTTATTCTGCCCTATGTTAAGTAAAAATGAACCATCTTTAGACAAAGCATTGGCTAAATCCGATATGTTATAGGTTTTCAGCATACGGCATAAAAAGGGGGTATATTTTATTCCAGTTATTTTAGCCGATATATCCATATTTAACACCTTCTCTTATTATCACTTCAAAAGTGTCTTCTTGATTATTAAGATTTAGTTGTCCTTCAAACCCAAGTTTCTTCTTGATAATAGGAATAAGAGATTTTTTTATCTCTATTCCAATGCTATTTCTTCCTAATGCTCTTGCCACTTTCATCGTTGTCCCACTGCCTACAAAAGGATCCAACACAGTTTCGCCAACATACGAGAATAACTTTATAATTCTATAAGGCAACTCTTCTGGAAAAGCAGCAATCTCTTTTTCCAATGGTGAACCAGGCAAGACATTAACCATCTCCCAAAGTGTCATATACCATTTATTATCGGAAAATTCTTTTATATCTATCTTTGATGCTTCTCTTATTTCTTTTGGAATAGAATGATAATTAAACTTACCTTTCTGAAAAATAATTATACTTTCTAAAAGGTTATCTGGATAAAAATACATCGGATAAGGGTTTTGTAAAAGAACCCCGCTTCGTCTACTTATTCTTAAATATCCATCAGGTTTTTTCCAGATAATACGGTCTCTATATCTAAAACCCGCATTCTGAAATATTTTAGTTGCATCCGCAACAATAGGAAATTTTTCGCTATTAACAAGCATATCATCAATGTTTAAAACGGCTATCCTGCCATCTCCCAGTACTCTAAATACTTCTCTTGCTACTCTATTCAAGACACCTAAATATTGGTTATAATTTTTAAATAACCCTTTATAGTCAAAAGGTGCATTGAAATAGGGTGGAGAAGTAACCATCAAATGTACACTTTCATCTTGGATTTCTTCCATGCTCATACAATTGCCGATTATTAACTTATGAGTTGTCATAATTTTTTCTCCTTATTTTGACGACCAATGGCGTATAACGTTTTCAGCATAAAAGAAGTTTTTGCGAAGCAAAAATTTTGGTGAGCGCCGTAAAGCGTAAACCGCATACACCGTGTTATATAACCGAGCCGACAGGCGAGAACGCAATGGAGCAAGGAAAACGAAGGCTTCCGCAGAGTCATAGGCGAAATCTCCGTTTTGTTGGGCATTGGGCATAATCATTTTTAACCTGTATTTTTATTTACTTTTATTTAGTCGTTGCATCTTCTTTGAGATGAGATTAACAATGCTCATTGATACGGAATAAATTAAATAGGCATCTTCCTTTGAGGCTTTTATTTCCGGCATTATCTTCTTTTCCTTATCTAATTTATGATGAAACTTAGAGGAGTAATCAAATAATTTCTGGAGACTTCCGTTTAAATCATCAGATGCTTCTTTAGGGTATCCATCTCCAGTAATTAGATTTTTAATAATTTCATCTTGATTTTTCAATAATTCCCAAACGGCTCTTGAGTCTTCAATTACCTGATTCCATTCACCCTTGATTAAATCCTCCTCCATTTTCTTTATCGCATCAATTGATCCCTTTAACATCTCGGCTATATCTCCTGACCCCACTACATCTGGTAACCAACATTCAAAGACAATGAATTTACCTATTTTAAACACTGGACAATAATCATTTATCCAATCACTAGAAGGAATAGTAACTTTTTTCTTATTAGAATAATGATTTTGTATTTCAATGAAAGTCGGCTTTCCATTTCCCGATAAAATCCACATATCTGCTTGTTGTGATGAAAGTGGCTTTTGATAGTGATAAAATACAGGCTTTGCATCTTTATATTTTTCTGGTAACTGATATGGTATTTTTTCTCCGCTCGTTGGTTCTATATAAAACATATGTGAGAGATTTGTTCTTGAGCAAAGTGTCTTTACGAAGAAATCCATAGACAATATCACATCGCCTTTTGGATTCTTTTCCCTCAATGTCTCGATGTGGTCCAATGCTTTATTGTTTAATGGAGCGATTACCTTTATAATCAGTTTCTCTTCTTCCCTATGTCTTTGATCTTCTGCTGATAACTCTAAACTTCTATTTGGTTCATTAATGGTCTCATAAATGTTAGCAATTTTCATATTATCCTCTGAAAGAATACAACCGGCTATTTCAAGTGGAACTTCATATCCTTTTTGAATGGTAATTTCTATTTCAAACATCATTTCTGGGTTTATAGAATTCTCTACTGGCTTTGCTTCTATTTTACCTATCTGCATTTTTTCGCCTCCAAAAATATTTCCACAAATTTTTATTATAAATTTCTCATTATCTTTATGCGAAGTTTCAATTCCTTTTTCATCAGGTCAAGATTTTCTAATTCGGTTTTTGACCTGATGTATACCTACTTGTCAATAAGCACAAAATAGTTATAGGTTTATCAAGATGGTTTGTCAAGGATTTCTTTGTTAGATGGAAAGATTCCTGCGTTTGGTAGTATAGGCGGTATGGTTAAACCCTGATGTATTTCTGATAACCGTTTTTTTCGCGCCTTTATTAAGCGCTTTTAATTTTCAGATTTCTATGAAAGAAGCAACGATGTACCGCTCATTTCAATCGGTTTTTCGAGTCCGAAGAGTTCAAGGACTGTTGGTGCGATATCTGCCAAGATTCCTTCCTTGCGTAACTTATGAGTCTTTTCCGAATCGACGACGCAGAAATGGACAGGATTAGCCGTATGATATGTATGGCAAGAACCGTCTTCAGATTTCATCGAATCGCAGTTGCCGTGGTCTGCGGTTATTATTGCAACACCTTTCATTGCAAGGACTTGTGTAACAACTCTTCCAACACACTCGTCAACAACCTCAACTGCTTTCACTGTTGCTTCCCATACGCCCGTATGGCCCACCATATCACAGTTTGCGAAGTTAACGACTACAAACTCGTCTTTTTTTTCATTAAGCCGTTTTATAAGTGAGTCAGTGACCTCATACGCGCTCATTTCGGGTTTCAAATCATAAGTTGCCACTTTTGGTGACGGTATAAGCAACCTTTCTTCTCCGGGATATGGGGTTTCTCTACCGTTATTGAAAAAGTAAGTCACATGGGCGTATTTTTCGGTTTCCGCTATTCTAAACTGCCTTAATCCATTGTCTGATAATACCTTAGCGAGAGAGTTTTCCACTTGTGGAAGCGAAAATGCATAAGGAATAGGCAGTGTTTCATCGTAAAGCGTGAATGTTGCGATTCGCAAAGGCAAGTAACGGCATCGTTCAAACTTATCGAACTTCTCTTCAAACAGCGCTCTCAGAAGTTGCCGAGCCCTATCCGCGCGGAAGTTAAAGAAAATCACTCCATCATTATCCTTCATCCCTTCATAAGCAAAAGAACTGTTCTTTATAACGGTAGGATAGACGAACTCGTCAGTTTCTCCGACACCATACGCCGCAAAAAGCGCATCCTCCGCTGTTTTTTCCTGTCTTCTTGAAATACCACAAACAAGAGCATCATACGCAGGATGGACCCTTTCCCATCTTTTATCACGGTCCATAGCGTAGTATCTGCCACTCACAGTCGCTACCTTGGCGTCAAAATCCTTACACCAGTTCTCAACAGTTCTGATATATTTGAGTGCACTTTTCGGTGGCGTGTCTCTACCATCCAAGAAAAGGTGGAGATAAACCTTTTTAACACAGAAGTTCTTGGCTAACTGAAGAAGTGCTTTTATGTGCTCTATATCAGAATGGACGATTCCGTCTGAACATAAGCCCATAAGGTGTAACGCATTAGAGTTTTTTGCGCACCATTCGACAACCGAAACAAGCGCCTTGTTCTTGAAAAACTCTCCACTCTCAATTTTTTCTCTTATATGAAGAGACTCCTGCTTAACAATCCGTCCTGCGCCGATGTTCGAATGGCCTACTTCGGAATTGCCCATCACTCCATCAGGAAGCCCTACGAACCTACCGTGACAAAGAAGACGACTAACCCCAAACCGCTCAAAAAGCCGTCTATGATTAGGTGTCTTGGCGTGCTCCGTTGCGTCCCATTTCTTGTCCTTCGCAATTGCCCAACCATCCCGTATTATCAAAACAATAGGCTTTCTCATATTTCTCAACTATCTTCTAATCCTCGCTTCCTCTTTCTTTGGTTCTAACCTGTACATTTAATACAAACAATCGTAGTGTCATCTGATTGTGGCGCAGAGCCTCTGAACATCTGAAGCGCCCCGTAAACATTCGCTATCAACCGTTCCGGCTCATAAACCGCGCTCTTTTTCACAACTTCAAGCAAGTTCTCTTCACCAAATTCCTGCTTCTTCTCATTCATCGCTTCGGTTACTCCATCTGAATAAAGCACTATTCCAACACCGGGCTGCACCTGGAAAACCCCCTCGTTCATCTTCGATTCAAACAAAGTGGCATCAACAAGCCCCATAACCATACCACTCATTTTGAGAGTCTGCACCTCAACATTACCTCTTTCTTCCGCCCAGAAAACAGGCGGACAGTGTCCTGCGTTCGCAATAGAAACAGTCCTCGTATCCGCATCTATCACAAGATAAACACCCGATACAAACATCCCTTCTGACATCTCCTTAGAAAGAAGCGTATTAAGATGTAATAATGTGGCTTTAGGGCTATCGTGCCAAGGTGCAACTGTCCTAAAAAGAGTCCTCACAAGAACCATTACCATAGCCGCAGATATTCCCTTGCCCGAAACATCACACAAAAGCACCCCATACTTATTACCACCCAGCGAAATCACATCGTAGTAGTCACCGCTTACACCAAGACAGGGAGAGTAAGCAACAGAAAGATGAAACCCCGCAATTTGTGGCAACTGTCGTGGCAGTAAAGACTTCTGTATCTTTTCCGCCTCACTTAACTCGCCTGATTCAAACGCCGTGACCTCCGTAGTCTGCTCAGGCTGCTCTTTCTTCGGAATAAGAGACCGAATAGCCTTTCTTAACTGCTCCTCATCAAACGGCTTCATCAAAAATTCTTTCTTCGGATACGATTCAAACTCAAAATCGGACTTAAACGCCACATACCTCGTAGCAAGAATAAGCGGCACCTTAAGCGGACGCAAAGAACGCATCACATCCATTCCGCTCAACTTCCCCGTCAGCCTTATGTCCATCACGACTATATCAGGCTTCCTTTCTTTTACAGATTTCAACGCTTCTGAACCATCACTTGTAACTTCGACCTTAAACCCCTCCTCAAATAAGACCTTCTTAAACATTCCGACCGCCTCTTCATCATTATCAACAACAAGTGCCTTTTGTTTCGATTCAGAAGGAGCAGGAATGGTCTTTCTCATTCCTTGTATGAGTCGCGTAAGTACTTCTTCCCTCTTCTGTTCCGATGTTATTCCCCTTAATTCTTCCGCGAAAACGCTCGCCATATCCCCTATCTCGTCCGCAAACCGGGTTATCTTCCTAAATAGCGCAGGAAGTTCCATCTCCGAGTAATCTTTTAAGAATTCGTTCATCATTGCCTTTGCACGTAAACGGCGCGAAAGGGTGCTTACAAGTTCGCTTGTCTCTTTCTCCCCAACAGTAGATACACCAACTCCAAAAAGCGCCTTCACAACAGGTGGCGGCAACTTAGAAAATATTTTCACAAACGCCGCCTCGAGGTCTCCTAATGCCGCATCCTGCGAGTTTACCATAACCGATGCTAAGCGCTTAAAAACTTTCTGTACCACAAACTTGGTTTTTGTATCAGTCTCTACCCGCCCTCGCACGCGTCCCAACTCTTCCCTAATCGCGTTCGAAATAACTTTCCTATTTCTCAAAGCAATTTCCGGCTCAACATTAAGAGATGTCAGCGCAGAAAAAGCCGCTTTGAACACGGATTCCTCATCCTCGATTATCTGCTCGAAAGAGACCCCTTTCTCCTCTTGCTCTTTCTTAAGCGAGTCGAAAACGGAAGAAGAGAACACAGCAGGAGCACTTTTGACTGCCTGTGCTATCTTGTTAGCATCGGGCGTACCTTCCTCTTCAAGCACTTCTACAAGCGCGTAAGCGAATCTTCCGAGTCCTGTGCCCACAGCATCAAACATCGAGTGAGTAACCTTCTTCTCTGTCTTTTCCAAACATTCTCGCAGAATTTCCGCCATCTTGCGCGGCTCATTGTTCAGCAGACTAACAAACCCTTTCCACTTATCGCTCTTTCCGAGTTCCTCTGACATCTCTGAACAAAACCTCTCTGGCACGCGACTCATAAGGCTTAAAGGGTCAACACCCGTTTTCTCTTCAACAACACTTAAACCACCTGCAAACACACTGATAAACTCCTCAGGTGTCTCCTCTATCTCAGCAATCGCTGCTCCGACATTCGCCATATCAGATGAACGGAGTGCGTCAAGAAGATTCCGCATAAAATCATCTGGGTCCTTTTCAGGCGGCGTCAGAGGCTTGCCTTCGGTCTCCGCTCTTTTAAGCGCCTCAATCACAACAGAAGAGAACTTATCAGGGTCTCCCTCCATCAACTCGAGTAACATATCAGAGCCAAGTTTCTCAAAATCAACCTCAGACGAGCCCAAAAGCATATTCACAACATCTGTTTCATCCCGCCCTAACGCGGCAGCCGTCTCCTTCACTTTATCAAGAGTCTGTTCTTCTTTTGTTGTAACCCTTTTGTATGTAAAAACATTCCGCTCAATATGCGGAAATTGGCTTAACTCTGCATCCGTATCAACCTTTTCCCCATTAAGCGCTCTTTTATCAATCGCAACTATCTCCTTTATGAAAGTTCTGAACTCGTCCTCCGTCAGACCTCTTTTCAACACCACCGAAGTCAAACTAAGCCGTCCAAAAACCCCTATCATCTCTTTACAGGAGATAGGCGGCGTGAAAACCTGCTCATCTTCAATAAAAAGATGTCCCTCCGTCACTCCTATGGTGATTTTTTCCCTCTTCTTAAATAACTCTTCCAGTTTCTGAATCGCATTAGCACCCCCTTCCTTCACAAACGGATGAGTCTCAGGATAGAGTTTGTAAAATTGTATCGTCCTGCCAAAGTCCGCTGTAAATCTAAGCGCTTCCTCTAATTCTGGCGGCAACTTCTGAATAGGCATCTCTCTACCTCCAATGTTCCATGTGGAACATCATCTTATCGAATACAACCTGTCAATAAGAGAATTCAAATCTTCATCCGAATAATACTCTATCTCAACAACCCCGCCTTTCTTCTTCCGCCTTATCGTCACGCGCCTCATCAACTTCTCCGATAAACCCTCTTCAAGTGCCTTATCGTTAACGGATTTCTTACTCGCCTTATGCTCTACCTTCCTTACAGGAAGCCTCCCTTTTACAATCTTCCTCGCCTCCGCGACGATTCTGTCTTGCGGAAATGCAAGTAGCGCTCTTGCATGACCAAAAGTCAACTCGCCATCTTCAACCATCTTCTGCACTTCCTCAGGTAATGCAAGCAACCGCAGAAGATTCGTAACCGAAGGACGCGCCATTCCAAGAAGTTCCCCTACCTTGTCCTGAGTCAACGAAAACTTCTCCATATATAAACTCAACGCCCTCGCCTTCTCAATCGGATTCAAATCCTTACGCTGTAAGTTCTCAACAAGTGCCCATCTGAAACTCTCCTCCTCCGACGCATCCTTTATAATTGCAGGTATCTTCGTAACGCCTGCAAGAGTAGCCGCCCTCCATCTCCTTTCCCCGAAAATCAACCTATACCTGTCATTGCCTTCTCTTCGCACTAATATCGGCTGCAAAATCCCATCCTTCTTGATAGACTCCGCCAACTGCGCAATCTCTTCCTCATCAAAACTTCTTCGAGGCTGATATTCGTTCGGCTCAATATTCGTAATATCAATCTCTCTAACCTCACCACCTGCCGTCTCTTCTACATTAACTATCGCACGCAAACCTTTACCAAGCCTTTTACCTGCCGCTCCTGCCATATCCTTCTCCTCTTTCCTTTCCATCTCTTGTGTAGAATAACCGAAATCCACAATAACTTCAACCTTTTTTTCTCATCCAAAAACTTGCGCAGATTTCGCTCCTGTAACATCCTGCGTTTAAGAAACGACTAAAGCGCCTATTCTATGGGCAAAGAACGAATAGTCTGGTCTATCTCAGACATTATGCGGATTGTTTCAGAAATAGCAACGATGACCTTCTGATAATGGTTCAACTCATCAAAAGAGAGAACTCTTTTTGAGCGCTCTTTAAGCCATTTTTCACATACTCGGTATCCGCCAACGCAGAAATCCCACACATCCTGCGGAACACCATCAAAATACTGCCTCTGATTGATGTAAACCCTCTTTTCCTTCTCCACATACTTCGGGTATCCTTTTGCGACGAGATTGTCACCGCTTTCAGGATAGGATGTGATAAACTCCTTAACTTTCGGAGATTCAAGAAGATGGAGCGCAACAAGTTCTTCTCCGAGTCCGACGAGTTTCTTGAAAAGATTCACATCAGAAGTCAGAGGCACTCGCGGGAAATCAATTTTCAGGAACTCGGCGTAGCGCCTGCGATAGGTCGGAGAATGAAATACAGCGTAAATGTAGTTAAAGACATCTTCAGGTCCAAATGTTTTCCTGAGATTCCCCTTATCATCTGAAATAAATTTCAGGTTAAGGAGTTCCTCCAACTCGGCGATAAAATCAGGGTTCAGATTTATATGTCGCGGACTACCGTTTTCAAACAGTTCTCCGTTCTTTTCAGGGTCAGGATAGAGATACAACGGAAAAACATAAGTAATTTCCCTTGTAGTTAGAGAAACAGCGCACCCCTCCGTAATCGTTTTGGAGCAGAAAATATGGCGAAATCCTATTTGTGCCTGTTGGCGACATGAGAGTAAAGCCAGATTCTTCTTCCGTATCATATGCCGCATAACTTCAGCTCTTGGCCTACAGATAAATCCTTTCGTCTTGCCTGTATAATATGTATAGCGGATATCAAAAGGACGATACAGAATAGGCACAACCTTCCTCTTGTCTGGTCCACTTTTTTTGACATCTTCCTGTGCCAGGTGGACTTTCCAATCGCGCATATCCTTGCCTAAGTCGTACTTCCTGCGCGCTCCTTCTTCGGAGAGTCCACCAAAATCCCGCACGACTTCCCACATTCTTTCAGGGGTGTATTGAATCGTCAGAGAATCCCGCGCTGAAACGATACCAACAGACTTTGTCAGAAAGATGTCTGACACTTTCCAGCCTTTTTCAAACTCTTTGAGCAAGCGCACATCTCGCGGTTGAAATAAATAAAATGGGCTACTCGGCGAAAGTCTTTTCCACTTCGTATTCGTAATATCGTGAGACGAAAGATAGGAATATTTGTTCTTCTGGAGACCCCATAAACCGGCGTGATATACTTTCGCTTCACTTTTGGACTTGTCACTCTTGCGTTTCGGTGTCTTCACAAACAGACCGATTGCAACACCCTGCTGGATGTCAAAAACATTCTCATCTTTCGAGCCGTCAGGGCAAACCTCTTTCTTCTTCGCGTTACCGTGAAGGTCCAAAATGTAGATTTCATCAAACGCTTTCATCAATTGCTGACGCATCCCGCGAAATGTCGGATTGTCAAGATAAGCGTGGTTCGTGATGAATCCAATTATTCCCGCACCCGTCCGCTCTATTCTCCATTGCGCCCATCTTATAAACTTAACATAGTCATCCTGAAGCCACTTCGGATTACGCTCATCAAGCGGTTTACCATCCACTTTGTAGTAATCTTGTAGAAGTTTACCGATAAAAGTTAAAACTCGTTTGCCATTTTCAAGTCGCCAACTTCGGTTTGCAGAATGGCCTGAATAAGGTGGGTTACCGATAATCACCATAATCGGCAAATCTTTTTTGATTCGTGCGGCGGCGTTTGCTTCTTCTACCATCCGACGCTCTAAAAAACGGAATTCCTTTCCTGCAAACTTCTTCGCTGCTTCGAGAGTGTTCGTAAGATAGATTCCGAGACGCTCTCCTCCTGAAAAATCATAAGCCCATTTGTCGCGGAAAAGTTCAGGCATATCGTAGCCTGAAAGTTGCATACCTAATTTGAAGTGCGCAATAGCATACGGTGCCATCAGAATCTCAAACCCAAATAGCCTGTTTAAGAGATGGTTCTTAACATAGCCCGACCACATCCCGGCATCGCGGCGCTCCATAAACTGCCGGCGGATAAGATTCACTACTTGATATAAGAAGGTTCCTGTCCCACAGGCAGGGTCTAAGATAAGCACCTTAGGACCTTTGACCTTTTCCTTTTCTGTCTCTCTGCTCTCTCCTTCATTTTCGTATTCTATATCGGTCGTATCGGAAAGACCTTGCTTACAGCCGAAATGGGTTTTAAGAAGAGAATCAACAGACTGGACTATATAAGAAACCACCGGTTCAGGAGTATAATAGACGCCTCTTTTTTCACGAACTTCTGGGTCGTATTTTGCAAGAAATGTCTCATAGAAGTGGAGTACTGGGTCTTGCTTCCCGCTATTTTTGCCGAACTCGTCTAATATCTTTTTCATATCCGCATCCGCAAGGATGTCTGCGATGTCATTAACGAATCCTGCGTAAGGCTCATCTTCCAACTCCGGTCCCATAACGGCGCCGAATAACGAGCGGAGAAACGGATTGGTTTTCGGAATCTCATCAGCCGCACCGATACGCTTGAACTTCTCTTTCCCTTTATGGTTACACCTCGCCGCAAAGAGCCCGTATGTTATAGTCTGGGCAAACATATCAGCAAACTCGGATGTTTTCTCAGGTAAGTCAAGGTCAGGTATAAGTCTCCGAGCAAAAGCCCCGCGAAAGTCCTTCAGCATCTGCGAAGCCTTATCTTTAGCAAATGTCTCAAAAACAATATCACGCACCATATGGGTCAAACTCGCAAGTTTCTCCGCAAGTTCGCCTGCCTTCGCGATTCGTGGGGGTGGCTGTGATAAGAAAGCCTTTAAGAGTTGGCAGGCTTTCTCCCACTCATCCTGCGCCTGTACTATAACCTGCGAAGAATCCAGATACCCCATCCGCGCCTTAGACCGTAGTCTTCCTTCTACATACCAGCGAAACTCCAAGTAATCTGTCAAAAGAAGATTAGGAAGATGTATCAAGTATCGCTTAAGTTGGGCTGATTTTTCCTCCTCGTCAAGATTAGTTCCGATGTTCTTCGCTTCTACATATCCGACGCTCAACGAAACGCCTTCTCTTTCACGGGAAATCACATAGTCAGGCGCTCCGCATTCTGCCCGCTTCGGCTCATTGGTAACAGTGATATCCTCTCCGAGACTTTCAAGCAGATTCTGCAAAGCAGGTCTGTGCGTATGCTCCGTTGCGCTTCCGCTTTTAAGAGAGTCTTGTATGGTTTGTAGATAATCTTCAAAAACTTTTTCCAAAAGGTCAAACCTTTATCAAACCACTATTTCTTTCACATCCTACAAGATTGATGAGTCGAAATCAACCGATTTTTCTTATGCGTTTCGGATTAGATAAGAAGAAATCGCCTGTCAACGACGAGAAGTTCTGTCTCTTACTTCGTTTAAATAAGCACAGAGGAGAGAATATATTTGAGAGATATAACTTGCGTGTTCAGGTTTCATAAGAACACTGCGAAGAACGGTCATCTCAGGCTCGTCCCAGAAACTCTTATCGTACCTATCGGAAAGAAGCGGTGGTCTGATTCTCATTTTTGCAAGATAAACTTTCTGCTTCGCATATTTCATCGAGTAAACAAAGAGTTTCTCGGACATTTTACTAACCCAAGAGGCTTTTCTTTCTTTCTCGGTTTTGGGGCGTGGGAAATAACTGACGATGTCAAGAGCCGGCTGAACAACCATTTCGAAGTCATCACCAAAGTTGACCAACTCTGCGTACTTTAATGCAGACTTGCGGGTTTTAGCGAGTATAGCACCGAGTCCGGAGTAAGGTTTAAGTGGAACACATTTAAGGGTAAGCCATAACGCGGCAGCGGCGGCACCTGCGCGGGAGCATTCAAGCGAGATTTCACCAAGATGGAGTTTTTTGGATGTAAAATATGTATATGGCGAATCGTGTTTATAAAATTTAATTATTTTGTCAAATTCATCAAATAGTATACAGCCACAACCATAAGGCTGTAAGCCGTGTTTGTGCGGGTCAACCGCGATACTATCGCAGTATTTGATTGCCTTAAATGGTTCAGGAGAAACAAGAGGTTTTTTGCGGTCTGCGAGAAGTTTGAAGAATCCGCCGTATGCGGCGTCAATATGGATGCGAAAGCCGTATTTTTCACGGAGTTCAACGAGACATTCAACAGGGTCGAGCGCACCAAGCCCCGTTGTTCCGAGTGTAACGACGACTGTCCCAATCTTATGGTTTTTGAGTTTCATCTCAAGGTCGTTCAAATCAAGGCGTCCAAGATAATCGGTCTTAATAGGAATGGATTGAGCATTAAGAAGATGACAAAGGCGGGGATGGGTGTAATGGCAGAGGTCAGAGTAAGCGATGAGTTTATCGGGATGAAGAGAGCGGGAAATAAAGAGCGCTTCGAGATTTGCGATTGTGCCTCCGCCGGTTAGGTGTCCGACGCTATTCTGGAGTTCGAACATTTTAGCGATTTGTGTGACGGCTTCCGTCTCCATAAAAGAGGTTGCAGGACCTCCATCGAGAGCGTGATTGTTTGGGTTGATGTGCATAGCGGTAAGGTAGGCGAGGATAGCAACACTATGGGGGGTTTCAACATCTGCGCGGCGTAAAACGGACTATGAAAAGGATAGGATTTTACGAGGCGCTTTGCAAACTCCTTGAAAGCAGATTCGAGTTTACAAAGAGGAACTTCAAGGGTCTCATCAGGATGTACTTCCGGCATTTGAGATTTCCATTGTCCAACAGTATCAAGAGAAACCTTCAGAAATTTCTGAAAGATTCTCGTATCCATTCATACTCCCTTCAAGGTTACAAGGGAATGGTAACGATTTCGGTCTTTAAAGTCAGTGTGTCGAGAAACGCGATGGTAGGAGAATTAAAGAGCCAGCCTCCGCATTCGCCAGGATTCAAAACGAGTGTCTTACCGAGGGTATTCTGATATACCTTATGCGTATGCCCATAAAGAATAAAATCAACATTTTCAGGGAAAGTCTGCGGAGGCTCGTGGTAGATGATAAAACTCTTACCTGAAAGATTGACCAAAAGCGGAGGTTCAGAGATGTTTTGAATGATTTTGCGCAAGCCTTGTCTTTCGCCATCGTTGTTTCCGAAAACGGCAAGCACAGGTAGCCCTGATTCAATAAGGATTCTGGCGGAAAATGGTGCGACAATGTCTCCGCAATGGACGATTCTTTCGGCTCTCCGCTGAAGAGCAAGTGTTACCGCTTCTTTAAGAAGAGGTAGATTGTCGTGGCTATCCGCTATTACTGCGAGCAACACCGTGTAACCCCTCGCTAAACTTGTCATATGTCGAGGTTGTGAACATCGAGTGCGAATCTCTCGATGAAATCTCTGCGTGGCTCGACATTAGTGCCCATAAGAATGGAAAACATCCTTTCAGCCTCTGCGGCATCCTCGATAGTCACTTTCAGAAGAACTCGTCTTTCAGGGTCCATTGTTGTCCGCCAAAGTTGCTCAGCATTCATTTCTCCTAATCCTTTATACCGCTGGATGTCAACCCCTTTTGCGCCGATGCGACGAACCGTCTCAAATAGTTCTTCCAAAGAAGCGGCGGTTTCGGTTAGATTCTGATTGGTGATTTTGAATCTCTCTGTAAGTTCCTTGTCTCCGAAAAGGTCTTCGATAGCGAATCCTGCTGATATTACCGTCTGAAGATGCTGTTGAAGTTCGGTTCTGTAGCGGAATTCGAGGTAATAAATGTCCGCTTCGGATGAGACTTCAATGTCCTCGATGTCACAGATTTCGAGTTCCTGTTTATCGAGTTTTTTCGCAAGAGATTCCTCGAGCCTCTCGAATTCTTCGTCGCTGAAGAGGAGATTTGTATCGCCCAAACGGGTCTTGGTCCAATAAAGCGGAAGTAACTTTCTTTTTGGGTCATACTTCGACAGATACTGCGGTAATTCCATACCAACCCGCAAGAGTTGTTTCTCGTAACGCTTTCTCTCGCTTACAAGGAACAAGGCGTTTTTAAGCGCGGACTTGTCAATCGGCTTTTCTTTCGGTAAATAGAAAACGGAAGAAGCCTCGCATCCTGCCTCTATGAGAGCCCTTTTGAGTTGTTCTTCAGAATGGAGATAGATTTCTTTTTTACCTGAGCGGAGACAATAAAGCGGAGGTTGAGCGATATAGAGGCGTCCTGCTTCGACGAGTTTACGCAAGTGGCGGTAGAAAAATGTCATAAGGAGAGTGCGGATGTGAGAGCCGTCAACATCGGCATCTGTCATTATGATAACCTTAGAATAACGAAGTTTGCTTAAATCGAAGTCTTCTTCTCCGATTCCTGCACCAACTGCGCTAACGATGGTTACAATCTCTTCGTGTTCAAGGACTTTATCCGTGCGCGCCTTTTCAACATTGAGGATTTTGCCTCTTATAGGAAGAATCGCTTGAAATTGACGGTCTCTTCCCATCTTCGCGGTGCCGCCTGCGGAATCACCTTCGACGATGAAAAGTTCCGTGTTCTCAACATCTCGGCTCGAACAGTCCGCGAGTTTACCGGGAAGCGAGCCTGATGAAAGCGCCTCCTTTCTGTGGACGAGTTCTTTTGCGCGACGAGCAGCGATACGGGCTCTCGCCGCAGTCAACGCTTTCTGTGCTATGACCCTCGCAACTTTCGGGTTCTCTTCAAGGAATTCAGACAGTTTGTCGCTAACAATGCTTTCAACGATGCTGTGAACCGCTCGGTTACCGAGTTTAATCTTCGTCTGACTCTCAAACTCAGGATTCGGAAGCATTAGGTTGATGATTGCGGTCAAACCTTCACGGAAATCTTCGCCAGAGAGTTCCTTAACATCTTTCTGAAGTTTTTCCTTGATGATGTATTTATTAAGAGTGCGTGTGAGCGCGCTTCTGAATCCGCTGATATGGGTACCGCCTTCAATCGTGTTTATGGTGTTAACAAAGGATACGACTGTTTCCGAGTAACTGTCGGTATATTGCATAGCTACTTCAACGGAAACATTATCCTGTTCTGACTTAAAGATAATCGGCTCTTCGTGTAGAACTTCCTTACCGCTGTTTAAGTAGGCAAGAAAGTCAATAAGTCCTCTTTCAGAAACAAAAGTCTCTTTTTTCCCGGAAAGAGAATCTTCCAAAGTAATCTTTAAGTTGGGAATAAGAAAAGAAATCTCTCTTGCGCGACGAGCGATTTGATTATAGTTGAAACTCGCATCCTTGAAAATCTGGGTGTCCGGTTTAAAGACTACCTTGGTTCCAGTCTTTTTTGTGATTCCCTTCTTTAAGACCTTCGTCTGAGGTTTGCCGTACGCATACCGCTGATACCAGATGTAGTTACCGTCCTGTACTTCGACTTCAAGCCATTCACTTAAAGCGTTAACAACAGTAACCCCAACTCCGTGTAATCCACCGCTAACCTTATATGCTTTTCCTTCGAATTTCCCACCTGCATGCAATCTGGTCATAACGACTTCAAGAGCGGAGATTCCTAACTCTTTATGCGTGCCGACAGGGATGCCACGCCCGTTATCAAGCACAGAAGCGCTTCCGTCCTCGTTCAGACGAATCACTATCTCGTTGCAGAAACCTGCCATCGCCTCGTCAACCGCGTTATCTATTACTTCGAAAAGAAGATGGTTCATTCCTCCTGTGGATGTATCTCCAATATACATCGCAGGGCGGCGACGGACACCTTCAAGTCCTTCGAGGACCTTTATACTGTCTGCGGTATACTCATATTGCGTTTTATTGGAGTTGTTGTTCATTTTTCTACTCTTACCTTTATTTTCTCAAACCTATTCGTCTTCAGTCTCCCATTTAAAAAATTTATTATTCTCTTTTGTAGAAAGGATTCAATTTCACTTTTTTCCACCTGAGACCCAACCTTCAAAAACAGAGTTCCCTTCCGAACCGCGGTTACAGTCGGTTTCACTTTTTCGGTACTTAAGCATTCATCAAGAGCAGTCTGAATTTTAAGATTTCTTTTCTGCTCTTTTAGGTCCTTACCTACGACTCTGCGGATTATATCGCCTATGTGCTCCATATGTTAGTCCATCGTAAGCGGCATTACAACATACTTGTAGTCAGGCTCGTCTAAGGAATATAAGAGTGCTGCGGAGTCTTTCTCTTTAAAAGCGAGAGTTACGGTTTCTGTGTTTAGTACAGATATTGGCTGTAGTAGATATTGTGGGTTAAATGATATTTTAAACTTTTCTCCGATATATTCTCCTTCTATCTCCCTTACAGCTTCGTTCCCCCTTACAGAGTGCGACGATATAATAGCCCTGTTTTTATCGATATCGAATGTTACGGCTTCTGAGTCCCTTTCACTTGCAAGAGAACCTTCAACGATTGCTTGATAAAGTGCCGTTCTGTTCGCTGTGAATTTCTTATCACAATCGTTCGGTATTACACTTTCGTAATCAGGAAACTGTCCTTCTATGTTCCGAGAGACCATCCTTGTTGTTTCTGTTTCTGCTCCTGTATATGTGTTTGAGAAAAATAGTCTTATCGTCTCGTCCTTTTCTTTCGAACAGATTTGGTGCAATATTTTTATCGCCTTAATCTGTATGATAATCCCTTCAATATCCTCTTTACTCCTTTCTACCCTCTTTTTTATAATACTAAGTCTTCTTCCATCCGTAGACGCCATCTCCAAGACGCCACCTTTCAGTTTTACACTAATACCATTTAAAGCGTATCTTGTTCTTTCAGTTGAAACAGAGAAATCAGTCTTTAAAATAGCATCTGCCAGCTCCTTAAGTTCTATCACACAGCCTGTTTTTTCTTCTACTTTAGACCTATCTGGATACTCACTTATAGGCTGAGTCTTCCAACGAAAATTCCCATTTTCCGTTCCTATTGTGAGTATGTCTTCGGAAGTATCTATCTTTAACTTGTTATACTCCGCTTTTTCAATCACCTTTCTTATATTTTCCCCTTCTATACATATATCTCCTTTTTCCTTTATTTCTCCTTTCATTTTAACCGACATCTCCACATCGAGGTCCGTTGCAAACGCTTCAAACTCCGTCTCCGCTCGAAGTAGAATACAAGATAAAATAGATATTGGGCTTCTTTGAGGAATCACTCCAAATAAATAAGAAAAGAGTCTTTTTATTTTCTCTTTTTCTTCTAATAATACTTTCATATACACCCTCCTAAAGATTCTCTATAATAAAGCAATTCTTAGAGTTATATCTACACAGATAATAACAACTTTTCTTTTCTTTATGTCAATAATACTATAAAAAATTTCTTCTTTTTACAATAGTATACAGATATTTCTTTTTTCACTAAATAACTTTATCATTACTTTACATAATCATCAACATACCTCGATAATTCTTCAATGATTTCACTTGTCAGAATAGTGCTTTCTATCAACTTTTCGACTCTTCTTACGGCATAGCCAATACTTGAAGTAGACTTGAAACCCAACATACGCATTATAAAAGCGTTATCGTATCCTTTCTTCTTCAAAAGAAAAGCGAGTATATAAGGCGCTATCTTCAAGCCTTGCTTGATATTAGCAGATGAAAGTTTCTCTCTTATTTGTCTTAAAAGTAAGGTTATAGCATTAGGGGGATGAAGTTTTCCAGTAAGACTACATCTTATCAACTCCCCTTCCACCTCACAGATACTTTTGGAATTCTCTACAAGAGATTCAAGAGAATCCTCTGAAAACCGAAGACCGAGAAGCTCCGCTTTAAGTCGGATGATTTCCTTTTTTTCAGAAGGAAGAGGCGGTTCTATTGTACATATAATTGCTTCTGTTAAAAGCCTCGATAAGGGAGAAGCATTATGTCTCACTTCTTTTAGCGGTGCAGAAGAAGAGAGAATGATATCACTTTTTCTGTCCATAATCCTACGACAAAAGGAGGCAAACTCTTCAGAAGAGCGCGGCTTATTTTGGAGAAAATGGATATCATCTACAGCAAGAAGGTCTATATCATCAAGTTGGGAGAAAAACTGGTCCTTGCGTGTCCTATTGGCTATAAACGCGTTGGTAAAAGTCTCTGCTGTTGTATAGATTGCTCGGGCTTCTCTGTCTTTCTGTTTTCTTCGAGCAACCGCCGCCTGAAGGAGGTGTGTCTTTCCACAGCCCTGTGGCCCAACAAGAACAAGAGGCGCTTGTAACTTCTGCAACCCTTCCGAAATGGCAAGGCACATAAGCTGTGCCATTTTGCTTCCTTCTGTTGTCTTAAATGTGTCGAATGTATATACAGGTTTAAGAGGAAGAGACAATTCGTTCTGCTTTTGTTCCTCGATTAACCTGCTTGGAAGGAGATTGAGAAGGAATTTATCTCGTGCTTCCGGCACCTTAAACTTCAAGTAAAGTGACGAGTCCCCAATTTTGCGCCATTCTACGATGAGTTTTTCAGCATCCCCTTGAAACACTACTCCGTCCCCCTCCTGGTAAAAGAGAAAACACTTTACAAAACACCAAAACTTATTATATTATATGCACAGTGAAAGAGGGAAAACAAAAAATGGAGATTTATTTAGATAATGGAGCCACTTCTCACAAAAAGCCTGAGTCTGTTATTCGAGCAGTAATTGAGTTCATTAAAGAGGTGTCGTGCAATCCGGGACGCAGTGCATATCCTCTTGCAATCAGAGCGAGCCGACTTCTTATGGACGCAAGAGAGAAAATCTCCGCGTTCTTCGGTTCAGACAACCCGATGCGCCTTGTTTTTACTCGGAACGCAACCGAGGCTATAAACCTCTTCTTGCGTGGGTTCTTGCAAGATGGAGACAAAGTGTTGACGACAAGTCTTGAACACAACGCAGTGCTTCGCACTCTTTCTGCTTTATCCGAAGAGCGAAAAATCTCCTTCGAGAAAGTCTGGGCTGACGGGAAAGGAGTCCTTGATATCGAGCGTTTTGAAGAAGCGCTAAAAAAAGAGAAGTATTCCCTCGTCGTAGCCAATCACATCTCTAATGTTGTCGGCACAATCTTACCGCTTGAAGAGGTGATGACCCTTTGCGCTGACAAGGGGATTCCTCTCCTTGTAGATGCTGTCCAATCTGCCGGGACAGTTTTTGTAAAACTCCCTTCTGAAGGAGATGTTGCGCTCGCTTTCACCTCGCACAAATCCCTTTTGGGAATACAGGGTGCAGGCGGGCTTATCTTTAACAATGATTCTCTCGCAAAAAGAATCAGACCGCTTATCACTGGCGGGACAGGCTCCCTTTCCTCAAAAGAGACGCAACCTGACTTCTTGCCTGACAAACTCGAAAGCGGAACCCTTCCAATGCCCGCTATCGTCTCTCTCGCAGCAGGTATAGACTTTATAACATCCACCGGATTAGGGAAAATAGAGAACCATAAGCGCAGACTGACAAGACTTCTCTTTAATGGGCTTGCCTCAATCGGGAGAGTAACAGTCTACGGTCCAGGTAACGAACGGCAGATTTCTGTCGTCTCTTTTTCGGTTAAAGGGATCGGAGCGTCGGAGGTCGGCGACAAATTGGCGTCAAGAGGTGTATACTGCCGTGTCGGATTACACTGCGCTCCCTCTGCTCATCGAACAATCGGAACATTCCCTGACGGAACTGTCCGTTTCTCCCTCGGCTACTTCAACACTGAGGAAGAAGTCCAAATCGCAGTTGATGAGGTGCGCAAAATTGCAGCAGGAAGATAAAAAGGAAGATAAAAAATACCGCGTCCTGATGTTCCCGTCAGTCCATTATGTAATGCGAGCCGAGAAGCTTTTGCGCGATGTGATGGTTTTTGCGGAATCGATTACCGCTCCACGAGAGTTTACTCCCGATTGTGGAGTAGCCCTTCTCATCAGAAAAGAAGATTTGGAGCAAGCCTTATCCGTCCTAAAGGAAAAAGGACTCGCCCCCGAAGCGGTCCATCCGTATGACAAATGATGTGTAAACACCTAATCCATCCCGTAGGAGTATTATTAGCGGTAATCATCGGCGTGATTGCATATCAGCAAAATGTCAAATATCGAATAAGAGTTGAAGAAGAGAAGCGAACAGGACAGCAGATTAAAGGAGTATGCGAAGAAAGACAGCGCTTTCTGAATGTTACCAACCTTTTTGGCAAGTAGGCGCTAACAGACTTTACGAACCCGTCATCCGCTTAACAGTGTCTGGTTAAGCACACCTAACGGGCTATGGTCGGTAGATAATGCAGGGTTAGAAAGCAGGTAACGACCTACTGGGTATAGCCTTCATAGCGAGTAGTAAACTACGATTTTTGGGGTTCCGTCTGTTTAGGAGCAGATTCTGCTTTTTTCTTCTCTTCCTCTGCCTTCTTTTTTGCTTCGGCGGCTTTGCGTGGCATTATCACCGCCTTCGCTTGCTTGACATAATGGACAATCTGCCGTTTTGCTGGACAGGTATATGTGCAGCAACCGCATTCAATACAATCAAGCACATTCTCGCGCTCGGCAGCGTCCCAGTCCTGCGCCTCTACCGCAATGCTTATCGCAGACGGCACAAGTCCTATAATACAAACTTCAACACATCTTCCACAGCGGATGCAAGGTCCTTGCTCCGGAGTTGGAACATCTTCGAGCGCAAGAACACCGCTTGTGCCTTTGACAACGACGACCTCGTCGGTCCATTGCGCAAGACCCATCATCGGCCCACCTAATATGAGTTTCTGCGCTGACGGCTTGATTCTGCAGAGAGTAAGCAAATCTTTTATTGGAGTTCCGATACGACACAGAAGATTCTTCGGTTCTTCAACACCTTCTCCCGTTACAGAAACTACACGCTCGATAAGCGGTATGTTAAATTTGCAAGCCTGCATCGCCGCATAACAGGTACCGACATTCTGCACCAGACAACCGACATCCATAGGTAACCCCGGAGGTGGCGGTACTTCGCGTCCTGTTAGTGCCTTTATTAACTGCTTTTCTGCGCCTTGCGGATATTTCACTTTTAACTGAACGACCTCAAAATTCAAATTCTTCGCTTTCACCCTTTCACGCATCAGTTTGACCGCATCAGGCTTGTTCGCCTCGATTGCAACGATTATCCGCGCAGCGTTAACAGCGCGCGAGAGGAGTTTTACTCCTTCAAGAATCTCGTCGGGTTTTTCGAGCATCAGACGGTAATCGGCGGTAAGGTATGGCTCACACTCAACCCCGTTTGCAATGAATGTGTCAATCGGTTTATTCGGAGGCGGTGAGATTTTCACATGGGTTGGGAAGGTCGCGCCTCCCATCCCTACCAGCCCGCATTCCTTCACCGCTTTTTTAATGTCGTCAATAGAAAGAGCATTTAAGTCTCTCTCTGTATTCACTCCATCTGCCCATGTTTCTTGTCCGTCGTTCTCGATAATAACAGCAGGAACTTCTGTTCCGAATATGTGCGGTGTCGGTGCTATCTCTAACACCTTTCCTGAAACTGATGCGTGAACTGGTGCCGAGACGAAACCTGTCGGCTCGCCGATTTTCTGTCCTTTTTTAACTATGTCTCCAGGCTTAACGATAGGATTACAAGGCGCACCGAGATGCTGCTGTAACGGAATCCTCACGACTTTCGGCACAGGCGCAACTTCAATAGCCTTCCCTGCACTCAACTCTTTCTTATCGGCTGGATGAACACCTCCCTTGAAACCCTTAACCAGAATCGCCATTTTGTTCCTCCTTATTCGCCAATTAACTTGTTGATATATGTCTCTATCTTGTGTTTATTACGAAACTCCTTGTCGAGTTGCCCTAACTCCATCGGCGTAACTTCAGCTATTGCAAACTCTCTTTTGAAATAAGGCTCGATATCTTCGAATTTGATTTCCCCTTTCTCTCTTTTGTCTTTCAATATTCCGACATAGTAACCTTGATGCGTAGAACTCACTTTACCCGTCTTAGGGTCAACAGACTGCTTTCCACATTCAACAGGACCTAACACCTCGCCGACCTTAAGTTTCTCAATAGGTTTCTGCAGATTCTCATCCCAAGATTCGAGAGCACCAAAGCCGCGGTCAAAATCCGTCTTGTTCCATCCTGTCGCCTCCTCTTTTGCCACATCCTCCATCTTTTCACCTTCTCTCAACTTTCTTGCAACCTCTTCTGCCCACGCTTTCTCATCCATCTTCTCGAGAATCTCTTTCTTTTTTTGGAGTCTGACCTTCTCGAACTCCAGTTTCGCTTTCTCCGAATCATCCTTAACCGTCTTCAATTTTTCCTCAATCTTAGAGATTTCTTCTTTCAGTTCTTTGAGTTTCCCGTCTTTCGTAATCAGGATTATCTGCATATTGTAGTAAGGTCTGTCCTTTGGATAAAGTTCTTCAAACTTTTTACGCATATTCTCAGGTATAAGCCTATAATACCGTGCCACACCTTTTATCATAAGTTGAATCCTTATCTCCGATTTCCTTAAACTCTTCCACTGTTCAGGTGAAATCTCCATCTCCTTCAGGAAATCATCGAATTGAGCCTTGATTTGTGGATTCGAGTATATGGAGTCCACTTGTTTCTCCAACTCTGCGTTGACTTCCTCTTCCTTTACCTCCACCTTCCACTCCTCAGCCTGCTTCTTCCAAATATAGTAAGAAATGTATCCTTGAAGGAGGTCTTTTAGTTGCATCCCGCAGAATTTAAAAAGGTATGCGACAAATTCCTCTTTTGAGATGAACTTGTCGTTTATTTTAGCGACTGCGTCTTCAGGAACGGGTTGTTGCGGCGCTGGTGGTTGAGTTTGAGGAGCAGGTTGTTTTGGCTCTTCCGGTTTAGGCGGTTCGTTTTGCGCCAAAAGGAACGAAAGCCCACAAACCAACACGATAATGAACCATAGTCTCTTCATTCTTTAATCCTCCTATTATTATTCTCTCCATCTCCTTCGTGTTTCTTTATTCTCTTCTCCATCTCTTTCAAGGCAGATATTAACTGTTGAGGTGAAATCATCCCTTCTTCCAGCATAACGACTCCGAGAAGTTTGTGCTCGCCTTTTGCGTCCTGCACTCTCTGTATCTCAAGAGCCTTCGCAAGTTGTTCCTTTGTTATATACCCTAACTCGACCGCTATTGTGCCGAACATTATCCTTTGAAGTTTGCGCTCGGTAACAAAACCCTGCGGATGCTTCTTATGCCAAGCCCAAGCATCCTTCAAGATTGTTTCGATATCGGAATAGCGCGGTGTATATCCGAGTTCTCTAACAGCAGCATCAATATCCGCGACAAGAGAGACTGGCTCCGTCGCAATCTTCGAGGAAGAGCGCGTCTTTATTTTCTTGCCTGTGAGCCGTTGGGCGGCGTTCACAAGTTGAAGAATGCTTGTCCCGACACCGGAGCCGATGTTGAACACAGAAGGGTGAACAAGCGGTTTGACAAGTGCCGCCTCAATCGCAGCACAGACATCCTTCACATGGACAAAATCCCTAACCGCAGTTCCATCTTCAGTATTTAAATCCGTGCCGTAAATATCAAGAGCCTCTTTTTGTCCGAGAACGACCTTGAAAATGTTCGGAATGATATGGCGTTCGAGTCGGTGTGATTCGCCGATATCCCTCTCCTGCATCGCTCCGCCGACGCTAAAGATTCGGAGAGAGACAGTAAGTAGTCCGTATGCACGGTAGTAATCCGGGAAAACCTCCTCACAAAGTGCTTTCGAGCGGGCATAAGGTGTCAAAGGTGATGGCTTAACCGATTCGGATACTATTTTGACCCGTGGCCTTCCATATATACAGGCATCGGAAGCGAAAATAAACCGTTTAATGCCAAAGTCGACCGATGCACGCAGAAGGTCAAGAGTTCCGATGAGGTTGTTCAGATAGTATTTTTGCGGACGCTCAATCGATTCAGAAGCGCTGCATTTTGCCGCAAGATGAACGACCGCTCTTATAGGGTGCGCTGAAAATACCTTTATAAGAGAAGAAAAATCGAGAAGATTGCAGTCGTAGGTTTCGACTCCGACCTTGATGGCGCTGTGATGCCCTTCCGAGAAATCGTCAAGCGCAACTATTCTCCAGCCTGAATCATATAAACGACATAAAAGATGGCTCCCGATATATCCTGCCGCACCTGTCACCAAAACAACCATTTTCCCACCTCATTCGCAACGCTTATTAACCCTGATACTACACTCGTCCTCAAACCATAACAAGAGATTATCGCGAATACCTAACCGCCTACCTTCGTCTTTCGGTTGATAATCTTACCTTGAACGGAAAATCACCTTGATTATACACAGTCCCTCTGTCTCTATTGCTTTCTTTACAGCCGCCAGTCCATTCGCATTAAAATACTTCGTCTCTATTTTGAAACTGAACTCCTGCGTTGCACCCACCTCAAGCGGCTGCTCAAGCGGGAAAAACTTCAACATACGCTCCTTCTGGGGTGCATAGGGTGGTGTCAATTCAACATCAATAATATTGCCTGTCTCGTCCAGAAGTGCTACCTTCAAAGTTACATCTTCAAGATACGCCTTTCCTGTATTTCTCACCTTACCTTTTAAGTTAATGTAGAACTCTTCAAGTCGCATCTCCCATTTCACTTCTTCCAACTTGGCATCACCCAATTCCTTCATCCCAGCGAGTTTGACCTTCTCCTGCTCTAACTGCGATACTCGTGCGCGTAGTTCGCTTAGTTCGTTCTGCGCACGGTCGATATCCTGTTTCTGCTTTTCAATCGTGTTGTGTAAGTCTCGCAACTCAACCTCCATCTCCGTTACCGAACGCGCCCCCTCACAACCAACAGTCACAACAAAAAACACAAAAACCATCCACCACTTCATAATTATCCTCCTAACCCTATCTTCCTTAAAAACAATGTAAATATCCTAACCTCCGTCTCTGTGACTGTCAAGCCTTACCGTCTTTGATTTTTACTATTCGCAAGTACCAGAGAGAGTATAACGAGTTTCGAGTTGACAGGACGAGAATGAGAAGATAAATTTATAGGCTTGGCGGCGTAGCCAAGCGGTTTAAGGCGAGGGATTGCAAATCCCTTATTCTCCGGTTCGAATCCGGACGCCGCCTGATATTAGCATCCAGAACCTATAAGAAAGAATCCGTAGATTAAGTCAATTACCCCAGAAATGCAGGCGCTTTATGAGACTAAAACAGAAAAACCGCAAATGCGGTTTTTCTTTCCTTCCTCCCCTCTTCCTGACGACCAGCCCAATACTCTCTTACTTCTGTTCAGGCTTCTTTATAGGCAAATCGAGCGGTAGAGGCGGTTTCTCCGTGTCTTGTGGACGAGTTTCGGACGGCGCAACTATCGGTATGTACCAAGCCTTTTTCGCTTCCTCTTCTTTAATCTTCGAAGGTGGTTCAGGAAAGCCCTGTAAAGTAACTCTTGACTGTTCCCCTGCACGGACAATAACACTCCTCTGAGCGGCGCGGCACTCAACCTCGCCTTCCATCACGACTACAAGCACATAAAACAATCCGCGATGAACCGCAAACTGCGTTCCTCTGTTTATTACCTCAACACCGTCCGAATATACAAAGAACTTCTCTTTGTTCGATGTTACCAACAAATCGCCTTCTAACAATCTTACAGAATACCCGCTTCCCGATTTTTCGAGTTTTACGCTTGTGCCCTTGTTCAAAACGACGCTTGAGCCGCCTTCCGTCAAGAGCGCACTCGGGTGCTCCTTCATATTCCTTAAAATACTGCCACTTAAAATCGGCTCGTTACAATTCAGCATCCGCCAAACAGCGCCTTCTTTGACTTCTACGCCAGTCGCCTCACCGACACGCATAATCTCAATAGGGGAGGCTCTCTCAAAAGCGCCGCATAAGAACAGAATAAGCGCCACCAACAAAACCGCCGCAAGAGCGCCTATACTCATAGCCCATCTTGTATGGAAAACCACTCTCCTTCTACGATGAATTACGCGCTCGACCACACGCTCGGCGTATCCGTCAAACCGCTTCGAAAGAGCACCCTGAAGCAACAGACCTAAACTTCGTATTTGCGCTAAATAACGACGACACTCCACGCAACGAGAGAGATGCTCATCAAGAGATTTCTTCTCGGCTTCGGTTAGCGCCTTATCCAAACTCTTCTGCGCCAGTTTGCGGCTCTCTTCACACCCCATCTCTATCTTCTCCATCTATGATTAAAGATGCGATTCTCTCTTAAACTTTGCAAATTTTAGCCTGATTCAGAAAAATTTTTAAAAAATTAACAAGACCGATATTCCGTAAAAAAGAAATCAAAAGGATGTCCTTTATACAGGAACCGTCTTTGAAAGTGCAGAATATCAGGAAGAGCAAGTGATTTTGAAGGGTATTGGCTTAATGTTCTGATAGGGTGGAGCGTTTCAGAACCGCTCTATCAGCGACGGAAACGGCGATGCAGGCGTCGTCTTGGTCTTATCCTCGGTGTTACCGGCTTAGGCGAACGCGTAATTTCAAACGCTCGCATCAATTCAGCAGGAGACTGGAACCTATCCTCAGGCCGCTTCTGAAGGCACTTCAAGATTATCGCTTCAAGTTGTGGTGATATTTGAGGATTTTTTACTCTCACTCCGACAGGCTTCTCATATAAATGTTTCGTCATTACAATTACAGGAGACGCTCCGCTAAACGGAACATTTCCGGTAGCCATAAAATAAAGCGTCCCGCCTAATGAGTAAATATCGGTTCGAGTGTCAACGGGTCCATTCCTTATCTGCTCAGGCGCTATGTAATATGGCGTTCCTGCTATTGTTGCCGTTACGCCTTTCATATCCACATCCAACTGCCGCGCAAGTCCAAAATCGCACAACTTCACTACTCGCTCCTGAGTGACCATTATGTTGGACGGCTTTATATCTCTGTGCACGATTGCATGAGAATACGCACACTCAAGCGCCCGAGTCGCCTGTATCCCTATATCTATTATCTCCTCATTACTCATCGGACCGCCTTGTTCAACCAAATCTTTTACCGTCCTCCCTTCGACATACTCCATAGCATAATAAAAAACGCCGTGCGACTCACCTACATCTATAACATAAACTATGTTTTCGTGGTTTAACCTTGCTGCCACTTTTGCCTCTTGTAAGAATCTTGCAATGTAGTTCTTATCAGTAGCGAGTTTCGGCGGTAGAATCTTCAATGCAACAAGGCGGTTTAGCGACACCTGGATTGCCTTATAAACCGCACCCATCGCCCCTTTGCCAATCTGTTCGAGAATCTTGTAGTTTTCGAGTTGTGGATGCGCACCCATAGAGGCCTGCTTCCTAAACAACTCTATCACCTGTGACCGTGACAGATGTCCCAACTCGACGAGTATCTCGCCCAATTTCTGTGGCTGTCCCCGACTCGCTCTTTCTTTCTGTAACGCAAGAGACTCGCGCAATTGCTCCACAGAGATATATCCATACTTCAAAGCGAGATGTCCAAACGAAAGAGCGTCATCTCTCGTCTCTTTTTCCAAAACCCATTCCCTCACTTCTTCTAAAATAAAAATATAACCAATACGCTCGCCTATGTCAATTACAGCGCGGTTTATGGAAAAATTATGGCAAAATTCTTGATTTCCTAATCATAATGAAATAACTTTTATTCCGGTATTTTATTTAAGGAGAGGGAAATGGCTAATCGTCCTCCAAAGGCACTTTTCACGAAAACCCACGAATGGATTGTTGTAGAAGGTGACACAGGAACCGTTGGTATCACGGATTACGCGATAACCCATTTAAGCGATATCGTTTTCATTGACCTTCCGACTGTCGGTTCGGTTACCAAACAGGGTGAACCTTTTGGAGAGATAGAGTCTGTAAAGGCGGTTGCAAGTCTTAATGCGCCTGTATCAGGCGAAGTCATTGAGGTTAATGAACCGATACGGGAGCAACTGGAGATTCTCGCAGAAGACTGCTATGGCGCCGGCTGGCTCATAAAGGTAAAAATCTCCGATTCTGACGAACTCAAAAACCTGATGAACTTGGAAGCGTACAACAAATTCTGCGAGGAACAAGAAGCCCACTAACATTAACTGCATAGAGGGTCTTGTATGGATTACTCTCCCCACAATGAAAAAGATATAAAAGAAATGCTCCATACTATTGGAGTGAAAACAATCGAAGAACTTTTTCAGTCGATTCCTGAATCCGTAAGATTCGAAGGCGAACTTTCACTTCCTGAACCGCTCTCTGAACCTGAAATGCGGAAATATATTTCAACTCTCGCCGCGAAGAACCTTGATGCGTCCAAAGATTACACCTGCTTTCTTGGTGGTGGTGCATACTTTCACTTCATTCCCGCGCTCGTTGACCAACTCGCATCGAGAGCCGAATTCTACACCGCTTATACTCCATACCAAGCAGAAGCATCACAAGGAACTCTTCAGACAATCTTCGAATACCAGAGTTGCATTTGCGAGATAACCAAAATGGATGTTTCAAACGCATCTCACTACGATGGTGCGACTGCCCTTGCCGAAGCCGCCATTATGACTTATCATCTACAGAACCAGAAACGGACCCGTTTCATTCTCTCAAAGACCATCCATCCTGAATACCGCAGAGTAGCCAATACTTACCTTAAAACGCTTGGCGTCGAAGTTATCGAATTAGATTATGACAAGAAACTCGGCACAACAGACTTAAACAGGCTCAAGGATGTTCTAAACGATAAGACCGCATCGGTCGCATTTCAGTCCCCCAATTTCTTCGGCTGCATAGAAGACGCCGATGAGATTTCAAAACTCACCCATTCCGTCGGTGCGAAACTAATCTCTTGCGTTGAACCACTCTCGCTCGCAGTTCTGAAACCGCCCGGTGAATACGATGCCGATATCGCAGTTGGCGATGGTCAGGGATTAGGCAATTATCTCTCCTTCGGAGGTCCTGCGTTTGGATTTTTTGCTACGAAAAACGAATTCGTCCGCAGAATGCCTGGAAGAATCGTCGGACAGACTCTCGACGCAGACGGAAAAATAGCCTATGTCCTCACACTCCAAACCAGAGAGCAGCATATACGCAGGGAAAAAGCCACGAGTAACATCTGTACGAACCAAGCACTGTGCGCTATGCGTGGACTGATTTTCTTGGTTACGCTTGGGAAGAACGGTCTCGTAAAACTTGCGAATCTTTGCGTTCAGAAGTCCCATTACACTGCGGAGCAGTTGAAAGAAAAAGGTTTTAATCTTAAATTCAAAGCGCCGTTCTTCAAAGAGTTTGCTCTTGAACTTAAATCTCCTGAATCTTCACAAGAATGGCTCTTAAAAGAAAACCGCATTTTGATAGGACCGCCACTCGGACGCTGGTACCCCGAGTTATCGGATTCTATTCTCATTGCGGTTACCGAACTGAACACTATTGACGAGATTAACTCTCTTGTCAAATCTCTAAAATAACCCTTCCATCTTTTCGGAAAGTCTGACCTGCCCGCATATCCAGTGGTGCTATGAAAAAGCCTGTATAGGAGTTATTTTTCATTGAGGAGAAGACTTTTTTGAAGAAAATATTCTGGCGGGATTTTAAGGAATGAAAAAGTGCCTGGGAAGGTCGAAAATATACTCATAGAAGAGAGTATGAAAGAATCTTATCTGACCTATGCGATGAGCGTCATCATATCGCGCGCATTGCCTGATGTGAGAGATGGGCTCAAACCTTCACAGCGGCGTATTCTTGTTGCGATGAACGATTTGAACCTCACTCCGCGCGCCAAATTCAGAAAATGTGCGAAAATCTGCGGTGATACGAGTGGTAATTACCATCCGCACGGCGAAGAGGTTATCTATCCGACCCTTGTGCGGATGGCTCAAGACTTCAATATGCGCTATGTGTTGGTTAGTGGGCAGGGGAACTTCGGCTCAATTGACGGTGACCCGCCCGCGGCGATGCGTTACACGGAAGCGCGAATGGCACCTGCTGCCGTCGAGATGTTAGAAGATATTGACAAAGAAACCGTTGATTTCGTTCCGAACTATGACGAGACTCGGCTTGAGCCCATAGTTCTTCCAAGCAAATTCCCGAATCTGATTGTGAACGGAGCAGGTGGAATAGCGGTTGGAATGGCGACGAACATACCACCCCATAATCTCTCCGAAGCGGTTGATGCAATGGTGATGCTTATCGACAATCCTGATGTTACTGTGGAAGAGTTGATGAAAGTGTTGCCAGGACCAGATTTCCCAACCGGAGGAATCATCTGCGGCGTTGCGGGAATCAAGGAAGCCTACCAAACAGGGCGTGGGAAAATCACCATAAGAGCGCGAAGTATGTTCGAAAGAACCAAGTCAGGACGAGAAGCAATCGTAATAACCGAGATTCCTTTTCAGACAACCAAAACGCGCATAATCGAGCGTATGGTCGAATTCATCAAAGATGAGACTATAAAAGGAATCGCAGATATTCGTGATGAAAGCGACAGAGAAGGAATACGGCTCGTTGTAGAACTGAAGAAGGGAGAGAATCCGCAAGTAGTTTTGAACCAGTTGTATAAACACGGAGTCCTGCAAACGACATTCGGAATAATCCTTATCGCTTTGCACAACAATAAGCCTTTGACGATGAGCATAAAAGAATTGATGCAGTATTATATTGACCATCGCTTTGAGATAATCACGCGACGAACCCAATATCTGCTTGACCGTGCTTCCGAACGCATCCATATCGTCAAGGGATTATTAATCGCCCTTTCCTCGATTGACGATGTTATCGCGACGATAAAGAGTAGCCGTACGGCAGACGAAGCACGCGAGCGCTTGATATCACAATTCGCACTCTCAGAAGGGCAAGCAAACGCAATCCTCGCGATGCAGTTATCGAGACTCGTAGGTCTTGAAAGAGAAAAACTCCTTAAAGAGGAAGAAGACTTAAACCAGAAGATAAAGGAGTATTGGTATATATTGAAAGACAAAAAAGCGGTATATGACATAATCAAAGAAGATTTATACGATTTGAAAACGAAATACGGTGACGCACGAAGAACCCAAATCCTCGACAAGGAGCCAGAAGAATTGACTCTCGAGGACATAGTCCAGGAACACGATGTTGCGGTGACGATAACACATCAACGCTATATTAAACAGACTCCGCTTGAACAATACAGGCGGCAAGGACGCGGCGGAAAAGGGGTCATCGGGACGGATATGAAAGAAGAAGATTTCGTCGAACATATGTATGTCTGCTCCTCACACGATTGGCTTTTGGTCTTCACCAACAGAGGTAAAATGTACTGGCTAAGAGTGCTCGAGATTCCGCAAGGCGCACGCGATTCAAGAGGGCGTTCAATAAGCAATCTTCTTTCCATCCCCGAGGATGAGAGAATCGAACAAATCATCGCAGTGCGCGAGTTCAACGAACGCTCGCTCTTCTTCGTCACGCGCGAAGGATATGTTAAGAAAACATCCCTCTCTAAGTTCAGCCGTCCAACAAAAGCAGGAATAATCGCAGTCACGCTTAAGGAAGGCGACGGGCTCGTTGATGTTTTGGTCACAACCGGCAATGATGAAATCGTGCTTGGCACTACGAATGGGCTTTCAATAAGGTTTTCCGAAAAGGATGTGCGCCCAATGGGACGCAACGCCGCAGGAGTAATAGGAATCCGTCTAAATGAGGGCGATTCGGTCTGCGGCGCAGTCTGTGTCGAAAAAGACGGTACCCTTCTCACAGTCTTCGACAACGGTGTAGGAAAACGAACGCCTTTCAAAGATTACAGAATCCAAAAGCGTGGTGGAAAAGGAATCATAAATGCGAAACTGCCAAAAGGAGTCAAAGTCGTCACTCTGCTTGCGGCACATGATGAAGACGAACTGATGCTTATTAGTGCAAATGGTAAAATGATACGAACAGATGTGAAAAGCATAAGGCCGACAGGGCGTTCCACAAAAGGCGTTTGGCTAATGCGGCTTGACAAGGGTGATAGACTGGTCAGCGTTGCCCGCATCGAACGCGATTAGAAGAGAACGAAATGAAAAAAGAGAAAACGAAGATTATTGTAAACTCGAATTATACCGAGCAGAAAAACCGACTCATCACAACTGCCGCAGATTATTGTGATGCGGTCGCCACCGCAGGCGGCGTCCCAATCATATCCGCTTGCATACCTGACGAGAGTTATGTTGAGAACATCCTTGACGGTTCCTCAGGTCTTGTTCTTATTGGCTCTCTCGACATAGACCCCAAAATCTATGGAGACGAAAAAATCCACCGCTCTACTAAACTCATCCACCCGCGAAGACAGGAATTCGATTTCCTGTTGGTTAAAGCGGCGCTCAAAAGGAAACTCCCCATTCTCGGAATCTGCGGTGGAGAGCAACTCTTAAATGTCGCACTCGGAGGCTCTCTTATCCAGCATATCCCTCGAAGATTCGGTCATACAAGCACATCGCGACGAGTATGTTTCCATAAAATCAGAGTCGAAAAAGGGTCTCTACTCCATCGAATACTCAGGAAAGATGAGTTGACAGTCAACAGTTATCATCATCAGGCTGTGCGCGAGGTAGGCAAAGGGCTTGTAGTATGCGCCTATTCTGATGACGGAAGAATCGAAGGAATAGAAGATGAAAGCCGCTCGCTACTTGCGGTTCAGTGGCATCCTGAACGCGAAAGAGAGAATGATGTGACAAAAAGCGCTTTATTCGGCTGGCTTCTGGCGCAGGCTAATAAATATGTCGCCGAGCAGAAGTAGCATTCCCGCATAAGCGATGTTCGAAACAACAGAAAAAAGAATCCTACAGAAAGCAGGAAACTCGCTTGTGGCGCATTCGTTTTGAAGATTAGCAAGATGGAAATTTGGAAGTAGTATGAGGAGTATATTTAAAGACTGCGCTGACTGCGAATAATATGCGATGATGTGGCTTGCTACAAGGAAGGCGAAGAGAGAGACCGAAACTGCGACAAAACCGCCGATTTGCGAGAAAAGAAGTGCTATTGAGCAACTCGTCGCCGCAGACGCGAAGGCAAGTGGAAGTACGAAATGGGACGAAGGAGAGATGTAAGAACCGAAAACCGCTGCCGAGATGTAATATGACACACACAAAACCACAAGTGCTATGACAGTCGCTATCCAAGCACCAAGAAACCTACCTATAAGAATCTTTAACATATTCACAGGTCTTGTAAGAGTCAGGTCAAAAGTGCCTTCTTCTTTCTCACGCTCGAGAAAATCGGAGAGGCAGAACAGAGGAACGCAAACCGATAGCAGTAGCGCAAGACCCGCGTATACTTCCGATGAAAGAGTAGAAACTCCTTCAAGCGAGAAAATATCGTAAAGCGCGCCGAGAACACAAAGGGCTACGAAAATAGAAATGAGAATATAAAAACTTGAACGTTTAATATGCGCCTTGAGGACGAGACTGAAAGAGGCTCCCACTTATTGTTGCTCCCCTTCCTTCTCTTCTTCAGTCGTTTCTCCTTCAACCTTCTCTTCTTCTATACCTTTTTCTTCTACTTCTTCTATCTCTTCTTCTTGTTCTTCCTGTTGTTCGCCCTCCACTTCGCCTTCTACCTCGCCTTCCTCCCTACCTTCAATCTCCACATCAACTTCACCTACTTCTTCAGAGTCTACCTCGACTGCGACCTCTTCTACTTCGCCACCCTCATTCTCTTCTACGACCTCCATATCAACGACTTCACTGGTAGCAGCCTCTTCGGCTTGCTTCTTCATCTGGAGGGCTCTCTTCATATCCTTATGATGCAACATTTCTACTACACGACGGTGCTCTTCCTCTGCTGTCAGAGGCTTCTCCTTCAACCGTTCATACCAAACAGAATGATGAATCTGCAAGAATTTAACCGTCAGATACCCCTTGGTAAGAATCGTGAATCTGCCTGGTGTCGCCACATACATAAGATAAACATAAATAGCAGTGATGAAGACCATAACGACGAACGCTCCGAAATGAAGATTAAAACTCAGACGAATCAGTTGCGGCTCAAGAATGCGGACAGAATGAACCACAATGCCTGTTAACCCATAAAGTGCGCCGACAAGGAGAATGGCAACAGTGTAAAGTTTTTGGAAACCGTTATATTTGCCTGCTGGAGGAACAGGGGAATACTTTCGCAAAAATCCACCCCATTTGCGTATGTATTCGGAATCGTAGTCATGCCATGCGAGCGCAAAAGGAAGCCTTGGAAGAGCAAAAAGGAGGAGTGCTACAAGGAATAAGATTGTCGCGTAAAAATGGATAGTATAGAGAGTCCTATAACCACCGATTCCTTCAGGAGCAATCGTAACATCGCGCCACTGCATCCCTATCTCAATAACGCACATAAACAGGAAAAGGGCTACGAAAATCCAAACAAGCATCCTCTCTGTTGGCGAAGAAACAAACATCTTCGGTGCTGTATCAATCGTCTTCGCCGGCTTGCCTCTTCCACTCAACGCCTCTGCACGGGCTTTTGCATGCCCTTTACTAATCCTTCTCTTCAACGCAGCCATATATTATCCCCCTGCTTCTTCTCTTTAATTCTAATCCCTCATCTCAATGCTTGCTCTGTCCTTTTGGACCAAAGGGTCGTTTCCCTTTCTTCTTTATCTTCCTCATCAAGCGCTTTTCAGCACCCATCGCCTTCATCTTACCTTCCTGCCGCTTCATCTTTATCATTCTCTCCAACTCTTCATCCGTCAGTTCCTTCTCCTCTGCCGCCTCAACAATCTTGACCCCCAAAGGACCGATGAGCATCCGGTGAAATAGCATAATCACCAAAGCGACTATTCCTGCAATGAGCGCCGCTGGCTTTAAAACCGACTGCCAGGTCCACACCGCTCGAGTATACCGTGGCCACCCTGTTAGAAAATAGTCTCGAGAATCGTCACTGTCGAAAATATATATCACCCCGAGTCCGCCGAGATAGCCTTCTCCATAACTTATTCTATCTCTCTTGCCCGTTTTCTTAACTGCGGCAAGCCGTCTCTCTTTCTCTGCGATTATCTCTTCTATAGCTTTGCCGAACACAAGCGCACCTGTCGGACAAGATGCCACACAAGCAGGCACCTCCGGCGAGCCTATTCTTGTACGCTCAACGCAGCGGTTACATTTCGAAAGAATATATTTTCCTTCACCTTCTGTGCCGGGCCTCAATAGGTTGAATGCGCAGGCATATGTGCAGTAAAGGCAGTGTATACAGCGAGACTCGTCAAGGACAATCGTATTTCCTGAAACAGGGTCGCGTTCCAGTGCTCCCGGGACAGGACAAACCGCAAGACAGGGCGCATAGGAGCAATGCATACATAAAAGCGGTGCCGTCATCCATTTGACTCCGTCAACCGTCATCGATTCGTGGTCAGTTATTTTAACAAGAGTATCAGGACCGAAATCTTCACAGTAATGATAGCCGAAACCGCCCGGTGGTCCCCATTCGTACCACTCGGCACAGGCAATAGCACAAGCACGACAGCCTGTACACCTTGTCGCATCAATGAGCATCGCCTGCCTCGGATAAACCTTCTTTTGCTCTTCTTTCTGGCCTGGCATATCTATCTCCACCTAATCAAGCCTTCTCTATAACACAAAGACCAATTTCTGACGCGTTCTTCGACGAAGGATCGCCTGCAGTTGGAAACAGAGCGTTTACTGGAACACCACCTTTTATCTCTCCTAATGGTGTGCAACTTGTGCAAACTGCAACCGTTCCGAATGAAGTCTTCTCTACTCTGAAACTCGAAAGCCTCTTCGTCACGAGGGCAGGCAACACGATTCCGTCCTTCATCCGCAGATTCCGCAATCTAACCTTCTCACCGCTTCTTATTCCCAATTCGCGTGCAGTCTCGCTGTCTACTTCAACAAAAAACTGGCTAAGGAATTTAGCAAACAGCGGTAGTCTCCTCGTATATGAACCTGCTCCCAAATGTTCTCCCAAAGAGAAGCGTAGACAAACAGCGAGTTTCTCGGTTCCCTTAAAAGAAGAGTCTCCCATAAGAATATCGCCCTCACGCCGGATGAGAACAGGATTCGTCCTGTATGCAGGCGAGAATTGGTTGACGAACGGTAAGTCAGGCTCCTCATAGAAGGCTGGCAGTGGACCGTCGGGAAGGGCTGATGAAAACATCTTCGCTACACCTTCAGGAGTCGCAACAAAAGGTGCGATCTCTTTGGGCGACGCATTTGGTGCTCCATCAACGGTATCCATATCATTCATCCATTTCGCCGCAGAGAACCTAACCAATGGCTTTGCGAACGGAGTCCCATCTCTCCGCACGCCTGCTCGGTTGTACATCACACGCACATTAGATGGCCAAGACCAACCCCAGTTGCGGTAAAGTCCAAGACCCCCCTCATCATCGAGTCTGTTATCTCCTTCCTGCCATTTCCGCTTGCCCGCAGTGCACCCGCAGTAAAAATGGTTCGCACACTGGGTTGAACCGTCCGCTTTTAAGTCCAAAGGACTATTGAGAAGAGTCCTTGTGCCGACCGAGTTGCCGGACTTAAAATCGAGCCCGTTTATAATCGTCAAAACAATACTTGCGTCAACCATCGCGGCTTTCTCCCAGTTTAAGGCTCTTAAACCCTCGTCAAAGCCGGTGCCTCCATCAGAGAGTTTCTCATAAAGACTGTTCAAAAAACTGAGCCCTGTAATACGCTCAGCCTTCACAAAGGTCAATATTTGGGCTCCTTGCCATTGCACCCATCTCGTTATGTTCGTGAAACTGCCTTGCCGTTCCACAAAAACGGTTGAAGGTATAACCACGACTTCAGGACCACCAGAGCCGAATCTCTTGTCTTCGAAAAATGCTGCCGTATCGTTCACCATCCAGTCGAAAACAACAAGCCACCTCAATTTTGAAAGCGCAGCAAACCATCTCTCCGAATTAAGTGAGGCTGCGGGGTCTTCTCCCATAACGATTAGTCCTTCGATCTCGCCCCTCTCCATCGCACATAAAAGCCCATATACAGAATAATCCTTGCGTGGGTCTCTCTTCGGCAGATATGAATAGGCTGTTTGAATATCGGTTGCGCCGTACATATCGCATAGATAACTCGCAAGGTAACAGTCTATATTCTTCCATTCGTTGAAAGCATCAGGCTCTCTGCTCACCTTCCTGTGTTGCCGTACATACGCATCGAAACTGTCAAGGTCTTTTGTAGGTGATGGAAGGTATCCTGGTAGAAACTCAAAAAGTAGTCCAAAATCAGCAGCACCTTGCGCATTCGGTTCACTAACGATAGGTATCAGCCCTCCACCTGATACTCCTATACTACCAAGCAGTATCTGAAGGATAGCAAGTGCTCTAACCGCCTGCGTTCCTGTTGCCCGCGCTGTTAAACCTCTGCCGAATAAAACCACACCTGCAGCACCCATCTTGCCTGTCCTCGTGCAGAAATCCTCGCAGATGCTGTTAAAGACTTGCCGTGAAACTCCTGTAACACGACAGACTGCGCTTTCGTTATATCTTCCAAAATGTTTCTTCATCACTTGAAGTAGAGTCCTCGGATGCTTCATTCTGTCGTCGCGGGCGACCCGCCCATCACGCCCTAATATATATCTCCAAGAAGACCTATCATATTCGCCTTCGCTGTAGCCTGAAAAGACCCCGTCTGTGTCAACTATCGTCCTGAACTCCTCAGCAACAAAAAACTGTGCGTCGGTATTGTTCCGCAGATACTCCTCGTCATACTTTCCATTTTGAAGAACGAAGTTTATCATACCGAGAATGAATGCCAGTTCTGTGCCAGGACGCACAGCAGCGTGTGTATGGGCGCGGGCCGCTGTTCCTGAATGGCGGCTGTCCACACACAGGATTTTAGCCTCTTTGCGTATCACGGCATCGAACACATAACGCATTATCGCAGGTGTTTCCGTTGCAGGGTCTGCGCCGACTATCAAGACCGCATCCGCATTAGCGATATCAGGAATCGGATTCGTCGCTCCAGGACGCCCGAATGTTGCAAGTAGCCCCTGCACCGTAGGAGCAATCGCACTTCGTGCCACAGTGTCTATATAAACCAGCCCAAGTCCACGCATCAGTTTCTGGGCAGCGTAACACTCCTCGTTCGATGAATAAGAGCCGCCAATAAAACCTATCGCTTCACACCGGTTTACCGTCCTCCCTTCACTATCTACTTTGATGAACTTCGCCGAATGAGTCTCCCTTATAAGCGCAGCAGCACGCGCAATCGCACTATCTATATCAGACTTTTCAAAAACCCCTCCACTCTTCCGCACCATAGCAGAGCGAAGGATTCCTTCTTTGCCGAGACGCATCGCCTCAACTATATGAAATGGCTTTCCACAGAGGCTCCGATATGCAGGCGTTCCGCCACTCCAAGAAACTGTTCCGTTTATCGGATGTTGCGTTGCGCCTTCAACAAACAAAGGCACATTTTCCAAAACGCGCACCCGCAGCCCACATCCCACAGAACAAAAAGAGCAGGGCACCTCCCCTGCAAGACTATTCTGCAGTTTCGCTGCCGCCCTGTAATATCTTGCGGGCAATCCTTTTTCTTCCGCCCCAAAAACCGTCCCGCTAACACCGATTGCCGCAAGACTCGCCGCTGAAGCACCAAGCCCTTTCAAAAACTCTCTTCGACTTATCTTCATAAAAATCCCCTCGGCTAAACCCACAGTAAATTATTCTCCCCTTTTATATCGCTTTTGTCAACCCAAACCTTGCTCTGTGACACTCTTTTTACCTTATGGTAAAACCATAATGAAATAAACAAAACAAACAAGCGGAAGAGAGAAACACGAGTAAGGCGCTGTTATTTCGAGAGAATGAGGCTATAATCGGTTCGCTCTATTGCGACTCCGATGCTCGAAGCGCGAATCCCACATTTTTTCAAATCGGAAAGCAGACGGCCTGCGAATGAGTGTTCAACGAAAAGCGCCAATCCGCCGCTCGTCTGCGGATCGAACATCATATCAACCGAAACCTCGTCAAGTCCATCTTCGACTTTCACACGGCAAGAATAAAACTCTTTATTTCTATATAGCCCTGCCGGCGCAAGTCCCGAAGCACATTGCTCATATGCGCCTTTAATGAGAGGAACATCACTGATGTTCAATCTTATACTTACACCTGATGTCTGCGCAATGTTTAACAAATGTCCGACAAGTCCGAAGCCTGTGATATCCGTACAAGCGTGAATCTCAAAATTCTGTGCCACTTGCGCCGCTTGACGATTAAGCTCCGACATCGTCTTGACCGATTCTTCGGCAGATTCCTTATCAGCAACACCGCCTTTTATGGCTGTGGCAACTACTCCTGTTCCTATCGGTTTGGTCAGAATGATGGAATCACCGACTTTTGCACCGCCTACCGTCCAGAGTCTGTCAGGATGCGCAATCCCTGTTATTGCAAGCCCGTATTTCAACTCGTTATCGTCAACGGAATGTCCGCCGAGAAGAAAACAATCCGCCTCTTTAAGAGCGTCCAGCCCTCCTTTTATAATCTCGGCAACATCCTCTACCGACATTTTTGTGGACGGATAGGCGAGGATATTAAGCGCTGTCAAAGGCTGTGCGCCCATTGCATAGATGTCGCTTAATGCGTTCGCCGCAGCGATTCGGCCAAACGCAAACGGCTCGTCAACAATCGGAGTGAAAAAATCAACAGTCTGAACAAGCGCCGTCTTCTCATCGAGAAGAAATGCACCTGCGTCATCGGGTTGCTCAAGCCCGATTAGGAGTTTCGGATGCTTACGCAGAGGCAAAAGCGACAACAACCTTCTTAGGTCACCCGGACCTGTTTTGCTCGCTCACCCCGCACTCCGAACCGTCTCCGTCAGCCTTATCTTCTTCTCATTAGCCCCTGACATAAAATAATACCTCAAATAATACCTCTATCGCGACGAAAAATTATAAACCTATGATGACAGAAGGTAAAATAATTATCATTATTTGTTATACCGATGAAAGAATCATTGATGATTAAGAGAATCGTCAAATAAAACACGCATCACTCAAGGAACTGATATGCGTCATTTATCAAGTTGTTTCCAGAGGTCGCGGATTCTCGGCAGATATTTGCGCCACATCTCCCATTTCTCGCTAAACATCTTGCGTTGCTCTGCAGTCTTTATGAACTCCTCGTCAGGTTCGCAAAACACAAGCGAAGCCTGACGATAACGCACAACCAGTCCACTCGCAACCGCAATCAGAGACAACTGCTCATATATGTTTGCGGAAGGCAATACTAAATCGAGGATCAACTTGTTGTGTCTCTGTTCCGCGACGATGTTCAGCCTTCCGGAAGTCAGGCTATTCAATTTTTCAATCATTGCTCCCAAAGGCGTATTATATCTCCCAAACTTCAGTCCGTTTTTGGCGAGAACCTGCCGTTGCCAAACAGTCGCAGCCGCAATATCGACGAACATCCCAAAACGATAAAGGTCGGCGTTTCCTTTTGTAGTCGCAATTATCGAGTTGAACCGCTCCGTAAGCGCACAGTCGAGAGAATCTACCGCAGTTTTCAGCGCATCGCCGATTAGAACATTCCTTCCAACATCAAGCGACACAATCTTTCCGACAAACTCATTGCGCGACTGGTTGTCGACGACCGCACCGACTCCTTCAAGTTCACCAAAAGACAAGAACATTTCCACGAAATCGGTCACAGCCTTCATTTCGATGATGGTCTTCCTGTTAAACAGCGATTCTCCAACGGTTGAGGCTGGTTCCTCTCCAAGATGAAAGAACCTGATTTTAAGAGCAAGAGCACTCGCGCGCAACGCTGCCGCGTCCGCTCCTTTGCTCATCTCTTCTAATGCAGGTAGTGCAAGTGCGCCGAACTCGAACAGTCTCCTTTCCCCTTCCTTCTGCTTCGCCTCCTCGTAACTCCTGAACAACATAAGCGCCTTCTTGATAGAATCCTTTTTTATGTTCATCTCAGATTCAATCAGAAGCCAGTCACTATCCTGCTCCTCTGTTCTCGATGACCGCTCTTCTTCTGGCTTTATCGGAGCGGTAGAGCCACAACCTATAACTACAATCAGTATGAATAGAAATAACCACATCCTCAATCGTCTGGTTCCTAAAAACTCAAGCGCCATTATACCAACAACAAAACCCTACTGTCCAAATTAAAACCACCGTCCATACACTATCCGTCCTGATATTCACCCAACACCATTAGAGCAAATGTATATTACCCTCTTTGCAAGCATCTATAATCTCTTTGTGCCATACTGAGGATTGGACCTCTCCTATGTGTGCTTTCCGCAGGAATAACATACAAAGCCTCGATTGTCCGATTCCTCCGCCGATAGACAGCGGCAGTTCTCCATTTAACAGCCTCCGATGAAACCACAATTCTGCCTTGTACTGCTCGCCTCTTATCTCAAGCTGTCTCATCAACGATTTCTCATCAACTCTTATTCCCATAGAAGAAAGTTCAAACGCACAGTCGAGCAGTGGATAGTAGACTATTATGTCGCCGTTAAGCCCTTTTCTCCCTTTTTCAGCCTCCGTTGACCAATCATCGTAATCCGCGGCTCTGCCGTCGTGTGGCATCCCACTCTTTAACGCCGCACCAATCCCTATCACAAATACCGCCCCCTTTTCTCTGCAAATCGCAAGCTCCCTCTCACTCGGAGAAAGATTCGGATACTGCTCTTCTAACTCCTCGCTGTGCGCAAAATATATCTCGCCAGGCAGAAACGGTCCATCAAGTTGCTTGTATCTGCGACAAACATCTTCCTCCATTCCTTTTATAACCTTGTATATTTTGCGAACAAACGCACAACCATTCCTCCTAAAAAGGAAGTTTCCGAGACATTTAAGCAGGCGGAATATGACAAAGAGAAAGCCTGCTACTTGGACTGATTATTGGGATTATTTGCGCTCTCTGCTTCGCGGCTCAAAAGGTAATTCCACTTCTTTTCGACGAACTTCTCAATCTCTTCAACGAACTTCTCATTACCTGGCTTTTTCAGATGCTCAAACCGTCCCTGCGCCAAAAGCCATTCTTTGACAGAATAGCGTTCCTTCGGCTTATATGTCACTCTGTAGACTCCGCCCTCAACTTCATAGAGTGGCCAATAGCAGGATTCGACCGCCAACCGCGCCATTTCGATGGACTTTGACGAGTCGTGACGCCAGCCGCGTGGGCAGGGTGCAAGTATATTGATGAACGCTGGTCCTTCTGCAGAAAATGCCTTCTCCATCTTCCTGAAAAGGTCGGTAAAGTGTGAAGGCGACGCTTGCGCCACATAAGGCACATTGTGAGCGGCGGCTATTTCGGTCAGGTCTTTGCGCCATTGGGATTTACCTAATATAACCTTCCCCGCAGGTGCCGTAGTCGTATGCGCATAAGGCGGTGTCGCTCCCGAACGCTGAATGCCCGTGTTCATATACGCCTCGTTGTTGTAACAGATGTAGACAAACCTATGTCCCCGTTCAAGCGCCCCTGAAAGTGCCTGAAGTCCTATGTCGTAAGTGCCGCCGTCTCCACCTACCGCAACGAAATTCATCTTTTTGTTTATCTTGCCCTGCTTCTTGAGCGCTTTATATGCTGTCTCGATTCCTGAAATCGTCGCCGCCGAATTCTCAAATGCCGAATGGATGAACATACAGCGCCACGCAGTATACGGATAGATTGCCGTCACAACCTCCATACAGCCTGTTGCGGAAGTCAAGACAATAGGGTCTTCTGAAGCCATCAAAGCGAGTTTAAGTGCCGTCGGTGCCGCACAACCTGCACAAGCCCTGTGTCCAGGGGCAAGCAAACTCTCCCTCTTTAAGATTTCTTTAAGCGTCGCCATTATACCGTCCTCCGTAATCCGTAGATAAACATACCTGATTCTCGCATGATAGTCAAATAAGATTTGAGTTTTTTCCTCTCTCCCGTTATAATCTCCGCAATGCGTTTAGAGGAAGGCGATTGGAGAAAATTCGGTTTAAGGACAGTAAAGGACATAAACTCGTAGGAGAATTTTACTCCCCAATAAAACCATCTGATAAGCTCCCATTAGTCGTCTATTCTCACGGGCTATACAGCAGTATGAAAAGTAACAAATCGGCAGTATTCCGAGACAAATTGCCTGCCGCCGGCTTCGGGTTCTTCGTGTTTGATGCTTATGGTGTCGGTGAAAGCGAAGGGAAGTTTAAGGAGACGACTCTGACCAGCCGCATAGACGGTTTAAAGAGCGCAATAGATACCGTATCAAGCAGAGACGATGTTCTAACCAACAAAGTTTATCTCGTAGGTTCTTCATTCGGCGGTCTGGCTTCTCTGTGCGTCGCAGCGCAGAATGATAAAGTCAAGGCAATGGTGTTGCTCGCCCCTGCGGTCAACTTCTGTTACAAGAATTTCGAGCCAACGGAATATCCTGAACTCGATTCAACCGCTTTCGAAGATGTCAGAAAATATGACCCTTACAAAGTAGCAGAAAAGATAAAGATTCCCGTTTTGATTATTCACGGAGACAAGGACGAGGAAGTGCCGTTTGAGACCAGCATTGAACTCGTCAAACACATAAAAAATGCAAAACTCGTCACAATCGAAGGTGCAGACCATCGCTTCGACAACAAAAAAGATTTTGACTTATTAGTTGAAAAAACTGTAAATTTCCTCATAACTGTAAGTAAAAAACGGAAACATTACTCATAAGGGATTGATATTAGCAGGAAAGATACGCAGATTATAATGGCAATAGGCTAGTTTTTCAGGAGATAAGATGGGGCGGGTAGGACTCATCGAAGATGCGGTTATTCTTGCCGAAGGAAGACTTTCGGTCTTTGGGGCGAAGACTGCATCCTGCATTCTGCGTTATGCGAATGAAGCCGTAGTCGCGGTATTAGATTCGACAAACGCTGGCAAAACTGCCGAGGCGGTTTTGGGATTCGGGGGAGCAGTACCGATTGTCGCATCAGTCAAGGATTCTCTTAAATATAAGCCGAAGCAATTGGTGATAGGTATAGCACCGATTGGCGGTGGACTTCCTCCGGAATATAGGGAAATCGTCAAGGAAGCGATTGAATCAAGATTGTCTGTCGTCAGCGGGCTCCATTATATGCTTAACGATGACGAAGAACTGTATGACCTTGCGCAGAAACATTCGGTTAAATTGTTAGATGTGCGCCGCCCTCCTGATGAGTTGACCGTCTCAAAAGACGAAGCGAGGTTTCTGCCTGTGTTCAGATGTCTGACGGTCGGCAGCGACTGCTCGGTTGGGAAGATGGTCGTTTCTTGGGAAGTCGCAAAAGCGCTGAGAAAGAAAAATATAAACGCCCAATTCTGTGCCACGGGTCAGACAGGAATGATGCTTTCTGGTTGGGGAATCTGTGTTGACAGAGTAATCTCAGATTTCGTAGCAGGCGCGGCAGAATCACTCGTTAAGAAAGTATCTGATGCCGATATAGCGATGATTGAAGGGCAAGGGACGATTTACCATCCTGCGTATTCAGGGGTGACATTAAGTCTTCTCCACGGCTCTTGTCCAAACATTATGATTCTATGCCATCATTTAGGAAGGACCCACATTAAGCAGTATGATGTGTCTATCCCGCCGCTCAAAAAAATAGTCTATGACTACGAGTATGTTTCCGCATACACGCACCCTGCAAAGGTTGTAGGAATCGGGTTGAACACGGTTGACAGCGATGAAGAGACTGCTCGGAAGGCTTGTATTGAACTTGAACGAGAATTGAACCTTCCTGTGACAGACTGTGTAAGATTTGGTCCTGAGCCTTTGGCTGATGCCGTTTTTAAGGAGTTCAAGCAATGGAAGTCCGTTTGGAAGAAATGAATCTCGAATTGAAGGTGCCATTTACAATAGCGCGGGGTAGCACCGAAGTATCACATAATGTTCTGTGTGTTGTTGAGTCGGAAGGCGTAGAAGGGTATGGTGAAGCGGCGCCATCGAAATATTATGGAGAAGACCAAGAGAGCGTGAAAAAAACGCTTGAAGACATCATAAAAGAACTTCCTGATGATTTGTATCCTGTACAACAGATTATGTCGGAGTTGATATTCGAGTATCCGCAGTCGCGGGCAGCGCTTTGTGCCCTTGATGTAGCATTATACGATTTATTAGGGAAAAGGCTAAATGCACCACTTTATCGGATTTTTGCGGTCAACCCTGCGAACACACCGATGACTTCGTTCACCATAGGAATCGCCGAGCCTGATGAGATGGTAAAAAGCGCATTAGAAGCGGCGAAGACATATCCTATATTGAAAATCAAATTAGGAACGGCGAAGATATTGGGCAAAGACTATGACCTTGAAGTTATTGAGAGAATACGGAAGGAGGCCGAGGTGACCTTGCGTGTTGATGCGAATTGTGCGTGGGAGTTGGACGAGGCGGTTGAGAAGATTTATGTGCTTTCAGGGTATGATGTGGAGTTCTACGAGCAGCCGTTTTCACCTGAAAAAGAAGACTATTTTAGTCTCTTAAAAGAACGGTCTCCTGATGCGCTTATATTCGCTGATGAGAGTTGTGTAATACCGCAAGACATTCCGAAGATTGCGCCGTTCGTTGACGGCATAAACATAAAACTCGCAAAATGCGGCGGTATAACCGAGGCGCTCAGAATGATACATACGGCGCGCTCGCATAACCTTCTTATTATGCTCGGCTGTATGGTTGAATCATCTTGTCTAATCAGTGCGGCTGCTCATCTTTCGCCTCTTGTTGACTACGCCGATTTGGACGGCAATCTCCTTTGCAAGAATGACCCGTTCATCGGCGTAACCGTTGAAGACGGCAAACTCATTCTGCCTGACCGCCCAGGATTGGGGCTTGTTCGAGCCGACAAATGAATGAATCAGAATCGACTCCGAAACCGCAGGCGCTTAAAAAGACACATAATGTCGTCTTTAATCTCATAAAAGAGCATCTTCCGAAAGGCTCTGTCATTCTCGACGCAGGCTGCGGAGAAGGCGCCCTAACGAAAAAATTATCCGAAGCAGGTTATGATGTATTTGCCGCAGACATATTTCCGGAAAGGTTCAAACTCGAAAAGCTTCCCATCATAAGATGTGATTTGAATTCTTCCTTGCCGTTTTCTGATAGTTCTTTCGATTCCGTAATCGTCGTTGAAGTGATTGAACATCTCATTCACTGGGAAGGCTTTTTACAAGAATCTCATAGAGTTCTTAAGCCAGGCGGAATCCTCGTTGTGAGCGTGCCTAATATTTTGAATCTTGCGTCTCGTCTGCGGTATTTAATATGCGGTTATCCGTCTCTTTACTCGAACAAAAGGCTTAGAGAGGATGCTACAAAACGGCATATATCTCTTATTCCTGTTCAGTTTCTTATAAATAGTGCGCAAAGGAGTGGCTTTCGTGTTAAAAGAATCACGACAGACAAATTCCGCTATTCAGCACTTTTCCTTTCGCCGATGCTTCCTTTCGCAATTTTATTGACAAAACTGTTCTTGCAAGACTCCTTCGACCTGTTGACTTTTAAGGCTTCAATACTCTTTGGACGGACTCTGATTAGCGTATTTCAGAAATAAAGAGGACCATTGTAGCGATTTTCTCCTCATTGAAAAGTTTTGCACTCTCTACGCTTTGTGGGTATACTTTATTCGTCGTCTGAATGGGGCGTGTAGCTCAGCTTGGTTTAGAGCGCTTGACTGTGGATCAAGAGGTCACGGGTTCGAATCCCGCCACGCCCCCTTTTTAATTCAGGAAATAGCCGTCTTGCTTGCAAGATGTTATTTGTATACGAGTCTTGGGAGATGAAGATGGAACGGAACAAGAGCGGGAAATCGAAAGAAGTACCGCAAGTGCCGCGTGGGATGCGCGATTTCACCCCACAAGATATGTGCAACCGAACCTTCATCATCGAAAAGATAAAATCGGTTTTCCTTCGCTACGGATACGAGCCGATTGAGACCCCTGCTCTTGAATACTGGGAGACTTTAAGTGGCAAATACGGTGAGGAAGGCGAACGGCTTATCTATCGGTTGACAGATAGAGGAGGCAGAGAACTCGGTTTAAGGTATGACTTGACCGTTCCTCTTGCGCGTTTCGTCACGAACCATCCGGAGATTCCGCGTCCTTTCAAACGCTACCAGATTCAGCCCGTCTGGCGTGCGGATAAGCCTCAAAAAGGGAGATACAGAGAATTCTACCAATGTGATTTCGACATAGTTGGCGTCTTTGACCTATCCGCTGATGCGGAAATCGTCGCTGTACTTTACGACTGCCTTGTTGCAATCGGATTCAACAAGTTCAAAATTCGCCTTAACAGCCGAAAACTCATCAGGGCGCTCGTTGAACAACTCGGGCTTCCGCTTGATTCGGAACTCCCCCTCGCCCGCGCTATTGATAAATTCGAGCGCGATGGATTCGACGGCGTCATTGCTGAACTCAAAAACCAAAACCTTACAGACGAAAAAGTCTCAATACTTAAAAGATTCCTCTCTCTTCAAGGTATGGATTTTGACGAGGTCTTTAAATCCGCGAAAACTGTTCTTGAAAACGCACCTTCCGCATCTGAGGGCATATCTGAACTCAAACAACTTACCAAGTATCTCGTCCGCTACGATATAAACTTCGAGAGAATCTTCCTCGATTTGAGCCTCGCCCGAGGACTCGACTACTACACAGGACCAATCTTTGAGGCAACGGTTGAAGGCGCCGGGATAGGCAGTGTAAGTGGCGGTGGAAGATACGATGGACTCCTTGGAATCTTCAGCGGACAGAAGATTCCTGCAACAGGTGCGAGCATCGGTTTGGACAGAATCGTGACCGCGCTCGAATCCTTGTATCCTGAAACCGGTCAAAAAAGTTTTATTGATGTGCTTGTTACTCGTTTCTCCGACGAGACGGAAGATTACTCTTATAAGATTGCCTCCCTTTTGCGTAAAGGCGGATTTTCGGTTGACCTTTACCTTGGCGATATATCGAAAAAAGGTTTAAGAGGGCAGTTGGGATACGCCCAAGAAAAAGCGATTCCTTTCGTGATTATTGCGGGTCCTGAAGAGATGGCTCAAGAACAGGTGAAGTTAAAAATAATGAAAAGCGGTGAACAAACGAACATAAGCGTGGATTCTCTTCCTTCTAGACTGAAGGAGATAATGGGCTAATTATTGTTCCTTACTAATAGAGATTGGCGTTGAGAGCTGCCGTCTGATTCTTCGCTCAATTGATGACAATTTGAAAGGTTTTTTAAGATAGTCGTCGAAGCCCTATTTTAATAGATTCTTGAGTTCCTCATCTTCAAGAACACCTGTCATAGCGATTATTTTCGTCTCTTTCAATTCCTCCGAGGCGCGCATCATCTCGACCACTTTCCTGCCGTCAATGTCTGGCAGTGCAATGTCAAGAAAAACAACATCGGGTTTCTCCTTGCTCGCTATAAAACCCGCCTCAAAGCCTTTCGTCGCCTCAAAAAGCGTATAGCCCTTCTTCCTCGTAAACACACGACGAAGCATTTTCAGTATCTCTTCATCATCGTCAACGACGAGAACTTTGAATCCCTCCCCTTCTATGGCATCAGTCGGAATACCACGCCTTCGCATAAACTCCAACAAATCTCTGTGCTTGATTCTACGCGCACCAGAGGGTAACTTATAACCAATCAACTCACCCGATTCAATCCACTTCACGACAGTATTTATAGTTACCTGACATAACTTCGCAACATCTCCTGTCGTGTAAGCCTCTTTCCTAATCATAGAATCCCCCTCCTCTGTCAAACACTTTTGATTTTGAAATCCATTTTGCCGAAGCCAAGACCTGCAAGATGTCTCATCTGGTGGGCATAATCAATAGCGGGTCTTTCTTCTTTAAACAAATCAAACCCAACCTCCTTGTTAACCAATTCACAAGAGGCAACATCAATCGCAACCGCATCGTCAGACGCCAAAATCCCTATGTCGTCACAAATTATATCTGTCTTCTGATTAAAGCAATCACAATCTTTTGCGATTTTTAGCAAAAAATTATAAAAACCGACCTGCTTGACGGTCGTTAAAACCCCAGCAGCGTATTCTGCAATCCGCTCCTGTAAGACTCTCGGACTAATCTCCCAAGAGAAGTTTATCGCACCTGCCTTGCATACCGCAATACAATAACCGCAGTTTATGCACAGTCTATCATCAATCTTCGCAGTTTTCTCAACTTTGATAGCGTCTTCTGGACAGTTCTCTACACAACTACCACAACCGACGCATTTATTTTCGTCAACTTTAAGAGGCTGTTGATTATGAGCGGCGAGTTTTCCACTTCTTGTAGCAAGCCCCATTCCGATGTTCTTTATAGCGCCACCTATTCCTGTCGTTATATGGCCTTTCAGATGAGAGAGAACAAACAGCGTGTCAACATACTTCAAGTCCGCTGCAAGCGCTACCTCCTTAAAATGGTTCCCTTGAACCGGAACCTTTATCTCGCACATACCAACCAGCCCATCAGCGATAATGACAGGACAACCGAGATAATCCGGCGTAAAACCGTGTTCATAAGATGTCATTAGATGGTCAACAGCGTTATGCCTTTCACAACGATAGAGAGTATTCGTGTCCGAACAAAAAACTTTCATCTTATATTTTTTAAGAATCTGCACGAGAGGTCGCACGAATTTCGGTTCTATATGGTTAGGATTGTTCTTTTCTCCAAAATGGAGTTTTATCATACAAAATCCGTTCGGAACAATCAATCGTTCAAAACCGGCAGATTCAAACAACGCCGCTACCGCGTCTGCCGCCTCTTTCTCGGTGCAATCGTTTTTGAGCCTTCGAAAATAAACGGTTGAAGTTCGCTTCATACCACTCCCTTCCAAATAATACCATCCCTGCTAAACCTTTTAACTATTATAGGACATCAAAACTGAAATGATAAACACTTTTTGGGGAGTAAAAAGTAAGCGGTTTGGAGTTAATAGTCAGGTGATTTGGATTGATTCTCAATGGAATTTCAGAGATGATTTTTAGCAGGTTTTAAAGGATGAAAGGATTGAGGAAGAGCCACAGGTTGTTATGGATGTTCTACTGTGTTCTGGTATTGGCTGCGCTTGGATGCGCGAGTCAGCAAGAGATTCACCATTACGATTTTGAGTTAAGAATCCGCGGAATCAAAATACTCGTTGAGATGGCAGTAACTCCTGAACAACGCTCAACAGGGCTAATGTTCCGCAAGGAGATGCCCGAATACTGCGGAATGCTCTTCGTTTATCCTGACGAGAGAATCCGCAAGTTCTGGATGAAAAACACCTATATTCCGCTTTCAATCGCTTTCATCGACTCAGAAGGCGTGATATTTCAGATAGAGGATATGAAGCCGTTAGATGAGACTTCGGTCGTCTCGAACAAGCCTGCGCGGTTTGCCCTTGAAGTGAACAAAGGCTGGTTCCAAAAGAATCTCGTGGGATTAGGCGATAGAATCGAGAACATAGAGGAGGTATATAAAAAATTGGAGGTGATGGAAAAATGAAAGTTGCGGTTGTAGGGGCAACAGGAGCGGTGGGACGAGAACTCGTTCTCGTCCTTGAACAGCGAAACTTCAAACTCGATGAGTTGCGTTTACTCGCTTCGGAGCGCTCGGCGGGACTAAAGATCCCGTTTGAAGGCGAAAATCTATCTGTGGAGCCACTGGAAGAGAAGAAGTTTGATGGCGTTGATTTGGCATTTTTCTGTGTCGAGTCGGATATAAGCAAGAGATATATTCCTTCTGCAATCGAGCGTGGTGCGTTGGTTATTGACAAATCAAGCGCATTCAGGCTCAAGCCTGATGTTCCGCTTGTGGTTCCAGAAGTAAATTTCGGTTCCATCGGCAATTCGCGTCTGATTGCTAATCCGAACTGTTCGACAATCATTCTGGTCGTTGCGGTGGCGCCGCTCGCTCGCAAGTTCGGAATCCGCCGCATTGTGGTCTGCACATATCAAGCGGCAAGCGGAGCAGGTGCAGCCGCTATGAGTGAGCTCAGGAATCAGACAGAAGAAGTCTTAAAAGGAAACGAACCGCGTCCAATCGTATTTCCACATCCGATTGCGTTCAACCTTTTCCCACACATCGATTCTTTCCTTGAAAACGGTTACACCAAAGAAGAGATGAAGATGGTTGACGAAACGAAGAAGATTCTCGGTGACGAGAGACTTTTAATCAGTGCGACCTGCGTGAGAGTGCCTGTGATGCGCGCTCACTCAGAGGCAGTCCATATAGAACTTGAGCGAAAAGCAAGCGTCGAAGAGGTGCGCGAAGTTTTAAGAAATGCAGAATCCGTATCTGTGTTGGATGAACCTGAAAAGAACATTTATCCGACGCCTCTCTTTGCGAGCGGAAAAGATGAGGTGTTCGTTGGGAGGATACGCAGAGACATTGCTCTTAAAAACGGGATAGCGATGTGGGTAGTTTCAGACCAATTACGAAAAGGAGCGGTGTTGAATGCCGTGCAGATTGCCGAGAGGATTTTTGGGAAACCTAAATAGTTCGGAGGGTAAACAAATGAGATGGGTTGTGCTCATCGTTGTGGGATTGTTCTGCAATTCTCTTTTTGCGGTATATGAGAAATGGGAGAAGCGAGAAGACTTAAACGAATTTGAAAAGCGCGCGAGGCAGAATATGAAGGACTACGAGGCAGGTATAGAGGAGAAAGTGAGGAGGGATGCGCTTGTGGAGTTGCGTTCGTTTAGCGATGAAAACTTGAAGGCTATAAGAGAGGAACTTCTTAACGATGTAAAGATGGTAGTGATAACAGCGCTGAAGAGTGACAACAAGTGGCGCGTGCGAGTAGAAGCGCCGCCAACGCTCGTTCGGCTGAATGCGAAGAATGCGCTTGATGCATTGCTTGAGGTGGCTAAAAACGATAAGAAGAAAGATGTTCGTGCTGCTTGCGTTGATGCCATTGCAAAACTCGCGGACAAGGGAGATGAAAAAGTTATAGGAGTGCTTGGTGAGATTTTGAGCAATGATGGTTGGTCAATCGTAAGGAGCGCTGCAGTGGATGCGATTGCTTCTCTTGGCGGAAAAGGAGAGATAGAAAGACTGAGGAAAGCGGTGGTAGAAGATAAGTATAGCATCGTGCGTTCAAAGGCACTTGAAGCGCTGGTCGCACTCGGCGACACATCAAAAGAGGCTCTCGAAGTGGCAAAGGGCGGTCTCGGCGATAAATACTCATCAGTGCGTGCCGCTGCTTGTGAACTAATCGCCGCTTGCGGACAAAAAGAAGAAATACCAAAAGAGGTAGAGGCAAAAGTCATCGAATTGCTTGCCGATAAGAAACCAGTGGTGCAAGGTGCAGCAGCGAAAGCAGTCCGCGCCTTTGTCACAGAAGATGTTCTTGAGACGATAGCAAAGATGGTAAAGGATAAGCCTGACAGCATATCAGAAGATATGCTCTGTGAGTTTATATGGATGCACGCAAAAGTTGGAACTCCGAAAGCGCTCGACTTGATTGCTTCTCATTATCTGACATCACAAGACCCTGATATAAAAGCAGAAGCGGTCTGCGCTCTCGCTTCAAAAAACGATCCCCGCGGAATAAAAGAGATTAATGAAATGTTATCAGGCAAACTCGAATCATATAGAAAAATTCAACTGTTGAGATTGATTGTTCGAAATGGAGTAAATGCGGAAGAAGTCATAAAATCCATAGAGGCATTGAGAGAGAATACAGAAGTTGACACTGTAAGAAATGAAGCGAAGAAGGCACTTGAAGCGCTCAAGGGCAAGTAGAGGAAGGCTCGTATGGCGCGTTATGCGCTGACCGTCTCATACAACGGGATTCGTTATTCAGGGTTTGCAAAGCAGAAGAATCTTCCAACAGTGCAGGGAATCCTCGAAGAATCTCTCCAAAAAATATATGGCTTGCCCATACGAATAAAGTATGCATCGCGGACAGACGCAGGGGCGCATGCATTAGGGCAGGTAATCTCATACGATGTGAAGAAGGGACCCGAAATAGATAAGATTCCTGATGCGCTTAACGGTCTCCTCCCAGATGACATAAGAATCATCAGTGCAAGGGAGGTATCTCGAGACTTTTCGCCATCAAAGGATGCGAAACTGAAACTCTACCGTTACATCGTTTATGAAGGAAAGAATCTTAAGCCGTTTTTGCGAGGATTGTGCCTATTTTCTCGGACAAGACTCGATGTTGATAGGATGAACTCCGCTTGCCGTGTGCTTTGTGGGAAACACGATTTCTCATCCGTAGTAGTCAAGCGAGACCAGAAAGAGAACACAGAACTTTCGCTTGAGAGAGCAGGGGTTATGCGATGCGATTCGTTTCCTATTGATGGAGAAATGAGGAAACCTTCTTTTGGAGACTTCGTCGTTTTTGAACTTGAAGCGCAACGATTTCTGTATAAAATGGTTCGAAGCATATGCGGATTGCTCATAGAAGTTGGAGAGAGAAAGTTGAGCGTTATAGATGTGGTCAGTATAATAAGAGGCGAGAAAAAGTGGAGAGTAAGGGTTCTGCCTCCTGATGGGCTTTACCTTGTACGGATTAACTATGGAGAAAACCTATGCTTTATGCGGTAATATCGGATATTCATGCGAACCTTCCCGCGTTTGAGGCTGTACTCGAAGACATCCGCAAGCATAACATACCAAATGAGCGCATTCTATGTCTTGGAGACATCGTTGGCTACGGGCCACAACCGATTGAGTGTATTGATGAGGCAGTAAAGTTGCGCATAACAATCTGTGGCAATCATGACTGGGCGGTCTTACACGAGCCAATCGGGTTCAACAGAATAGCGAGAGAAGCGATTATGTGGACAAAAACTGTCCTCAAACCGCGCTGGTATAGTCTGGGAGGGCTCGCACGCAAGCGGTATAATTTTTTAGCGAACCTACCTGAAAAATGGGAATTCGGAGACATAAAACTCGTCCATGGCTCGCCGCGAAGACCTATTGAAGAGTATGTTCTGCGCTCAGATTTCGATGAGATTCTAAGAGAAATGACGAGCAAAATGCGTGAGAATTTCGAGAATACCAAGTGGATTTCATTCTGTGGGCACAGCCATATACCCATAGTATTGACCGACGAACCATCATTCCTTGACCCACGCAACTATGTAGAAGAGCCTCTCGTCCTCAAGAAGGAGAGGAAATACATCATCAATGTTGGTTCTGTCGGTCAGCCTCGTGACCACGAATCTCGCTCCTGCTATGTTCTTTTCGATGATGAGAAACTGACGGTGCAGTATCGGCGCGTGAAATACGATATCGAGAAGACCGCAGCGGCGATTCGGGCTATCAAGGAGTTAGACGAAGCGCTTGCAGAAAGGCTTCTTCTCGGAGTATAAAATGTCACTTCTTTTTCTACTCCTTGTTCTTGTTCCATCCGAGGACTCTTTCAGCGGACTCGACAAAACTGAAAAGCCTCCGTTTAAGATTTTTCACAACACAGGAGAACGACTTACATCCATCATACTTGCAGCCGCCGAAGATTCGCGCACTTTCATAAAAGAGACAACAGGACTCGAAATCAACGAGGAAGTTACAATCGTTGTTTTGCGTAACAGAAAAAGTTACGAACAGTTCGTGGCAAAAGAAGGTGGCGAGCGGTTCAGCGTCGGAATCGCCTTTACCGAACGCTCTTTACTGGTGATTGACGCCTCCGCTGAACACTCTATCATTTCACCTGCATCAGGCATTTTACGGCACGAACTTTTCCACATAGCACTCGCACGCTTCTCGGCGAAGGAAACCATAAAGATTCCGCTCTGGTTCAACGAAGGCGTCGCCCAATTTCTTGAGTCTCGCAGTCTAACTTATCTTGAAGAGCAGGATATTGCTACTCTCGCAAGGGGTGGGCAACTTAAGCCCTTCTCGGAGTTAGCAGATGGATACCCACAGGACGAGTCTCAGCGCCGTATAATGTATCTTGCGTCACTTTCCTTCGTCAGTTATCTTATAGGTAACGAACCATCAAAACTACGGTCACTTTTCAATGGGCTCAAAGAAAAGAAAGATTTCAACAAGGCGTTCGAGAGCGCATTTGGAGACTCTGTTGACAGGTTCCAACTCCTTTGGCAGGCATCTATGTCTAAAGAATACTCATTCTGGTGGCAGTTTCTTTTGCGAACGACGAGTGACTATCTGATTTTTGCCATATTGGTGATAGTGCTTGTCATAGTTTACTTCATTCGCCGTCGCCGTTCAATCCGTCAACTTCAAGAACTTGGCGACTCCGAACAAGAAGAATGAAACAAAGGCGCTTAAAAGATGAGAATTTTTCTGATTTTTAATGCTTAAGAATCACAGAATCGGCAGGTAAGTATCGAGTTCGTATTGTGTGATGCATCTTGAGAAATCAAGCCATTCTTTTCTTTTCATTCTTATGAGTTCTCTGAATGCGTGCTCGCCTAAAATCTCGCGCACGAGTTTACTGTTCTCCGCTTCGACGATTGCCTCGACGAGGCTCCCGGGTAGTGTAGAAATCTCGTGTTTTTTCATCTCTTCCTCGCTGAGTGCGATAGTATAGACATCGCCTTCGAAAGGTGCTCCCAGTTCATATTTGTTTTTGATTCCTTCAAATCCTGCCGCAACGATAGCGGCGATGGCAAGATATGGATTACAGGCAGGGTCAGGAGAGCGGTATTCAATGCGGGTTGCGGTCTCTTTGCCTTTCTTGTATATGGGAACACGCGCTAGAACAGAGCGATTACCTTGAGCCCAGCAGACATAGACAGGTGCTTCAAAGCCTGGAGTCAAGCGCTTATAAGAGTTGACCCACTGATTAGTGAGAAGCGTGATTTGACGGCTATGTTTCAACAATCCTGCGATGAACTGCTTGCCAACCTTTGAAAAATGATACTCGTCATCCTTGTCGAAGAAAGCGTTGCGTGAGCCTGTAAACAAGGAGATGTGGGTATGCATTCCTGAGCCGTTCACCGTTGCGATAGGTTTGGGCATAAATGTCGCATGTAATCCTTCTTGTCGAGCGACGGTTTTAATCACATATCTTGTGGTTAATATCTTGTCAGCCATCCTAAGCGCCTCATCATAGCGTAAATCAAGTTCATGCTGAGATGGAGCAGCCTCGTGATGGGCTTTCTCAACTTCGATTCCCATTGCAGCCAAATACTCGATTGTACGGCAGTGCATTTTCGTTGCCGCATCATCAGGCAGTATGTCGAAATAACCGCATCTCTCAACGAGTTCTGCTCTCTCAGAAGAGCGAAAGTAAAAATACTCGATTTCAGGTCCAATATAGACATTGAAACCTGCCTCCTTAACTTTAGCGAGGACATTTTTAAGAATCGTCCGAGGATCGCCAGAGAACGGCTCGCCATTCGGGTGATACAGGTCTGCCATAACACGGCCTACTTTGTAGTCTTTGCGCCACGGAATCAATGCGAATGTAGCAGGGTCAAGACGCGCAACCATATCCGATGCTTTTATCGGCATCACGCCTCGGAGGGAGGAACCATCAATTCCGATACCATCTTCCGCCGCACGCTCGAGTTCAGGCGGAGTTACCACCTGACTTTTTAAGAAACCAAGAATGTCACAGAACCAAATCTCCACAAAATCCACTTTTGCACTCTTAACTATATCAACAACCCTCTGCATAAATCTCCCCTTACAAAACGGTCTGCTTAAATAAAGCTGAATTATACCAGCAGACAGACCTAACACAACGAAGAATCAACGAAAATAGACGGGCTTTTTTATGATATGTTCTATGTTCCAGGAAGTTCGAGTTGGAGTTTCTTACGAGTGGCTTCAATCCGTTTGAGTACCGTTTCACTTACCGTCGTCGGATAGTTTCCGTCAAAGCAAGCGGTGCAGAATCCGATATCAGGGTTAAGCGATTTTACGGCGGCGACGAGGTCTTCGAGCCTCTGATAGATAAGCGCATCGGCTCCGATTATCCGTCTGATACTCTCTTCTGTTCTATGTCGTGCGATAAACTCGCTTCGGGTCTGCATGTCTATACCGTAAACGCAGGGATAACGCAGAGGCGGGGATGTGACTGCGAACATCACTTCTTTTGCGCCTGCGGAGCGAACGAGTTCTATAATAGCACGCGAGGTGTTGCCTCGCACAATGCTATCATCAACGAGGAGAACTTTTTTTTCTTCAATCTCTCTGCGAATGGGGTTGAGTTTCATTCTCACCGATTCGCGCCGTTTCGTCTCTGAAGGCATAATGAATGTTCGTCCGATATAGCGGTTCTTGATTAGCCCTTCACGGTGTGGAAGCCCAAGACACGAGGCGAGTGAGACCGCAGCCGCTCTCGCAGTGTCAGGAACGGGAATAACAACATCAGGCTTCAACTTCGAGTTTCTCACTTGGACAGAGAGATATTCACCGAGTTTCAGCCGCGCTTCGTAGACGCTTATGCCGTCCATAATCGAGTCGGGTCTTGCAAAATAGATGAACTCAAAGATACAAAGACGCTGTGGACGCTTTACCAATCTCTTGCGAAATATGTTCAGATTCTTATCTATGAAGACCACCTCACCGGGAGCAATGTCTTCGGTCTTTTCACAGCCGAGTATGTCGAGGGCAACGGTTTCGGACGCAGCAACATAAGCGCCATCAGGGCGTCTTCCGAGAGCGGCAGGCTTTATACCAAGTGGGTCCCTGAAAACGCACAAACCTTCGCCTGCGATTATTGCCACAGCAGAATACGAGCCGTTCATTCTCCCAAATAGATTCTTGACCGCCTTGCAGAGAGAATTGAACGAAAAACGGGTCTTAGCGGTTTTGTCCAATTCTTCAGCAAGGACGCTCAAAAGCAGTTCGGCGTCGCATTCGGAGTTGAGAACACGCCGCCGACAAGCAAGTTCGGCTTTCAGTTCCTCATAATTCACGATATTCCCATTATGAGCGAGAGCGATTCCAAAAGGTGTTGTGACGAAAAACGGTTGAGCGTCTTCAATACCGCCTGCTCCTATCGTCGGGTAACGAGTATGAGCGATACCTATTGAGCCTGGCAGATGTTCAAACCCGTCAGCGAAGAGTGAAGCGGCGAGTCCCGAGACTTTCTTTATATGGAATTTTCCATCGTAGGTAATCACACCTGCCGCATCCTGTCCACGGTGCTGAATAGCCATAAGCGCAGAAGAAATAAGCACCGCAACATCCGTCGTACCTATGATTCCGACGATTCCGCACACAACCCACACCTTCCGTAATGAACCAAATCTTATTATAAGAAAAAACAATCTTAACTAAAATGAAAAACTCCTGAACCAAACATTCCTTAAACCCAAAGTAGCAGTGTTAAGACGGCTTCAGTAAATCTGTAAGTTCAGTAAAGAATCACACAAACTCCCACGCCATTATCAGAACAACCAAAACCACCATTGTCAGAGTTAGATGGGGTCAAAATTTGTGATGATTTTACAGAGTCTTCAAATTACAATAGTAGTCAGGCAAAAGGTATTAGGAGGTAGTCAAGTGAACAAGGATGCGGCAATGATGAAACCCTTCTGCAAAGATAAAGGGGCGGGTGGACTTATTTTCCTTGCTGTGTTAGGATTCCTTGCGGCGGGAGTGCTCGGCGTGGTTGCCTACATTAACTATTCGCAACTCAAACAATATAGGGAAGAGATGGACAAAACGGAAACTGATTTAAGAAGCGAAGGAAAAACCTTAAAAGAGCAAGTTGCGCAGTTACAAGAAGAGAACAAAAAATTAAATAAGCAGATTTTGGATGGTCAGATGGAACTCACGAAGTTGGAGGTCACAAGAGATAATTTGCAGAGGCAGTTAGAAGAGCAGAAATCTCGGATGAGCGAATTGTCGAGGAAAGCATCTGAAATAGAGGCTCTTAAAGCGACAATAGCGGCGAAAGAAGAGAATGTAAAAAATCTTGAAGCGGATATAAGAGCGAGGAACGAACAGATTTCCAAACTTACGACAGAGTTGGACGGAAGCAAAGAGGAGACTGTTAGACTAAAAGAAGAGATGAAAAGAAAAGAAGATTTGGAGGCGCGATTGAAAGAGACGAACAATGCGCTTGTTCAGCGTGAAAAAGAAGTGACGAGTTTGAAGGAGAAGATGAGGCAACGCGAAGAAGAACTGAACAAGGCGCTGACGGAAAAGGCAAGCGGTGACACAAAACTGAAATCGGACTTTGCGAAAAAGGAGGCGGAACTCAACGAACTCAAGAAGAGTTATGAAGAACTTACACAGCAAAGAGACAATCTTCTTTTATTGCTCAAGGCGAAGGAGAAGGAAGAGGAAAGGTTCGGCAAGGAGTTTATGGAAGAATTGACCATCTCGGCAGGACCGATAGGGACACGAGGAGAGATGAATGTTCGTTCGTCAGATTCGACTCTTAAAGGGTCAAAGGTGAGCCTTACGCAAGTGCTCAATATGGGACTCGATAATGTTGGAGCAGTTGCGGAGTTCACAGGAAAGGGGCGGTTCGGATTCTCCATTGATTTTTTTGAGATTATTTATGAAGATAGCACGACCCTTACAGAAGAAGTTAGGTTCGCAGGCGTCACCGCCAAATCAGGCGACGATGTGAACTCTTCGTTCTCAACCATTCAAGCAGGCTTGACTCTGCATATCAATCTTGGAACTATAATCAAAAGCGGCTATAAAAAACTCGAAGCAGGAGTTTTTGCCGGGATAAGATACATCAAATATTCAGGCGAGATAGAAGATGTAAGCAGTGGGGATGTGGGAAGAGAGAGTCTGACTTCTTTTCTGCCGTATGGGGGGTTGCAGCTCTCATATCATATCGGGACCGACATCTCTCTTCTGGGGAAGGCGCTCGGATGCTCTTACACTTATGGTTACTATTCGGCACCGAATTTCATCGAAGCATCTCTCTCTTTTTCACTGAAGTTAACCCGCCTGTTGAGGATAGAAGCAGGATATAAATCATCAAACATTCACATAAGATATGAAGACAAAGACACATTGGATAGTTTTCGTATAGGACACTCTTTCGAGGGGCCGTTCCTTATGTTCGCTGCAACATTCTAACGACTGACCTCGCTAAAAGGTCGGGCGCAAACTATGAAAAAATGCAACAGTGGGTTCGCATATTTCGTCTTGAAGAAAGAAAAGGGATTGCAAAAAAGAATGGCGAAAATTAAAATCAGAGTGCGTAAGATGAAGGAGAAGTGGCTATGAAGAAAAAAGGTTTTACGCTGATTGAATTGTTGATAGTAATGCTTATACTCTCGATTCTGATAACGATAGCGGTAGTTGGATTCGGTTCAGCGGTAGAGCGTGCGAAAAAGACGGCAGCAGCACAAATGATACAGAGCATAAAAACCGCTCTCGAAGAATACGAGCAATACGGAGGGTATCCGATTGCAGATTATCCAAACGATGCGGGAATCTCGCTGGTGACCGATTTATTATGTTTTGGGTCCAAACGGTTCCTCGAAGTGAAAGAGAAAGACTTTGTAGTGTCGAAGTACATACCAGGCAAAAAGGTTATAGCAGACCCCTGGAGGACGCCATATAGATACCGCAGTGCTTACGACGAAAAAGGTAACACGAGAAGTGGAATGCGCAACCCCGACAAATTCGATGTCTGGTCGTGCGGACCTGATATGAAGGACGATTACCTTAACGCAGGAAAGACGACCGACGACATTGGTAACTGGTAGGGAGGTACAGGATTGAACAGGAAGGAAGGATTTACTCTCATTGAGTTAATGATAGTAATGTTGATTCTCGCCATCCTTATGGGGCTTGTGATTTATGCGGTTGGTGGCGTTACAGCAAGAGCGAAGAGTAACAGAACGACTGCGATAATTCGAACTCTCGAGACTGCTATTCAATCATATTATTCGGAGTTCCGTGCATATCCACCTGATGGCTACGATTTCGATGTCGTTGCTGATGGGAAGCAACTTAAAGGAACGGCTGCGCTTATTTATTTCGTCGGCTGGATAGTTCCAGACCCGCCTGGTAGCAAAAACTTCAAGTCCGTTAAACTGCTTGCCGAGCGTGATATGGGTGGCGGAAACATTACCTTCGAAGAAGTCCACGGAGGAAAGCCTTTTCTTGAGGTCAATAAAAAAGACCTGACTCCTTGGGGGGAAGTAATGGACGGCTGGGGCAATCCTTTCCATTATGATAATCTCGAGATAGACAAGAACGGTAATGTGCGGTTTACTCCACAGACAGGTGGCGGCTGGCATATGAGTGCTCCAAAGTATCACAACGACCCTGACCCGAGAGTCGTTAAGAATAAGAAGCAAGGGTTTAATCCCGGTTCATACGATTTATGGTCTCATGGACCTGATGGTCATACACAGTCCCCGAAGATTGATGATGATATATGGAGAGGAATGAACGAATAGGTTGTAAGTGGCGAGAAAGTAAAAGCAGGTATACAGAGAAGGAAAAGGAGAAGGTGATGAAGAAAACAGGATTTACGCTTATAGAAATAATGGTTGTTCTTGTTATCCTCGCGATTCTCATCGGATTAGCGGTGCCGATGTTTTCGCTTTTTTCGAAGCGGCGCAAACTCGAGAACGCAGGACGGCTATTCCAAGCAGCCACAAGCACCGCTCGCAGTTACGCGGTTACACGGCAGAAGCGGTTTAAACTCGTCTTTGCGGAAAGCGCTCTGAAAATCTACAACCCTGAAACGAACAAATACGAGGACAAATTCACCATACCGGTAGGAGTAGAGTATACCATCGGATTTAAAGGAGACAATGCTACACCGTTTGACGATTCCGCAGAATCTCCCGAGTCTCCTTCTCCGACGGCAATCACTAACTACGCAATTGAGTTCCGTGTTGACGGTTCAATAAACTTCGGGCAGTATACTTCCGTCTCCTATTCAGAGTTCGTGCAGGATAGAAAGGCAGATATAATGATACACCAAAAAGGTGAGACCACAAGGGTATTCATAGACCTTGAACCTGCATGCGGTAGGTCAAACTGGAAATTCGTAGAAAAGAACAAATAAAGGGGGAAGACGATATGTATAAAGGTTTTACTCTCCTTGAAGTCCTTATAACTATGATGATACTCATCGTTGGACTTTTGCCAATTTTTGCACTCTTTCCGCTTGGTCATCAACGAACCGCAGAAGTGATGCGCGATACCTACTCAGCAATCATCGTCCAGCAGGTGCAGAGCGCGTTGGAGTTGGGTATAACTCGCTTGCGAGTTACTCTCGATACAGGCGAGCGCGGCTTCGTCTTCTTGGGAGAAGGAGTTGAAACCCTTCTTCAAGAGCAAGGCAAACAGTTGCCAAGAGACCTGACTTACGACGATGGAAACCCGCCGTCCGTGGATACATCCGCTGATTACTGGGTACGGCTTCCTTCCGGAAACGAAAAATTCCTTTATCCGCGTTACAATCCTTCCAAGTTTGCGTTGGATGGTTATGTTAAAATAACTACACCGAGCGGTGCCACCGTTGACGACCTGACACATCCTATGACGAAAAAGGTCTTTCCTCTTGGCTGGCGCCTGCGTAGACTCGCCGAAGGAACCGACCCGGACAACCCAATGAGAACAGTCAGCGACTCTGAAAAAGAAGAAGCAAAGAACGACCCTTATCCGTCGTACGGCTACGCTTTCCTCATCGAAGAAGCGAAAATTGACACGAACGGAGACGGCGTCCCCGATTCTTTTTCACCAATGCACAACATCTTTCTCGTTACCGTTTTCATCTACCGCAATTTCAGCGCATTGAAAGAACTCTTCGCGGCAGGAAACGACGATCAGGCTTTCAACCACAGAAACCACAAGCCTGTTCGCTACTTTCAGTTCCTCATCTCTTATTGATTTGCGAATCGGTTACCGCTTCTTGCGGAGTCGGAAATTCACTGTCTTTTTCTTGCCTGCGGTAACGGTTACGCTTTCCTCATCAGGCTCTTTGTCAGCAAAAGATGCCCTCAATTTGTATGAACCGGGCTTAAGCAATGGAATGACGAAATTGCCCGAAGTATCAGTAGTCACCTTCTTCAAATCCTGCCCCTCAGGTGCCTTTGTTATCTCAACAACCGCACCTCTTACCGGCTTCCCTTCCTCATCCTTCACGCTACCTTCAATTTCACCATAAAAGAAATCGAGTGTCTCATCAGGTAAACGGAACTCCCTGCGCACCTGCTGCTTATTAGCAACCTCCAAATCCTCTTTCGCCAACTCCTTGCCCCTGTAACGCACAACTATCTTGTACTTTCCAGGCTCCACTTTCTCAAATGTAAACTCTCCTTTGGAGTTCGTCTCTTGACTTATCAGTACCTTTTCCGCTTTCTCATCTGAAAGTTCAACCGTGATTCCTTCAAGCGCCAACGATTTGGCAATGACTTTCCCGGAAACCTTGCCATATTCAACCTTCCTCTCCCTTAAACTCACGCGTTTAAACAGAATGTCACCAGGTTTCACCTCAACGCCGACTGTAACCTCTTCATAACCATATTTGCTTATCCGCAGTGTGTAAAATCCCGCAGACAATCCTTTGAAAATAAACATTCCATCGTAATAGATGCTCCGTTTGCCTCGGCTTATAGTCGTCTGGACAAGTCTATCCTCGTTCCCTTCTCTTTTTAACAGTTCTACCTTAACATCACCGATAACATTATCTTGTGAGTCAACAGTGACGCCGTAAATGATGGCATACTCTTCTGCGCCCAAGACCGCAACCGATAGAAAGAATAGGAACGAGAAAAAAATCGCAAATGCCCGCATCTCTACTTTCCACCACCTTGCAGGAACAGCTGCCATATGAGAATCAAAGCGAGAATTACGATGAGGAGAATAACCAACAGGTGCCATAAACGGAACCCTTTTTTCTCAACTATATGATGTAACTTTATGCTTTCCATTGCGTCTTCGCAGACCCCTCTTGTAAGCGCTAAATTTCTTATAGCGTTGTTCACCAGTTGCTCCGCCTTCCCTATCCACTTCACGCTCTCTTGACACTGATTGCAAGACTGAATGTGTTCGTCCAGCAACTTTACATCCTTTTCAGTAATCTTGTCATCTAATTTGCGAGAAAGAAGCCAAAGTGCTTCACTGCAACTTATCCCCATACCGTTCTCCCCTACAAATCTCTTTTTTATTCTAATATAATAGACGCTTTTTTCAAGTATATTGTTGCCATCTTACCGAACTCTTGTTACACTTAGCGAAAAGAATATAGTGGAGGTTTCGCTATGCCTCTGACAGACCATCTCGGATTAACATCTCCCCAGGAGCGCAAACGGGCAAGAAAGGCTCGGTTCATTATCCGATGGATTCTCTTGTTAGCCATCTTCGGACTGCTTCTACTCTTCTCAATCTATATTTCTCATTGCCTTAAACCAAAGGAGGTTGACAAGACGGTCAACGCCCCTGCGATTCCTCAACTCTTGCAGTTGACATACAAAATATCAGATTTCTTCGTCTCATACTGGTATATATTCCTCGGATTACTCATCGCTCTCGGCGTGGTTCTTGAACTCGTCGCAGAAGCAAAATGGAAACTCACTCTCGTCTATATCATCATCTTGGTAGTTTTGGGAGTTGCCTGCATCTACGCTTACAAAACCGCCGATAATTTCTTAAAAACCCTCACCGGTTAAGAAACCGATATTCCAACAGAACGACGGAAGGTATTAAAACCTCGATGGCGCTCTAACAAACCGCTACAATTGTATTTTGAGTTCCTGGGATTTATGAAGAGAAGTTATGTCATCTGGTAAAAGGCGAAGGGTAAAAAGACACGGTGTGAATCACAAAAACGGTCGGCGGAAATACTTGAACTTTCTCCTATGATTACAAAAATCATCTGACTTCTTACAACGACCCGCTTATCAGCCCAAACGACACAGTCATAGCCCGTATTCGCGTGCGACCTCGTCAAAAATCGAGACTGCGCGTTCCAAAACTTCCATCGGTACCGCATAACTGATACGAAAATATCCCGATGTGCCAAACCCTATCCCGGGTGTGACGAGTAGCCCCTTCTTCTGCAATTTGCGAACGAAAACGATATCGTCCTCTTCTGGACTGCGAGGAAATAGATAAAAGGCTCCTTCAGGCTTGACCATCTCATAGCCCATTTCGCAAAGCGCTTCAAACAGGTAATCGCGTCTTTTCTGGTACTCCATAATGTTTATCGAAGTATGCTGAAAATCCGCAACAGCACGCTGCATCAGCGCAGGCGCATTAACATAGCCAAGTGTCCTGTTCGAAAAAATAAGCCCATTAATAATAGATTTCAAATCATTCGCTTCCGGAGAAACTGCGATATGTCCAATTCTCTCTCCTGCCAGCCCCAAATCCTTAGAATGGGATGTTACCTCAATAGAGTTATTATAAAACGGGAATATATACGGCGCTTTCCTTCCGTCATAAACAATCTTCCTATATGCCGCATCATTTATAAGATAGACCGTTTTCCCCGTCTTCCGCTGATGTTCTTTCAAAACCTCGGCAAGTGCTTGGAAATGATACTGTCCGTACATCACACCTGTCGGATTGTTGGGGGAGTTCACAAGAACAACTTTTGTTCTTTCATTTATCGCCTCCTCAACCCGCACCATATTCAGCGAGAAATCCTCGTTCGTCCTGACGATAACAACCTTCCCACAGTGATTTTCAATATAGAAAAGATACTCTGGGAAATACGGCGCGAATATTATTACTTCGTCTCCAACATCGAGAAGAGTCTTTAAGACCACATTCAACCCGCCCGCCGCACCACAAGTCATTACAATGTTATCTTCCGTAAAACCAATCCCCGTCTCCTTCTTGTAAAACTCTGCCACTTTCTTCCTCACGAACGGATAACCTGCGTTTTGCATATAAGCGTGCATTCTTGGTTCAGGATGTTCCAACAGTACAATCATCTTCTTTCGCAATTCATCAGGAGGGTCAAGCAGAGGATTACCTAATGTCAAATCGAACACATTCTCTTCGCCTAACTCTTTCTTCAGACGCTGCCCTTCTTCGAACATCTTTCGAATCCAAGAGGCATTCTCCATTGCGTTTTTGATTCTTGACGAAATAGCCACTATTCTCTCTCCTTCTTATATTTTTCCTCAAGTTCCGATTTTACACTATTAAGGATTATTGTCAAGCCGTTGAGGACAAAGAATAGAGGATAAATGAAGTCGGACTTATCGAGCAAAACTGTTATGAGAGAAAGATGCTCTCAATGAGTTTTTCAAGAATCTCTTCTGATAAGGCAGAAAAATTCCTGAACCCTATTTTTATCATCCAGACCATCTCTCCTTCAGAGTTACCCTCGTTTTCATTGACCCTGCGCAGATGAAGATAAAGAGTCTGTGGTTGCTCGCGGGGATTATTGTGTTCAACCCGTAAGGAAGCCGCTCCAGTCTGATAGTTGATTCCCTCAGGGATGAATGATATCTCGTATTCCTGCAACCGTAGTTTAAGACTTGGCAACTCTTCTTTTCTGCTCTCGAATATGGAAAGACGCCGCTCAACATTTACATTGTTCTTCTCGACTACTATTGGCGTACCGCTTACCTTCCGCTCTATCAACTCAAAAAGAGTTTTCACCATCTCGTTGTAAACATCGAAAAGCCTGTTTCTTTGCGTATACTCTATCCTCGTGCGTTCCATTCGTTCTTTGTATTTTCGATTGAAACGCTCTTGAAAACTCTCTGCCATATTACATTCGTCCTTTACTTCCTCTATCGCGCCGCTTCTTTACCTCTTCTCTTACCTTCTTGTCTATATCATCAAACAGACTCTGCCAATCAATATCGTTTCCATTTTCGACGCCTGAAATAGAAAACTCTTCCGTTCTTTCTTCTTCTTCCATCACAGGAGCAGGCTGACTTTTTGGCGGTGGTGGCATCGGAGGCGGCGGAGGTATTTCGATTTTCGGCGGCGGTTTCACTACAATCTGCGGAGGCACCGCTACCTCCTTCGGAGGTTGCGGCTTGGGTGGAGACGATACCCCAAAGAATGAAGGAGGGGGCGGTATAGGTACTTTCTCTGCAACCGCCTTCTTACTGTCTACTTCCTCAACCGTTACTTCTTCAATCTCTTCCTTTCCAGCCTCAACCTTCGGAAGTTTTCCTGAACTCTCCATCTCTAACCGCTCAGATATTCTATCCGCATCTTCCTTCCTCTTCTCGCTTATCTCCACCTCTTGCTCCTTCGACACAGGCGCATACTTCTGCAGCATATTCCTTATTGCTGTGTATGTCGTTATGTAGAGCATTACATCACAGTTCAAAACATCTTTGAAAAAACTCGCCACACGCTCATCAGGCATCCCCGCCGCCGCTATGATGACCATATCGCCAAACTTGTCCAACGGGACAAACTGATACCGATGCATAAGGTCAGCAGGAACCATCTTAATCAAATTTGTATCTATAGTGTATATCGTCGGGTCTATATACGGAACTTGCAATTGCTCTGCAAGAGTCTTCGCAAGCGTCTCCTCGGATAAATATCCTAAATCCACAAAAATCATACCCAGCGGTTTTCCTAATCGCTTCTGTTCGTCAAGAGCATACTTTAACTGCTCCTCGTTGACTACTCCTTCAGCGATAAGAAGAGTCCCAAGCCTCCGTCTCGCAGAACGCGGTAACGGCATTTTTCTCCCTCATCTGCTAACTGCCTTTTTATTATAATAACATCATCTTACTGTTTTGTCAAACTGTTTCTATTTATGAACTACCCTTATCGGATGACAAAAAACGATTTATTCAGCATAGACTTCTATGAAAGAGGAATTTGCTCGATATGAACCTCTTTTGAAGAAACAAAGACTTCTATTTTGCGTTTAATTCGTATCAAGATATTTTAGGAAACATCTTATGAACAGATGGTTACTTGTTTTCTTTGTGATTCTTTCGTTTGTTGCTGTCAGCATGACATCTGCGCAGGAGCCACAACAGCCCAATCAGTCAGGTGCTGGAGAAAAACCTGCGAAGGCGGATTTCCCTGCTGTTGTCTTTGAACTTCGCGTCAGTGATGTCGCCGCCGCAGCCAAGTTCTATCGCGACGGTATAGGAATGCAAGTCGTTACCGAGGATGCGAAGGAGGTCCTGCTTTCTCTGTTCGGAACAGGCTTGCGATTGCTTCATGCAAGAGGAGGAAAGAACTCTCCACGCAAATCCGATGTCGTGAACAACCCTATGTTTGAAGTACTGGAAGCTAACGGCTTCCGCTATCCTTCATTCTGGTTTCGGGATACTTCCGCTGTCCTTGAACGGCTCGAGAAAGCCGGCTACTCGAAGATACAGCAAGGCAAGAAGAGTAATCGCTTCTTATTCGCTACCGCTCCTGCAGGCACACCCCCTCTTGACCTGCCAAGCACCAAGAAGAAGTTTACAACAGAACCGTCAAAAACAGGCGCTTCCGAAAAGGAAGAGGTCTCTGAACAACAGCAATCTGGTGAGCCACCGCTTAAGAAGATGCCTAACTGCGATGCCACTCGCGATGCCGCAGGCCGTGGACAACTCTTTGAGAGCATCATTGTCCAAGGTTTTACATCTATTCGTGAAGGGACCAATGGGTTCGCTATCGCTAACCTCAACCACGATGGACTTTTGGATATAGTCGCCTGCTACTCTCCTCCGCGCGATTCTGGCGCCGGCTGGGGACCGGGAGAGAAACTACGCGTTTTCATCAATCAAGGAGACTTCCAGTTTAAAGAACACCCTATTAAACTGCTCGATTCGAAGGTCTCGCCTGACGAGTTCGGTAGAGGACAAGTGCCTGTGTTAGCCGATTTCAACAATGACGGTCATCTCGACATCTTCGTCACCCGTCATGCGCAGATGTCCGGTGGAAAGTCTAATCCCCGCGACGAGAAAATTGGCAATGGATTGTATATCACCGATGGCGCTTGGGATGTCTTCCGTGATGTCTCCTCAAAAATGGGTATCCAGAACGAGAAAGCATACAACCGTCAGCCATCACTCGGAGATGTAAACAACGACGGATGGCTTGATATCGCAGTCGGATGCGATAACATCGGCAACGCAATGGGCGGATTTCCACATAGCAGACTTTATGTTTTCAAGCCCAACGGTGATAAGTTTGAAGACGGCAGATTCGAGGACATCGGCGGCACCGAACTCGTTCCAGATTTCGGCGGATTCTATCACGATAGTGCAAAAGACAAAGCAGGACCAGACATCAACCTCCGAGACCTTAATAACGATGGCTTATTAGACCTAATCTTCGCCGCTGACCCAGACAACTCAGGCATTGCGACTGACCCGAGTCGGTACGAAGACAAAGTCTATTGGAATACAGGAAACCACGGAGGAAAAGAAAACCACTGGATAAGGCTACGGTTCAGCGGCGTTACCCACGCGGAACTCATCGGTGCGCGTGTGTTGGCTTATGAGCCAGAAGAGAAGAAACTCATAGGGGTGCGCGTCATCGCCGCAGACCAAAGTTACAAAAGCGGTTCACCATTAGAGGCGCACTTCGGACTCGGTAAGCGAGAAAAACTCGATATTTCTGTCATCCTAATCAACGGTAAAAGATTCGATTTTTCCGACTTGAAGCCTGACCGCTATATTGATGTGAATCTCTCGACACGCACTATTTCAGATGTTTCTGTAAGGAAGTAGATTGCCAATGAAATACGCCCACTCATTCCCGCTGCTCATAAAGCCCGTTTCCGCAGACTGCAATCTCCGCTGCCCTTATTGCTTCTATCTCGACCATATGAGTTTTTATCCTGACCAGTCCAAACATCGTATGTCAGATGAGACTTTGAACCAACTCGTCTCAAGTTATATGGCAACAAACCAGCCAGTCTATACATTCATCTGGCAGGGCGGAGAACCGACACTGCTCGGTCTCGAGTTTTTCCGCAAAGTGACATCTCTTCAACAAAAATACGGCAAGCAAGGAGCGGGCGTTTCCAACAGTTTGCAGACAAACGCGACTCTGATTACAGACGAACTTGCTCAACACTTCGCACAATATCGCTTTCTGGTCGGTGTGAGTTTAGACGGCCCTCCCAATATCCATAATCGCTATAGACGGTATCCTGACGGCAAAGGCTCATATTCGGATGTTAAGAAAGCAATCTCCTGTCTGCGCCGCCACAGAGTAGATTTCAACATCCTGACCCTTGTAACAGAAGCAAATGTCAATCGCGCGCGTGAACTCTACCGATATTTCTCAGACCAAGGACTACTTTTCCAACAGTATATCCCCTGCGTTGGATTCGATGTTGATGGTCATCTTCAACCTTACTCCATCAGCGGAAAGGCTTGGGGACTCTTTCTCTGTCAACTGTTTGACGAATGGAGACTACGCGATACCCGTCGTGTGTCAATAAGGCTTTTCGACTCCATTATCCAAAAACTTGTTTTCGGACGACCAGCCGATTGTAATATGGATAACGATTGCCGCAAGTACTTCGTGGTTGAGTATAATGGTGATGTCTATCCTTGTGATTTCTTCGTCAGTCACGAACTGAAACTCGGAAACATTTTCACCGATTCTTGGGAAAAATTGGTGAACTCTCCTGTATATAAAGAGTTTGGGACTCGAAAATCTGCCCTTTCTGATGCTTGTAACAACTGCGAGTATTTGGCGTTTTGCAACGGCGATTGCCCTCGACGGCGCACCGTTAAAAAAGGCTTACACGCATCGCCAAGCGTTCTTTGCGCAGGCTGGAGACTTTTCTTCAAACATTCATTCTCGGAGTTTGAGAGACTCGCAGCAGAGATTAAGACAGAACTCGGACCTGTAATTCCTACTGAAAAAATATGATTTAGGAGGGGTAGGATATGAAACAGAAACAAGGAAATGGTTTGACGACATCGTCAGACCTCACACGCCGCGAGTTTCTGAAAGCGACAGGAGGTTTCGTTATTGCCGCTGGTATGACATCTCTTTTCGGACAACTATGGGCGCAGGAGGAAAAACCCACTCCTAAAAAACCGAACATCATACTCATTCTCGCAGACGACCTCGGTTACGCCGACACAGGATTCCAAGGCTGCAAAGACATCCCCACACCGAACATCGACTCCATAGCGACCAATGGAGTGATTTTTACAAACGGCTATGTGTCCTGTCCAATCTGTGCACCAACTCGCGCAGGGCTCCTCGCAGGCCGTTACCAGCAAAGGTTCGGCTTCGAACACAATCCAGGTCCAGAGGCATACGCAGAAGAAGATTTCGGTCTGCCACTTAGCGAAAAGACGCTTGCCGAGCGCCTCAAACCTCTCGGCTACGCCACAGGTATGTTCGGGAAGTGGCATCTTGGATATAAGCCGGAACTTACCCCACCCAAGCGCGGATTCGACGAATTCTTCGGCTTTTTAAGCGGCGCGAACAATTATCTCCCAAATGCGCGACGAGACCCACGCAATCCGCTCTTGCGAGGTATGGAGCCTATTAAGGAAAAGGAAAAAGAGTATCTGACGGACGCCTTCGGTAGAGAAGCCGTCGCTTTCATAGAAAAACATAAAGACCATCCTTTCTTCCTGTATCTGCCATTCAACGCCGTGCATTCACCACTCGAGGCGGCACCAAAGTTCAAGGACAAGTTCGCAGGAATTGAAGACCCTACGCGTCGAACCTATGCGACTATGCTCGCTGCAATGGACGATGCCATAGGCAGAGTTCTCTCCAAACTCCGCGAACACAAACTCGAAGAAAACACCTTAATCTTCTTCCTTTCCGACAATGGCGGTCCAACACCACAAACATCCTCGCGTAACGACCCATTGCGCGGCTACAAGGGTCAAATGTATGAGGGTGGTATTCGAATACCTTTTGCTATCCAGTGGAAAAGCCATATTCCATCCGGCAAGAAAATCCATCAACCAATCATCTCGTTGGATGTACTTCCTACCGTCTTGGCTGCTGTTGGCAGTCCTCCTTCTCCTGAGGATAAACTTGACGGCGTCAACTTGCTTCCTTTCTTAAAAGGCGAAACCGATAAGCCTCCTCATGACAGACTGTTTTGGCGAATGGGCAGACAATACGCTGCACGCGTCGGTGACTGGAAACTCGTCTGCGTAGAAGGTAAGGCGAAGGAACTCTACAATCTCGCCGAGGATATAAGCGAGAAGAATGACTTATCCGCAAAGAACCCTGATAAACTTAAGGAATTGCAGACTGCTTATGACGAATGGAATGCAAAGAACATTCCCGCTCGCTGGATACGCCATGACGGTAGACGCTGAGTATCGTATCGGCGCTAATTCCAAAAGACTCTTGAAATTGAACGAGAATTCCGTTTAATAATAAAAACAATTGCTTCTATTATGCGTTTATCTATATTGAGATGTTTTTGGAGGTCTTCCTATGAACAAATGGTTGCTCGGAGTTCTCTTCTTGGTTCTTTCGTTCGTTGCTGTTAGTGCGATACTTGCGCAAGAGCCACAACAACCTCGTCAGCCCGGCGGTGAAAGAGGACCTTTCCGTCCTGACCGCCCTGATGTGGCTCGTCCCCAAGACCAAGCAATGCCGCGCGGTGAGATGTCCGCAATGGAGATTGATGGAGACTACGCCTACTGCGTAATCGGCTTTTCTGTCTTTAAGGTTAGCCTCGACAAAATGGAATTAACCGCAAAAACCCAGTTGCAAAGTCCAGGAGGCGAGAAACCCGAAGATGTTATTAAAAAGGCGGACAAAGACGGTGACGGCAAAATTTCTAAGACCGAATTCACAGGACCGCAGGAAGCATTCGACCGCCTCGATAAGAATGGCGACGGTTTTATCACCCAAGACGAGATTCCTGTCGATGCACTCCGTCGCCTTACAGGCGCGCGCAGAAGCGCAGGTCCAGCCGTAATCAGATTCACAAAAGATAAGGTTGTAATACTTATTAGCAACACGGTATATAAGTTGGCGAAAAGTGACCTAACCCTCGAAGGCGCTATCAATCTTGAGCCCGAAGGAACGATTAAACCGCCTGAACCTCCTAAGAAAGAGGAGGAGAAGGAAAAGAAAAAAGATAAAGATTTCGGATTTTAAAATTGTCGAAATTGTTTTGTAGCCATATGTTAGTAGGAACAGGGAAATTTTTGAGGCTTTTTTTGTAGATGGTTCTTGACAAATGAAAGAATGAAAGTATAATTTATATTGCGAAAAAATCAGTGTTCATTGACAAGTAGGTAGAGTATAAAGCAGAAAATTGCGGTCAAGCTACTAAGGGCACACGGTGGATGCCTTGGCGCCGAGAGGCGATGAAGGGCGTGGGTAGCTGCGAAAAGCCCCGGTTAGCCGCAACCAGGCTTTGACCCGGGGATTCCCGAATGGAGAAATCCATCGGAGGTATGCTCCGATATCTGCATCTGAATGCATAGGGTGCAGAAGCGAACGGAGGGAAGTGACACATCCCAGTACCTCCAGGAAAAGAAAACAAGTCGTGACTCCCCAAGTAGCGGCGAGCGAAAGGGGAATAGCCTAAACCGACTGCGCGTGATAGCCCGTCAGCGTTGCGTAGTCGGTGTAGAGGGAGCGTGCCGGAGAGCGTGACGGAGCTCTCGGGAAGTTACAAAGGTCTCTGTTAGACGAAGAAGTCTGGAAAGTCTCACCATAGAGGGTGATAGTCCCGTAGTCGAAAACAGTGGACCCTTCCTGGGCGCGTTTCCCAAGTAGAGCGGGACTCGTGAAATCCCGCTTGAATCCGGGATGCTCACATTCCAAGGCTAAGTACTACTCGGCGACCGATAGCGCAATAGTAAGGCGACTGAAAGGTGAAAAGAACCCCTGTAGGGGAGTGAAAAGGACCTGAAACCGTGTGCTTACATACAGTCAAAGCCCTATGCCGTTAGGGGGCAACTCCTAACGGAATGGGTGATGGCGTACCTTTTGCATAATGGGCCGGGGACTTACTGTATACGGCAAGGTTAAGCACCTCTGGTGCGTAGCCGTAGCGAAAGCGAGTCCTAAATGGGCGTTTTCCCGTAAGGGATAGTCGTATGCAGTAGACGCGAAGCCATGCGATCTAACCGTGAGCAGGCTGAAGCGCGGGTAAAACCGCGTGGAGGGCCGAACCCGTTGTTGATGAAAAAACATGGGATGACTTGCGGTTAGGAGTAAAAGGCTTATCAAGCATGGAGATATCTCGTTCTCCCCGAAATGCCTTTCAGGGCAGCCTCGAGCTAACTACATCGTGGGGGTAGAGATACTGAATAGGTTCGGGGAGCCAAAAGCTTACCCATCCTAACCAAACTCCGAATACCACGATGACTATCTCGGGAGTGAGTCTCTGGGGGATAATCTCCAGTGGCGAGAGGAGAAGAGTCCAGACCGTCGGATAAGGTTCCGGACAGCAGGCTAAGTGACAAAGGAAGTGAGACTGCTAAGACAGCTGGGATGTTGGCTTGGAAGCAGCCATCATTTAAAAAGTGCGTAACAGCTTACCAGCCGAGCAGTTTTGCGCCGATGATAATCGGAACTCAAGCCTGCGACCGAAGCCGCGGGTTTGAAGGAGGTCGACTCCTTCAAGCGGTAGGGGAGCGTTCCACGCAGCGTCGAAGGTGGACTGAAAGGACCGCTGGAGCGCGTGGAAGTGAGAATCCCGGCATAAGTAGCGAGAAGACAGGTGAGAAGCCTGTCCACCGTAAGCCTAAGGTTTCCTGGGGAAGGTAAATCCGCCCAGGGTTAGCCGGCACCTAAGTCGAGGCTGAAAGGCGTAGACGATGGAGAGCAGGTTAATATTCCTGCGCCACCCTTAGACCGTTGAACCAAGGGGGGACGCAGCCAGTAGGACTGGCGGAGCGCTGATAGCCTCCGTTGCCTGCATCGGGAGTTGCCGTTGGCAAATCCGCGGCAAAAAAACTCTGGATGTGGGTTAAGTCCGTTTTTGTGACGATGCAGTTCGAAACGCTGCCGAGAAAAGCCTCGTGGGGAGGTCTTTGGGTGACCGTACCAAAACCAACACAGGTAGGCGGGGAGAATATCCTAAGGTGCTCGGGAGAACCATCCAGAAGGAACTCGGCAAAATCGCCCCGTAACTTCGGGAGAAGGGGTGCTCCATTAGCGTGTAGGGGCTCGCCTCCGAAGCGCGAAGGAGCCACAGCAAAGAGGGCCTGGCAACTGTTTACTAAAAACACAGGTCTCTGCAAACTCCTAAAGAGGAGGTATAGGGACCGACGCGTGCCCGCTGCCGGTAGGTTAAGGGGATGGGTTAACCAGATGCCGCAAGGTGTCTGGTGAAGCTTTGAACCGAAGCCCCGGTGAAGGGCGGCCGTAACTATAACGGTCCTAAGGTAGCGAAGTTCCTTGTCAGGTAAGTTCTGACGCGCATGAATCGCGTAATGACTGGGCCGCTGTCTCCTGGATGGACCCGGCGAAGTTGTAGTGGCCGTGAGAATGCGGCTTTCCCGCGCCAGGACGGAAAGACCCCGTGGACCTTTACTGCAGCTTACTATTGGGTTTTGGCTTAACATGTGTAGGATAGGTGGGAGGCGATGAAGCGGGGGCGCCAGCTCCCGCAGAGCCACCGGTGAAATACCACCCTTGTTAGGTTAGGATTCTAACCTGACTCCGTTCATCCGGTGCAGGGACAGTGGTAAGTAGGCAGTTTGGCTGGGGCGGCCTCCTCCTAAAAGGTAACGGAGGAGCCCAAAGGTGCCCTCAGCACGGTTGGCAATCGTGCGTAGAGTGCAAAGGCATAAGGGCGCCTGACTGTGAGGCGGACGCGCCGAGCAGACGCGAAAGCGGGGCTTAGTGATCCGGCGGTCGCTCGTGATAGCGCCGTCGCTCAACGGATAAAAGGTACCCCGGGGATAACAGGCTGATCGCTCCCAAGAGTCCACATCGACGGAGCGGTTTGGCACCTCGATGTCGGCCCGTCACATCCTGGGGCTGAAAGAGGTCCCAAGGGTCCGGCTGTTCGCCGGTTAATAGTGGCACGCGAGCTGGGTTTAGACCGTCGTGAGACAGGTCGGTCCTTATCCGGCGTGGGCGTAGGATACTTGAAGGGGGTCTGCCATTAGTACGAGAGGACTTTGGTGGACAGACCTACGGTGTACCGGTTGTCGCGTCAGTGGCAGCGCCGGGTAGCCGTGTCTGGTCGTGATAACCGCTGAAAGCATCTAAGCGGGAAGCACTCCCCAAGATGAGGTATCCCTGCAGGCTCCTGGAAGACTACCAGGTTGATAGGCGGCAGGTGTAAGCGGGGTGACCCGTTTAGCTGAGCCGTACTAATGTCCGAACGGCTTGACCGCAGTTTTCTGCATACTCTACCTTACTTATAAAAAGCCAAACTCCTATTTGTTTGGCTTTTTATTTTAACCGCGGGATTTTTATCGCATAATCATCCCCTCCCCCATACTCAAACCTTCTGTTCTTCCCTGACGAAACTATCATCCAAAAATCAGGTTGACGAAGTAGTCTGTATGGAACTCCCCATGGGTCAAGATACTGCCTCCTCTCTCTATCTAACCGTTCGCTTTGTGCCCACTCCTCATTCTTAACAACAGCCCACACCGCCTCTGTCTCGCTTTCAGGTAAGACACCCCCACTACGGATATACGAACTCACTCCATCCCTTATTAACAGAATCTCTCGCTGCACCCTAATACGCGGCATAACTAATGACAACGCCAAATAAGTCAAAAACATCACTACTGTGGCAACAAAAACGATTATAATAATGAAATGTATACTCCTTCGCCATCTCCGATGCAGCGACCTTACATCCTCTATCCTTCTCATTATGCGCTCGGTAGGAGAATCTTTTATCGGCGAAAGCACATCAGCAATGATTCTTTCCATCTTCAGCGCCTCTTCGTAAAACCGATTGCATTTCTCGCAAACCGCTGTGTGCTCCTTTAACTTCTCTATCTCTTTTTCCCCTTCTCCCGCCAGATAACGCCGAATCATCCGACGGGCTTCCCTGCAATCCATCACTTCTCTCCTTTGAAAAGATTCCGCAACTTCATCTTTAGCAACTCATTTGCTCGAAAAAGCCTATTCCTCACAGTCCCCGCAGGCTCCCCCAAATATTCTGCCACTTCATCACAACTCATTCCGCCTATGAACCTCAACATTACTACCTCTCTGTACTTCGTCGGCAATGATGCCACAGCATCCCTTATCTCAAAACTCATATCATCCTCTTTCCTATTCTCCGCCTCCTTCTCATCCAGAATCGTGCATACCTCCTCCGATGAAGTCCACGCCTGATGCCGCTTCCTCCGCAGATAATCCACACTACACTTTTGCGCTATCTGGTATAGCCAATGTGCCAACACTCTGACATCTCGTAACTGCCCTATCTTCTGATATGCTCTCAAAAAAACATTCTGTACTACTTCCTCAACATCCTCCGCCGTGCTTATCCGCTGACGAACTACCGCCATCACCTTACGCCAATATCTCTCGACGATATGACGGAAGGCATCTCTATCACCACTTAACACCCGCTCTATTGCTTCCCTATCGTCCATGCCGCTTACGAAAAATCCCATATATTAAGACGCAACAATAAATCTATCATACACACCTCGTTTTGTCTCTTTTTTTCTTAATGCTATACAAAAACCGAACGAAAAATCTATTCCGAATCCTTCTCTCGTTTTCCTGCAATGCGCAAAACAGTTTTCAAATACACTCACCTATTTTTTTGTTGACAAGAGCCTCATTAGACGAATATACTAATCCTGCTTGTTTGATGGAGACAAAGGCAATGATTGAAGCTGTCCGTTGGGAATACGAAAGAAAATTCGTCCTTATAGCAATCGTCATAGCGGCGGCTGTCCTAATTGCTATTCCGGTTCTTGCTTACCAATTCAAATTCGAAGTTGATGAGCGCGCCGTTGTCTTTTCAATAAATGGCATTCCACACTGTCCTTATTGCTATAGAGTCGTTGAACCCAATGTCGGCTACTGCCGACAGTGCAAACACAGACACAGATGGGTTGACGGAGAAACGAAATGCTGGTATTGTTACGGGAGAAAAACTTGTCCTCATTGCGATGGAACAGGGCAGCAACTTTATGGACTTGATAGATACGATTGCTACGGCTGCTTTGGTGTCATTTATGAGCCGCAACCTCCTTCTCCGTCAGGAGAGGCGCGTCCCCCAAAGGCGAAATGGCAAATACTCGGGACTTGCCCCCATTGCAACGATTCAGGCTGGGTAATCTGGGGTGGCTCTGTTATACAACTCGAACCTCAGAGGAGATAATCTCCTGTCAAAAGAATCTGAACGGAGAACTGCATTAGGAGGATTTCTCTTATGCAGTGGTTGCGTGTTCTTCCTTTACCGATTATTTTAGTTATTCTCTTTTCTCTTCAATCGTCAACTGCTCAAGACCAACAGCAACCTGCCAACCCTCCGCAACAAGGACAGCAGCAGGGCGCCAAACAGGAAGATAAGAAAGATGCTCAGAGTGAAATCTCTCCGCCATCGAAAAGGGAGATTGACGCGGCAATAATGAAAGGGGTTGAGTGGCTGCTCAAACAACAGAAACCAGATGGCTCTTTTGACGGCATTTACTCAGGCAGTTACGGAATGGGCAATACAGCACTCTGTCTCCTTGCACTCCTTAAATGCGGCGTTAGAAGAGACCATCCGTCAATTAGAAAAGGTTTCGATTACGCATTGAAACTCCCATTTACTCATGTTTACTCAGTCTCGATAATGATTATGGCAATCGAGGCGTATTATGAGTTGACGGATGATGAATTAGAAAAAGTCGGCAAATCATTAAGAACTAATCCTGCGGAAGTAGCGGCAAAACGGGTTGAGCCTGCAATGCGCAAATGGGTCTCGGATGCGGTCGAATGGCTCATTTCAAAACAGCAAGCGAACATCTGGCGCTACCCAGAAGGCGGAGAAGATGTGTCTAATACGCAGTATGCCCTTCTTGCCCTGAACGCAGCGATGAGGATGAAAATACAGGTTCCGCCCAGCGTCTTCAAGAAAGCGGCTGACTATTTCCTAAAATATCAAGGTGAGTCAAAAGAGGAATTCAAGCCTATTTTCAGAGTGCCAGCAGCAGACTTTTCAATTGCGCAACTTAGACAGATGGAAAAAGATTATTACAAACGCTTAACAGGAGAATCAAAATCAACAAAGAAGGATGACGACAAGGAAAAACCTTCATCCGAAGATGCAAAGAAGCCGAGAACAGAACTCGCAGAAGACCCATATCGTCGCTTCGGAGTCGAAGAAGCAAACTTCAAAATGTATCCGCGCGGATGGCAGTATACCGCACCTGCTCCATATAAGGTGCAAGGAGTGGAAAAACCTGCACCACCTGTTCGCGGTTCAGGAAGTATGACAACCGCTGGTCTTACTTCAATCATAATTTGTAAAGCGGGCCTTGAAGGAACAGGTTTTTGGACCAAAGAATATGCTGCGCTTGTCAACCAGTCAATCCGCGATGGTGCCGCATGGCTTGCGAAATATTTTTCGGTGTCAGGCAATCCTTACGAAGGAACCGCTCAACCATCAAGTTCATACCATTACTACTACCTCTATGGACTCGAACGCGCAGGCGTCCTCGCACTTGTGAAATTCTTTGGTACTCACGACTGGTATGTCGAAGGAGCAAGGTTCGTCCTGAAAGAACAGAAACCTGAAGGATGGTGGGGACAAAGCATCCGCACAATCAAAGTGCAGAATACCGAACAGAAACAACTCGACCCATCCGACACTTGCTTCGCTCTTCTCTTCCTCAAACGAGCGACGACACCTATCGTCGCCGTCCCAGACGAAGCGATATATTCAGGCGAAGGAGTCCTCAAAAAGCCCGAAGAGAAAAAACCTGCCGAACAAAAACCCGCCGAGCAAAATCCTCCAACCCCTCCTGCTCCTCAACAAGGCTGGAAAATCGGTGTCAGCGTTGAACATACACTGCTTGGCGTAACAGTAAAACAGGTGCTTGACGGCTATCCCGCTAAAGATGCGGGTCTAAAAGAAGGCGATGTCATCGATTCGGTCGAGGGAAAAGAAATCCACACAGTTGAAGAATTCCAATCAGCTATCAGCCAGGCTACTACCTCGAAAAATGAAATACAAGTGGTCGTCAAACGCGGTGCCGAAAAAATAGAAACCATCATAAAAAAGAAATAACAAGCCCTGTCCCCATTTTTCTCTCACAATAAGGGTGTCATTCCATTTGTGAATCACTCTTCATAAACTCTCCGCCCGATTTAACCGTTGTATTTAAGAACACTCTCTGCCTTCACCTGTTGGGTGTCCTATGCGTACGCCCAGACTCTTATTTTATCAACTACTGCGCAGCGCGGTAATGCCGCCTCTCGACTTCCAAACTGCCCACCTTAAGAAGCCGTCTCGCTCGAGCAAGAGCGTCGCGTTTGAGTTGAGAAACTCTCGCCCTTGTGGCATTCAGACGAGCCCCTATCTCTTTTATCTCAAGACCGTCACAGTAAAACCATTCGACAACCTTACGCTCTGCTTCTGTGAGTTTATTAAGTGTCACCTCAACCAAGTCGCGAGTCTCGAGCTCTTCCAATGGGGAAACCGTCTTTCCATCAGTCACCATCTCAGATATGCTTATCTCTTCGTTGTTTTCACAAATCGGATTAATGTCATCAAGCGACATAACCATAAGACCATTCTTCAAGAACCACTCAGCTTCCGTTGCGGAAACCTTCGCTTCTTTCGCGACTTCGTCGTAACTAACATTGGAAGTCCCGCCGTTTGAAAGCTTCTCGTAAGCCTTCAAAACACGCTTGCGTATAATACGCGCTTTCCTCGCAAACCAACCCTCGTTACGCAAACTATCAATGATTGCTCCCTTAATACGCGCCTTTGCAAATGTGCTGAACTTGAATCCTCTTGTAGGGTCAAATTGCTCAACTGCCGCCATAAGCCCAAGCACGCCAAACGCTACTAAATCCTCAACCATTATGTTACTCATAAATTGCCCAACCATCACCTCAGCAGTCCGCTCAACCTGCTTGTAGTATCGTTTGATTATCTCGTTCCTCGCTTCAATATCCCCTTCATCCTTGCAAAGTCTCCAAAGCTCTGCCTCTTTCAATTCGCTATACTCCATAGCCACCCCTCCTAAAAATTACCCCTACTTTGACTCCTCTCTCTTTTTTCTTATCTGTTCCGCTATCTCAACTAACCTTAATCCTCTCTTCCTCATATGCCGGATTCTTTCAAGTGTTTTGAATACCTCCTTTCCGAATAATCTGTGACCTCCTTTTGTTCTTCCTTTTTCCTCAATCAACCCCATAACAATGTAGTTATGAAGCATCTGCCTTGACAATCCTGTAAACTCTTCGAGGTCTCCCATTCTGTATAATTCTTTCAGGCCTGATTTCCCCCCTCTCATATGTATATTCTCCATATTGTATTTGACATTTGACAAATCGTCAAATGTCAAATATATTTGACATTATATCAAATATATTGTCAAGGGGAATCAAGAACTCGTCGAAGAAAAATTTAAAAAGTTGATGCCCCTACAGGCTCTTGTTGAATCGGAAGGGAGATTACACTATAACTTGGGGCGTCAGAATCGCAAAAAAACGAGGTTTGTGATTTTTTCTCTCATTTATTTGGAGAAGTTGGGTCACCTTTTTGTGGAGATGTCTGGCGAAGAATATGAGGCTTATATGCGAGAATAAAATTGTAAAAGCCAGGATAAAAAGTAGGATTAAAGCCAAAATATTTCATTTCCTTAATCGCTTCTGTGTTTTCCCAACCATCATGTTCGATGCGATAAAGCGCGCAGAATGTGCCTGTTCTGTCAACTCCTCGACGACAGTGGAAAAACACAGGCTTTTTCGCCTCATCACAGAGAATTTCTAAAAACTTCTTAATCTGCTCTTCTGTCGGCAGTCCACTACCAATATCGCTTATCGGAATCTTTATGTGTTCGATTCCGCATTTCGAGAGTAACTCGTCGTATTCATCACGCTCCGATGTGCGGAAGTCAATAACCGTTTTCACTCCGAGCCGCTTTAACTCGTTTATCCCGTTTTTGTCAGGTTGAGCACCACGATAAATCCCGTTACCAACAAGCGCGAAATTCTCTATCGCGCTTGGCAACCGCTTCGCGAAATGTGCAGGCGGAGGAGGAGGTGTAGAACAGACCCCGCCTAACAGTATAACAAGACAAGCAACCGCTAAACAAGAAAAAACGAAACGGTGCATACTATCGCTCCTCAGTCCTTGAGCCACTTACTTTGCGCCGAACGGCACCTCTCCACCCCCTTCGACGCTCGCTGTCTGGTAATCCCTCAGGAGCCTTGCCTGCCGCATAAACCATGCACCAACAACAGACTCAAGTTCCTTCGCAGAGACCGTTCCACTCGCGTTTATATCGGCTATACGAAAAAGAGTGCTAAATGTCGCACAGAATAGTGTCACATCCCCCTTGAGTAGGAATTTCTCTCCGGGCTTACGCGTCAATAATACCATAGTGTTATTGTCAACCTTCAATTTCCAAGTGCCGCTCGGTGCAAATATGTCGAAGAAGAAAACTATCTTTTCTGGCTTCATCTCTCGCATTATGCTTATTAGTTTGTCAATCTCGCATTCTTGGTCAACGAATTTCAACTTAAGGGCTTTATCAGCGTCCGCAGTAAGCGCAAGATAAACAACCACCGCCTTCGCCTCTCTTGCGCTCACACTTCTGACGAGATTCTCTATCTGTGTAAACCGCGCAGAATCCCCTCTGAGTAAATGCGAAACAACCTCACCTTTTACAAGCCTCTTCACTTCACTCAAAAACTGCCCCGCAGAACGCTCTGCAGAAGGAGTCTTTTCACTGTCTCTACCTATAGCGAGCAAAAACAAATCATACGGCTCTTCCTTCTTGGACTCTGTCGGTTGCACAGGAGGCTTTTGAGTTTCAGACAGTTTTGCAGGCTCTTTGAAAAGTTTTGCAAGACGCACAGGCTCGCACCAATTGATGAGATTTACAAGGACGGCAGACTTTATATCCTCTATTACCGCCATACTCGCTTCTTCTCTGATGTTCTTGTAGTTCCCCTCGTGGAGAGATGAAGGCACACGCCATATTCCCCATATCTTGAACCCGCGCTGATAATCGTTCAACACCACCTTCGTCTTCGAAGAAGCCTCTATGCGCACAGGCAGACTTCTCCTATTGTATGTCGAGTATAAATCGAGTACAGCCTGCGCCTCTATACTGTAAATCTCATCCGCTATAAGAGCACTTAAAAACTCCGAAATAGACCAGATGATAATCTTTGGAATGCGCCAACCCGTATGGTCCTCGTAACGCACCTCTCCGTATGATACTCTCGGCAGAATGACGATTTCCGCTCCATTCATCCTCGACACTTCCAACGCTCTCTCAAAATCTGTCTCTGAAACAACAGACACTGACTTAAAAATCCCCGCTTTCTCGAGCGCATCCGAAATCACCTTTGCAGAATCTTTCAACACATTCGAATCGTCCCCGCTTCCGCCTGTATCCATTACAACAACATTATACGGAAATGGCTCAACTACCCGCTTAAGCGCATCAGACACCTCCTTGCGACTTTCGAACGGCTTAACCTCAACGGTTGCACAACCTACACACAACACCATCAACAAACAAGTCAACAACAACCCTACGCTTATATCACTAATCTCCTTCATCCGTCCTGCGCCTCCTTCTTAACCAGAATCTGATTTGCCTGTTATCCCCTGTCCGTTAAGAACTCCTATTAAAACTTCTTTCAATCTCCTCCTAATGCCCTCTCACATAGACAACTATGGCTTATACTCATAAGCGCCGATGTCCAGTTTGTAATTGTAAAATCGAGGATAAGCCGCCGCATCATAAGTCTCCGCTACTCTACCCACTCCAACAGGTAGATAAACCGCATTAGCCGCATCCCGACACGGCGATGCGCTTTGTAATCTATAGTTTCTGTTCGTCGGGTCAATAAACTTCGGGTCAGCAACTATGCAGTTCGAATCTGCCGTACAAGTCCCATTCCCCTCAATACTATCAGATTTTGTCGTGTTGTCGGCGTAATCACAGGAGTATAACCAAATACGACTGTCCGCTGTATCCGTCCAGATTTCATGCCCGTTATTTACTGTGGATATATTGCCCCAAAGAATCGTGTTTTTCAATATGGGTTTTGAATCACCATAGACTCCAATTCCACCGCCGGTGCTCGCTGTATTGTCCGTTATCGTGCAGTTGACAAAAACAGGACTCGAAGAATCACAATATACTCCACCGCCATACTGAGTGCAGGTATTGCGCGCTATACAGCAGTTGATGAACACAGGACTTGAACTTTTTAAGTAGACTCCTGCGCCTGACTGCCCTAAGAGCCTGTTGTCGCGCACAAAACAAGTTATGAGCGTCGGACTCGCCCCCAAGCAGTAAACACCTGCACCTGTTATGGCACCGCCTGTTACGGTGAAACCTTCAACTACCGTTTCAGGCGATTCTCCATTAACAAAGTAAAACGCACGCGCCGACTCGGAATTGATAATACAACTCGCCGCACCACCTTTTGAACGTACCCAGATACTCTTCCCTTTGAAGTTTATATTTTTGAACCCCGTTCCCGAATATGTGCCGTCAGAAACCAAGACTCCATCACCGTCCGCTGCGGAGTCTATCGCTTCTTGAATGGTCGTATACGGCGACGGAACCAATAGCCAGCCACCTTCATAACAACCGATGTCAACATTCGTCCCCCAGATTCTCCTTCTTCCATCTAAATCCGTCGTCAGACTCGCCGAAACATAGGAGTTGTTCCCAGCTTCAGTACACGGAGAACTTTTCTTGACACGATAATTCTTGTTCGTTGTATCAACAAATTGCGGGTCACCTACTATGGATGAGATATTCAGAATCTTCCCGCCTCCCTCAATATCTTTCAAACCGCTTGCATAATCAGAGTACATAAGCTGTGCATTGTTCCCAGAAGTTATCCAGATTTGGTTTCCGCCTGTCTTAGCAGTGTTGCCCCAAATTATTGTGTTCTCCAAGATAGTGCTCGATGAAGTGCCTGTCGAATAGATTCCTCCTCCGTACCCATCTCCTGCGCCTGTGGCGGAATTGTTCGCAATCGTGCAGTTCGTCACTGAAACAGTCGAAGTCCCAAAATGGATACTGATTCCGCCGCCGTTCAATGCGGTGTTGTTAGCGATGAGGGAATTGTTGAGCATGATATTGCAGTTTCCAAAGCACTCGATACCACCGCCGTAGATTCCTGCTGTATTCTCGGTTATTACGCAGCTACTTATCACAGGACTCGCATTACGGCAATAGATACCGCCTCCGTCTACACCTTTGTTCGTCGTTATTATGCAGTTCGTTATCGTTGCGGAAGAGTTTGAAAGATAAATCCCACCGCCACCTTCTCCTCCACCCGAAGCCTGACAATTCGTTATTATGCAGTTTTTGATTGTCGGACTTGTGCCATCACAGTAGATACCGCCTCCTCGGTTATTGACATTCCCGTTCTGAATCGTGAACCCTTCGACGATAGATTCTGCCGTTTCGCTCGTATGGAAATAAAAACCACGCGCTGAACTCTCACAGTCAATCACACAAGACTGCGGATGCAGACTCTTACTTCTCAGCCAAATCTTCTTGCCCTTGAAATCCAGGTCCCTGTTCCCGATACCCTGATACAAACCATCAGCAATCATAACGACATCGCCGTCTACCGCCGCATCTATCGCCGCCTGAATCGTCCCATAAGCGCTCGGCACAAGCAACCAACCGCCTTCATAACAGCCCATATCAACTCTCGTTCCTTGTATCCTATTTCTTCCATCAAGGTCGCTCGTCACTCCTGAAGGAACATAAGAATCGTTGCCTGTGTTGATGCAAGGAGAACCCTTTTTCAGATGGTAATCTTTGTTTGTCGAGTCAACAAATTGTGGGTTTGAAGTGATGCAGTTAGTATCAGGCGTTACAGCGCCAACGACCCCACTTGAATCATAATCGCAGTAATACAGATATACCGTACAACCACTCGCAGCGTAAATCTGGTTCCCTTCTGCTGTCGCAACATTTTCCCATATAATACTGTTCTTAAACACAGGGTTAGACGACCCCGTACAACCTATTCCTCCACCACGAGCAACAGTATTCTTCGCAATCGAGCAGTTTATTATTTCAGGACTACTCTGGTAACAGTGAATTCCGCCTCCGTAGTTGCTCCCTCCTTCGTTGTCCACAATCAAACAGTTTACTACCTTGCCCCCGTTACCGGTATTAAAGAAGGAAATGCCCCCTCCATAGCCACTCGCAATGTTGCCTGTTATCTTACAGTTTGTAATCGTCGGCGCAGCACTGCCTGCGCATAAAACACCGCCTCCTCTAAACGCAATATTCTTTTCTATCAAGCAATTTGTTATGGTGGGATTCGTATTGTTTCCCTCACAGGCGATTCCGCCACCATCCCCCGTCCCCGTTTTTTGACAGTTTCGTACGATACAGTTTCTGATTGTCGGTGAACTCCCATTCTCACAGTAGATTCCACCGCCGTTGTAGGTCGCCGGTTTGCCGTTCTGAATCGTGAACCCTTCGACAACTGATGAACTCGTCTCTCCGCTATGGAAATAAAATCCACGCCCTGAATTCTCACAATCAATAATACATTTATCAGCGCCGCCTACACTCTTTACCGTGATTGCTCTA
>Ga0123519_10000288_pt1 | contig 87491 bp, 77 predicted proteins | sample YelNatPaOPRAMG02_FD_87396 | JGI IMG/M metagenome (GOLD analysis project Ga0123519, IMG submission 87396) | Hot spring microbial communities from Yellowstone National Park - Yellowstone National Park OP-RAMG-02 (version 2) | ecosystem: Environmental > Aquatic > Thermal springs > Hot (42-90C) ...
AAAGAAGAGTGAGATAAGAAAAATAGATGAACTTATAGGTGAAAAATTTGGTGGTTCTGTCCCTGTTTACATACTCGTTAAAGGTGATATAAAAGACCCTCGTGTATTAAAGGAGATGAAAAGATTTGAAGAATTTCTAAAGGATAAAGGCGAAATAAAGAATCTTTATTCTGTTGTTCATCTTATAGAAGATATGAATGATGTTCTTGGTGAGGGAAGGATGATACCTGATACAAAGGAAAAGGTTTCAAATCTCTGGTTCTTCCTTGAAGGTCAGGATATGGTATCACACTTTGTTGACACTGATGCAAAAGAGGCTTTAATTCAAGGTACTATAAAAGGGCTTTACACGAAGACGAGTTCAAAGATGATAAAAGAGATAGAGGATTATATAAAAGGGATAAAACTTGAAGGGACTGAATTTATACTCGTTGGAACACCTCTTGTTTACAGGAGCCTTGACATAAGCATCTTGAAGAGTCAAATTTACAGCCTTTTAATCTCTATCATCTTTGTTTTCATAACACTCTCAATCCTTATGAGGTCAATTTCAGGTGGTATAATAGGTATTATTCCAATCGTATTTGGAATAGTAATAATACTCGGGAGTATGGGATTTTTACATATTCCACTTGATGTTGCAACTGCACTTGTTGGAAGTGTATCTATTGGTATAGGTATTGATTATTCAATACATTTTGTGAGCAGATTGAAGAAGGAATATGAGAAGAATGATGGGGATGTTAAAGTTTTAAGCAGAACACTTGATACAACAGGTAAGGCTATTATAGTGAATGTCCTCACTGTTACAGCAGGATTTTTAGTGCTTCTTTTTGGTAATCTTATCCCTATAAAGAGATTTGGTCTACTCATAGCACTAATGATGTTAAGTGCTGGTTTTGGTTCACTCACAATACTTCCATCTGTTATTCTTATATTTAAAAAAGTAATCTTAAAGGTAAAAACAAAAAAGGAGGATTTATGAGGTATTTCATTTTTACCATTCTATTCTTTTTACCCTTCACTTTAATAAGTGAAGAGGTGAAGGCAGATTATATCATAAAGAAGGTTGATGAGGTTGTGAATGCACCAAAGGATCAAAAGATGAAGATGAAACTTATTGTTATTGACAAGGATGGGAATGAGAGGGAGAAACTGATAGAGATATTCCAGAAAGGGACTGATAAGAGAATAGGTCGTTTCCTTCTCCCTGAAGACCAGAAAGGGATAGGATTTCTTTCACTCCCAAATGGTGTTTTCTATGTTTATCTTCCTGCTATGAAGAAGACACAACTTATCGCATCACAATCAAAGGGTGGAAAATTCGCAGGGACTGATTTCACTTATGAAGACCTTGAATCAAAAAGATATTCAGATTACTGGGATGGTGAGATTATTAAAGAGGATGATGAAAACTGGTATTTAAAAATGACACCTAAAAAGAATTACAGGTCAATATACGGATATGTTATAACAAAGGTGGAAAAAGAGAAATTCTTTCCTGTTAAGTTGGAATACTATGATAAAGGAGGGAATCTCATAAAGACACTTGAAAGGTTCAAGATAGAGAAGGTGAAGGGTTATCTTGTATCAAAGGAATCTATAATGAAGGATTTAAAATCAGGGAATACAACGAAGATGATATTAATGGATGTTGATTTTGATGCAGGTATCTCTGATAACATTTTTAATCCTGAAAGGCTCGGTAAATAGGAGGAAAGATGAAAAGGTCTTTCATTCTCTTACCTATCATTCTATTTGCTTCTGAATTTGAGATAGGTGGATATCTAAATCTTGATACAAGGCTTTTATATAAGGACTATCTTTTTAATTTCAATGAGACAAAATTTGATTTCTATTTGAAAGGTTCAAATGAAGATTTTAATTTCTACAATGAGATTTGGATAAAAGAGATAGGGATTAAAGATTTCTCAAACCTTTACGAACTTTCGCAGAAGGAAAAATTCTCATTTATACCCGAGTTCGTTGAATCGTACATTACACTTGGAGGTTTCCCTTTTGATTTTATGGATATCACATTGGGAAAACAGAGGACATCCTGGGGAACTGCTTATATATTCAATCCAACAGATAATATAGATCCAATTGACCTTGAAGATATATGGGATTTTGGAAGGAGAATTGCTTCATTCTCATTTAAATTAAAGATGTTTTTAGGTGGAACAAGTATTCAAACAGTGTTTCTTCCATTCTTTACACCAGGGAGGCTTCCAGAGGAAAAAATTTTAAATGTTTTGTATCCTGAACTATCACAGATCCAGGATAAAGAATTAGTATTGAAAATCCCTGAAAGGAATATAAAGAATTCAATATTTGGATTAAAATTGAAGAGGAATATACTTAAAACAGATATCTCTTTAAGTTATGTGTATGGTAGGAGTTCACTTCCTTTCCCTGATACAATAAGAATATTATTCCCAGATATTAAGATGATTGCAAATTTTGTTTATCCTGAGATGAATATTATAGGGATTGATTTTGCAACATCCATTGATAGATTTGGTTTATGGGGTGAGTTTGGGTATTTCATCCCTGAAAGTCTTGTTTTAACAACGATTAGGGGTGTTGTGAAATCTGATTCAACAATCCTTTCTTCACCTTATTACAAATATGTTTTAGGTGCTGATTTCAGGCAGGATGATAGATTTTATATTCTTTTGCAATATATCTATGGTTTCCCTGATGATGCTGGTGATGTGATGAATGACTTCTTCCTCCTGCATTCATCTTTTAATTTCTTTGATCATAGATTAGAGTTAAATCTTAATTATGCATTTGAGAATTATGACTTCAATGATAAGGAATTTTCACACCTTCTCGCACCTGAAATATCATATTCACCTTTGAGTAATATAAAAATAACAGCAGGGACAAAATACATAATAGGTGATTATGGTAAGTTTGGTAGGTTGAAAGATGAAAGTATTATTTATATGATTTTTAAGTATAATTATTAAAAATTCCTGTTGACTTTTAGAAAAAATAAATTATTATCTTTTTATGAGAAAAAAAATCTCTTTAAAAAAACACATAGAAAGGGGGATTTATGTCCGGACATTCCAAATGGTCTAAGGTGAAACATATAAAAGAGAAACAGGATGCAAAGAAGGGACAGATATTTACGAAACTAATAAGGGAATTGACAATAGCAGCAAGGGAAGGTGGAGGAGACCCTGAGACAAATGCGAGATTGAGGCATGCAATAGAACTTGCGAGAGAGAATAATATGCCATACGAGAATATAGAAAGGGCTATAAAAAGAGGGACTGGAGAACTACCTGGACAGGTTATAGAAGAGGTTACATATGAGGGATACGGGCCCGGTAGTGTTGCGATAATTGTGACTGCTGCGACAGATAATAAGAACAGGACAACAGCAGAGATAAGGCATATATTCACAAAATTTGGCGGGAAACTTGGAACAACAGGATGTGTCTCTTATATGTTCAGTCCGAAAGGTGTGATATATGTTGAAAAAGATATTGGTGAAGAGAAACTCTTTGAAATGGTTGTTGATGCTGGTGTTGAGGATATAAAGACAGAGGATGATAGTATATTAATCACAACAGATGTGAAGAATTTTGATGCAGTGAAGGAGATACTAAAGAAGAATAATGTGAAGATAATAGAGGCGAAACTCACAAAGATACCGCAGAATTATGTCCATCTTGAAGGTGAAAAGGCACAGACATTTTTAAAATTCCTTGACGAACTTGAGGAGCATCCTGATGTTCAAGATGTTTACGCAAATTTTGACATACCTGATTCACTCCTTATGGAGGCATCAAACAATTGAAGGTCTTGGGGATAGACCCTGGTCTTAAGGCAACAGGTGTAGGGATTATTGATTACGATGGGAATAAAATAAATGTGAAATGGAAGGTGATAAGTTTTGAGGAAGGTGATTTAGGAACAAGGATTTATAATTATTACAGGAAGATGAAGGAATTTATAAAGAAAGAGGGACCTGATGTTGCTGTTATGGAGAGTATTTTTTACGGGGAGAATACAAAGACATTGATTCATCTTGGTGAACTTCGTGGTGCTTATATCTTACTTTTAAAGGAGTTGAGGATACCCCTTTTTGAATTCTCACCAAGGGAGATAAAGATTGCTATAACAGGTTCAGGTGCAGCAAGTAAAGATAAGGTGAATTTTATTGTGAAAAATATGTTAAATGTGAAAAAAGAGATACCTGTTGATGCTTCAGATGCACTTGCAAACTCCCTTGTTTATCTCTTGAGGAAGGATGATAGATTATCTAAAAGGTAAGGTTTTAAGAAAAAATGATAAGGGGGCAGTTGTTGATGTTTCTGGTGTTGGTTTCTTCATTTACCTTACAAAGGATACCATTGATAAAATTGAGATAGGAAGGGAATACAATTTTTTCACGCACCTCTCAGTGAAAGAAGATGCATTTGAACTTTATGGTTTCAAAGATGAGAGAGAAAGGGATATATTCCATATACTTATATCAGTCCAGAATATTGGAGAAAAAACAGCAATGAATATCATCTCTTCACTTGGTTATGATAAAATTATAGAGGCTCTTGAAAATGGCGAACACTCTTATTTTCTCCGTGTGAAAGGGATAGGTGAGAAGACCGCAAAAAGGATAGTCCTTGAATTGAAGGGGAAACTCTCATTCAGTAAAGAATTACCAGAGGATGCGATACTCGGGCTTGTGAAACTTGGTTTTACAAGGAGGGAAGCAGAGGAAAGTGTTAAGAATGTCTTAATGAAAAAGAAAGATTTAACAACAGAGGAGATAATTAAGGAGGTTCTATCACAATAGATATCACAACACCTTCAAGGCTTCCTGATGATATTGATTTTGAAAACAGATTAAGACCTGGTTTTCTAAAGGAGTTTATAAATCAGAATAAGATAAAAGAGAATCTTTCCATCTTTATACAGGCTGCAAAAAACAGGAAAGAGCCGCTTGACCATATATTGTTTTTAGGACCACCTGGTCTTGGCAAGACCACAATGGCAAATATTATATCAAAGGAACTCGGTGTGAATATCATATCTATATCTGGTCCTGTCCTTATGAAACCAAGGGACCTTGCAGGTGTCCTCACAAAATTAAAGAAATTTGATGTTCTTTTCATAGATGAGATACACAGGATAAATAAACAGGTTGAAGAGTATCTTTATCAGGCAATGGAGGATTATAGGATAGATTTGATCATAGATTCTGGTCCACAGGCAAGGGCATTAAAACTCAATTTACAGCCATTCACACTTATTGGTGCAACGACAAGGTCTGGATTACTCACATCAGCATTGAGGTCAAGATTTGGATATACACCAAGGATAGATTATTATGAGACAAAGGATTTAAAAAAGATAATACAGAGGAGTGCGAGGATATTGAATATAGAGATAGATGATGAGGGTGCAGAGGAGATAGCGAGGAGGTCAAGGGGGACACCGAGGATTGCGAATAGATTATTAAGAAGAATAAGGGATTTTGCGGAGGTAAAAGGGAAAGGGAAGATAACAAAGGAGATAACGAGATATGGGCTTGAGATGCTTGAGGTTGATGAAGAGGGTCTTGACCCTCTTGATAAACTTATATTGAAGACGATAATAGAGAAATTCAAAGGTGGTCCTGTTGGTCTTAACACACTTGCTACTGCTATAGGAGAGGATGCAGAGACAATAGAGGAGGTATTTGAACCATATCTTATAATGAGAGGTTTTTTAGAGAGGACATCAAGGGGTCGTGTTGCAACAGAACTTGCATACAAACATTTAAAATATCCAGTAAAAACAAAGACATTGTTTTAAAAAGAAGATTCTCTGAAGGTCTAATGAACTAAACTTATATAAGATTTGACAATTCAGGTTTGGGATTTAACTTTTATAAAATTAGTTTTTATGGGTTAATCATCGTCGCATCCACTATCTCCGTAATCTGCGCAATAGGTCTTTTTAAAAGGTTTCCAATGTATTAATACCTCATCGGAAGCCGTTCCTACCATAAATATAAAATGTAAATTATTGTTTCTATCAATTCCTAACTTAACTTGAAATTCATCCTCAGTTGAAAATAAATTAGTTCCATTTATAAAGAGGCCTTTTTGATCTAACCTAACTAATTCTTCCCAATCTTGTTTATTTTCTGCATAACTCATTATAATTAATGCAGAAATCATTTGAATTTTTTTATCCCATTCAGGCTTGCTACCTAAACAAAAAATGAGTGATTCAAATTTCCCGTCATTGTTTATATCACTGAAGAATTGGAATTTTTCTTTACACAATAATTTTTTTAATTTATTTTCCAATTTTTTATTATGTTCTAATTGAATTTTTTCTTTACTTTTAAATTTTTTATTTAACCATTCTTTCCATCTTTCAGTTGTGTCAATTGAGATTGAGTTTAATATGCCAATATCTTCAATACTGATTAATCTGAAAGTTTTTATAATCTTTTCAAATTGTGGTAGGACATTTTCAAATGCCTCTTCTGGAGAAGAACACTCAATAAAATATTTTTCATTATCTGAAAACAAAGTTATACCCATTTGTTTAAAATTTTTGAATTTCCAACTTGGGCCGGCTTCTTGGAGCCGAAAACTTCTTATTCCAAACAATTCACCAATTTTAATCTTTTCTCCTTTTGGATAAATTTCTTTAAAGGTAGGTTCGTTCCCTTTTTTTATTCTTAATTCTTCCAGCTCTTTTATTACATTTTCTTCCTTTCGTATTTTTATTGTAGCATAGGTACCGCTAATTACAGGTCCATTAATCCTTACAAAATTTCCTTCGAATGGGAACCATTCTATTTCCCAATCCTTTGGTATTTTTAATGAAATTCCTAATTCATAATTAATGTATTCAAAATCATTACCCGTTATTTCGGATATAGATTTATTAATTTGTCTGATCAAATCCGCATCTTTAATATTCCTAAGTGCTTCTTTTAAAACAGGTAGAATAGAAGAATCGCATATTTGTCCTAATGCTTTTATAGCCTGTAATCTAATTCCGAACACTTCATCATATAATGCAGAAATTAAAATATCCGTACTTCCTTTGTCTTTTAATTTCCCTATTGCTTCCACCGCACACCACCGAACAGGAGGAGGATTTTCTTTATTTTTAACAATTTCTCTCAGAAATTCCACCACTGATGTATCTCCAAGATAGCCTAATTTCCTTATCAAGCGATATTTGAGAACCGGATTATCTGTTTCTTTAATTTTTTTTAATATTGCAGAAATGAACTTTTTCCCTCTAAATGAATCAAATTTATAAATTTCTTCTTTGTGATAATCTTCAAAACTCCTATGCCCATCAATACCTAAAAACTTCATATATTCCTCAAATAATTCTTCGGAGAAATTTTCCTTTTCTACTTTTTCCCATGCTGTTTTGGGTATTAATAATAATTGCTCACACTCTTTTATTTTTAATTTAATATCATCAATAGCAGGAAGGGGAAAAAGATTTTTTGCTTCCTCAGGGAGTATTTCATAATCTATAGATTTTATTTTCTTCTCATTTTTTTCGTAAAAAATTAGATATTCGCTAAATTTTTCAATTGCTTTATCGTATTCATGAATACTTTTGAATTTTTCCGCGTCGTTTAGAATTCTATGCCCTTCCTGGTAAATAGGTAATATTTCTTTACTCTCGCAAGAGATATTTATATAAATTTCCCATTCATGCTCGCTTATTAATCCATCATCGCTGATTATACGGACTTTTAGTTTAGCCCAGAATGATTTCCCAAGGTACCTTTTTTTATTAGGTATTTTAATTGTAATATTTGGGGAGATCTTTTTATTAGGTCTAACTTTTGAATAATATCTTTTATTTATTTTAAACCAATTTGTTGAAGGAATAGGTTCATATTGATGAAGATCCCATTTTCTTATGTTTTCATTGGGTTTTACTATTTCAAATTTGAAATTTACCACTTGATCGCATTTCGCCGTTGGGAAATATGGAAAATATTTTTTAAATGAATAAGTATTGCCTATTTTTAAGTGATTAAGAAAAACTGGGTTTTCACCGCTGTAATTACATTCCAATGCATAACATAAAGAAAAACAAAATATAAAATATAAATTGAAGAATATAAAAATCTTAATAAATTTCACCATTTTCATAATATGTACAAAATATAATTATATAAAGGCACGCAAGGATGCTTCATTTTTGGGAAATCTTCTTTTGAATTCTTGGCATTAATTTCAATAACATTATTGTTGTCTTTTCTAATGAAAGTAGCGAAAACAAAATATATATTTCCAGAATACAATGACTCGTTACTCAATTTAAGCACTTCTAATCCGCTAAAAGTGAGATTTGTTTTGGAAACTGTTCTTATTTGAGAACATTGACCTCTCAGCAAATTCTCTTCTTTTAAATCTAATGAGAATCTTATTTCTGCTAACTCTATCTGTCCTCCTTTCCTGCTACAGAGAGTAAAAATTAAGATGAGAAAACCTGTAACTAAAGATATTTTGATTATAATTTTTTTACAATTTAATATAAACATCTCACCTGAATTTAACTTATTAGTTTTTATTATTTTATACATCTTCAATTAAAAGTCAAGAAAGATTTGAATTTTAACAATTCTATGTTAAAATTATCTTTTTAAACTTCATTTTTTTTAAAATTTTTATAATTTTTCTGCGATTGGTATTTATAAGAAAGAGATGGGATTTGCATCTGCAATCAGAACTCCCAAAATTTTTAATATAAGAAAACCCTTCTTCCAAAAAAATTTTTGCCATTCTACATTCAACCTCTTCTGAACTTATCCACACATCTTTTATCCTCGTTTTTCTATCCAATAAATAATCAATATGCCAGAAAATTTTTTTATTATCTGAAAAATGCCTTTTTATCCTTCCATTTATATTTTTCTTTCCAGAACCGATATAAACATAGATGCCCTTTTGAAAATACAATTTTCCTAATCTCCCTATTTTAATCTTTCTCTCCTTATAATTCTCTATGAGAAGTATATATGTTTTCCCTTTCATCTTAAAAAACAATCATTCCAATTAAACCTGTTGCAATAAGCAAGTATATAGGATTCAATTTATTAAACTTCATAAAAAAAATTAATGAAGCAAAAGATAAAAGGTAAGGACGAAAATCGTGAAAACCTCCCCTCGTTATTATATAAACTGCACGCATTAAAAGCACAAGGACTACCACTTTAACTGCACTTAAAAATCTTTTATAAATCTTATTTTCTTTTAATTTCCCAACAGAGATAATAACAGAGATCGCTATAAGGAATGGGAGAAGATTATATCCAGCAGTTGCCACAATTGCACCAAGAAATCCATAAAGTTTATAACCAACAAATGTGGATAAATTCATTGCTATAGGACCTGGTGTAGTTTCAGCAATAGAAACCATATATAGAAGTTCCTGTTCAGGTATCCAGTGCAGATTTTCCACAACCTCCCTGTGTAAAATAGGGAATACTGCATTACCTCCACCAAAGGAAATAATACCTATCTTGCAGAATTCAAGAAAAATCCTTAATAGTAGCATTTCAATCCTCCTTTCCCAAAAGAATTCCTGATAGTGCACCAATAATCACCACATAAATAGGGTTTAAACGGAAAACAAACATAAGAAAGAATGAAAACAAAAGAAGGAAAATTTTAAAATTATTAAATTTTGTTCTCTTGAACATATTTAAAATAATTCCTGATACTTCACCTACAACACCTGCCAATATCCCGAGCATTATTTTTTTCACAATAGGATATTCTATAAGTCTCCCATAAAATATAGCAATCAGGGTAATAATTGTAAGTGGTGGTATAGTGATTGCTATAACACAAACTAATGCACCTAAAAACTTAGCGATTCTATAACCCACAAACACAGCCATATTACACATTATTGAGCCTGGTAAAATCTGAGTAAGAGAAAAAAACTCTAAAAATTCCTTTTCTTCAAGGTATTTTTTCTTTTCCACCATGATTTTTTCTAAAACAGGGAGCATTGCAACACCACCGCCAAATGTAAAAATTGCTGTATAAAAGAAAATAGAGAAGATTTCAAGTATTGCTTTTAATGTTTTTTTACTTTTCATTTTTCATTAACAATATAATAGAAAATACAAATATGTTCAAGGAAAAATGAATTCTAAATTGAGAAATCCCCCTGGATATGAAATTTAATCTTGTGGTGTTATCTCGTATAAAATTCCGTATTCTGAATCACCTATTGAGTATATTAAGAAAAGGTCGTATTCACCATCAACAAATTTGAATACTTCAGGTCCTGTTCTTTCTTCGTTTGGATAATAGTAATAATCATCTTCCTTAACCTGTGATGGGAACTGCCAGAACATACTATAATTTCCCTTTTTGAATGATACAAGATTTGAAAGATCATTAGGGTCAAAATCAACGCAGTATGCCTGAACATTATCTTTCCATTTCTTTGAAATTTCCATCCTTTTCACACGCTTATCAGAACCATTGAGGAAGGCAATTTTTGGACCTTTTTCGTTATCTTCTGAGAGACTATAGTAGTTTATTCCTCCGTCGTTCCCTATCAATATACAATAATTCTTATCCTTTTTCACAGAGCAATACAATACATTTCCATCTTCATCAGCCCATCTATACCAGTTGAGAGAGTCAGAGAGTTTGAAGTATAATATGTAATCTCCATACTTCTCTGTGCGTGCTAACTTTGTTGAAGAATAAGGCTTTAGATTGTATTTATGAACAACAGGATTATCAGATTCACCAAGCCTCACATCAACACTCTCATTAAACAGATTTACTATGAAGACTTTCGCAGGTTTCGCAAAAATCCCCACAACAACAAAAAGAACGAATACTAATAAAAACCTTTTCATAAATCCTCCCTTTTTATTATATAATACTAAATAATGAAAAAAGTCAAGAAAAATATTGAAAAAAAATTTATAAATGTTATAATTTATTATGCAGAAAGATGATATTTTAAGAAACATCGGAAACCATCTGAGCAGTATTTATCTTTTAAAAGACCAATATGAGATTATGAAAGAGATATTGATTATGCTCTCAAAAATAACAGATTGCGACTATCTATCCATCTTTCTTCTTAAGAATAATCCGCGGAAAGATTTGTATGAGTTTTTCCCATTAGAAAATAGATTCCAGGTAAGGAAGAGTGATATAAATCTTCACTCCGAGATAATAACAGAGGTCCTAACAAAGAAGACACATCTACTTTTAAAAGAAAAAGATAAGATAAAACTGAAAGAAGGAGCGGGTAATGCCTCAGAAATACTTATAATACCAGGGAGTCTTTTACAGGATGTTCAAGGGCTTATCTTTGTTGAAAAAGGTCTATTTTCACAGGAGGAAATTAGTATACTTTCATCCCTTTCTTCTATTATAGCATTTATAATCCTCAATTCAAGACATTATAAGAATCTAAGCGACCTTGTTACACAATTAAGAATCTCTTATGAGATTTCATCCTCACTCATCCAGGAGATGAACCCTGATAGATTGATAGAGAGGATATTTAAAGAGATAAGAACACATTTTGGATACGATATTATAGGTGTATTTATCCTAAAAGATGATGGAACATTGAGCCTTGAATATACAGTTGAAGAAAATAGTATTTTCAAAGGATTTAAATTAGGATTAGGAGAAGGTATAATTGGTTATGTTGCAAGAACAGGTGAATCATATTATGCACCTGATGTTAGGAAAGATAAATATTACATAGAAGGTGTAAAAGGCATTCTTTCAGAATTTGCAATCCCATTAAAAATAAAAGATAAGGTGATAGGTGTTCTTGATATAAACAGCAGGAAGGAGGATGATTTCCCTGATTCAACAAGGAAACTACTTTCTTCACTTGCCGCACTTATAACAATCTCTTTTGAGAACGCAAGGCTTTTTGAAGAGACAAAGAGACTTTCAAAGATAGATATGCTTACAGGTGTTTTGAATAGAAGGACGATAGAGATTGAGATAGAGAGATGGATAAAGAGGGCGAAAGAGGAGAAGAAGGGATTAACAATATTCTTTTTAGACCTTGACCACTTTAAAGAATTCAACGATAGATTCGGTCATCAGAAAGGGGATGAGGCATTAAAGATATTCTCTGATAACTTGAAAAAAACTATAAAAGAGGGTGTTTGTGGAAGATATGGAGGTGATGAGTTCATCTGTTTATTTTATGACACAGAGAAGGAAGAGATATTAAGGATAGGGAATGAACTCATAAAAAGGATAGAGAAAAACAAAAAATTAAAAGGAATAACACTTTCAATAGGTATAAGCAGTTTTCCTGAAGATGGTAAAACAATGGATGAACTGATAAGGGTTGCGGATAAAAGGTGTTATGATGCGAAGAGATTTGGTGGTAACAGGTTAAGAGAATAAAGGGAGGTATGTATGTTTTTATTATTCTTTATCATTTCTTATCAACCACAGGGAGAGATGAAGATGAACCTTGAGGTTATAGGTGATATTGGAGCAAACACAAAGACAGAACTTGTAAAACTTGAGAATGTGAAGGCATCTGAGATAGAACCATTCGTCTCCTCAAGGCTCACAAAGTATGGTTCTTGCCAGGTGAATGACCCTATGAATATGCTCATTATAACGGATTATGAACCAAAATTAAAAGATATCATTGATTTTGTTAAGAAGATAGACAAAATGGGTTCAAAGGAGTTTCTTAAACTTAAAACATTATCAATCCCTGTGAATTATGTTCTTCCATCATCAATAATAAATGCGTTGAAATCAAGACTATCCCCGGAAGGGAAGATAGATTCTAATGACGAACTCGGTATAATAATAGTGACAGATGTTGAGAGTAAGATACAGGATGTTATGCAGGTTGTCCTGATGCTTGATACACCACCAAAACAGGTTCTTTTGAGGGGGAAGATAATCGAACTCTCAAAGAGGGATGCGGTTAAACTTGGTCTTGATATTTTTGATGTTATCACATCTACTGCTGCAAATGCGGGAATAGAATATTATAAAGAATATTATGATAATATACATTTAAGGGGTTTGGGTTCTGCTCGTATCTCACTCAGCGAGTTAATCACGAAGATTGAGCAAAAGGAGAATATGGATTTAAGAAATTATATAAAGGAATTCTCTTTAATAATCATTAATAACAATAATGGTGTAATTCCTCTTGGAGAAAATAAGTATCTCTTCATTACCCCCCGTATTGGATATAAAGGTTATATAAATTTTTATATCGGGATTTCAGGGATGACATATTATTCAAGGGAGTTCTCAACAAATGTTGGAATTTATAATGGTGATACACTCGTTATTTCTGGTGTTAACACAAAGGGGAAGGAAGAGATTGAAACAGGAATACCTTTATTAAAAAGTATCCCTCTTTTGGGTTATATATTTAAAAGGAAGACAGCAGCAGATATTGAAAAAACACTTCTTATAATAATTCAACCTGAGATAATTTCAATGGAGGGAAAAAAGTGAAAATTTCAAAATGTAAAATTTTTCCTGATAAAACTTGACAAAAATTGATTTTTATGTATAATAAAAAAAAACAAAAAGGAGGTTTTTATGTGTAAACGCCTTTTGAGTTGTTTTTTTATTATTCTCCTTTCCTTAACAGGATTCGGGAATAATCTTACAGGACTAAGGGAACTCCCTGTGATTTATAATCACAGTGGAGAAAAAAGCATCACACTCACAGCAAAAGCAGGATGGATAGAAATATGCCATCAGGACTTTGAGGGAGATTACACTGGCTGGAATTATGTTGATGGGAACTCGGATGGGATTCACTGGCTTGTTGGAACAACAACAGACCTTCCACCCTATACCCCACCTAATTATGGGACAAGATATGCATTCTATTCAGATGATGATGCAGGACATGGTGTTGTAAATACGAATGAGGAATGGATTTCACCAGCATTTTCCATATTTCCTGGTTCTGATTCATTAAAACTCATCTATGGTTATGGGTTTTACCGGTTCGAAGCAGGTGAGATATTTAGAACTGATGTAAGATTCTTTTCATCTGGTGTATGGGGTCCATGGGCAACAATTCAAACATACACTGCGTCTGGCTCTGGGACTGAAACAATAGACCTTACACCTAATCTTCCTGCTGATTCTGTTCAGGTGAGATGGGTTTATAATGATGAGGCTTCATCATCGCATTGGGGTTTTGCCTGTGGAGTTGATAATGTGATAATCAGTGCAAAGGCAGGACCAAGTATCACGGCGGTAACACCTGCGAATGGCTCAACGGATGTTCCAAACGATGCAAGTATCACTGCAAAGTTTGATTCTCCAATGAAGCCTTCAACGATAAATTCGGACAATGTCTATTTGAGGATATTTACACCAGGACCTGGTGGTGGTGCATATTCAAGGAAGATATCAGGGACTGTATCTTACAACCCAGATGATTCAACAGTGACATTCATACCAACAGGTTTATTCCTTGCAGATTCACAGAGATATTATATGACAATAAGTGGGAATGTTCAGGATACAAATGGTGTTCCTATGGTTTCAGATTATACATGGTCATGGACAACTGTTAAGAATCCACACTCACCAGATGCACCATATATATCAAATGTGAGGATGAAAGATGGTCTTAAGGGTTGGAGAATACATAGTGTTCAGGGGACAGCTGCATCAAATCCGAATACAATAGAGATAATAGATGATGGAGGTAATTACAGGGTTCACATAGTAAGGGATAATACAGGGGGTGATGGTGGGGTTCTTGGTATCTATCAGGAGATAAATTCAAATGTAGGTCCTGTGTCATATCTTTATCTTTCTGCTGATATAAATATTGTGAGTGGAATACCTGACAAAGGGTGTAAGATTATGGTCCATACAAATAAGGGTGATTGGTCGCGAACAATCACAACCACTGGATGGCAGAGGGTTCGTTCGTCAAATCTTATTGAAGCATTAAATCTCACACCTAATGATACAATATATTATGTATGGATTGGGAGTGATTTATGGTATTGGGGTTTTGAGATATATGTTGATAATGTCACATTATCCTTTATAAAAGATGGGCATTGCAGGGTTCTTCTTCTGAATAATGAAGGTGATTTCACTGAATTGAGGAATGGACTTATGGAGTTTGGGGATGTTGAAAGTGTGAATTATTTCAATGGGCATGATTCTGTCCCAACGGTTTCAGAACTTATGAACTATGATGCGGTGATAGTTAATGATGGTGCTTATGAATGGGTGAATAACATTGCAATAGGTGATACACTTATGGCATTTGTTGATAGAGGTGGTGGGATTGTGATGGGCGGTATATGCTGGGACCCACAACCAGGTGGAACTTATGGCAGTGGTGGTCTTAATGGGGGTATTATGGACCCATCATATAACCCATACACAAAAGGAACAGGATCAATGAATGAAACTTGGACATTGGGATGGTATGACCCTTATCATCCTATTATGTGGGATGTTGCTTCATTTGCGGGATGGGTTGTTGATTCAGTCACATTGAGCCCATGGGCAGATACAGTTGCGAAATTTTCAGGGAGGAATTCTGGTATAGCAACATTGCAACATCTTGTTGGAATACCATCTTACTGGGGAAGGCAACTTCTTCCTTATTATCCTTCTGGTGATTTTTATGAACTCATACATAATGCAGTGAACTGGTCCATACATCCATTCATAAATGGTGATTTCTCATTAGGGAAATTGGGATGGACATTCAAAGAAGGTCATAATCCTCCAAATCCTGCTGCAAATTTTGAAATATACTTAACTGGAGGAACACCAGAAAGGGCATTGAGGATTTATCGTAGTTCAACTTCGGATGGTGGTTATGGAGAGATGTCTCAATTATACAAAGAGGATGTATCAGGATGGACAAATGTGACATTGAGTTTCTGGGTGAGGATAGACAACCAGGAATTGACTGGTGACCTTGCTCAATACAAGGAATACCCTGCAAGGGTTCGTGTGAGATATGAGACAAGTTCAGGTGATACCGCTTCATACTGGAAATACTTTTATCTTTCAGCAAGCAATGTTGACCCTGGTGCTGAACAACTTTCACAGGGTGTATGGTATTTAAGGCAATATGACCTTAGAACTGCAAAACTTGATATAAGGAAGATACTTGGCATTTATCTTTCATCAGCAGGATGGGGATTTGATGCATCTTTCGGTGATGTAGAAATAGTTAATTCACCTGTTGGTGTAGAGGAAAACACAATAAATAAGATAACAATGGAGGTGAGGAAGAGTGTTTTCGGTGATGAGGGTGAGATAAGATACACGATACCGAGAGATGGTGAAGTGAGGATAAATGTTCTGAATATAACAGGGCAGGTTGTGAAGGAACTTGTGAATGGTAGAATGAATAAAGGTTCATACAGGGTAGTATGGGATGGAAAGGATAATGGAGGGAAGGAATTACCGAAAGGTGTATATTTTGTGAGGATGGAGAGCGGGAAAGAGGTGATATCAAAGAAGATACTGTTTGTGAAGTGATATAAAAATCATAAGGCTCAAAAGGAGGCAAGTTCTTTTTGGCTTGCCTCCTTTCTTTTTATGAGGAAAGGTATAGCAAATCTTCCATTACATTATGGTTCTGCACCAAGATGGCTTTTTGAAAGGATGAAGTTACTTTCAAGAAGCATTATTGAGATAATGGTAATGGAGTTCGGGACAGAGGAGTTTTTAAGGAGGATTTCAGACCCATTTTTCTTCCAGTCATTTGGGTGTGTCCTTGGTTTTGACTGGCATTCATCAGGTCTCACAACAACACTTTGTGGTGCGATGAAAGAAGGGATAAAAGGGATTGAGAAGGATTTAGGTCTCTTTATTGCAGGAGGAAAGGGTAAGGCTTCAAGAAAGACACCTGATGATATAAGGAGATTTGGTGAAATCTCATCAGTAGATTCCAATAAACTTATTTATGCATCAAGGATGGTTGCTAAAGTTGATACAGCAGGTTTACAGGATGGATACAATCTTTACCATCATACATTCATATTTGATAAAAATGGGAACTGGGTTGTGATACAGCAGGGGATGAATACTGAAAATAGGATGGCGAGAAGGTATCACTGGATAAGTGAGGGAATTGAGAGTTTTGTGAAAGAGCCTCATAAGGCGATACAATGCGATTCAAGTGGGATTGTTTTGAATATGGTTGCAAGGGAAAGTGCAGATGCACAGAAAATATCCGTTGAAATATCCTGTGAAAATCCTGAAAAGACATTCAAAAACATAGAGAAGGTATTGAATTTAAGTAAAGAGCATCCTATCTTCCTCAGTGATATAAATTCTGAAAGGATAAAAAAGATACTTTTAAGGACATATGAGAGAAAACCTGAAAATTTTGAGGAACTTTTAGGAATGGAAGGTGTTGGACCAAAGACAATAAGAGCACTTGCACTTGTCTCAGAGATAATATTTGGTGCAAAGCCATCATTTAAAGACCCAGTTAGTTTCTCATTCGCACATGGGGGGAAAGACGGACATCCATACCCTGTGAATAGAAATGTTTATGATAGAACAATAGGGATACTTGAAAAGGGGATAAAAGAGGCAAGATTGGGGAATAGGGAAAAGTTAGAGGTATTAAAAAGGTTATCAATTTTTTATTGACATATTCTGTTATTCTTTTATTATTTCATAAAATGGAGGTATGAATGATAACATCCGTATTAACACTTGGAATAATATGTGTTGTTTTTGGTCTTTTCTTAACATATGTTGGGAAGAAGTTTCATGTTGAGGTGGACCCAAAACTTTTGATGATAAGGGAGGCTCTCCCTAACGCAAATTGTGGTGGATGCGGTTTCCCTGGATGTGATAAATTTGCTGAGGAGGTTTTTAAAGGGAATGCACCTTTAACAGGTTGTGTTGTTGGCGGGGCAAGTGTTGCAGAGAGGATAGGAAAGATACTTGGTAAAGAGGTGGGGACAACGGTCCAGAAGATAGCGGTTGTTCAATGCCTCGGTTCAAAGGATGTTGCAAAGAGGATTGCGGAATATACCGGTGATATAAATACCTGTTCTGCACTTGATACAATTGGTGGTGATAAAGGTTGTGTATATGGATGTCTTGGGCTTGGTGATTGTGTGAAGGTATGCATATTTGATGCAATAGAGATGGGTGATAATGGGCTCCCTGTGATAGATGAGGAAAAATGCACAGCATGTGGTGCCTGTGTGAAAGCATGCCCAAGAAAGATTATAACACTCATACCAAAAAATCAGAAGGTTTATCTTGGATGCGTATCCCCTGAAAGAGGGACGGATGTCTCAAAGGTATGTTCAAAAGGTTGTATAGGTTGTAGTCTATGTTCAAGGGTTGTTCCAGAAGGTATGATTGTTATGGATGGTTTTATCCCGAGGATACAATATGAAAAGGTTGATGATTATGAGAAATTAAAACCTGCTGTTGAAAAATGCCCAACAAAAACATATATTGTGAGAGGGTAATATGTGGAGATACTTAATTTATACTGAAAGATTCTCAATACCTATGTTTGGTGTTATGGCTGTAATAGGTTTCCTAACTGGTTTTTATATTGTGAGGAGAGAGGCTAAAAGATTAAATATCCCTTTACAGAATGTTGAAAGCCTTGCATTCTGGATACTTGTTGGTGTTATTATTGGTGGAAGGGTCTGGTATGTTTTAGAGATGTGGAATTATTATAGTAAAAATGTTGGTGAGATATTCAGATTCTGGGAAGGTGGACTTGTTTATTATGGTGGATTTATAGGTGGATTTATAGGTGGAATTTTATATCTTAAAATATCAAGATTAAATTTTTCAAAAACCTCGGACATTATAGCAACAGGATTACCAATCGCATTATCTTTTGGAAGGATTGGGTGTTTCTTAAATGGGTGTTGTTTTGGAAAAGAGACAGATTCATTCATAGGTGTAACTTTTCCTAAAAGGTGGCTCCCACCAGTTTATGTCTCCCAAATTGAAAGACATCTCATAGATATAAATGCAACAAGGACACTACCTGTTATCCCAACCCAGATAATATCATCATTCCTTTTACTTTTGATATTTTTTATTATTTTCTATTTAAGGAATAAAAAACCTTACGAAGGCTTTTTATTCCATCTATTCCTTCTTTTATATGGATTGAAGAGATTTTCAATAGATTTCTTCAGACATTATGAAGGAAATGCACTTGTCTTCAAGGTGCTCACTTTGTCTCAGATATTAAGTCTAATACTTATAGTTACAGGTATAGTTTTTATAACTAAAAATTGGGTCAGTCGTAAACGAAATGCGAATAGCGAATAATGAGATTGTCACGCAACCTTCGGTTGCTCGCAATGACACTTTATGGATGTTGTGAATATGCGATTGTGAGATTATAAAGGTAAAAATGAAAATTTGGGTATATCTATATTCACTTCAAAAAATGAAGAAAACAGATTAGAATTTCTTTAATGAAACGATGAAAAGGCTCCAGTTTTTTGTCCAGTGTAGCTTACCTTCTCTCTGCTTTTTTATAAATACTGAAACTGCCTTTCTATTTAATACAGATTGATTGATTGGGAATTCAATTTCCTTAAGCCATTCTTTCATAGGGAAACTGAATCCCTGTTTTTTTCTTTCAATAATTTCTGCTGGTAGTAATTTATCAAAACCTTTTTTCAAAAGATATTTCTCTTTCTTGAACCTTATCCTCTCATCTATGGAGAAGGCATAATCTAAGAGTTCTTTATCAAGGAAAGGAACCCTTATCTCAACAGAATTCCACATACTCATAAAATCAGAATCCTTTAATAGTTGATTTTTCATATAGAACATCTCAAGGTAAGATACAAAGTTCTTTCTCCCTAAATCTTTTATACCTTTTTCCCAGTATAAATCTTTCAGGAAATTATTGATCTCCCTTATATCTGCATCAAGAATTATTGAGATCTCTTTTAATGTGAATACACTTCTGAGCATTAAATAATATGCTATGGGATTTTTTATATTGAAATATGTGAAACGTTTCAATCTGTCATCATCTATTTTTTCAAAAATTAATGTATTCAGTAATTCCCTTGAAAACATCAAATATTCTATCCTTTTAAATGAAGGATAACCACCAAATATTTCATCACCACCAAGACCTGATAGGACTGATTTAAGACCTATCTCTTTTGCATATTTTGATATAAAATATGTGTTAACACCATCAAATGTTGGTTGATCCATTGCATCCATAATATCTTCAAGATTTTTATAAAAATCATCTTTTTTCACCTCATACGAATGGTGTTCAGAACCTATACTTTTTGAGACGATTTTCTGATAAAGGGTTTCATCGTATTCCCTTTCCTTAAATGTTATTGAAAGTGTTTTAATCTTTCCTTTGAATTTGCTTGACAATATTGCGATGAGGGTTGAATCTATACCACCACTCAAAAATACACCTATTGGTGCATCTGATATAAGATGCCTTCTTACTGCATTACTTAGATATTCCTTTACCCCATCCTTTGCCTCTTCCTCTCTTTTTATCTTACAACTAAAATTGTAATCATAGTATTTCCTGATCTCAATCTCCTTTGTTTTTAAATCGTATCTTAAAAAATGCCCTTCTTTAAGAAGAAAGACATCTTTCAATGTTGTGAAAGGTGAAGGGATGAAACCAAAAATAAGGAAGTAAATCCTCCATCTTTCATCCTCTTCCCATTTATCATCATAACTTTTAAATCCCCTTATCTCTGAAGAAAATATAATCCTTCCGTTTCTTATTGAATAATAAAGAGGTTTTATCCCCATTGTGTCTCTTACAAGATAAAGAAGTGATTTCTTTCTATCAAAAATAGCGAATGCAAACATACCATTAAATTTTTTGAAAGATTCTTCACCCCATAGAATATATGATTTCAAAATAACCTCTGTATCTGATTCAGAAAAGAACTCAAAATTTTGTTTCTTCAATTCTTCCCTTATCTCTTTAAAATTATAAATCTCACCATTGTATGTTATCACATAATTTTTATCCTCTGATAACATAGGTTGATGTGCTTTCATTGAAAGGTCAATGATTGAAAGCCTCCTTGAGCAAAGACATAAATTTTTATCCACAAATAAACCTTCATCATCAGGCCCACCTCTTCTTAAAGAATCACTCATCCTTTTTATCTTCTCTATCTCATCTTTTTTTTCAAAGGTGAAACCGCATATCCTACACATAAATACCTTTCAGATATTTTGCAAACGAAATGATATCAGGGAAAATGAGTTCAGGTTTTATCTTCTTTAAAGTTTCCGTTCCGTGACCAGTTAAAACGAGAACTTCTTTTGCACCTATATTCCTTGCAAGGAAGATATCTTCCCACTTATCACCCACAACGAAGAGATGATTGATATCTATCTCATACCAGTAGATTATCTTCTGAATGAGTTTTGTTGCTGGTTTCCTTGTCTTTGAATCAATCCATGGAGGGTCTTCTGAGAAGAATATCCCATCAATCCTTATACCTTCTTTCAACAAATAATCCTCCATCCACCAGTTTATCTTCTCAACATCCCTTAAAGTCATAAGACCCCTTCCTATACCTGATTGATTGCTTAAAATAATCTTTAAAAAACCAAGTTCTTCTATTATCTTTAAACCTTCTGTAACACCAGGAAGGATTTTAACAAGTTTTGGGTCTTTTATATACCCTGCCTCTTTTATAATAGTTCCATCCCTATCGAAGACAACCGCTTTTTTCAATGAACCCTCCTATCTTTTTCAGGACAATTTCAATATCAATATCCCTGCAATGGTAATCTTTATATTTACATGTTCTTTTGAAACAGGGTGAACATTTTGCATCTGCTCTTATCAAAAGGAAATCCCTGTTATAAAAAGGTGCAGTCCATTCGGGTGATGTTGAAAGATAGAATGCAACCTGTGGAATCCCGAGGGCACCTGCGATATGCATTGAGCCTGTATCAACAGAGATGAAAAGGGAGATTTCAGAGATAATTTCTATAAGTTCTTTTAGGGTTGTTTTACCTGTAAGATTTATTGTTTTCTCAGTTAATGATACCTGATATTCTTTCCCAACCTGTATCACCTTGAATCCAATCCCTTCAAGAAAATAAGCAATCTTTTTAAAACCCTCTATCTTCCATTCCCTTGAAGGACCGAATGCGCTCTTCATATCTATTCCAGCATACTTTTCCTTTTTATACCTCTTTTTAATACCAGGTATTTCAGGATTAAAATAATTTAATTCCACATAATCCTTAACAATATCCCTGTATTGGTCTATTAAATGTTCCTTATCTGTCTTTATCCTTTTTGTGAGGAGTAAATGTCTTTTATCAGTTGGGAAACCTATTCTCTCCTTTGATTTCCCAATGAATGTCTCAAGTGCTGATGAGAATGAAGGTGTGAAGATGAATGATATATCAAATCTGTATTTTTCAATGATCTTCCCATTATCAAAAGGATTTTTTCCTAAAAATAACATCTCTTTATTAAAACCTTCAAATACAGGTGATACATATTCCCTTAAACCTATGAATACATCCTCATATTCATTCAATAATTCTTTAAGAATACTTGTTGATAAAACAGCATCACCCACCCAGTTTGGTGCCCTGAAAAGTATCCTCATATCATCCTTTTTATCATTTTATAAACATCAGAAGGATTTATAATTGAAAGGCATTTGAATTTAAATGGACAGAAATCAGTCCCATGCAAAGAACAGGGTTTACAGGGAAGATTTTTTGATATGAAATCACCATTGAAAGGTCTGAATCCGAATTCTGGTATTGAAGAACCATATATCATCAAAGATTTTGTCCCCACTGCCTGCGCAAGATGGATTGTTCCTGAATCATTTCCTATAGTAAGATCCATTAAAGAAAGATAAGCACCTAAAAGATTGAGATTGAGACCAAAATAACCTTTAATCCTTTTGATATGTGAGAATGCATCTTCTTCTTTTGAGCCAAATAAAAATACATTCCCATCCAGGAGATTTGATAGTTCATCATAAAACATCCATACTCTGGACCTTCTCTTTGCACCTAAAAGGAAACCTATGAATGGTCTCTTGAACTCTTTAAGGTCTTCTTTTGCTTTAATTATATTTTCTTCTTTTATAAAGACAACTGGTTTTGTGAATGTGGGATTTTTCAAGACTTCAAGGTATCTATAAATTGCATGAGGTATATTTATCCTTATCTTCGTTATTATCATAAATCTTCTTTCAAAATCCCTTTTATTCAGTGTTATATACTTCTTAAATCTCATTTTTTTTATAAATCTCTTTGACTTCATGGTTCTGTGCATATCATAGATAATATCAAAATCATCTTCTATAGGTTCGGAAAGAACATAATCAATCCTTTTATCACAGGTGAATAATTCTTTGTATATTTCCTCTGTGAAGAGATAGATTGATGCATCTTTGTATATATTTCTCAGATTCTCGAGGAATGGTGTGAGAAGGACAAGATCACCTAAAGATGATAATCTTATAACACCTATCTTCATAATAAAAAATGGAGGCGAGCGGACTCGAACCGCTTACCTCCTGCGTGCAAGGCAGGTGCTCTACCAAATGAGCTACGCCCCCTAATCTTTAAATCTCCAATTAAACCCAAATTCCAAGATTGGGTCTATTGATATTCCGCTTATGAAGAAAGGTCCATTATTTAATATGTCATTGTTTAGAACGAAACCAAAATCAAAATCCTTTAATACAAAAAATAAACCTGTTCTATAATAGATAACCTGGTTATAATCCGTATAACTTAAGGTATCAATATCTTCAATCTCCTGATTTAATCTTCCACACATCCCTATTACGAATTTTATAAATTTTATATTTATCTCAGCACCCCCAGAAAAAAGAATACTTCTTAAAACCATGCTGTTATCCGTATATTTTTCTGAATTTATATTTAGAGAAGGAGTAAGATATAAATTCACCATACTATTTATTTGTTGTGATAAACCTATTCCGAGAGAGATTGTATCAATTATATCCTTGAATAGTGTTGTATCAGCAGGTGTCCCTTCCTCATAAGAAAAATCATTGTGAGAAAGATGGAAGAAGGGAATGAAAGGAAATCTTGAATAGATGATGTTCACATCATAGGATAATGAATTTTTATTTCTTTTAGTATTTCTCCAGGAAACATCTTCATAATCCATTCTATATACCTTGCCACTTATTGTGAAATAAAGGAGATTTAAAGAGGCATTAACACCATAGTTTTTTCTTTCAACCAGATTATTCATCTCCTCATCCCTATAACTTGAATAAATCAAACCTAATCCGAATAAATCATTTCCGTAAAGGATTTCAATAAATGGGTCATTCTCTTTCCAGTTTTTGAATAGTGAGCGAGTGAATCTTATTCCAAAAAACCCAAGTTCTTTTGGCGCAGGGATTTTTAATCCATAATTTTCAACAAAACCAGTTTCAATGAATAAAGAATTATCATATTTATAGAGCAATGATGGCATTATAAATCCCTGCTCAATATTATTCATTGTTAAAGCATTTCCAAGAATATATGTCTCACTATAAAAAGCAAAAACTAATAGCGTAATAAACCTCCTATATTTAATGGGCCCAGATGGACTCGAACCATCCACCTTGCGGTTATCAGCCGCACGCTCTAACCATCTGAGCTATGGGCCCATTATTAAAATAATACAAATATATTGAAATATGTCAAGAGTTTGTCTTAAAAATTTTTAATAAAAATCTATTTCTTTCAAGAAGAAATTTATTCTTGCTCCTACATAAATCTGGAATGACTCAAAATTCCAGAACCATTCACTTTCCTCAAATGTATGAGGTGATGAAGTGGAGTAATTTCCCTTTAAGGGATATTTACGCATTTTAAACTCCAATCCAAAATTTTTTGTTAAGTAATAAGCAAGTCCATATTTGTAAAATAATAAAGAGGTTACTTTCCGATATATATTGAATCCCCCCTCTTTCTCAAATTCATTCCATTCATAGCATATAGAGATTTCAAAAGTTAACATATGTGTCCATATACACAAAGATACTTCAGTTCCCAAAGATTTTATCCATACATATAATAATTCTTCCCTGTTAATGTTGCTCAATACCTTAAATTTAAATAGACTTCCATATGAATTTATTTTTAAATTACCAAAAATTACACCTGCACTCATATATGGAATATTTGCACTTATCCCATCTGTATCATATATCCTATCAAGATTTAGGTCTTGAGGAGGAAATTTTGCATAATATAATCCTATGTTAATTTCTGCATCTGGTTTTTCAAAGAAGATTAAAAAAATTATTAAGGCTGTCCCCATATTTCTAATTTTAAATAAGTATCTTCTGTATCAACAAGGTATAAAGATTCAGAAATCATCTTCATTATAGGTATCCCTTCATAGTTTTTGTCAATCCTTGTAAAAATTTCACCGAATTTACCTAAAGAATCAATCAAATCAGGAAAATTGTCTCTATCATCATCAAAGAAAATCTTTATAAAACAAGTCGTATCTATACACAATAAAGGGTTGAATTCTATCTCAATGAATGTATCGGAAAGGTTATTGGATAAATATATATTTTTATAGTATGTGGTATCGCTTGATTTGCATTCAAAATTGATATTATGGGGAACTTCACTTATCACTGTATCAATCCAGAAAATATATTTATATATCTTTAATTCTTTAGGAGGGATAAAAATCAGATATCTTTTTTTTGTCGAATCCTTTGATAATATCTTAAATCTTTCATTGAAATTCCCTGTATATCCATTAAAATTTTCTGTATCCAGAAGCAGGACACCATCTTTTGTTCTATCAATATAGAATGTATATGTTTTGCAACCTGTAAAAAATAAAAAAATAATTATTAAAATAAGAGGCATGGCTCTATACTCACTTTAAATATTACTGGCTGAAAAGGGATAATTAGATCAAGAAGGATTCTAAGTGTAAAAAAATCTTTAGTATTTTCCTTGTTAGAGAAAAATATTAAATTGTAGAAAACAAAAATATCATATCCAATTTTATCCTCATTACCCATACCTGAAAGATCACCTTCATAGTTTGAATAATCTGTGATAAATGTTCCCAAACCAAATCCTATAAATTTATTCCCTAATGCTATTCTTATTCCCCTTTGGAAATAATTAAATTTTTCATATGCATCAAAAAAAGAGGTAAAAACATAACCATAATGCTTATAGAAACTCACATATTTTTCCTCATTATAACATATAGATACTTCATACCCTTTATGTGTTCCAATCCCCCAAAAAAAACAAAATGGATAACCAATCCCTAAATCTGACGAAAGTGATAAACTTATTAATCTCTTTTTATGGGATAATTTGGAAAGAATTTTTAGATTTGTTGTGTCAACATTCCTTAAATCAAATAACCTAAACTGGAAATTTCCCTCTCTATAATTATCTATTGTAATGATAATCAAAGCATCTATCCCTTTTCCTTTTAACTTTTTAAGGTCAGATAGTGCATCCTTTTGAAGTTCAATATAATTTTCCTTAAAAGGGATAAAATTATTAAAATTAGCAGTAAAACTCTCCATCTCTTGAACAAAATTCATATCAATAGAAAAATTTGTATCATTATTCACTATGACTATCCCAATATTTTTGTATCCTGTAACACCCTCTTTTTCTATAAATTCCTTAAACTTAAAAAAGAAATTGCTTAATAAAAGAAGGGAGAACATACTATTCTTTCCAATGTATATGTTCCTTTGGGTTTTTCTCAATCCTTATTTTTGAACCAAGATAATACCCTATTATTGAAGTTATAGGAAAAGAGATTAAATAATACCGCCTCTCTTCTATGGGGTAACAAAGATAGTATGGTAATAAAAATCCAACAGTTAGACCAGTTAATGCAAAATGTCCGGATTGAATGTCTTTTGATAAGCAAATTGGAAGAAGAAGGAGAGAGTTATATTTGGATGTTTGATAAGAGTTAAAATATTTGGCTGAAATATATAATGAAAACAAAGAAATGGTTGTTGAAGCAACTTCTAATCCCCTGTATTTTTTTGTATTAATCACTTTTCTTATATATATGGAATCAATTAAGGTAGGAGTAAAAGGATAATATTTTTTCTTCCCATGATAAATATCCACAATATCATTTGATATCTCATTCACTAATTTTTTAATCATATATATCTTCTTATAAGGGGGTTTAATAAAAACATTCTCTTTCAGATTTAATTTTCCCTGTGCAATCGCAATCATCTTTTCAAGGTCTATCAATTCATAATCTGCTGTAATGCGATAAATCTCCCTTTCAGAGACAAAATGTAATATTTCAACTATTAAACATAGATTCCCACCTAAAATAGAATTTAAGTATTCCATCCTTCCATTTTTTATAGTATTTATTTTTTCTTCAATAGAGGTGCTTAATGTCTCAACAGATGAAAATAATCCTAAGGATCTAAACCTGTCTATTAGTGCAGAATCTATCAAACCTGTGATATTAGTATATGTTGGTGGAAGATGAAAAAGAACCCCCTTCTCACTTGCAAAGAATGATGCCTCACGAGAAGTTCTACTATCTGTAACAATGATGAATAAAATTTTCCCAATAGGAAATTTTTCCATCTGCCAAACATCTTTCCTATTTTCAGGGCAAAATTTAATTGAATAAAAATTATAACATCCGTATAAAAAGATTAATAATATAAAAAAAATCTTTTTCACAAATATAAAAATATAAAAACAATTTTAATCAGTATCAGGTCACCTCTACCTCAATTTTTTTTGATTTCTTTAATACCTTCCCTTTCTCAGGGTCAAATATTTCTGCTATGATAGAATGTTTCCCTGGTTCTATTTTTGCCCAGTCTAACCAGAAAAATCCTTCTGCTTCCCTGCATGCACCAAAATCATTACCATCTATTTTTATTTGATAATCCTCTTTTTTCGTCTGTTTCTTTTTAGGCATAAAAACCTCCTTTTTATAAATTAAATTTTTTAATTAAGTCAAGGAAAAATGAAAAAATTTTAAATTTTGAATTGACATATTTTTTATTTATGTAAGAATATATCTATGAGAAAATTTTTAAATATTGTTTTTTTCTCAATAATAATCTTTCTTATTGTTTTTGTCTTACTTGAATTCATACCACTCCATCTCCCTGTTGAGATGAAGTTCTATGATCTTAAACAGAGGATTAATTTAGAAGAAAAATATATTCCTGAAGATATAGTAATCGTTGATATAGATGACAGAAGTATTGATGAACTTGGTAGATATCAGAACTGGCCAAGATATTATTTTGGGAAGGTGATAGAGAGGATATCAATTCAGGAACCACTTGTTATCGGTGTTGATTTCATCTTCTCAGAGCCAGATACAATGAACTCTTTAATAAAAGAGATTTATAAAAATTTATTGAAAGATAAGATTAAAACCGAGATTGCTGATACTATACTTAATATTTTTTCATTTGATAGATACCTTTCAAGTGCAATAAATATGAGTGGTAAGGTTGTCCTCGCAGGTATAGTGAACAATGAGAAAAGAAAAGAGCATGATATAAAAAGATACTCCATAAAGGATGAAATAAAGATATATCCAGAATATAATGGTATCATATATCCACTTGAAGAATTCCTCATTAACTCATATTTAGGTATAATAAATGTGAACGCAGATTTTGATGGTATTGTAAGGAATGTTCCACTTCTTTTTAATTATCGTTCTTCAATAATCCCTTCATTCTCTCTTTCAGTGGTGAATGTGATGAAAATGAATCTCAGTGTATGTGAGGGTAAGATTGGGATTGGTGATAATGTTATTGAGATAGAAAAAAACGGAATTGTTCATATAAATTATCTATGCAATATTGAGAATTTGAAAAAAGTATCATTTTCAGATGTGTATTTTGACAGGGTAAACCCTGATTTTTTCAGGAATAAGATAGTTCTTATTGGTTCATCCGCATCTGCACTCTCGGACTTGAGGAATACACCTGTTGGTATAATGCCAGGTATCTATATTCACTCAAATATTATTCTGAATATACTTAATAATAATTTCATAAAGTTAGCACCTTTATGGCTCAATTATATTATAGGTTTTCTTCTCATATTTTTCATCACAATTATAGCAATAAGGACAAGACCCATTATCTCTATAATATTATTCGTTATCTTCCTTGTTTCTTACATTATTTTTAATATCTTAACCTATATAATCTTTCTCTACTCATTTGAATTTACAAGACCTATTCTTGGTATTATAACATCTTATCTTTTTGGTCTTGGATTCAGGATTGCAATTGTTGAGGCTGAGAGAAGAAAATTAAGACAGACATTCTCAAAGTATGTCTCACCTGACATTGTTGAAAAGATACTTTCTTCAAAGGATTTTTATATAAAAGGTGAGAGAAAGGAGATCACTGTTCTATTCTGTGATATAAGGGATTACACGGGTTATTCAGAAGATAAACCACCTGAACTTGTTGTTAAAACATTGAACGAATACTTTGATGAGATGTCAAATATCATATTTGCATACAATGGTATGGTTGATAAATTCATTGGTGATGGTATTATGGCAATATTCGGTGCACCATTAAATTTCCCAGGTCATGCAGATAAAGCGGTATCAGCAGGGATTGAGATGGTGAAGAAGGTGAAAGAATTAAATAAAAAATGGGTCAAGGAGAAGGGAAGAAGTTTTGAGATTGGTATAGGTATAAACACAGGTATTGCGATAGTTGGGAATGTTGGTTCACAGAGGAGAATAGAATATACTGCAATCGGTGATGTTGTGAATACTGCTGCAAGGATTGAACCATTGAACAAGGAATACTCAACGAATATTTTAATCTCCGAAACAACATTTAGCAAACTCCAGAACGAATATAATTATAGGAATTTAGGAAAGGTGAGAATAAGAGGAAAGAAAGAAGAGATAACGATATACGAGATTATAATACCATTTTAATATTTGAAATTTTTTATAAAATTATTATATTATTTCTATGAAAATTATAACATTGATGACAGATTTTGGGATAAAAGACCCATACATTGGGATTATGAAAGGGAAGATATTATCCTCAATTGATGATGTGAATATTGTTGATATAACACATTCCATTCCCTGTGGTGATATAAGAAAAGCCTCATTCTTTTTAAAAGAGTATTATAAATATTTCCCTTCAGGGAGTGTTCATATCATCGTCGTTGACCCTTTTGTTGGTGAAAATTCCATACCGCTTTTGAACATTTATGAAGAAAGATTTTTCCTTGCACCTGATAATGGTGTTTTAACACCAGTCCTTGGGGATGTTTACAGGATTTATTATAAAGAGGGTGATTCAAGAACATTCTTTGGAAGGGATATTTATGCACCATTTGCTGTGAAGATATTAAAAAAAGAATATAAAAAATACATAAAAAGATACGATTCGCCAAAAACACTGGAATTCAAAAAACCTTTTGAGAATGGTAATATTATTAAAGGTGAAGTTATACATATAGATAATTTCGGGAATCTCATAACTAATATAGATAAATCCCTAATAAAAGATGGAAGATATGTAAAGTTCAAAGGGAACATTATAAAAATTGTGGAATCTTACAGCGATGTGAATGAAGGTGAAACCCTTGCACTCATAAATAGTTTCAATCTACTTGAGATTGGTGTGAATTTGGGGAATGCTGAAAAATTATTAAAAGGAAAAATAGGTGATAAGGTTTATTTAATCAGGAGGAAAAATGCCTGATATTTTTGATGAAATAAGAAGGTTTGAAAAAGAGATGGAGGAACTCCTTGATGGATTCCTTCATTCAAGAAGGTCTATAGTGTTTGGTCATCCATGGAAGCCAGCGATAAATATAATTGAAACAGAAGAGAACCTGATAATACTTGTTGAGGCATCTGGTGTGAAATCAGAGGATGTGAAAATAAAGGCTGATAATGATTATATCATAATAAGCGGTAAAAGGGATGACCCATTCTATTCAGAGAATTGTAATTACTATGCTATGGAGATAGATTTCGGGAATTTTGAGAGGATTATAAGACTACCAGTTGAGGTTGAGATAGAGAAGATAAGTGTGAATAATGAAGATGGTTTCATAAAGATAATCTTACCTTTAAAGAGAATCATTGAAAAAGAGATAGAGATTGAGTAGGAGGATATATGGAGATGGAGATAAAAACAGATAAAGAGAATGTTGTTATTCCGAATGTGCTTCCTGTCCTTCCAATAAAGGATGGGGTTGCATTCCCAACAATCCTTATTCCTCTTGCAATCACAGTCCCTGAAAATGTGAAGATGATAGATACTGTTTTAAATTCTGATAAACTTATAGGTATGTTTCTACAGAAAGGGAATAAAAATATTCCGAGCCCCGAAGAGATAAGCCCTGTTGGGACAGCAGGAAAGATAGTGAGGATGTTGAGATTCCCTGATCAGACACTAAGGATACTTGTTCAGGGTTTAGAAAGGATAAGGATAAAGGATTTTGTTCAGAGTGAGCCATTTTATAAGGCAGAGGTAGAGGTTCTTAAAGATATTGTTGAGGATGATAATGAACTAAAAGCACTTGTGAATAATACAGTGAAACTATACAGAGAACTTGTTAGTTTATCACCATATCTCCCTGAAGACCTATCAACAATCATTCTGAATATAGAAGAACCTGCAAAGATTGCGGATTTCATTGCTGCAAATATGAAAATGGATACGAAGGATAAACAGAGATTACTTGAGACAGTGAATGTGAAAGAGAGGCTTAAGATGATAATAGGAATACTCACAAAGGAACTTGATGTCCTAAAACTTGGTGAGGAACTGAGAAATAAGATAAAGGGTGAGATGGAGAAGGTCCAGAGGGATTTCCTTTTGAGGGAACAATTAAAGGCTATAAAAAAGGAACTTGGGGAGGAGACAGAGGAAGAAAGTGTTATAAAAACACTTGAGAAGAGGTTAAAAAAGACAAAGATGAATGAGGAGGCAAAAAAGGTTGCACAGGAACAACTTGATAGATTAAGGATTATTCCACCACAATCACCTGAATACACTGTGATAAGGACATACATTGAATGGCTTTTAGACCTTCCCTGGGATATAGAGACAAAAGATAATCTTGATATAAAAAGGGCTCAAAGGATACTTGAAGAAGACCATTATAATCTAAAAGATGTGAAGGAGAGGATTCTTGAATTCCTTGCTGTGAGGAAATTAAAGAAAGACCCAAAAGGTCCTATACTATGTTTTGTTGGACCACCAGGTGTTGGGAAAACATCACTTGGTCAGTCTATAGCAAGGGCACTTGGAAGAAAATTTATAAGAATATCACTTGGTGGTGTGAGGGATGAGGCAGAGATAAGGGGCCATAGAAGGACATATATTGGCGCCATGCCAGGAAGGATAATGCAGAGTTTAAAAAGGGTTGGTTCTAAAAACCCTGTTTTTATGATGGATGAGGTTGATAAGATAGGTATTGATTTCAGGGGAGACCCAGCAAGTGCACTACTTGAAGTCCTTGACCCTGAACAGAATCATTCATTCGTTGACCATTACATAGATGTTCCATTTGACCTTTCACATGTTATGTTCATCACAACTGCAAATGTTATAGATACAATACCACCTGCATTAAAGGACAGGATGGAGATAATCACAATCCCAGGATATACAGTTGAAGAAAAGATAATGATAGCAAAGAATTATCTTATACCAAGACAGATAAAGGAGACAGGGCTTTCAAAAAATGACCTGAAATTGAAAGATGATGTGATTGAAAAGATTATAACAGGATATACAAGGGAAGCGGGTGTGAGAAACCTTGAGAGGGAGATAGGGAAGATAGCGAGGAAGATAGCAAAGGGAAAAGGTATGGGGAAGAAAGGTCCATTTAATGTGAGTATAAAAAATCTTGAAGAGTATCTTGGTCCTGAGAAGATATTAAAAGAGAAAAGGCTTGAAAAACCAAATATAGGTGTTGCAACAGGTCTTGCATGGACACCTTATGGTGGTGAAGTTTTATTTGTTGAGACAAATAAGATGAAAGGGAAGAAGAATCTTATACTCACAGGTCAACTCGGACAGGTGATGCAGGAATCAGCACAGGCTGCATTATCATATATAAGGGCAAATGCACACAGATTTAAAATAGATACGGATTTCTTTGATAAATATGATATACATGTTCATATACCTGAGGGTGCAATACCGAAGGATGGACCATCAGCAGGTATAACGATATTTATTTCTATATTTTCAACACTTGTTGAAAAACCTGTCTCAAATGATTTTGCTATGACGGGTGAAATAACATTAAAAGGTGAGGTTCTACCTGTTGGTGGGATAAAAGAAAAGGTCCTTGCAGCCAAACTTGCAGGTATAAAGAATGTTATACTACCAGAGGATAATAAGAAGGATATTGTCCTGATACCAGAAAGTGTTAAGAAAGGGATGAAATTCCATTTTGTGGATAATGTTGAAGATGTTATAAAACTCGTGATAATAGATAAAAAGAGAAAGGATTAAGAGTTTTAAGAAAGATATTTTGAAATAAGTTTTTCAAGTTCCTTTGAATTATTTAATAAGTCCTGTGAGATTGAAGATATCTCCTCAAGCGAAGCCATCTGTTCCTCTGTTGATGCTGATATCTCTTCAATTGCTGCTGAGAAGTTTGAAAAACTCTTAGATATATTCTCTATCTTTACAAAAACAGAAGATACATTCAAAACCTCTTCTTTTATTGTCTCAGAAACCTGACCTGTCATATTTGTTGTTAATGCGATATTTTGTGAGATCTTATTCAATGCATCCCTTATACTATCAAGTGATGAGAGATTCTTTGATACCTCATTCCATGTGTTTTCTGTTAAAGATTTGAACTCATTTATAGAAAATTTCACCTTTTCAAGTGTATCATTCACTTTTGATAAGTAATCCCTTGAAAGATTTGATAGATTCCTTATCTCCTCTGCAATAACAGAGAATCCTTTACCCATCTCTCCAACCCTTGCAGCCTCAATGGATGCATTCAATGCAAGTAGGTCTGTATCATCTGCAACATCATTGATCATATTTGCAAAACCCATTATCTCATCACTTGCAGATATTAGTGATACCATCCTTTTATTTATCTCTCCAACAGATTTAATATTCTCTTCTATTGTTTTTAAAACCTCTTCTATACTACTTATTCCATCTATTGCAATCTTCTCAGAATCTTCTGCTATCTTTTTTAACATCATAGTCTGTGATTCCATATCCTCAGCCATTGCATTAACAGCCTCTGCACTCTGTTTTAACTCTTTTATATCATTTAATGATTGTGAGATCTCATTGTTAAAGTTATCAAGGCTTGAAGATATCTGTTCAATTGAAGCGGTTATCTCCTCATTTGATGAGGCAACAATCTCTGATACCTTCTTCATCTTCTCAGATGCTGTTTTTATATCTTTAATGAATTCAGAGATAATATCAAGGAATTTATTAAACTGATAACCGAGTATATCTATCTCATCACCTGATTTCAGATTCAATCTTTTGCTTAAAGAGATATTACCTGATGTGAGTGAAGAGAAACTATCCATAAGTTCATCAATATTTTTCTTCAAACGGATTATAAAAACTAAAGAAAGAGAAAGAGGAAGAACAAGGTATATTATTCCTAATTTAAATCTTGTGAAAACAATACCAATAAAGAAAGAGAATAAGATAGATATTAACATAGTAACAAAAAATTTTGAGAAAAGTGAGAAACCTTTTATTTCCTCCTTGTATTTTTTCAACTCTTCATTTATAATTATTTCTCCATAGTAATAAACAATCATTGAAACAACTAATCCTATAAATAAAACAACGATAGTCCCATCTATAACCTTATTTAAAGGGAGCACATTTAAATAACTATTCACTATAAGGAACAATAAAGGCGCAGCAAAACAATAATCTATCAACTTATGTAAGGATGAATAGAATGGTGTGAGGTATATCCTTTTTACATCAGAATTCTTTAAAACCTTCTTCAATCTCATACCCTGAAATATGTGATAAATAATTAGTAAGATTATTACAATAGAGCCTGTAAGGAATGAAAAATATATAATCTCTTTTATTCTCTCTATTTTCACATAAAAGGGGAGCAAAAATATAATAAGAATAAACGAAACTAAAATTGATATCAAATTTGTTCCCCATATATACTTATTCAAAAGTTTTTTATTCATAGATTTATTTTAATACAAAAAAAATTTTTTTCAAGTAAAATTTTAAAAAAATTTAAAGAAGAACAACCTTTTCTGTTTTCAAAAAATACCTGAATCTTGCACGAATAAAATATAAACCACTTTTCAATCTCTTACCGGAATTATCCTCACCCTTCCATCTGTAAGGAGAGGATACGAACTTATTAAAGAGAACCCTTCCTGTTATATCGTATATCTCTAAATAAAATTTCTTGCTCTTCCCTTTTATAAAAATATCTGTAAAATCATTAAATATATTTTTTGTTATAATAAAATCAAAAGAATTTTCATCCCTTATTCCTGTTGTTATCCTGAATTTCTTAAATTCGTTCATCTCAATATCCTGTGGATATGAACCAGAAGAACCTGGGACCTGCCAGACAAGTGAGCCATAATCCTGTGTCTCATAACCACATGCAGAAATGAATAATGAATCAGGTAAAAAGCCAAATTCATCATAAAGGTCTATGAAACCTTCAAGGACATCTCCAGATGCTGCATCTGATGTTGAAGGATTAGTGAGATCAAACCATCCACACCATCCATTGCTCTGCTCATTTCCCAGATATGCATCCCATTGAGCAACCCTACCATTCTTAAGCCAGGGATGATTCTGTAATATACCTGGGTTTAATGAGATGAATATGAAATGGTCAAAGTTTGTTCCTGCTTGTGTTGCAACATAGAGTTCATCACCATTTGTATGTGCCCATAATCTGTATCCAGAGTTTGTTTCAATCTCAATTGCCACAGGGTCAAGTATTCCATCCATCTGGTATTGATAAATCCCATTCTTAACAGGGATATGATAATCTTTTCCATTGTTATTATCCCATGTGTTATCATCAAAATGTATAACAAAATCAATTATCCCAACATCACCTTTATAGAAAGGCCCTATATCAATATAATGACAACCATTTCCCTCTGATAAAGGGGATTCTATTGCCATACTATCATTCCATACAGAACTCCCTATAGGCCAGTATGATGTATCAGGAAGATTCCATCCATTCACACCCCAGTGTAGCCATCCAGATTTTGTTGAGTTTATAGTTATTCTAATAACCTCGTTTGTATCAGGATGCTCTGGTGTCCATAGAACACCATATAAGTTTGAAGGGCTTCCAACCCATACATGCATAATATCTGAACGAGAAACATTATCAAGACTATCCTGTGCCTCAACAAAATAATCTATTAAAACATTCTGTTTCCCATTTATATATCCATAATACCTTCTTGCCTTAAAATAGGGTTGGGGATTTGTTTGTGATACCCATGTCTCCGAATCCATATAAATTGTATCCCATTCACCAGCATATATCCTGTTCTCAAAATCAACAATAGAATCATCGTCAAGCCTGTATAGAATAATCGCTTTTTTTATTCCATTTAAATCATAGATGAAACTCCATACCATAAAATCATTATCCATAATCTCCCCGAATTCCTTTCCACCAGGGTTATAAGGCTCTCTCTGTGGCACAAATATAGAAGGTCCAATTGTATCTGTTCCTGAACGGACGATTGAATAAACCTGATCAATTGCAAGATTACAAGCCCTTGCTGGATTTGAATTCCATATACCTTCATCTGAACTCCCTTCCCAGTATTCATAACAACTTGTCTGTGAAGAGAGGTAATAATGGAATCCTTTTGATGTATTATTTCCCGTGTTATTTATAATATCCTGTATAGTGAAGGGTTCTATTGAATTTGCAGTCCATACCCAGTTGTGAGCAGCAGTTATGATAGCCCAGGAATTCCAATCAGGTGAATAACCTGTGAAACCATCACCAAGCCATTTTTTGAATTCAGGGTCAAGGCAACCCGAACCAATCCATCCACCATTCTCAATATGTATAACATCTGTATCAGAGACGGGGAAGATAGTAAGATAATCCTGTATCGTCATACCCGAGAAATTTGAAGTTCCTCTTAACCAGTTACAATAGTTTGAGAAATTTGAATGATAGTATGATTCAGTCCCCGCACCATAATTTTCACCATCGTGATGTAGGAGTATTAATATTGGATGGAGTGGATCGGTGTTGTATGGTAATAATTGAGAGAAGACCTGTTCATAAAGCAGTGCACCAAATCCACCCCTTGCATCCTCATTCCCTTCATAGCATGCTGCAGGGACAACGATTATCTTACTTTCCTCACCTGTTTCAGGGTCTATGAAAGATGCATAATGCGGTCTATATGCAAAGCCTGCTGCAACCTTCTCAGGTGCCCAGAGATTATAGAGTTGAACCCATCCTGAATGTGGTTTTGAAGAAAGATAGCCATTCTGCTGGTCAGCAGGGTTTGGCTCAACAACACCTGAACCTCCATTATATGGATAATCCTTTAATGTCCTTGAGATATGAATATTATCAACGATAACCCATTCTATACTCTCTGCAACAAGCGCAGGTATAATCCTTTCAGAAAAGCAGGCTTCTGGTGGGAAAAGTCCCTTTGACCTGTATCCTGGGAAATTTAGAGACAAAAGATACTTGTGCATCTTTATATGTAATCTTATATCTTCCTTCCATAGAAGTGGTAATATTGGATGATGATAAGGGAATATCACAATGTCAAGCCTTGGATTCCCTGAAGATGTGAGATAATTTTTACCCTGATTAAATCTATTCTTCCAGTTTGAGTAAAAACCATTGTTCCAGTTATTATATTCAAGATTATTAAGTGCTTCAATGAGTGAACCTGAAAGATCTACCTGTGCCCCAAGGTGAGGGATATCAAGACCATACTCAACTGCATCAGTTGGCCAGGTCTTATAAGGTCCTGACTTTGAACACCACATATCAAATAAAGAGAAAGAGAAATGAGGACCACCTGGTGCACCATTATTATTAACGATTGTGAATGCATCATAGTATGGGATGTAAACAGGTTGATGCATATGCCAGAGGAATGTGATGTATATTGGTTCAGAAAGAATTATAAAAATAAACATAAAAAAATATAAAATTATTTATAAATTTGTCAAGTGTATGTCGAAAATTCTTAGGGGATTTTTTATTCTTCCTTTCGCTGATTTATAAAACCAAAATGCGAGGGAGAAAATGAAGATTGAAAAACGATAAAGTCGCAGGGCAGCATATTTGTCTCCTCCTCTATTTTAGATTTTATGAGAGACCTTTTTCACCTGTAAAACTTAGTGAAAAAAGTGGCAATGCTAAGCCCTATTATTCCACCTTCAATAGTGTAAAGAAGTGTTATCATCTTCTTAGAGTTTCTGAATTTTAAGCCTAAAAATGTAAATAAAATATTTACAAAAGAAAGGATTAACCAGTAGATTATATATGGGAGGATACAGGTTGTTAATCTAAAAATACCCGCTCTTGCAAGAATATATTCAGCTAAAGGGATAAGGACAGGATAATAATATACATATCTACGAAGAAAATATTTAAGATTTCTATTCATATATTAACCTCCATTTTTATGACTTTTTAAATATAAAATTAATAAAAACTAAAAAATATACAATACCTATAAGTAAAGAATAAATAAAATCAACAAATCCTTTAAGGGAAGGTTTTTTATAAATCAATCTTTCCGATAGAATGTATAACGGCATCTCTATGGAAATAACAATAATAAGTCCTATAAGATAATTAAATGGATTTTTTGATGCTATATTCGAAAAAATTTTAAAATTAGCGATAAAATACATTGTGAGGAATGAGACATAATTATGATAAAGAATCCATAATAATTTTTTTAATGTTTTTCCCATAAAAACCTCTTCTTTAGAAATATATAAATAAAAAATAAAAATTTGTCAAGTGTTCAGAAGTTTTCCAAGATGTAATATTAACCCATCTATCCAGAATACGGGCTCATTATCTTTTATGTAAAGGATAGATGGAAGGTCTTTTATCCCGATACTCTTTATCTCCTCCTCATCCATCTCTTTTATCTCTTTCTGTTTCATTCCCTGTTCAAGAAGGAATTCCATTGTCCCCTTCTTATCTTTTGAAACATAATAAATCCTTCCTTCAAAATTGTTCAATTCATCCTTTGCGTTTATCAATGTTGACCTTGATGACTCAGAACTTATATCAAGGAATATGATCAGTATTTTACCTCTTTCCTCAATCCCTAATTTCTTTAATAAATCAGGATTATACTCTCTTAGAAGAAGTTCACCTGATTTTGCATTTTCAGGTATTCCAACATCCTGTATTATTTCAATGCTATCTCTATCCCTTAAATCAATCTTTTTTATCCTCACAAATGCATCACCATTAACATTCCTGAAACCAGAGATAAGATAGTATAAATCCTTTTTTAGAAAAATCTTATGAGAACTATCTTCTTTTTCAATATCGGGTTCAAGTTCTTCAGGATATTTAAAAAATCTTTCTATTGTATAATTTTCATAATATTCAAAATCTTTTGAAACATTTATTTTATCCTTCATAAACTTTATTATTAATGTTGCTCTTTCTTCCTTTTTCTCCTTTTCAAAACTTAATTCCTTCCATCCATCTTTATAAAAACATATTCCTTTATAATCCCATCTTATTTTAGAAGGTATCCCCAAACTCCTTAATATACCTACAATAAGTATGTATCTCTCAATGTCCGTCCCAAGTTTTAATCTGTAAGTATATAAAGGATTCTGTAATGGTTTAAAGAAATCATAATCTTTATTCCTTTTAATATTTTTTTTCACCCATTCAAATATTGAAAGAGGTGGATTTTCTTTTTTAAGAAAATCTCTGAATCTTTCATAAAAAATATATTTATAAAATCCGAATTCCTCATATAATATTCTTTCAGGGATAAGGTATTTTTCAATGATTGAATCAGGTATTCCCTTATCCACAAATTTCAGAGAATTTTCTATTGCATATAACTCTTCTTTTAATTTTATCGTATCCATAAATACCAAATCTTTCTCGTGTGTGTTCTTGAAGAATAAAAGAAAATCCTCCCTTTCTTTCTCATTCAGATTTAAAAAGAAAGAATAAATCCTATCCCTGTTGCCCAGTGCATTTCTAAAAAGAGGAATAGTATCATCACTGCATAACATTTTAAGATGCTCCTCTTTTATCTTTTTCAGTGAATCAATATCTGGATTGTAATAAGGTTTGAGTGTGTCTACTTGTGGTTTTTTACAATGAAGGAAGAATGAAGTATCGGATATTTCTTTCTTTTCAATCTCAATATAAAGTGTTTCAAAATCATTTTGAGGGAAGAAGATTTTAATCCCTTTAAAAGAATCTGAAGAGGCATAAATGAAATACTCTGTTTTACCAAGAATGTATTCCCCTATCCCATTCTTTAATGTATCTATGAGTAAAGGTGATAAATAAGAGAAATTATAAATTGAAAAAGATAAAATAGCATTTTTCACAATCTTCTTATCTTTTAAAACGAATATCTTTAACCTGCTCACATCGGTATAATTTTCAGTTGTATTTAAAAGTGTCCATCTTTTTCCACTTTTAAAAATAACATCTTTCTCCTCTAATTTACCAAAGACAGGTGAAAGGACAAGGGCAGTTCTTTTCACAGGATTTCTAAACCAGGGGAAATCTATATCAGTGGGTTCTGCTGCACCTATGTAATGCCATTTTCCATCAATCCAAACTTCAACCCATGCATGATTACTTTCAGTGAATGGCCATCTTGGTGTATATGCCTCCCTAACAGGTATACATATTGTTCTTAATGCCTTCATAAGTAGTATGGACATCTCTTCACACCTTCCATACCCACTTCTTATAATCGTTGTCGCATTGAAGTCCCATCTTTCAGTTGGTTTATAATCCATCTTTGTGAAGCACCATTCATTTATCTTCAAAACTGCCTCTTTCATATCTTTTATATCTTTCACAATATTAAAAAGTGTATCTTTATATATAACAGAGAAATTATCAAGTGGTTCCTGTGTTATTCTTGGAGGAATAATATAATGTTTTATAAGATAATCATTCAGTTTATCCCTCCATGGAACTCTTAGAATTTGCTGATGAATCACCTCAAGATGCTTTTTAAGATAACCTTCTTTATAAATCATCCTGTCTGCATCAACAGAGTATTTCATTATGAAATCTTCCCAATCTTTCAAATTTATAGAAAAAATCATAATTATTAACATATTTCAATTATGGAATCAAATCAAATTTTGTCAATAGTTTGTCAGAAAAATTTTTATGATTGACTTATTTTTTTTATAATTTATATTATGAATATGAAAAAAAAGAATTTCTTTGATTATATAATACTCTTAAGACCAACACTTTTCCCTCCTTTCTGGCTCACATATCTTTTGGGTGTATATTATTCAAATGGTGATTTTAATCTAAAGGCATTTTTCGGGATAATATTATTCACATTTATGATGGGAGGTGTTTATATATTGAATCAGATTGTTGATATAGAGACAGACAGATTGAACAGGAAACTATTTCTTTTATCAGATGGGTATATAAAAGAGAAAGAGGCAATATACTATATGCTCATCATCTTCTCATTCACAATACCATTTTCATTCATCCTTGGGAAGAATTTCGGTCTTATTTTTCTCCTTTCCTACTTTGTTGGTATTGCATATTCAATCTACCCATTTTCATTTAAGGATAAACCAATCCTTGATATGTTATCGAATGGGCTTGGATATGGAACACTCTCATTCCTTCTTGGATGGTCTATTTCCAGGGATATAAACCTTGATGCATTTATAAGGACACTCCCATATTTCTTCGCTGTATCCGCTGTCTTCCTCAATACAACAATACCCGATATACCAGGTGATAAAAGGATAGGTAAGATAACAACAGGTATTTTTCTTGGTAAGAAACTCACACTCCTTTTAGCACTCATCTTTGATATAATAAGCCTTTTAATATCAATATTAATAAATGATAAGATATGTATCTTCGCATCAGCCTGCTCTCTCCCATTATTCTTAATTTCATTTATTAAGCCTGAAAAGAATTTTATATTTTATTCTATCAGGGTGAATCCATTATTTCTCACATTCGCCGTTATATTCATTTATCCTTTATTTATCATCCCATTATTCCTTGTTTATTTCTTCCAGAAGATATATTATAAGAAAAGGTTCAATATAAATTATCCTTCCATAAAAAGCGGTATTGATGCTGATTTTTGAGATAATTTTCCTCTCTCAATATATTGATTCACTCATCCTTGAAGGTATACAGATTTCTTATGAAGAGGAATTTTCAAAGGCAGAATCTATATTCAATATTGTTATAAATAATGATACACTTCATCCAGCAGGTTATTTCTTCAAATCAGCACTATATCAACTAAAATATTTTGATATGGGATACGATTCCATAAAAGAGTTTTTTTTCAATTTACAGAAAAAAGGGATATCTGTTGCAAAAAGGTATGTTGAAAAAAATCCTGACGACCCCTGGGGATATTTCTTTCTTGGTGGTTTTCATACATTGAATGTTTTTCTTTATGGATATAATGGTGATTATATCAATGCATTGAAGAACCTTTTCCCTGCACTTGATAACATAAATAAATCTGTAAAGATGGATAGCACAATATATGATGCATATCTTGGTCTTGGAGGTTATGATTATTTTAAAGGGATGCTACCATTTATGGGGAGTGAGAAAGAGAAGGCTTTTAAGGAGATAAAGATTTCCATTGATAAAGGGAAATACACAAGATTTCTATCATCTTCTGCACTTGCAAATCTATATATAAGGGAGAAAAGATACGAGGATGCAAGAAAGATAATAAAAGAACTTATTAGAGAATTCCCTGGATCAAGGACTTTCTTATGGCATTACTTTAATTCATTTTATTACGAAGGTGAGATAGATAGTGCTATCTATTATGGATATAAACTTATGGAACTTTCAAAGGATAATTACTACTGCTATATACAGAGTGTTTATTTTATTTCTGAACTCTTGCTGAAAAAAGGAGAAAAGAAAAAGGTAAGGGAAATAACTGAAAACATAAGAGATGATTTATTCCCAGAATGGTCTAAAAAAATAAAGATTTTAAGGGAGAAGTCTTTTAAATAATATTCTCACCAGAACTTTTCTATCCTTGTATTCCTGTAATAATGTCTCAATATATCTTTGCAGGAGAAACCAGATTTTGCCATACCTATTGCACCCCATTGACACATCCCAACACCATGACCATATCCATTTCCTTTCACAATGATATAATCACCCTTTATCTGTATAGTGAAGAGTGTGCTTTTTAATGATCTCCCTTCATAAGGGAATAATGACCTTATCCTATCCCTTTCAACCTTAAAGACACCCTTATCAGTTTTTATCTCAATAGTTCTTACCCTTCCTGACCTTGTGAATTCAGAAACTCTTATAAAATCTATCTCATTTATATCCTTTTTAAACATCTCTCTTATCCTCATCTTTGCAACATTAAAAAAATCCTCTTTTTTAAAATGAACCTCCCATTCAAAATGTGGTGAATCCTTGCAAAAAGGCTCACCATATCTACCATCATAAACACTTCTCAAATATGGTAATGGTTTTGTATCCCATACATCCTCGTTGTTTTCTGTCCTTCCACCACAGGTTGAAGAGAATCTTGCATCTATAACTTCTCCGTTATATGTTAAAACCAGCCCCCTTGTCTCATCTATAGCCCTTGTTGAGAGTTCATACTCATCATCAATACTTCCATAAACCTGATGTGCCTCTGTTGGGAGAAGGTCGTAAGGTGCGGAGTAATTAAGGTTTTTTAATGCGTATGTCCTTGCTGCTATTGCCTGTGCCTTTAATGCCTCATAATATTGTGATGAGAGTTTTCCCATCTCTTTAGGAACAACACCTTTAAGATACGATTCCATTGGGACAAAGTTTATAAGGTATATGTTATCTCCATATCGGAAAAGTCCAAACTTCCCCCTGAAACCCTTTCCATTCAGATATATTAGACCTTTATTTGAAGGTTCAAAGAAAACAGGTAAAGATGGTTCTTTTAAAGAATTCTCTTTATCAATAAAGATCTTCAATGGTGATGTTAAAACCTTTAACTCACCCTTAAACTCACCCTTACAATCCTTGAATTTCACAATTGTTTCAAAATCTGACGAGATTGTGAATGATTTTGGATTATTCAAGATAAGTATACGAACATAAGGTTCAACACCTTTTATACTTTCCCTTCTTATCTCCTTTGCAGGGACACAAGAGAGAAATAGTAAGAGAATAATGATTAAAATCATCCAACCCTCCTTAAAAACTCCCTCATAAGTTCAATATGTGTCCCCTCCCAGTAGATCTTATTACATTTTGGGCAAAGATAAAAATTCTTCTGATTTTTATAAACATATTCAGGGACTTTTCCAAGCACATCCTCTTTCTTTATCTCTATTATCTCTGTATTACATAAACTGCATCTTGTTAATGGATTCGTTTCAGGGAATAATGTTAAAATCTTCCTTAATTGTTCCTCTATCCTCTCTTCTTTTATATAAATAACATTTTTCATATCTTTAAGTTTTGAATTCCTCGTTATTATTATCCTGTTTGTCGCATTTGAAAAAACAATGAGTTTGTTATAATCTGGTTCTTTAAAAAACTCAGTATCATATCCAAGTAATCTCATCCATTTTGCAAGTCTTCCAAGCATAAAATCACATAAAAATTTCATCAGAAGGTAAGACCTTCAAAGTTGCCAAAGAATAAATAAATTATCAATCCGATGAAAAATATGATAAAGAACAGTATAAGCATTATAACATAAAGAATAAAGAAAGAGAGGAGATTTTTTAGGAATTTTTCTTTATCTTCGTCTATCTTCAATACATCACCTGATAACTTATTCAGATAGTATCCCATCAATATAAACAGGATCCCAGGGATTGTTCCAGTTATTGATATTATGAGTAATCCACCAATTATAAAATGTATTACTGAAAGTGCCTTTAAAATTCCGAAAAGCCTTCTTTTACCTAAATATTTTTCTATCAATTTATCATCTATTCCCATTTTCCTCCCTTTTTAAAAATGAATCTCCTTCAAAAAAAGGTGAAGTGGAAGGGAAATCCTCAAGCGAGAGTTTTTTTATTAAATTCAATGCTCCATTATCTTTGTCAAGATAAGGTGGTTTTAGATATTCCTGTTTAAAAGATATTACCCTTCCACTTATAAATTCACCATCATCTTTCAACCTCACTATTAAAAGTGGTGCAAGTCCTGATATGCCAGAAACATCAATACCCCCATAAGTGCAGAAGTTCCCAAGGCTATAAGCAATGAGTCTATTTTTATAGATTTCTAATCCTCTCGGAACATGAGGTCCGTGTATTATCACAAGGTCTGCACCATTTTCAATAGCAAGGTGTGAAAATTGGACGAGATTACCCCTTTTTTCACCGAGGAAGTATTCCATATCATTCTTCGTCCTTATCGCATCCTTTCCTTCTTTCCCACCATGTATGGAAACAATTACAATATCAAAAGAATCGCTCAGTAATTTAATCTCATTTAAAGAAACTTCAAGGTTTAAAAATGATTTCTTATTTGAAAAAGAGAATCCAGTTAAACAGATTTTTTTCCCGTTTATTTTAAACCTCGCTATATCATCACATGATGCATATTTAATACCAAGGCTATCAAGTATCCTTTTTGTATCATTATATCCTTTTAGACCAAAATCAAAGATATGATTATTAACAATGGATAGAACATTAAAACCAGCATCTTTCAATTGTTTTCCAAGTCTTTCTGGCATCCTGAATGCATACCTGTTTTTTTTATCCTCATCTTTTTCAGGTATATTATAATCTGTTATTGGTCCTTCAAGATTCCCAAAAACAATATCAATGTCTCTAAAGAATTTTTTACAATTCTCAAAGAGGAAAATTCTTTTATCAGGCAATACACCATTATGGGCATTTCCAAGCATAATGTCCCCAACACCTGTAAATGTTATATCGTGAATAATGATAAGTAAAAGCATATCAAACATCTCTCCCCTCTTTAAAAAATATCTTTGCCTTCATGTGTGCAAGATAAAGAGGTTCTGGTATCTTCTGTTTCTTTATTAATCTTATTGTCATCTCCCTCGCAGTTGTGAAATCTATAAGATGCCCTGGGGAACAGAAAACAGGTTTGGAACCTACCCTTGTTCTTATCACCTCCCCAACCTTTTCATTGTTATAATAAATAGGTTCCCATGCACCTTTTTCATCTTTTGGCATCCTGAACACACCAACAAGTGGGGTCTTTGCTATACCGAAAGAAGGTTTCTCAAATATTACACCGATAAAAGATGCAAGACCTGCATTCTGTGGATGTGCTATTCCATGACCATCAACTATAATACAATCAGGTTCGGAATAGATCTTCTTCAAACCTGCAATGATAGGTGGTGCTTCTCTCAATGCGAAATATCCGGACCTGTATTCAGATGTGATTTGTGTTATTGCCTTCGATTCTTCTATTGTTATAAAATCATTAATATCAAAAAGAATACAGGAAGTATAGGCATAATCTGAATAATAAACATCACATGCTACAACATATCTTATTAAGTTTTTAGGTTTTGTAATCTTTACCCTGCTTTTAATAAACCTATATATCTCATCAATATTCTTTAAATCTTCAAAGTTTATTTTTAATTACTCTTTCATAAAATTATTATAAAAAATTGATTTTTATTGTCAATCATTTTCAAAACTTCTTGACACTTAAATAAAAATATATAAATTATAAAAAAAGGAGAATAGATGAATATAATTGTAACAGGTGGAGCAGGTTTTATAGGTTCACATATTGTTGATGAAGTTATTGAGAAAGGTCATAGGTGTTATATAATAGACAATCTTTGTAGAGGGAAAAGGGAGAATATAAACAATAATGCTATATTTTTTGAGAAGGATATAAGGGATAAAGATATTGATAAAATTTTTGAAGAAGCAAATCCTGATATTGTTTTTCACCTTGCGGCACAGATAGATGTAAGAAGATCACTTGAAGACCCATTTTATGACCTTGATGTTAATGTGAATGGAACATTGAACCTCCTCAATCTTTCTTTAAAATATAAAGTAAAAAAATTCATATTTGCTTCAACAGGGGGTGCGATCTATGGTAGCAGATTGAATGCTTCTGAAAGGGTTTTACCAAGGCCTTTATCACCTTATGGTCTTAACAAGTTTACATCGGAGAATTATATAAGGATATACAAAGAATGGTTTGGATTGAAATACACTATATTGAGATATGCGAATGTCTATGGACCAAGGCAATCACCCGAGGGAGAGGCTGGTGTTGTTGCAATATTTATAACAAAATTATTGAGAGGTGAAAGACCTGTTATTTATGGTAAAGGGAAGATGTTAAGGGATTATGTTTATGTGAAAGACCTTGTTAAAGCAACGATTCTTTCAATGGAAAAAGGGGATAATGAGGTAATAAACATAGGAACTGGTAAATCAATATCAGTGAATGAACTTTATGAGAAACTTATTAAAGTAACAGGATTATACAAAGAGCCTATATATAAACCAAAAAGAAAGGGTGAGGTAAACCTCTCTGGATTAAATGTGAGAAAGGCATTTGATATTTTAAAATGGAAGGCAGAAACTACGCTTGAAGAAGGTTTGAGAGAGACATTTGAGTGGTTTAAGAACCAGAAAGAGAAGTTTGGAAACATTATCCCTTGACAAATTATATTTTAATGTTAAAATATAAAAATTAAGATTAGTAAATTTAAAAATGTTTTTTAACCTAATTTATTCAGGAGGAGATATGAAAGATAGTATTGATATCTTAAACTTATTAAAAGTAATAAGAAAGAGGTTATTTTTTTTAGTATCCTCTTTCATTATACCTGCTGTAGTTGCGATGGTTATTAGTTTTCTGCTACCTCCAGCATACACAAGTTCTCTAACGATTTTTGCTCCAGAAGTTGCAGCAGGTGGTTCAATATCAACGGGTCTTCTTACAGCATTCACTACTTTCAGACCAAAAGGTGCAGAAATAAGTACACAGGCTGTAATAGGAATGTTAAAAAGTCAGAGGATGATTTATAGGGTTATACAAAATTTTGACCTTATAAAACTATATAAATTTAGAGATATTGAGAGTGCAGCAGATTATGTGAGAAAAAAAATGATCTCTGTTGAGTTTAACGAAGGTGAAGGAGTTATCACCATTTCAGTTACAACGCGCTGGAGAACATTAAGCAAAGATATTGCTTATTTTTATGTACAGAATCTTAATGAGATTAATGAGGAACTAAAACTTACATCAATGAAAGATATTGCAAAAATTTTAGATTTTCCTACAATTCCTTTAAAGAAATCAAAACCCAAGGTTAAATTGAATATGGCAATAGCAGGGCTTGTAGGATTATTTTTTGGTTCAGTTTTTATTTATGTTCAGGAGAAAAAATTAGGTGCAAAAAGAGCATAGTTTAAATTTATTTATTGAGAACAAATGGATATTCTTTATTTTAATACTCTTTATAGGTATAATTACTCCATTTCAACCTGCATTACCTATTTTATTTATTCTGCTCTTTTATTCTTTTTATTTATTTTCAAAAAGTATAACTACCCTTTTCTCTTATTTTATATTTTTGTTAATTCTTCAACCTACAATATTTTACAATCTACAATATTTTGGTGGTTCAAGGGCAATAGCGAGTATTGTTAACAGGTCTGATGAAATAATCGGTATGTTTATGTTAGTTTTATTAATAATAAAAAGGTTTGAATATAACAGATGGGAAATAAGATTAACTGGTTTTGAATTTTCGGTTATTATTTTTGTATTATGGGGGCTTATCACTATGTTAATAAATGGTCTTAATATAATATGGTCTTTAATCTCTATTTTTCTTACGATGAAAGGATTTTTCTACTATCTTCTTGGAAAAAACCTTGAGGTATCAGAAGGAAAGATAGAAGAACATTTCAATAGGCTTGTCAAATTTTTACTAATAATTTTCTTTATAGGTTTTTTACAATATATTGGGCTCCCTTTACCTTTTCTTCCTACTGTAGAGAGGTTTGGTATAAGGGCTGCAACATCTGTTTTTGGCCATCATGCTTATTTTGGGCTTGTTATGGGAATGACATACGCTATATCAATAGGTATTTATCTTGGGACGAGGAAAAAAATATGGCTTCTTTATTCCTTTTTATTTATGCTTGGGGTAATTATGTCTTCGGTAAGAAAGTCTCTTGTAGGATTAATTTTGGGAACACTTTTCACCTTACTCTTTTACAGAAAATTAAAAATAGACAAGAAAGATATTTATTATGGTATTGCTATAATTTTAATAATATTTGTTGCATTTTATGGGAGGATTGTTGCTCTTGTAAAGGGAACGGATAAAGAATATGTTAAAGATGTAGGTGCAAATAGGAGAATACTCCTTTATTATGGTGCATATAAAATACTAAAAAATAAGCCTATTACTGGTGAAGGGCCTGGAAGATATGGAACATATGTTTCTGTTGTTACAAAAAGCGATGTTTATATTAAATACGGTGTTGAAATGGAAGATATGTACAAGGTTGATACATTCTGGGCTGCTATTGCAGGTGAGTATGGAATACCTGGAATAATCTTAATGTTATTTTATCTATTTTCATTTTTCAGGAACATTCTTAAAATGGTAAATTCTGATATAAAGAATAACTTTATTAGAGGACTTGTAATTGGACATTTAATCCTATTTGTTGATATTTTAATTGAGTCTTCCACACTTGGTCTTTTTAATCTTTCATTACCTGTTTATTATCTGTTTGGTGGAACAGCACTAATTGATAATTTTATTTTTAAATATTCTCATAAAAGCGATGAATTTTATAAAGAAAAAATTTAACTTTTTCATTCATTATAAAGATAAATTAAAAAAGAAGGAGAACAAGACAATTTTTAAGAATACCACTGTGTTATTTATTAGTAGAGCAATAACATCGTTACTTACTGTTTTAACATTTTTTATTTTGGCGAAGATTTTGGGGGATAAAGGTGTTGGGCTTATATTTGGTGTTTTATCTCTGGTTTTATTAATATACCCATTTAGTGATTTTGGGTATTCACAGATAGTGGTAAGAGAGATTTCAAGAGAACCTTCTAATTCAAGATATATTCTTTCAAAAGGATTAGGTTTTACAATATTATCCTCTTTTCTATTCTTTGGATTAGTAATTTTAATAAGTTTATGGATAAAGAATTTCTCACTGCTTATAGTATTTATAATGGGAATATCTTATCTTTTTTTTCATGGGATTATAAGGCTTTTTGTCACTGCTTTTCAAGGTTTTGATAAACTTGAAGTTTGGGCATGGATGGAAATTGCGGATAACATTATAAGATTAATTTTTACAATTATTTTTCTACTCTTTAAAAAACTCAATATTTTTACTGCAAGTTATACATATTTAATAAGTAGTTTTCTTTGTTTTATAATTGTCTCACTTTATGCAAGAAAATTTTTTGGTGAAATAGAATTTAGACTTTCCTTAATCTCAAAAAAAGAATTTATTGAAAGTAACCATTTTTCTATAAATTTCCTCGGAGAGAGCATATTTTTTAATATGGATAAAGTAATATTATCTCGTTTTTCTACACTTTCCAATGTAGGGATTTACACAGTTGCACAGAAGGTTTATTCAATTTTTATTAATATGTTGGCCGCATTTTTAATGACAACATATCCCTGGTTTTTTAGATATGGGAAAAAAGAAAAAAGTAAATATCTTTCATTTGCATTAAAGGTTAATATTCTTATATTCTTGTTCGGTATTATTTCTGGATGTTTTGTTTTCTTTTTTGCATCTTACATTGTAAAGATAATAGGGAGTTCTTTTAACGAAGCAATATTTGCATTAAAGTTTTTAGCATCCTATCCACTTTTAAGGGGTATTTCTACAGTCCTTGGAGATATGATGACAGGTGCTGATTTTCAGAAAGAGAGGATGCAGATCACCATTTTTTCTGCATTTTTTAATGTTTTTATGGACATTCTTCTCGTGTTTAAATATGGATGGAGAGGAGTAGCATTTGCAACACTTCTTTCGTATTTTTTAATACTGATTCTTGAAGTGATATTCCTTTATAAAAAAGGATTCTTTAAAAAGGAGGTAACAAATGAGAAATAAAAATATTGTAATAATAGGACCTATCCCTCCACCAATACATGGTGTATCAATCTTTACCGATAAGATTTTAAAGGCGGAACTTAAAAGGTATTTTAAATTGATACATCTTGACACAACTGATAGAAGGAATACTCCTAATATAGGTAGGTTAGATTTTGTAAATGTTTATATTGCGTTGAGAAGTATTTTTTTTCTCATTTATTATCTAATAGAGTATAAGCCTTTGATTGTATATATTCCTATATCGCAAAATACACTTGGTTTTTTAAGGGATGGTATTTTTATATTGGTTAGTAGATTTTTAGGTGCAAAGGTTATTATTCATCTGCATGGTGGTATTTTTGATGTTTTCTACAGGAATTCAGTGTTTATATATAAATTATTCATTAAAATATGTTTTAGATTTGTTAATACAGGAATAGTTCTTTGTGATAGATTTAAGAATATTTTTGGTGATTTGATAGAGGAAAAAGATGTAAAGATTGTCTCAAATGGTATTGATATTGAGATTCCAGATGATAAATTTATTGCAAGGATGGAGAGGATAAGAAATGAGAAAGATAAAATAAAGATTGTTTTTCTTGGAACACTTGACAAAAGGAAGGGTTTCATAGATGTAATACATGCAGCAAATTATGTTATTAAAGAGACGGATAATGTTGAATTTATAATTGCAGGTGGATGGTATTTTCAGAAAGACAAGGAAGAAGCATTGGAACTTATAGAGAAGTATAATATTGGTGAAAAAGTTTTATTTCCAGGACCTGTGAGGGGAGAAGATAAATGGAAACTTTTGTCAGATGCACATATTTTTGTTTTTCCTACTTATTATTTTGCGGAAGGGCAACCCCTCGTTATACTGGAAGCGATGATGGCGGGTCTGCCTGTTATTTCTACCAGGCGAGGATGTTTGAAGAATATGATAAAAGAAGGAATAAATGGTTTTACAGTGGCAGAGGGTGATATAAAAGGAATAAGTGAAAAGATTTTGCTTTTGATAAATAATAGAGCTCTTCTTATGAGTATCTCAGAGAATAACAGGAAAGAGTTTTTAGAAAATTACATGGAATAAATGTTTAGAGAGATTGAAGAAGACTTTTGAAGAAACAATTCAAAAATGACATTTTTTCTTTTTTATGCTATTACTAACCTACCGATAAAAGATGAAGATTTTTTTCCTTTTCTAATACCTTTTTCAGATACAATCTATTCACCTGTATCCCTTAAAAACCTGAACCATTTTCCTGCAGGAAAATATGGTTTTATTAAGATAAAAAAAAATGGTCATCTATGTTTTGAAAAAGATACAACAGAAATAAAATTCTTCGGTGCCCAGATCTTTTATAATGACCCAGATTCTGATAATGCAAAAATAATTGCTGGGAAATTTCTTAAATTAGGATTTAATGTGTGGAAGTGGGGGGCATTTGAACTATTCTGGAATAAGGGAATCAATAAACAGGGTTGGGAGATAAAAATTAGAAGATTTGATTACCTTTTTTATCAGATGAAGATGCATGGTATATATTGTTATGCACAGATTGACGAATATGGAATAATCTTACCTTCTCTTTATTTTAATGAGGCAAAAGAATACTATAAAATAAATGATATAGATTCTTTTACAGGTGAGAAAGAAATTTACTCAAAAGGTATTCAATATATTATGGAAAAGTCAATTTTTGATGCCCAAAAAAAATACTGGTATGATTTTTTCAATCATTTTAATCCATACACAAAATTAAAATATAAAGATGACCCCGCAATAATAATTGTTGAACTAACAAATGAAAATTTCCTTATAAAACAATGGGAATATTTTGGATTAGAGATTGATAGATGGCCTGAAAATTACAGGAAGAGATTTAATCAACTATGGAATAATTGGTTGAAAAAGAAATATAAGACATTGGAAGAGATTAAAACTGCATGGGAGGAAAATAGCAAAATAAGCGTATTAAATGAAGAAAAATATGGTGAAATAAAATTTTATCCTTTAAAAATGAGAGATACCACTTTTTCAATTAGAAGAAGGGCAGATATGGCAAATTTTTTGTTTTATTTACAGAATACCTATTTTGAAAGATGCGAAAAATATCTAAGAAAAATAGGGGTTAAGGCTTTAATAATCAGGGGAAATGATTTTCAAATGAACGATTTTGATAAATTGACAAGTTCAAAATCAAAATTTATAGATTCCCATATTTATTACGCTCATCCAGATATCATTGGTAAAAAAGGAAGAATAAAAAATACAAACCCATTTAAAAGGAGAATAAATATTGTCTCACCTGTTTCATATAATTCTGTTTTAGATTGTGCTGTTTCAGTAAGTGAAGCGAATTGGTCATATCCCAGTGAACATCAGTATCTCTTTATACCTCTATTTATGTCTTATGCAGCATTTCAGGATTGGGATATTGTAATCCTGCATGCCTTTTGCAGTAATTCCACCTATAAATTAGATTATATTGAGCAGCAACTTATATTTGCCCTTAACCCTTTAATTATAACTCATTGTTATCTCGGGTCTCTTATTTTTAGAAATAGATTAATATCAACTGATACACTTTTTTATTATAATATGAACTCCAATTCATTTATTGATTATATAAATAATAGAAAAATCTGGGAAGACGAATTTGAACACCTTCTTCCCTTAAAATACAAGATTAGAACAATATTTAAAAATGAAAAAAGAAAAAATTTAAAAAATCTACCTAAAGAGCATCTTGAAGATAGTTTAGTAAATACAACAGGCGAACTAAAGTTTAATAAAAAAAGAGAGTTATTTATAATAGATAATAAATTTGTGAAAAGTATTAATGGATATTTAGAGGGATTGATAGAATTAATGGACTTTAAAATCTTAAATATAAAAGAAAATAAATATGGTTCTATCTCTATAATTTCTCTTGATAAAAATGAGATCAAGAACTCAAATAAAATGCTTTTTATATTGTGTTCTTCTGTAAGGAATAGTAATTGTGAATGGGATGTGCCAGGAGAAAGTTTTAAAGAATGGGGAAAGGGACCTCCACTTGCGAGCACAATTGAATGTAAAATAAGGCTGAATACTTACAAAAGAAATTTTTCCTTTTGGTCACTCGGCGTTGACGGTAATAAGAAAAAATTGTTAAAATCTATTTTCTGTGATAGCGGATATATTGAGATAGAGTTTGAAAAAAAGGATAGCACAATATGGTATCTTTTAGAGGCAAACTAAAGATATTCATAAACAATAATAATTATGTTGACATAAAAAATAATTTTATTAAAATTGTTAAATGAAGGATATAATTATATATGCATGTGGTGATTTAACACTCACCGAAAATATTTCAAAAATTGTCAAAGAAAAGGGGATTAGTTTTATATTTTCGGAAATAAAAAAAGAGATAAAAAATGGAATATTTTTGCTAAACCTTGAACTTCCATTTTCTGATGACCTTCCTCCGTATTTTAATTATGTGGATGATAGATTGAGAGTACCTTCAGAAAATATAGAGGTTTTGAAATTTTTAAAATCCGATATCGTAAATATTGGAACGAATCATATTAAAGATTTTGGGGATATCTCTATAAAAAGGACAATTAATTTATTGGAAAAAAATAAAATTTTACATATAGGTGCAGGCCTAAATGAGGAGGAATCGAGAGCGCCGGCAATTATTAAGACAAAAAGTTTAAAATTAGGTTTTTTAGGATACTGCAAGAACGGTATCTATACCGCTAAGAACAATCAATCTGGTGCTGCCCCTTTAATTTATAAAAAAATTGTTGAAGACATAAATAATTTTAAGAATAAGGTAGATATCATTATTATTTCTTTACATTGGGGATACGAACTTTCTATGTATCCTTCCCCTGAGCAGGTAGAATTGGCTCATTCTCTAATAGATAAAGGCGTAGATGTAATCATAGGGCATCATCCTCATGTTATCCAGGCAGTTGAAAAGTATAAGAATGGAGTAATATTCTATAGCCTTGGGAATTTTCTTTTTGATCCTAATGTTGAGAGAATCAGATTTGAACGTAAGTTGGCAGAAAGAAAAGAAGGAATCATAGGAAAAATAATTATAAAAGAGGATAAAAAATTGGAAATGGATATTATACCTATATATGTAAATAATGACTTCTCTATAAAGGTTGCGGATAAAGATAAAAGGGAAAAGATAATGAGAGATATAAGAAAATCAATCAATGCGATTGTATCAGGTAATCTTAAACAAATTTACTACACAGAAGGGATTAAAGATCTGATTAAAAGGGAAATTTCAACATATATTTTCAGAATTAAAAGAGAAAAGGGAAATTTCTTTATCTGGTTCTTAAGAAATTTTAAGATTAGATACATTAAAGAAATTTTTTATTATTTCATTGGTATTATGAAAAAACACGGAGGATAAAGTGGGCATATTAAAAGATATTGGGAAAAAAATCTATGATAAGAGCCCAAACTTTATTCAAAATATTATTCTTAAAATTTATACGGAAGAAAGATACAGAAAAAAATATAAGGAGAAATTTTTTGAACATATGGTAGAACTTGAGAAAACACAATGGCTAAATCTTGATGAACTCAGAGTAATTCAAAAAGTCAAGTTATTGAAAATCCTTTCTTATGCAAAAGAATATATACCTTTTTATTCAAATCTTTTTAAGGACTATAATTTTGATTGGGATGAAGATCTCTTTGAAATCATAAAAAAGATCCCTGTATTAACAAAAGATATAGTTAGCGATAATAATGAAAGAATGATTTCAAAACTTTATGATAAAAAAAATCTTGAAAGATTTCAGACAAGTGGAACAACAGGGACAGCAAGAGATGTTTATACGACTGAAGAATATTTAGCAATGGAAAAGGCATTCCAGTGGTTACATAGAAGTTGGGCAGGAATAAAGAGGGGAGATAAACAGGCTGCTTTTGTGGGTTTCAGTTTAATCCCTTATAATAGGAAAAAACCCCCTTTTTGGATTTATGATAAAAGTGAGAACAGATTATTCTTTTCCCTTCATCATATGAGTAAGGAGAATCTTAAATATTATGCGATTCAATTAAAAGAATTTAAACCAGATTATATTGTTGGTTATCCAACAGCAATATATATTATGGCTTCCTATCTACTTGAGAATGGCATAAAATATATAAATCCGAGGGCAATTTTCACTGCTTCAGAAACACTATTTGATTACCAGAGAAAAGTTATTGAGGAAGGATTTTCTACAAAAGTTTTTGACTGGTATGGTCAATCTGAATTTACAGCAAATATTGTTCAGTGCGAAGAAGGTAATTATCATATAAAAGAAGAATATGGTTTTGTTGAGATCGTGAAAGAAAATGGGGAATATGCAAAAGATGGGGAGATTGGAGAAATTATTGCAACAGGTTTAAATAATATTGTGATGCCTTTTATCAGGTATAGGACAGGCGATACTGCTATTCCAAAAAAAGGAAGTTGTAAATGTGGTAGAGGTGGAAGATTGGTTGAAAAAATTACTGGAAGGGTTGAAGATATAATAGTTACTCCAGAAGGAAGGCTGATTTCTCGTCTTGATTTTATATTTAAGGGATTAAATAATGTGAGAGAAGCACAGATTTATCAGGATGAGATTGACCATATTTACATAAAGATTGTAAAAAAAGAGAATTTTTCTAAAGAGGATGAAAGGAAAATAATTGCACATATTAAAGAGCATCTTGGTGAAAAGATGAGATGCGATATAAAAGAGGTTGATTTTATTGAAAGAACACGTTCAGGAAAATTTAAATATGTTGTTTCTAATATTTCAGTTGATTTTTTAAATATAAAGAGGTTGAAGAATGAAAAATAATGAGGTTGCTGTTTTTACAAGCGAATATAAAAAATATCCAGAAATTCCACCATATCATCCTGATACTTTATATCCTGAATATCCATTTGAATTTGTTGAAAAGAGAGAAAGAAATGTTGTATATGAAGGTATAAGAGAATGTTTAAGACTACTTAAACTTGATTCCAAAAAATATGGGAAAAAGAACTGGAACCCATTAGGTGAATTTATAAAACCAGGTGATGTGGTTGTTTTAAAACCAAATTTAATTGCCGAATCAGTTGAATACGATCCTGAAAAATGGGAATTTGTCATAACCCATGGTTCTATTATCAGGGCTATTGTAGATTATGTTTATATAGCCTTAAAAGGAAAAGGAAAAATTATTATATGCGATGGGCCACAGACAGATTCAAACATGGAGTTAATTAAAGAAAGAATCAGAATCAAAGAATTAACTGAACTATATAAGAAAAACAAGAATTTTGATTTAGAATTTTATGATTTAAGAAATGAGGTATGGGAAACAAAAAATGGGGTGGTTGTATCAAAAAAATTGATAAATGAAGATCCAGAAGGATATATTACCATAAATCTAAAAGATAAAAGTAAATTTTTCGAGTTAGATAACAAAAAGAAAAAATTTTATGGTGCATATTATGATATAGAAGAAACAAACAAACATCATCAAAAGGGGCATCATGAATATTATTTTTCTAAATTGATACTTTCTGCAAATGTGATTATTAATCTTCCCAAGTTAAAAACACATAAAAAATCAGGTGTTACATTGAATCTTAAAAATATTATTGGTGTAACCGGGAATAGAAACTGGCTACCTCATTATATATTTGGGACACCTAAAGTTGGGGGAGACCAATACTCTGAAAAAAATGGGTTAAAATTCCTTGAAGAGTATATTGTAAAATATGCGAAATCTCTATTAAAAAGGAACAATTCTATCCTAAAATTGTTTATTACAAAATTGAAATTAAAACAACTGGGTTATAGAATATTTGGGAGTACATCCGAAGTTTTAAGAAGTGGCAATTGGTATGGGAATGATACTGTTTGGAGAATGATAATAGACTTGAATACAATACTACATTATGCTGATAAAGAAGGAAATTTAAATTTTGATGAAAAAAGGAAGTTTTTTTCGATCGTTGATGGGATAATTGGAATGCAAGGGAATGGACCTATGGCTGGTATTCCTTATTTCAGTGGTATAATTGTTGCAGGAAAGGATTTTTTTAATGTTGACCTTACTTGCACAAAACTAATGGGTTTTGATTATAAAAAAATCAGACTTTACAATGAAATCTATAAAGAGAAAAATTTTCCTTTATTTTCAAACAAATACGAAGAGATACTCGTATTATCAAACAATGAGATTTATAATAAATTTCTTAAAGATATAAGAAGAGAAGATACCTTACATTTTATTCCGCATTTTGGATGGCTTAATTACATTGAACTATAGACACACTTTTCACAAGATTTATTTAATAAAAACTTCAAAAATATCTTGACATTCTATTTTTTTTATAAATAATACCATCTATGAAACATGTTGTTCAAGATTTTAAAGATGGAAAAATAAAGGTTATTGAGACTCCAATACCTTCTGTGGAAAAAGGTTTTGTTTTAGTTAAAAATTATTTCTCTCTTATCTCAGTTGGAACAGAAAGGGCAACAGTTTCTGTTGGGAGTAAAAATATTATTGGAAAGGCAAAAGCAAGACCAGACCTTGTGAAGAAGGTCATTGATACTATGAAAAAGGAAGGTATCCTCTCAACATTAAAAAAAATTCAGTCAAAAATTGAAGAATATAAATTGCTTGGATATAGCACTTCCGGTATTGTTATTGATGTTGGTGAAGGTGTTCGGGAATTTAAAATTGGTGACAGGGTTTCCTGCGGTGGTGGTAATTATGCTGTTCATGCAGATATCGTAAAAGTTCCCAAAAATCTTTGTGTTAAAATACCTAAAAATCTCAGTTTGGAAGAAGCAAGTTTCGGGACCGTTGGAGCAATAGCATTACAGGGTATAAGACAACTTTCCCCTAATATAGGTGAAAATGTGGGTTTAATAGGTCTTGGGCTTATTGGTCTCATCATCTTACAAATATTAAAGGCAAATGGTTGTAGGGTTTTTTGTGTTGATATTAATAGGAAGAATCTTGAACTTGCAAAAAGATTTGGTGCAGATATGTGCTCAACAACTGATGAAGATTTGAGGATGAAAGTAAAGTTGTTTACAGATTCAAAATACCTTGATGGTGTTATCATCTCGGCAAGTACTCCAAGCAGTGAACCTATAAATCAATCAGCACAATTATTAAGAGATAGGGGAAAAGTTATTATACTCGGTAATATAGGAATGAGTATAGAAAGGGAAATATTCTATATGAAGGAAATTTCAATATATCTTTCAAGGTCTTATGGTCCTGGAAGATATGATCCAAATTATGAAGAGAAAGGAATAGACTATCCAATTGGGTATGTAAGATGGACTGAAAATAGAAATATAGAATCTTTTCTTAACCTTATTGCAGAGAAAAAAGTGAATGTGAAAGAATTAATAACACATAGATTTAACATTGAAGATGCTATTGATGCTTATAAAACAATAATGGAAGGAAAAGAAAGAATACTTGGCGTTTTATTCCAGTATCCAGAAAAGGTTCCTGATGAAAAGAAAGTTTATATATTAAAAGAAAGGGAATACGATAAAAAAGATAAAGTTAATGTAGGTATTATAGGCGCTGGAAATTTTGGTAAAACTTTTATTCTTCCAAATCTTTTGAATAATAATGTGAATCTCGTTGGTATCTCAACACAAAAGGTTGCAAATGCTATAAATGTTGCAAAAAAATTCGGAATAGGTTTCGCAACAGGCGATTATTATGAAATTATAGATAATGATGATATTGACACTATTTTTGTTCTAACAAGGCATGACCTCCATGCAAAGATTGTTATAGATGCATTGAAAAGAGATAAGAATGTTTTTGTTGAAAAACCTCTTGCATTGAATTTAAACGAAATAGAAGATATTAAAAGAGTTCTGAATAAGACGAAAGGAAGATTGATGGTTGGTTTCAATAGAAGATTTTCTCCTCACTCAGAAAGATTGAAGAATTTTATAGGTGTGTCTCATAATCCTTTGACTGCGATATATAGAGTTAATGCTGGATTTCTGCCAGAAGAACACTGGTTAAAAGACCCAGATTTCGGTGGTGGCCGTATTATAGGTGAAGGATGCCATTTTATAGATTATATGAGATTTATAACGGATTCACCAATAAAAGAGATGTATGCAAAATCAAGCGGGGAGAAAGATAACAAAACCATTCTTCTCCATTTTGAAGATGATTCTATATGTAGCATTCATTATATAACAGTTGGAGACCGGACATTTCCTAAAGAAAGAATAGAGGTTTTTGTTGATGGTAAGATTGGGATTATTGATGATTTTAAAATCTCCATTTTTACACAGAACGGGAAAAAAAGTTTATTTAAAACAAGAGGGATTTCTAAAGGATATAAAGAAGAGATAGATTTTTTCATTAATTCAATTCTGAAAGGGGAAAAATCCCCAATAAAACCAGAAGAAATTATTGAAGTTAGTGAATGGACAATTAAAGCAGACAAATTTTAAAATAGCCTGTCTAAACATTTTAAAATGGGCATTGAGTGAAAATTTTTCAGGATTTGATCCCTATGATGGATTGAATATTCCCATTTTTTCCTTAGAGTTTATTCGGAAAAAATATATTATGCTCATTACTACCCAGTTTTTTAAAAACTTCCCAATAAATTTAAGACCTTTCTTTGGTATTAAAAAGGAAAGGAATCCAAAAGGGATTGCATTGTTCGTCCTTGGTTTATTAAATCTTTATGAGAAATATAATGATAAGATTTATCTTGAACTTGCTGAGAATTTACTCAACTGGCTAAAAATTAATCGATCACCTTACAGTAAAAATTATGCCTGGGGTTATAACTTTCCCTGGCAATCAAGAAATAGTTATAAACCAAAGAATTTTCCAAATATTGTTAGCACAACATTTGTTGGGCTTGCTTTTCTTGAAGGCTATAAAAAAACGAAAAAAGATGAATTTTTAGAGATAACGAATTCTTCCTGTAAATTTATTGTTGATGAATTGAATATAACAATAAAAGATGATAATATTTGTTTCAGTTATTCACCTGTTGATTATGAAAAAGTTTACAATGCCACACTTCTTGGTTCACTTTTACTTATGGAAAACTGGCATATTACAAATGTTGATAGATTTAAAGAATACGGAGAAAAGAGTGTAAGATTTGTTCTAAAAGCGCAGAATGATGATGGCTCCTGGTATTATGGGGAAAATAAAAATCAGAAATGGATAGATAATTTTCATACAGGATATAATCTATGGTGCTTAAAAAAAATATCAAAAATAGTAAAAATTGAAAAATTAGATGATTCTGTGAATTTGGGGATGAAATATTATATTGAGAATCTATTTGATGAAGATTTTCTTCCAAAATACTTTCATAATAAACTTTATCCATTAGATATTCATTGTTTTGCAACTGCCATAATAGTATTTGTTTTATTCAACAAAAAAGAGATTTACGAAAAAATCTTGAATAAATCTTTTGAATTGTTTCTTTACGAAAAATATTACTTCTATTACAGAAAAAATAGATTTTTTACTAATAAAATACCTTATATGAGATGGTCAAATGCTTGGATGTTTTTTGCATTATCTGAGGTGATTAAAAATGAGGATCTGGATTGATATTGATAATGCACCGCATGTTCTTATAATGCACCCTATAATAAAAGAATTAAAAAGAATGGGTCATAATGTTTATATAACTGCAAGGGATTACGGACAAACCATAGAACTTTTAAGAATGAAAGGTATACAATTTAAACTTATTGGACGACATCCTGGTAAATCACCTATCCTAAAAATTTGTTTTCTTTTTTTAAGGATGATCAAATTATTTATATGGGCATTAGATAAAAATTTTGATGTTTCTTTGAGTCATGGTTCTCGTTCAATTGTTATTCCATCATATATTTTAGGTATAAAAAATATCACTATGTATGACTACGAACATATAAATGATTTTATTTTCAAGATATTCTCACGGAAGATTCTTTTACCTTTTCCATTAAAGGAAATGGAGACTAAGAAAATACATATATATCCAGGATTAAAAGAGGATATTTATTTGTGGGAAAGTGAATATAAGCCTGACTGGGATAAAGGTTTAAACATTGACAGATCAAAAGTTATAGGTGTTTTAAGACCACCGGCAACAATGGCTCATTATCACAATCCATTATCAGAAAAATTGTTTAAAGAAATATTATTTAAACTTGAATCTGAAAAAAACTTTATAGGGCTCGTTATTCCGAGAACAAAAGAGCAGTTTAAAGATCTTGAAATATTATTAAAAAATTTCAAGAACTTTATTCTATTAAAAAATGCTGTTGATGGTTACAGCCTATTAAGGGATGCAGATATAGTTATAGGTGGTGGTGGAACAATGAATAGGGAAGCGGCACTCCTCGGATGCAGTGTTTATAGTATATTTAAAGGTGAAAAGGGAAAGGTTGATATCTATCTTGAAAAAATAGGAAGAATGAAATTTATAGAAAAATCAGAAGATATCAATATGATTAAAATATCAAAAAAAGAGATAAAAAGTTTAGAAAAAAACAATACTTCTATTGCAAAATTTATCTGTGATTTTGTAATAAATTGTTAAGCACTTTACTAAAAATATTTAACTTTACTCTTCTTTCGCTATTATACGGGCAGACGACCTGGCATTCGTCACATCCATATATGTATCCATTCGTTTCTTCTAAATTGAAATCCTTTATTTTCTTCTCTATCGTTATATAAGATATACATTTTCTCGGGTCAAGTTTATATGGTTCAAATATAGCACCTTTAGGACAGGCTTTTATGCATAAATCACATTCTCCACAATCATCTGAAACAGGACCATCAGGTTCTATATCAATATTTATAAAGATTTCGCCTAAGACGAAGAAAGAGCCAAAATCCCTGTTTATAACGAGTGTATTCTTCCCCCTGAAACCAATACCGCATCTTACTGCAATCTCTTTTTCAAAAACAGGCCCTGTATCAACGAATACTTTACCTTCTGCTTCAGGGATTAATGATTTTATCCTTTTTAAGTATTCTTTTAACATCCTTTTTAGAACCTTGTGATAATCTTCAAACAATGCAAATGCTGCGATTCTCCTCCCATTCTCTTCGTATTTAATATAATTGTATGCGGCTGCACAGGAAATAATGGTTTTTAAATTACTGAAAACTAAAAAGGGATTTAATCTCTTATCCATAGTCATTTTTAAATATTCCATATCACCATAATAACCTTCTTTTATCCATCTCTCAAAATATTCATCTTTTATAATCTCTGGTTTATAAAACCTAACAAGATTAAATCCTATATCTTCACCTATTTTTATAATATCTTTCTTTAATCCCATGAAGGAGGTTGGAGAAGTATCCTCTCACTGAATCTTTTTCTGATTTTTATATTCCTTATAATGAAAACCATCCTTGATGATTCAAGATTTAACTCTATACTTTCAATAGTTTTGCCTTTCTTTAAAAGGACATTTTTAACATAAACAGATTCCTTTGGTATGATTTTTATCAATCCATCCTTTTCTTCATAATCACTTAAAAATTCATCAGTCCTGAAGAGTATCCTGTTTAGAGGGAATCTATTCTCATATATAGAAGGATATTCCACACCCCTTGTCCATACAGTTAAATTTTCTTTACCTATCAAAACCTGTAAGAATGGTTCATTAACCTCAATCCTAAATCCATTCTCCCATATATATATTTTTCCTTTAAAAATGCATCTTTTATCTTCTGAATAAAGTGTCTCAACAAAATCAGCATTAAGAAGTGAACCCTTTGTTAATCTCTCGTCCAGGATAATTGAAAGAAGAAAAATCATTCTTTTATCAATACATCCCTTGATTTAGAACCTTTGAAAGGACCTACAATACCCATTGCTTCAAGTTGGTCTATAAGTCTTGCAGCCCTGTTATAACCTATATTCAATTTTCTCTGTAAAAGTGATGCAGATGCAGTCCTGTGTTGAATAACAATCCTCTTTGCCTCTTCAAAGAGTTCGTCAAGTTCTTTACCAGTTTCTTCCTGTTTTATCTCTTCTTTTATAGGCATCTCAAATTCAGGAAGTGTAGGATAATATTCAAGTGATTCAATGAATTCAATAAATTCATCTTTATTTATCCCTGTTTCCTTTTCAAGTAAAATCGCAAAATCATTAAGCCTTTCTTCCCCACCAGGTAGAGAAGGTTCTGATATCACATCAAGCATCTCCTCTTCAAGTATCAGTTCAATTATCCTATCAGATTTTTCAAATCTCTTTTTCAGGAGTTGTTCAAGATAAGCACCTCCAATGAGTTTCACTATATTTTTCGTCTCCTCTGTTGTAATAGAAGGCCCATGAAGTCTAATAGGTATACCTGATTTTGGAGGGATAAAGAGCATATCACCTTTTCCAAGGAGTTTTTCAGCACCTGTATTATCCATTATTGTTTTCGCATCATGTCTTGATGCAACCTGGAATGCTATTCTTGATGGGAAATTAGCCTTTATCAAACCTGTTATCACATCAACAGAAGGTCTCTGTGTTGCAAGTATGAGATGTATACCAACTGCCCTCGATTTCTGTGCAAGCCTCACAAGTGCATTCTCAACCTCTTTTCCCCTTTGAAGTAATAAATCTGCAAGTTCATCTATCACTATAAGAACGAAAGGCATCTTCTCCCTCATCTTACTATTGTATCCATATATATCACGGACACCGACCTTTGCAAATTCAGCATATCTCACCTCCATACAATTCAAAGATTGTTTTAAAACCCTTACTGCGTGGTCTGTCTCTGTGATAACAGGAGATATGAGATGTGGTATTCCATTGTATATTGAAAGTTCTATCCTCTTCGGATCTATCATAATAAATCTTGTATCCTGTGGTAGTGATTTAAAGAGAATACTTGTTATTAATGAATTTATAAAAACACTCTTTCCTGAACCTGTTGCACCTGCAACTAATAGATGAGGCATCTCCCCGATTTCTGCAAAATAAGGATTTCCCGTTATATCTTTACCTATAGGGACAAATAGAACAGACTGATTTTTTAAAAAATTCTGATCAGTTAAAAGTTCTTTTAGGTATACTGTATCCCTGTTCTTTCTTGGTATCTCAATACCAACAACCTCTTTACCTGGTATGGGTGCAAGAACCCTTAATTTCTCAGCCTTCAGTGCCATTGCAATATCATCTGATAGTGAAGAGATCTTTGATATTTTTATATTTGAAGATGGTTTGTATTCAAATCTTATCACAACAGGCCCTACAAGAATATTCTTAACCTTTCCTTCAATTCCAAGGTCTTTAAGTTTTTCCTCAAGAAGTATCCTCTTCTCCTCAAGGAATGTCCTGTCTTCCTCCAAACCTTTTATAGGTTCCTGCAAGAAAGAGAGGAATTTTTCCTTATAACCTGATATCTTTGGTATTTCCTGTTGTGTTATTTCTTTTATTCTCTCAACTTTTTTTTTCTTCTTCTCTTCAACAATATTCTCTTCAGTTTTATTTTCCTCTTTTTCGATTGGTGTTTCTGGAATTTTATCTTCTTCTTTTTTTCTGAAAAACCTCCCTAATTCAAAATTTATAAAAAATAAAGAGAATAATAAAAAGAATGAGAGAAGAAAAGAACCAAGATGTCCTATCTTTGAAACAATAAATTCACCAAGTTTAAATCCAATATAACCTGCGAACCTTTCATTTGTGAAATATCCAAGTGTCATAAATGTTATTATAAATATTCCAGAGATGATACTACCTATTCTTAAAATATATTTCTTCACATCATTTTTTATAAGCCCTATGCCTGAAATGATAATCAACAAGGGGATGAAGAAAAATGTGTAACCAAAAGCATTGAAGAAAAACCTTGAGAGAAAACCACCGATAGAACCAAACAGATTATTTGATATCTCAAAATCTATTATGTATGAGACAAAACTCATCAGTATTAAAATCCCAATAAAAGATAATGCAATACCATTATATATCATCTTTTTCCTTCTCTCCATCTCTTTCAATGAAAAAAAAATACCAAAAATAGCAAGGATGAAGAGAAGTATTCCTATGAAAACATAAAAAGCAATCATATTTATATTATCTACAATATTTTCATAATGTCAAGTTAGAAATTTATTTTACAAAATTGGTTCAATTTCAGTAATGGTTTATACAGAATAATCAAAGGATTTACACTGATTCCATTAATCTTCCAGGAGATAAAGTCTTCCATTCCTTTTCTTATAATATTTTTTAGATTGTTACTCTTTCCACCCCATCTCATCTTCACAAGGACGCGAGGTATATAATATGTTGATATTTTGTATCTCTCAAGAAGCCTCAGCATAATTTCATAATCAGCGGATATTTTTAATCTGGTATCAAAAAAACCATATTTTTCTAATAATCCTTTCTTAACAAAGAAAGTTGGGTGGGGTGGCATCCATCCTCTTTTAAAGCAACCATCTTTGAATTCTCCGGATTTCCAGAATCTTAAAATTTTTGAAGTATCATCCCTTGAAACATATACAAGGTCTCCATAACAACTATCATATCCATTTGTGATAGCATTTTTAACATCAAGTAGAACGAAATCATCTGCATAAAAGTCGTCAGCATTCAAAAAACCTATTATATCCCCCTTTGCGATTTCTATACCTTTATTCATTCCGAAATATTGTCCTTCATCTTTCTCACTTATTAAAACATCAACACCGAAATCCTTTACAATATCAATTGTCCCATCATTTGAACCGCCATCTATCACAATATGTTCAACATTTTTATAAACCTGTTTTTTTACACTTGTGAGTGCATCAATTATGTATTCTCTGCAATTTAAAACGCTTGTTATAACTGATATAAGAGGTTCTTTCATAATTTTAAAGATACTGAAGATTTAAAATTTGTCAAATACAATAGGATAAATTTATTTTGAATTATAATTTAGTCTTGACTTTTCTGTTTATTTTTTTAAAATCTTTATATGAAGATTGATGTTAATGAATGCCTTTTCATAACAGCACATGAGATAAAAAATTCATTGAGTGGTATTATAATGGGGTTGAGGAGAATAAAGGATGATGTTAAAGATAAAGAGTTTATGGAACTTTTGATAGAAGAGGCTGAAAGATTGTTCCTTATCTCAAATGATTCTTTAACACTCTCAAAACCTTTAAAATTGAACCTTTCAAATGTTGGAATAAAAGAAGTCTTATTTGATGTTTTAAATATCCTTAATGATGATATCAAGAAAAAGAATATAAATGTTTTGATTTTATTCCCCGATGATTTTCCCCCTGTCCTTTGTGACAGGGAGAAATTTAAGACAGTTTTCACAAATCTCTTAGTTAATGCAATTCACCATACACCAGAAGGGAAAAATATAAGGATAACAGGTAATAAACTAAAAGAGAATCTTGTGAGTATCACATTTGAAGATGAGGGTGAGGGGATAGACCTTGAGAATCCAAGGAATATCTTTTATAAATTCTATACAAAAAGGAAGGATGGAACAGGTCTTGGACTTGCAATTGTTCATAAGATTATTTATGAACATTTTGGAAGAATAGATGTTGAATCAGAAAAGGATAAAGGAACAAGATTCATAATAACAATCCCAACAGATTTCCATTTTATAGAAAGAAGGAGTTTAAAAGATAGAAGAACGGGTATTGATAGGAGGAAAAGATGATATTAGTAGTTGAAGACCATAAAACATTAAGGTTAATGATAGTAAAAGGTTTGAAAAAAGAAGGTTTTGAGGTTGTTGAGGCAGAGAATGGTAAACAGGCACTTGAAATAATTGAAAAGATGGAGCCTGAACTTATAATATCTGATGTCCGTATGCCTGAAATGGATGGATTTGAATTCATTTCAAGACTAAGGGAGAAAAACAGGATTATTCCATTTATATTCCTTACTGTTCTTGATGACATAGATGATTATAAGAAGGGTTATAAACTTGGTGCAGATAGTTATATCACAAAACCATTTGAGATGAAAGAACTTATTGAAAAGATAAGGATGAAATTACAGAAGACAAGGATAATAAAGGAGATTATAGAAGGGAAAAGGAAAGAGGTTAAGATTGAAGAGATCTCATTAGCAGACCTTGTTGAGATGGTTATAGAGGGTGAAAAAAATTTAATAATAGAAACTGATGAGGGAAAAGGTGAGATCACTATAAAAAATGGTGAGATAAAAAAGGCAAAATTTGGTTCACTTGAGGGTGAGGATGCGATAGCAAAACTGATTTTACTTAAATCAGGTAAGATTACCCTTGTATGATTTTTCTTTTTTCATTATATTTTGATTACTATCCTTATGCATATTATTATAATCTTCCGATTTTTTCAAAAGAGGTATTTCTTCCAACTGAGAAATCAGGTATATTGTGTTTTGATATCACAAAAAAGGAATATTCTTTTATAAATATTAAAGATGGCCTTTCGTCAAATTTTGTTAAAATGATAAGTTTCTCTGATGACGAAGAGACATTGGTCGTTCTTACAAATAAAAAAATAGATTTCTTCACAAGGGATGGTTCTTTAATAAGGTCTTTCTCTTTTTTCCTTCCACTTTTTCCTGATACAATTGGGAATTGCATATATTTAAAAGGAAGGATGATTTATGTTGGATTTAATAATGGAATATCATATTTTTCAATAGATGAATATCCTTATGGAACAAAAACTATAAAGTATTTTTTCAGGGTTAAAAGTATCGCATCATACAGGGATAGTTTCTATTTTGCAACAGATAGCGCAATATACATAACAAAGGATTTCAGGGATACATTAAAATTTTATTCAGGTAATTTCAATTATTTCAAGACAATAAACGATACACTTTATGCATTTGGGACATCAGGACTTTTAAATGTCTTAACAAAGACAAAATTATATCCATATCCTGTTAACGACATTTTTATAAAATATGACAAATTCAGTAAGAAGATCTTGATAGGAACACCATCAGATGTGAGGGAATATTCTGATGGTGTATGGAAACAGAAGATAACAGGTAATTTTGTAGGTGTCTTATACTTTAATGATTCTATATTTGGTGTAAATAGAAGTTATGGTATAGGTTTCATTGATAGTTCAAAGATAAGGTATTTTTATCCACCTCTTCCTGGTTTTGCCCCTGCCTGTGATTTTTTGGAAAGGGAAGGTGAGATCTGGACTGTCTTTGGTTTCAATATGGAAGGGATATTTGGTCAGGGATTAAAATTGATATCAAAGTTCTCAAACGGAAAATGGTTCACATACAATTATGATAATAGTTTCCAAATCCCTCCAAGGTTTGGGAATATTGAGGTTGATTCAAAGGGAAGAATATGGATAGGTATATGGTCTGGATCAACATACAAAACAATATATATATGGAATCCTTCTGACACTTTAAAACCAATTTTAGTTATGCCCCCTGATTCAACTGTTGCAGTAACAGGGATGTGTTTTGGAGAAGGTGATACGATGTGGATAGGTGGGCATTTAAATTACATCTATAGTGTTTATACAGGTGGTGATACACTTCAATGGAAGGTTTACACTGTTCAAAGTATTGTCTGGCCTAAAAACATTGTTTATGATAAGAACGGAACTTTATATTTTGGAACTGCTTCTCACAATTATGAGAATGGTGTTTTCTATAAAGAAGGAGAGGGTTTTTATAAGATAAATTATAGTTTTGGTGAAATCATTTATAGTATGGAACGAGATAGGGAAGGGAATATATGGGTTGGAACAGATAAAGGGTTGTTCAAGATTGTGAATAGAGAGGTTGTTAAGGAGTATGACTATTCAAATTCAAATCTATATCCTGGTGCAGTAGCAGGTATTGCATTCAGTAAAGATAATACACCATGGATATTACAGAATGGATATGGTGTTCTTTATCTTGATAAACATGATATATGGGTGAGGGTAGAAGAATTAACAGGTTTAAGGACAGTAGAGGCATGCAAGAGTATGTTTGTTGATTCAAAAAATAATCTATGGATTGGAACATACCAGGGTATTTTTAAAATAAATCTTAACATATTTAAAGAAGAGGATAAGACAATTGTATTCCCTAATCCTGTGATATATGATGAGCATAAAAAGATAAAAATAATGGGAGAAGATATAAAAGGAGGAAGGCTCAGTATCTTCAATTCAGGTGGCTCCTGTGTATTAGAGAAATATATAGATACAGATTCGGTTATTGTGAATGTTTCTGATATAAAAAAACCTGGTAATTACTTTTACATCATAATTGATAAGAACAATAACAAAAGAAGCGGGAGGTTTTATATTATAAAATGATCCTTATATTAATTTTTTCAGGAACTGCAAAGATTGCATTTTTACATCATGGGAATCAGTCTTTCAGTGATAATGGTTCTTATGCATTGAGATATGGAATGGAGGGATACATAGGGAATTCATACCACAGAATTTTTGATACACATGAATACTATAATGTTCCTCTGGATATCCATATATCAGGCACTTTATTACAATCATATGCATTTTTAAGAAACGATAATGATTTAATAAACAGGATGAAGGGGAGTCTTGTTGATATTTTGGGAGGATTCTATGCTGAACACATCTCACCATATGTTGATATAGAATTGAATAGATTTGCCCTATATTACGAAAAAATAATAGATTCTTCAATAGTGAAGAAACCAGGATGGCAGAATTATCCAACTGTTATATGGATACCAGAAAGGGTCTGGAAATCAGAGGCAATTATGCCTTATTCATTGATTGATGTTCTTAATCAGGAGTATGGGAAATATGATGATAATGGTAAATACATAGCACCATGTATTGTTATTGATGATGCTGCACAATGGATAAACAGCCTTTCAATAGATACAAGAAAGGTTTATAAACTTATTGACCAGTCAGGTGATTATGTATTTGTTGTATTCATAGATTCTGATGCAAGGAATAATATGGTATGGAATGATATATCTAATCCATCAAATCCATTGCACCAGGAACTTGTTGCATTAAGCAATGATACAGATCAACAGAAGGTAATTATTTATGGTGATGACTGGGAGAAGGCAGCAGGTGTAGCAGGATGGGATTTTGGTCAGGCAGGTGCACCAAGTAATTCTTACGACCATAATATATCCTGGATAAAATCACAGAACTGGATACAGCCTGTTCATATTTGTGAGGTTGCAAAATGGTGGGGTTCGGATATCGTTAATGGTTATTCTCCAGGGAGTGTCCCAGAGATTTACTGGAATCAACTCCAATATTCAGCATATTCTGAATTGCATAGTTGGACAGGTGGGACATACGATAACTGGTATTATGATTTCAAGAATACTATTGCGTATGGATGTGATTCTTCAATAGATATGAATTCAAATTCAAAAAGGGGTGATTATGAAGACCTCTGGAAATGGGGAAGGGAAAAACTTATCACAACAGGTGATAACAATATTTCAAGATTGGGTTGGATTGTTCTAACAGGTATGTTATATGAGACAGCATGGCATACAGGACCTGGGGGTAGCCTTGTTTACTGGGGAAAGAACCTCTGGAATCATACAAGGTATGCAGGTGGATTCTGGTATGGTTCACAATGGCTTTCTTTCTGTGATACTTTAACGAAGGTTATGATAGATTCAACAGATGTTGACGGAGATGGTCTTAGAGAGTATGAAATTTACAATAACAAAATCCTCCTTATATTCGAGAAAAGGGGTGGAAGGGCGTTATGGGTTTTCTCCTCTGATACAACATCATCTTCAAATCTTTTCTCAAACTGGGGTGGTGAAGGTGATTGGGATGATGGTGGACACTGGGGATTATTCCACGATACACAGGGTTGGAATTCTTATTTTGCAGTTTACCCAGAAAGCACAGGTGATTATAAAGGGTTAAGATTTGTTGAGGCATATAGTGCAAATGGTGATTCTTCATGGGATCTAACAAAGAGATTCCTTCTTAAGATGAATAAAAATTATGTGAAATGTAAATATTCATCAGGTTTTACAAACTGGACAAAGTCAATGATAACACCAGATGCATTCAATGTGATAAACAGATTAAACCCTGTTGATTTTCTATGGGGTGTGAGTGATTCTGGATGGATGTTCGCAGGATTCAAAAACAAAGAGACGAATGTAAAAGGTGTATATATGTGGGGTTCAGGGAATGGTCTCACATTCCACAATCTTGGTATTTCAAGCGCAGGCTCTTATATGGCTGAATTAGGTGGCAGGAATGGGAATTATGAATTTTATTTCTATTATGGTAAAGGTGAACCTGAGATAGATACAACAGGACCAGGTGACCTTGAAGGTCCTATAATCTATGGAACAGATTTCTTCCCTAATATCTCCATCCTCCCTGAAGATTCTGTGAAAGTTATCACATATACAATGGATCCTTCAGGTATTAAAAATGTTTATCTACACTGGGGTATAAGCCCGAATCCCTGGGAAGATATACCTATGCAGAAAGATTCAAATTTTTATTTTGCATATCTTCCACCAAAACCATATGGAACAAAGGTAGAATTCGTGATACATTCAATTGATAGTTCTGGCAGGGAATCATGGGATAATAATAATGGAAAGAATTACTCTTATACAGTTGGTTTGATTGAGTTTTTGATGGATGGTGAACTTGAAAGGATTGCAAACATTATTTCAGAGAATCCATCTATGCATCTATGGGCTTATTATTACGAGGATTCAGGGGAACTTTATGTTGCAACAGAGGCAGCAGGTGATGGAAATGATGCTTTCAATAATGACCATTTTATCTTCATTTCATCATCGGTTGATACCCTTGTTCCAGCACCATGGGCAAAAACAGGTTCGGTTTTCAATTTTGATGCATACCTTGCAGATGAAAATGATAATAATTATTCTTCCTGGTATGATTCAAACACAGTTGTCTTATCTTTTCCTCATGCTACAGGAAGTGTTCTTGAAGGTGTTTTTAGGCTAAAAGATTTCTATGGTATAATTCCTGAAAAAATCTATCTTGCTGTTGGAACATACGAAACAAACGATGGTGGAACATTACAATGGCAGATACCAAGACCATCTTCTTATGATGGGAATATAGACCTTAATGAGGTCGTTCAATTATCACTTACAGGGATAAATGAAGAAAGAAAAAATTTCATTAAAGGTAATGTCTTTTATAAGAGAATAAAACTTATCCCTAATTTTACAGGATATGCAGATATACAGATATACGATATTTCAGGGAGAAAGGTTTTCAGTAGAAAAATATTCTTAAAGAAAAATGAAATCTTTTACATAGATGAAGGATTAAAACCAGGTTTTTACTTTATCTCATTCAATGGTAAGGGAAATGAGAAGATACTACTGCTGAGATGAAAAATCCTTTATGTATCTCGTTGCAATCTCTTTGATAGTTGGGTTCTTATCTTTTTCAAGTGATTTCATAAATTCCAGTATATTCTCACCTCTAAGATTTGATAAAACCTCACATGCCTTAACACGTATATTCTCAGGATATGCATAAGACATCATCTTCTTTTCTGTTATAAGTTTTTTTAATGTTTCAAATGACCTTTGGTCTTTCAACTCATTTAATAGATCAAGTAATAGTATCTTTATATTATTCTCCATAGGTGTTGAAAAGACATTAATAAAGAATCTCTGCATTATCTTGGGAAGGCTCTTCTTCGTTACCATATTCTTCAATATATTCAATGTATAAACTGCTATTTCATATCTTGAATCAAAAATAAAATTTAGAATGAATTGTTCTTCTTCAATACCACCGAGATGATAAACAGTTTTTAAAAGTTCTTCCCTTGCACGCGGTTCTTCCTCTTTTAAATTCTTAAGTTCATTTAAAACACTTTTATCTCCAATCTTTGATAGAAGGTAATACACATTCCTCCTTACATACCATCTATCATCCCTTAATCGTGTCTTTAATATATCAAGGGACTTCTCCCCAAAAGCAGGGATTATCTCAAGAATTTTTAACCTCACATCTTTATCATCACATTCTGTAAGCATCTCCATCAATTCCTTAACAGGTTCCATACCAGTATTCAAAAGGGCATTCTTTAACTCCTCAACAGGGACATCCTCCCAGAGCAAAGAGAGTATGAGGTTCAATGATTCAGTTGTTTTTATATCTGGGAGTGCCCTTAATACCTGTATCCTTCTCTCTTTAACATTTATCTCTTCTGAGAAGAAGTTCAGAATATCATTTGTAATCCCCTTCACACCATATTTTTCACAAAGATTGTATATGAAAGAAAGTTTTTTGGAGAAAAGTCCAAACACATCTTCATCTTTCTCATCTTTTATACTGTTTATTAATGTTGAAAAAATTCTCAGATAAAAAGGTTCCTTTCCCGCTTCAAGAGCATCTTCCATCATCTTGAATAATGTCTCATATGCATTAATCCTCACCTCTTTCGTTTCCGACTTCAATGAACCAACTATATTATTTAATGTATCAGAAAGGTCTTTTAGATCAAAAGAATCTTTTAATCTTTGTTTCATCTTCTCAAATGTGATTCTATCAGTAACAATAACACTTTCATCTTTTTTTATCCTTTCAATATCCTCACTTTCCTCCACACCTTTACCTTCTCCAAATGCTATCTTTATAGCCTCTTTTATATCATCTGTTGCACTCTCAAGTATTGCTCTTTTCATATCATCAGGAAGTGTTTTAAAAAAGTTCTGGAAAAAATCATTCACCCATTCTTCATCTTTTCCATATTCACCCTTAAGTTTCTCTTTTATCTCAGAGAGGAAAGAAACAATCTCCCCTTTCTCAATCTTCTCTCTGATAAAATCTATAAATTTTTGAGGTATAATGCCAGAGATTATTTCATTCAAAAATATATCTAAATCATATTTTCCTGATTCAATCTCCTCTTTTTTTGCCCTTATAATAGTGTCCGTCTCAATTTTTATCCCCTGGTCCTCTGAGCCTATTCTCACTTTAACAGCGTTGAATGTTATGCTTTCTATCCCTTTTTCTATCAATAATTCATTAGGGTCTTTCACATTCTTTATATGTAAAGGAGGCTTTGCTGCGACGATTAATGCACCTGCAATATCACTATCAGGTGCCATTACATTCATCGTGATGCTTTCTACACCTATCTTTTTGAACTTCCTTATAATATTAGATACAATTGGGAAAGAGGAACCATCTATCTTTTCTTCACCTATAATCACTGTATTTTCAAGAAAAACCATTGAGATTGTATTTGTTTCTGTCCCGAGAATTCTTAGCGCTTCTCCAGTCTCTTTCACCCTTTCTTTCACAACAGGGTGTGTCTCAGGATAACCTATAAATGCATTTATTGCAAGACCGAACTTCTTCAGAAAATCAAGTATTGCTTCCCTTTCCATATTAAAATTTTAATATGTTTTTTTTTAATGTCAAGGGGATTTTTTGAATATAAGATAATTTGAAAATGTATGTATGAGAAAATAGTTATTCTTTATCCCTGTGTATCTTAGATTTTCTCTGTGTATAATGATTATTTGGGGTTTATATTTTTTAATATAAAGATAAAGATGATAAGGAGAATATATATGTTCATCAAATGGGAATAAGTGAATGGAAGAAAATGTCCTGAAATTTAATACGCTTTTGCTATTTGTAAGATATGTAATATGCGACAATTCTGATAAAACAACATCTTCCTCATTCTTATTTTTATTTACTATCTCGCATACCTTTCTCATATTTATTATATTAAAAGACTTCTGGGGTTCTTTTAAACCAGGGAGATAAAAAATAGAATCTAAAATTATTCCTGATATTGTATAAATGAGAAAGATTTTTAAGAATAATTTCTTATCCATCCTTTCAAAAAAATCAATTCCAAGGTAAATCATTATTGGAAGTGTATGTGTAAGATAAAAGAATTGGGTTCCAGAGAGGATAATATAGTATAAAAAGTTAATGGTTATAAGAAAAATATAATACTTCAGAAATTTTTTTGATGAACTCATAATCATTCCGAACAATATTATTGCATTCGGAGGATAAGATAATGTTTTAAAAATCTGAAAGATTTTTTGCGAAAATCCGCATTTTTTTCTTAAGAATATATGGTAATAAAAGTTATCAAAGAAGAAATAAAAAGGTGATTTATTGACGAAAAAAATAATAGGAGAGAAAGATATAAGAAAACCTGAAATAAAAGGGAATAATTCTTTCCTTCTTAAAGGAATGAAAAAAATAAGAGAGAGAATAAATATGTATCTTATACCTGTTAGTATACCAATTAATAAACCTGATAAAAATAAATTTTTTAAATTTTTTTCTTCAAGGGATAAAAGGAAGATAATAGAAAGGAAGAAACCTATAATAATATCTTTATCACCTATTGTGTAAAATATTAAGAATCCACCATTGAGGAGAAATAATAATAATAATCTCAATGATTTTTTCTTATAAAAAAATAAAATTGATAGAACAAAAAATAGAGAACATGCGAATATCCTTGATAGATACAATCCTTTAAATCCTCCAGTAGATGTTAATGCATATATATATGCAGAGAATGGCATCTGTGGATAGAAAAAATCTCTGTATGGTAAATAACCCTCCCTTACAAGTTTTCCAGCCTGTAAATAATATGAAAGTTCATCGGAGAAAAGACTTCTAAAGATTATAACTGGAACTAAAATTAGAGAAAAGAATATATATATAAAAAATAATCTTTTTCCTTGCATATAAAATTCTAAATAAATCAAATTTTTTTGTCAATCTAAATCTCTCAAATAAATATTGACTAATTTCATTATTTTGTTATCTTGATTATTATGAGATGGAGCCAGATATACATACCAACATTAAAAGAGATACCAAAAGATGCTAATAATATTAGCCATATACTTCTTTTAAGGGGTGGTTTTATAAAACCTATATCATCTGGTGTGTATGCATATCTCCCTCTTGGATGGAGGGTTTTGAAAAAGATAATTGATATTGTTAGAGAGGAGATGGATAGGATTGGTGCACAAGAACTATTGCTACCTGCACTCACACCAAAAGAGATATGGGAAAAGACAGGAAGATGGAAAGAGTATGGTGATGAAATGTTCAGATTAAAAGATAGGAAGGAAAGGGAATATGCACTTGCACCAACACATGAAGAGATTATGACAGAACTTGCAAGGCTTGATATAAAGTCTTACAAAGACCTCCCTCAGATATGGTATCAGATACAGATAAAATACAGGGATGAGTTGAGACCAAGGGGTGCTGTGTTGAGGGCAAGGACATTCATTATGATGGATTCTTATTCTTTTGATGTTGATGAAGCAGGACTTGATAAAAGTTATAATCTTCATTACGATGCTTATGTGAGAATATTTGAAAGAGTAAAACTAAAAACAATAGTTGTATCTGCATCAAGTGGCATAATGGGGGGGTCTGAATCACACGAATTTATGGTTCCATCTGAATCAGGTGAAGATAATATTGTTTTCTGTGAAAAATGTGGTTATTCATCAAATGTGGATGTCGCTGATACAGAGTTTTTATTATTTCCTCAAAATTCTTCAAAACTTGATATTGTTCATACACCTGTTTCAGGCTCTGTGAAAGATGTTTCTGAATTCCTTTCCATTCCTGAATATATGCTTATGAAAAGTCTTCTATTTATAGATAAAAATGGTGAGCCGTTCTTCGTTTTGATAAGGGGAGATTACGATATAAACGAGAATAAATTTATTAAAATTTTTGGGGATGCGAGGCCTGCTAATGATGAAGAGATAAAGAGATATACGGGTGCACAAAAAGGTTATATAAGCCCTGTTGGTCTTAACATAAAATCATATGCTGATATAACATTAAAAGATGGGAAAAATCTTGTGAGTGGTGCAAATAAGGATGATTATCATTATAAAGGTATAGAAATAGGAAGGGATTTTAAGATAGCAGATTTTGTTGATGTGAGGAATGTTAAAGAGGGTGAATTGTGTAAAAGATGCGGATCCCCTGTTGTTATGAAAAGAACTATTGAATTGGGGCATATTTTTAAATTAGGTAAAAAATACTCTCAAGCGATAGGTGCGAATTTCCAGGATAAAGATGGAAGGTTAAAGCCAATAACGATGGGAAGTTACGGGATAGGAATTGAAAGGATTATGGCAACAGCAATTGAAGTATATAATGATAAAGACGGAATAATCTGGCCATATTCTATTTCACCTTTTGATTGCATTTTAACACTTCTTGATATAAGGGATAATAAATCACTTGAAATTTCCGAAAAAATATATAATATATTAAGTAGAAAATACGATATTCTTTATGATGATAGAGATATAGGACCAGGTTCAAAATTTAAGGATGCGGATTTAATAGGTGTTCCAGTAAGAATAACAATTGGTCCAAAGACGATGAAGGAAGGAAAAGTAGAGATTTCACAGAGAGGAAAAGATTTCAAGGAGAAAATAGAACCTGAAAAAATAGAAGAAAATATGGAGAGAATATGGAAAAACTTGAAGAGTTAAAAGGGAAGATAGAAAAGATTGTGATTGATACATTAAATGTTTTTGAGGAAGAAGGTTATGAACTTGTTGATATTGAGATGAATTATCCTGTAAAGGTATTAAGGGTATTTGTGGATAAACCTGGAGGAATAACGATAGATGATTGTGTTAAAATATCAAAAGAACTATCAACAAGGCTTGATGTTGAAGATTTAATAGAAACGAGGTATACACTTGAAGTTTCTTCTCCTGGAGAAAAGAGGAGGAAATATGATAAAAAAAGAAGTTGTTGAGATGCTTACAGAACTTGCAAGAGAGAAGGGTTTTGACAAACAATTCGTTGTTTCAGCATTGAAGGATTCAATCTTGAAAGTTGCGGAGATGAAATTTAATAAGAAAGAAGGTATAATATGCGAAATATCAGAATCCACTGGTGAGGTGAAAATTTATTTACAGAAAAAAATAGTTAAGAATAAAGATGATGTTAAGAATGATATTGAAGAAATCTCTTATGAAGAAGCACTCACCATCAATCCTGAAGCAAAGGTAGGTGATACAATTTATGTCCCATACCCTGTTTCAGATATTTTTGGAAGATATACAATAAATCAGATAAAGAACAATCTTATACAGAGATTTAAAGAAACAGAAAGGGAGATTCTTTTCAAGAAATATCAGACAAAGATAGGAGAACTTGTAAGTGGTGTTGTTACTAATATATATGCAGTTGGTTGTTATGTGAAACTTACAGATGTGGAGGCATTCCTTGATAAAGAAGATATGATACCTAATGATATAATAAAGAAGGGTAAGACAATAAGGGCAATCGTAAAAAAGGTTGAGGAAAAACCATCGGATAGAGAAAAGGTGAAGATAAAAGGGCCTGTTATATATTTAACAAGGACAAGCCCAAAATTTGTTGCAAAGTTACTTGAATTTGAAATACCAGAAATACTGAAAAATGAGGTTGAGATAAAGAAGATAGTAAGGATACCTGGTGTAAGATGCAAGATTGCTGTTTATTCAAAGAATGAAAAAATTGATCCACTTGGGGCATGCGTTGGGCCAAGGGGAACAAGGATCCAGGGAATATCAAAGGAACTTGGTAAGGAAAAGATAGATATAATTCCATGGAGTGAGGACCCTGTTGTTTTCATAGGAAGGTCACTCTCACTTGCTAAGGTTCTAAAGGTTATTATTAAAAAACCAGGGAATAAGGCTATCTGTGTTGTCCCTGATGATCAGATAACAACTGCAATTGGTCAGGATAATTCAAATATACAACTCGCAAATGAAATCACTGGTTATGATATACAGATTGTTTCCCAGTCAGAATATTACAAAGAGGCTGAAGAGACAAAAAGAAAAAAATTAAAGGTTGAGGAACTTGAACTTAATGAAAAAACAATAGAGATACTTAAAAAGCATGGTTTTAAAACTGCAAAAGAGATTATGGCTTCAAGCACTGAAGAGATAGCAAAAATAACAGGTCTAAAAAAGAAGACAATAGACAAGATATATAAAGAAATACACGATAAAATTAATTTAGGTGAATGATGAAAAAAAGGTTATACACACTTGCAAAGGAATTAAATATATCAAAAGATGAGATATTGAATATTGTGAAAAACCTTGGTCTTGATATAAAAGGTTATCTTGGGAATGTATCCGATGAAGATGAACAAAAAATAAGAAATTTTGTTAAAAAGGAAGAGGAAATAAAAGAAGAAAATATAGAAGAGGAGAAAGACCTAATAGAGGAAACACCAGAAGAAGAGATACTTGAAATTTATGTTGCACCACAACCTTCTGCTTTAAAAAAGAAAAAAAAGAAAGAGAAGAAAAAGATAGATGAGAAAGAGATTGAAAGAAGGATTAAAGAGACAAAGGCAAAGTTGGAAGGGAAAAGGAAGAAATACAAGAAAAAGAAATTCGCAGATAATATTGAGATAGACGAGGAAACATTAAAGATCCCCTCATCACTCACCGTGAGTGAACTCGCTGAGGTTCTTGAAGTTGAACCAAACACAATCATTCTAAAATGTCTTGAACTTGGTCTTCCAGTAACATTGAATCAGAGGCTTGATTTTGAGACAATATCACTTTTAGCAGAAGATTATGGTTTAAAAGTTGAACTTTATGAGGAATTTGAGAAGGAAATCCCAAAGGAAGAATACAAAGATATAAGAGAGAAACCACCTGTTGTAACAGTTATGGGGCATGTAGACCATGGGAAAACAACACTCCTTGAATACATACAGAACATAAATCTTACAGCACTTGAAAAAGGTCAGATAACACAAAAAATAGGTGCATACCATGTTGAACATAACGGAAAGATTATAACTTTCATAGACCTTCCTGGTCATAAAGCATTTACTCAGATGAGGGCAAGAGGTGCAAAGGTTTCAGATATAGTTATACTTGTTGTTGCAGCAAACGAAGGTGTAAAGGAACAGACTGTTGAGGCGATTAATCATGCAAAGTCAGCGGGTGTCCCAATCATAGTTGCAGTGAATAAGATTGACCTTCCACAGGCAAATCCACTTATGGTTAGACAACAACTTGCAGAGCATGGGCTTCTTGTTCAGGAATATGGTGGAGATGTGATAGCGGTTGATATATCAGCAAGAACTGGCTATGGGATAGATGAACTACTTGAATCAATCCTTCTTGTCGCAGAACATCAGGGTTTAAAAGCACCTTTTGAAGGTCCTGGTGAAGGATATGTGATTGAAGCGAAGAAAGAGAAAGGTTTTGGAAATATCTGTACTGCTGTTGTTAAAAAGGGAAAATTCAGGATAGGAGACCCAGTTGTAGCAGGAACCTGTTTCGGAAAGATAAAAAGGATGGTTGATGAGAGAAATAAATTTTACAGGGAGGCAACACCAGGTCTTGCAGTGAAGATATGTAGTTTTGAAGAATTGCCTCAAGCAGGTGAAATTGTTCAGGTTATATATGATGAGAAAGAGGCAAGGGAAATAGCGAAGAAAAGGGCTTCCCTTGAGAGAATGGAATCCCTTATAAGAAAGAAAAAGGTATCCCTTGAAAAGATTCAGGAAGAAATGAGGTCAGGGGAGTTGAAAGAACTGAATGTTATCGTAAAAGGTGATGATATGGGTGCTGTTGATGCGATATCGGATAGTTTTACAGAATTTAAAACAGAAGAAATAAAGATAAACATTGTTCATAAAGCAGTTGGAGAGATAAATGAGAACGATGTTCTCCTTGCATCTGCATCTGATTCCATAATCATTGGATACAGGGTGAAACCACATACAAAGGCAAAGGAACTTGCAAAAACAGAAGGTGTTGAGATAAGATGTTATGATATCATTTACGATGCAATTGAGGATGTGAGAAAGGCATTGTCAGGTATGCTTGAACCAGAGATAATAGAAAAATTGATTGGTAAAGTTCAGGTGAAGGCAATATTTAAGATACCAAAGATAGGTGTTATCGCTGGCTCTTTTGTCTCTTCTGGGAAAGTTGTTAGAGGATATAAATGCAGGGTTATAAGAGATGGTAATGTGATCTGTGAATCAAAAATCTCATCATTGAAAAGATTTAAAGAAGATGTGAGGGAAGTTCAGGAAGGTCTTGAATGTGGTATTGGTGTAGAAAACTTTGAAGATTTTAAAGAAGGTGATACAATAGAGGTAATAGAAGTAATTGAAAAAGCGAGGGAGTTATGATATTTGGATTGGGAACAATAGATATTCATATACCCCTTTCAAGTTCTTTAAAAGAGAAAAGAAGGGTTTTAAACCCTCTTAAATCAAGGATAAGGAACAAGTTTAATGTTGCAATAAGTGAAGTCGGATACAATGATGTATGGCAAAGGTCTCTTCTTGCTATAACAACAGTTGGGAATAATACGGATATAGTTAATTCCGTCCTTATGGAGGTTGTAAAAGAGATTGAGAAGGATTATAATGTTCAGATAATAGATTATAAAATGGAGATAAAGAAATGAAAAATAGAATGGAAAGGATAAATTCCCTTTTAAGGAAGGAAATATCACTCATAATAATGCAGGATATAAATGACCCAAGGATTGGCTTCATTTCAATTATAAGTGTTGATTGTTCTTCTGACCTTAAAAATGCGAAGGTTTATTTCACATCACAGAGTAATGACAAAAAAAAGATGGAGATGTTATTGAACAGGGCAAGCGGTTTTATAGGTCACAGGCTTGGTGAAAAGATGAGGCTTAAATATATACCTCATCTTTTTTTCATATACAATAATACTGAAATTATTCCGGAGACGGATATTGGATGAAGCATTAGAATTTCTTTTAAAGAGCGATAGTTTCCTCATCACATCACACAAAAATCCTGATGGTGATGCAATAGGTTCTCAGATTGCATTCGCACTTGCACTTATGAAGAAAGGTAAGAAACAATACATTTACAATGTTGACCCAGTGCCTAAAAGATTCAGACATTTTGAATATGTCCATCTCGTTCACAATGAACCACCTGATATGGATTATGATGCAGTGATTGTCCTTGATTCAGCAAGCCCTGAAAGGATTGGTAATATAAAGGATAAGATAGATTTCAGTAAACCTGTATTAAACATAGATCATCATATAAGTAACGAATTCTTTGGAAAGATAAACATTATTCGTTCTTATGTATCTTCAACCTGTGAGATCGCTTATGAGATATTAAAAAATTTCTGTGAGATAGATAAAGAGATTGCAACATATATTTATCTTGGAATAGTAACTGATACAGGTTCTTTCAGATACTCAAATACAAATGCAGAATCAATGAAGACTGCGTCAGAACTTTTGAGTTATGGTGTTGATGCAAGCCTTGTTTCCGAAAGAATATGGTATAGGGAAACGCTTGGGAAATTAAGACTCCTTGGTGCAATACTTGAAACAATTGAGGTTGAAGATGGCTTCAGCATAATGTATGTGACGAAAGAGATGATGAGAAGATTTAATACAGAGGAAGAGGATACAGAAGAGGTTGTTCAGTATGGTCTTATGATAGATGGTGTGAAAGCAGCTGCTATAGTGAAGGAAAGGGATGAGGAACTTAAGGTCTCTTTGAGGTCAAAAAACGATGTTGATGTTGATGCAATAGCAGGAATTTATCATGGTGGTGGTCATAAGAACGCCGCTGGTTTCACGGTGAAGAAAAAAAACATTTATGAATTCATAAAAGAATTGAAAGAGGTTCTTAAAGAAAGGATATGAAACTCGGAATAGTTGGTGGTGGCCCTGCAGGATACCTCGGTGCATTAAAAGCAGCAATCCTTGGTATTGATGTAACATTGTTTGAGAAAGATAAGATTGGTGGTGTTTGTGTGAATGAGGGTTGCATACCTGTAAAATCACTTATAAAGATAGTATCAAATATAGAGAATATAAAAAGATTGAAAGAAAAAGGTGTGAATTTTGAAGGTTTTAAATTTGATTTTAAAGAGATCTTAAAAACACCTTACCTTTCGACTAAAAGATTGCAATCCGGTATTATGCTTCTTTTGAGAAAAAGAAATGTGAAGATTGTTAATTCAATGGCAAAAATAATTTCAGATAACAAAATAATCTCAAATAATGAAGAATACACATTTGATAAAATACTTATAGCAACAGGCTCAATGCCAAAAAAACCCCCATTTAAAGTTGATAATTTCTGGACGAGCAGAGAAGCATTATTTTCGCAGGAACTCCCACAAAGAATATGTATCGTAGGTGGAGGTGTAATTGGTCTTGAATTTGCATATATATACAGAACCCTCGGGAGTGAAGTTGAAGTTTTTGAAATAATGGAAGAGGTTCTTCCAAATGAAGATAGAGAGTTCAGCGCCATATTAAGAAAGGAACTTGAAAAGATGGGGATAAGATTCCATTTGAAAACGAAAGTTTTTGAAATAAATGAAAAAAATGGGAAGAAAGAGATAGTATTTGAAGAAGGGGGTTTGAAAAATTTAGAATTTGATAAGGTGATGATCTCTGTTGGTAGGGAATTAAGTAAAGATGGTATCCCTGATTTTATTCAGATTGAAAGAGGCTTTATTAAAGTTGATGATGCTCTTAGAACTAACATAAAAAACATATTTGCTGCTGGTGATTGCATTGGTGGTAATATGCTTGCTCACACAGCGTATTATGAATCAGAGATAGCAATTGAAAATATAATTGGTGAAAAGAAAAGTTTTGACGAAAGCGTTGTTCCAAGGGTTGTATATACAAAACCAGAGTTTGCATCCTGTGGTGAAACAGAGGAAGGTCTGAAATTAAAAGGTATCAGTTATAAAAAAGAGATATTTAAATTCGGTGGAAATGGAAGGGCTGTTGCAGAAGACAAAACAGCAGGTGGTATTAAAATATTGTTTGATGAAAAAGGATATATTTTAGGTGCTTCTATGGTTGGAGAGAATGTATCAGAACTTATCACAATAATATCTGTTTTTATGAAAAACAGGATAAAACCTGCGGATTCAATAGACCTTATATTTCCTCATCCCACATATTCAGAAGGTATAAAAGAAGTATTATTAAAATCAATAGGGATTCCATTGCACTCAATTGATTGAGATAAACGAATATTTTAAAAAAGCATTAAAAATAATTGAGGAAGGAAAGAATATTTTCATCACAGGAAGGGCAGGGACAGGAAAATCAACATTACTTCAGTATTTCAGAGAGAACTCAACAAAGAATGTTGTTGTCCTTGCACCAACAGGTGTTGCAGCATTAAATGTTAAAGGTCAAACAATTCATTCATTCTTTAGATTCAAACCAGATGTAACGATTGATAAAGTAAAAAAGATGAAGATAAAAAGAAAAGATATTTATAAAAATATTGATGTACTTGTTATTGATGAAATATCAATGGTGAGGGCAGACCTTTTAGACTGCATGGATATATTTATGAGAAATAATGGGAGAAAAACGAGAAAACCTTTCGGGGGTGTTCAGGTAGTTTTTTTCGGCGACCTTTATCAACTACCACCAGTTGTTAAAACAAAAGAAAAGGAGATCTTCAAAGATTATTATAAAACACCCTATTTCTTTTCTGCAAGATGTTTTGAAGATCTAAAGTTAGAATTTGTTGAACTTGAAAAGATTTACAGACAGAAGGACGAAAAATTTATCCAGTTGCTAAATAAAATAAGAAACAGAACTATTACTGATGAAGAGATAGAGATTTTAAATCAAAGATATGACAAATATTTTGAACCATCTGAGAAAGATATGTTCATCCAACTTGTAACAAGGAATGAGATAGCAGAAAGAATAAACAATAACATGCTTTCTAAATTGAAAGGAAAGATATTTTATTACAGAGGTGAAATAGAAGGTGAATTTGAAAGAGATTCAATTCCCTGCCCCGAAGAGTTAAAAATAAAGAAAGGTGCTCAGGTTATGCTCGTGAATAATGATTCAATGGGAAGATGGGTGAATGGTTCTGTTGGGAAAATAATAGGCATTGAAGAAGATGAGACCGATATAATTGTTGTTAAACTTACTGATGGAAGAATAGTGGAAGTTACACCTGTGAAATGGGAACTTTTCAGGTATTATTACAATAAAGAAGAATTAAAAATAGAGACAGAAAAGATTGGAACATATATACAATATCCGATTATCCTTGCCTGGGCAATAACAATACACAAGAGCCAGGGAAAGACATTTGATAAAGTGATAATTGACCTTAGCGGAGGGGCATTTGCAGCAGGACAATTATATGTTGCATTAAGCAGATGCACAACACTTGATGGTATTATTCTGAAAAGTAGGATATCAAGGAAGGATATTTTAATTGATTGGGAAGTCGTGAAATTTATAACGAGGTATCAATATAAAAAATCTGAGGAAAAGATGGGCAAGGAAGAAAAGATAAAAATAATTGAAAAGGCAAAAGAGGAAGGAAGAAAGTTAGAGATTGTTTATCTAAAAACCTGTGATGAAAAATCAAAAAGAATTGTAAAGCCTTATGAAGTTGGAGAGATGGAATACAAGGGTAATAAGTTTTTAGGGTTTAAAGGTTATGATGAAAAGTCGAAAGAATTAAGAACATTCAGAATAGAAAGGATTCTCTCAATAAAAGAGATTTAAAATTTCTTTCATAGTTTAAAATAATTATCCATTATTACCAAATTTAGCTTGAAAAACAAAATTTTAAAACTAAAATGAAAATGTGACAAAAATTATAAAAAAGGAGAAGAGATATTAAAAACAAACGATAAACAAATAAAAATACGGAAAAGAAAGAATAAAATAAAAAACCAACAACGGGAAAAACGATTTACTCAAAAACAAACCCAATTATTTTCCAAACAAAACAAATATTCTTATATTCTGCAGAATATAAGAATATTAAATTATTTTAACAGGGGGTGAGATATGAAAACATCAAAACAATTGGAAAGGCATTTTAAGGGTATAGCAAATCACTGGAGGATAGAAATTTTGCTTTTAGTGGAGAAAAACGAAGGTATATCGGTAGAACAGATAGCGCAAGAATTAAATGGGAATTTTAAGACAATTTCACAGCATACACGCTATTTGGTTCAAGCAGGTCTATTAAGAAAAAAATATCAAGGTAGGCAAGTAGTTCACTTCCTGTCTCCATATGGTAAGATTATCGTAAATTTCATAAAATCATTTCAATCA
>Ga0123519_10000297_pt1 | contig 86379 bp, 66 predicted proteins | sample YelNatPaOPRAMG02_FD_87396 | JGI IMG/M metagenome (GOLD analysis project Ga0123519, IMG submission 87396) | Hot spring microbial communities from Yellowstone National Park - Yellowstone National Park OP-RAMG-02 (version 2) | ecosystem: Environmental > Aquatic > Thermal springs > Hot (42-90C) ...
ATAAAGACCGGTATTGGAGCCGGTTTTTATCTGGATGGGACGAACAACGCCACTGCCGCTGGCAGAAGTGGAAAGAGTTAAGATATTGGAATCAAACCCTATCCCAGCCAGTTCATAATCAGTGCTTGAAACATTGCTATTATATATATGTAAAGCAACGGGTCCCAAATAAAGAGTCTGCCACCTTTTTTCAAACGAACCTAAGTCAAAAGTATTATCGGTTGATGGCAGTAAATCTCCTCCTAAAGTAGTACTCGCGGCAATGTTTAAGGTACCGCCCACCAATAAATTGCCTGAAAAACTGCCGTCGCCTAAAACTTCTAAAGCATAAGCCGGAGTCGTTGTGCCAATACCGACATTGCCATTTTCTCCTACAAATAAAGCTGAGTCGCCATTAGGGGTAGCCGCTTCTAAAATTCCTAACAGCGTCGTTGTCCCCACCGCTAATTGGCTTATCGTTGTCGTGGCTAAAGTTGAAGTACTAACAACATTCAACATACCGCCTACTGTCATATTACCGCTCACCTCTTCGTCTCCTCCTATGGTAACGTTGCCAGTGGCTGCCACTGTGCCATCATCGCCTAACCTGACAGAACTTGCACCCGAACCAACCGTCAGCCCGCTGTAAAAAGTGGCTTGGCTCAAAAAATCAGCATCGGCATTCACCGTTAATTGGTCAGAACCGCTTGAACCAATCGTAGCTGACTTCCCCACTCCTAAATGAGTGATACCTGCCGAACCGGAAACAGATAAAGAAGAAAAAATGCCATTACCGCCTACTTCTAACCCGGACGGTCCTATATAAAGAGGAGAAGTAGTTATTTGAGAATACGCCGGGCCGGCTGAAAGCTTGGCCGTTATGCCCCGCAAATTAGCAATATCAGTTTCCCAACTTTTAATAACGGTTAACTGATTTTTTAATTCCGCCAGCTCTTTCGCATCAATCCGGATTGTCTCTTTGGTAATTTCTTTCAACGGCTCAATTTTAGTAAGATGAAGAATTTCTTTCACCAACTCTTTGGAAACAACTCTTTCTTCTTTTAATCTCGTAATTTCCATTCTTAAATTTTCTATTTCAGCCAAAGATGCCTCCAAAGATTTTGCGGACAAAATCTCTTCTTCTGTTTTCCAGGGCCTTACCAAAAAGTCGTATCCCCTAATAACGGCAAAATATATTTTTTTGTAAGAATCTTTTAAACCAAACTTGATAAATTCTTTTGCCTGCCAAAGCTTTTCCTTTAATTTAATTGCCAACCCGGAATTTTTTATAATTTCATCTCCTTTTTCCTGCGGAAAATTTACCAAATAGTTCGCCGTCGTTTTTATTCTTCCAAAAACTCTTTTACTTTCTTCTTTTATCCCTTTATTAATAATGGCAACTGTTTCATTAAAATTTTTTTTGTTATTTTCCCAATAACTCCTAAATCCCCCTGATTTTAAAAAGGCAAAACAAGACAATTCCCATAATCCATTTCCCATCTTGGCGCCAACGCTTTTCGCTTCTTCTATAATCTCCCCGCTTTTTTCTTTAAAAACTGTTAGCGGCGAAACGCCCGCACTAAAGGAAGAATAACCATAAACAGCGCTTAGGGTTAACACGAAAATTGCCAGGGCCCAGCCGACAACGGCAGAACGCCGCACGCTGGGCCCTGATTGAACCGGCAAAGTTAATTTGTCTTCTCTTCTCTTTCCAGAATCCTCTTTGCTTATTTCAGCAATAAATTCTTTTTCGGGAAAAGCAGCCGCTGTTAAAATTATCTTTTCTTTTTCTTCATTTTTCACCTCCCCTATTTCTATTTTTTTCTCAACCGACAAATCAACGCTTGCTTTCTGATTTTTTTTCTCTTTCTTGTGATTTAAAAAATTGTTATAGGTCTCAACCCGAGCCAAGTAATCTTCCAACCATTCTTTGGTGGTAAACCAGTTCCGACCCAATTTTTTTGCTTTAAGTTTTCCTTGCCTTGCCCGCAAGCTTAAATACTCCTGCGTATAAGAACAGGTTTTGGCTGCTTCTTGAAGAGAAATGTATTTATTTTTTTCCTCTCTATTTTCTTCCATTTCAAACTCTATTTTCTTTAATTTTTTGACACTTCTTCTAACACTTTTCTATCTTTATTATCGCCTCCTGCAAAAACCCTGTCAAATCTATTTTGTGGATAACTTTTTCTCTGATTTTAGTATATCGGATAAGTTATATTGGATAGACAGAAATAACATTTTATGTTCTAAATAATTAAATAAAATATCTCCATACCATATCGGATAAAGACCGTATCGGATAAACCAAAATAGCCCTCTCTCCCTTATCTCTATTTAATTATCTTTTTTCTCTCCTTTTATGCTTCTAACGCTAAAACTCATCTTTAGTTTTCTTATTTTTCGGCTAATATCATCCCCTCTTATGTTTTGATTCCAACTTTTTTAGCTGTCTGTTCAAAATTCTTTTTTACTTTTTTTAAACAAGAAGATGATTTCTTTTATAGGAATAAATTGCTCTGAGATTTCTTTATTTCCTTGAACTCTTTTAAAAAAATTGTTTCCAAGGACAAAAATTTCCCCGAATACTCTTCGTCTTTCAAACAAAAAACGGGACTCTGATAAGTTACCCGTTTTTGTAATATACTTTTATTCCCTATCTCCTATTTTTTTTATATTTTTTCTCGCGGGTCTTTTATTTTATTAAAACTCCTTTGTGATTATTGTCACAATCTATTATTTTAATCTGCCGGACTTTTAAACCGCTTAACTCTACCATCCACGCTATATCATCAATAATACTCTTTTGCTCAAATTTATCGTCAACTCTAATACAAAATTTGTTTGAATCTTTTTGGTAAAACTCTCTCGGCATATTTGCCTCTAAAATCACCTGCTGGACTTTATTGGCGTTTTCTTGGGATTTTTTATGGTCAAAATAAAAATATAAAAATAAAACAAAACCGCTTATTGCCAAAAAGATAACCAAAAAATTTATTAGCGCCTTTTTCATAGTTTTTTATTTTGTTATTTTACTTCTCCCTTTTTTAACTATTACTGCTAATCCTATTTTTTTCTTTTCTTATTTTCTTATCTTTTATTTATCGTCATCGTCAGAAAATTGCCTCTTTCGTCTTTTTTAGCTGATTCTCCTCTCGCCGTGATAAGCATCTGTTTTCTAAGTTTCTATCTTCTGTCTTCTATTTTTATTTATTCAATATGATATTCATAAAGAGGCTATTATTGGGCAGTAGCCGATGTCCTTGCTCCACTCACTGTACCATCAGAATAATTAAGAGAATGGTCATAAGCAAAAGCGGCGTAGTAATAAGTATTGCCCGCTACCACATTGGTATCAGTGTAATTAGAAGCGGTTCCTTTATAAACAATAATCCCATCACTCGGGCTTTGGGGATAACCTCCTTTTTTACGAACCAAAATTGTACCTGCCCAATCTACATCATTAAAGGGGTCTGTCCAACTTAAAACGATTTGGCCCGGTGAAACCGAACTTGTCATACCTGAAATGTTAGTTGGAGGAATACTATCCGGTTCTCTGAAAGAGGTTGACGGCGGGTTAGTCGGCTCCGCGTCTGGAATCGGCGTACCGCTATAAGGTGTCGCCCTTGCCTGAACGCTTAAATCAACTACCGAATAATTTTTGACTTTATCATAAGAGAATATGGTATAAAAATAAGTCGTGCCATTCGTTAGCCCCTTGTCAGTAAAAGAAGTAGCGCTCCCCTGATAAACTATTCTGCCATCAGTTGGAGAAATAGGATAATAATCTGTTCGGCGCAAAATTCTTACTCCTTTAAAATCATTATCAGAAGGATTTGTCCAGGTTAAAGAAATCTGACTATTGCCAGCCACTGCTGTAAAATTAGTGGGCTTAGCGGGCAAAGCAACATCCGGCTCGCTGGGCGGCGGCAAAGGTGCGTTCGGCGTAGATGATGCCTGCGCGCCGCTTACCGCAGAAGAATAGTTGGGTACTTCATCATAGGCAAAGGCAGTATAGTAATAAACGGTGCCAGGCGTAAGTCCTGAATCATAAAAAAAGGTAGCATTTCCGCTAAAAACAACCGTACCATCAGTGGGATTTGCCGGAAAACCAGTTGTTTTTCTTAATATCTTAACGCCGGCAAAATCGTGGTCGGAAGGATTTGTCCACGACAAGAAAATCTGGTTTAAGGCAGGAGTAGCAGACATTCCCGAAACATTACCGGGCGGTGTGGTATCGGGCGTAGATGTCGGCATCGCCGAAACTCTTGCCCCGTTCGCCGAGCCGGACGAATAGTTGGGTACTTCATCATAGGCAAAGGCAGTATAGTAATAAACGGTGCCATTAGTCAGACCCGTATCCAAAAATGATGTGCCGACGCCATCATAAACTTCAGTGCCGTCAAGAATGTAGGTCGGATAAGAACCGGTTTTTCTTAATATCTTAACGCCGGCAAAATCAGCATCATTAGGATTCACCCAAGATAAATATATCGCAGAGTCATCGGCTTCAGCGGTAAGCCCGGAAACTTCAGCCGGCGGTTCAACTTCTCTTATCGTCATTAAAGGGTCGCCAACCACCACGGAAACAAAATCCATATAGGGCAGGGACTGGTAAGCGGCATCTGCCCAAGGATAGCCTACAGCATAAGCGGGCATAAAAATATCTTCATCAGCAATTGAAGATGCCCACGGTTCATAAACATTACCAATCCCGCCGGAACCGCCAATTTGAAGCCACTCGGCAACCTGTCCGTGGGTTGATTGAGTGGAAGTGACAAAGCCGTAAGCGTTAAAGGATTCATAAGTAGAAAAAACCGCGCCGTTCAACAAAGTAAAATTCAAATGATTATCATTAGGCGGATTATTAGAAACATAACCATCGCCCATCCCGGCGTGAATGCCGTGGGAAACATAACCGATGACTGAACCGGCAGGATTACTCGTAATCATTGCCGTCGTATCTGACCAAGGGTCAGGATTTATATGCTGGCCCAAACTTTTCAGTTTGGTATAAGCCGAAGCCATATGGTCATAAGTTTTCTGATGACCATCAATTATCCAATAACCAGTTCCCGAAGTATCAGCCGCCACCGCCCTATCAATCATTCCTTTAATATCAGCCACAGTATAGCCGTCAAGCCGTGTAGTTAAATAACGCAAATAAACACCGTCTGTTGAAAAATGCTCTGTTTTAAAACGGAAACTTTTAGTATAAGAAGGGTCAACATTATAATAAGGATTAGCTATCCGCCAGACAATACTGTATGTTTCAAAAAGTAGGCAAACAGCAGCATCTACCGAAGAATAATCAGTAGAACCATAGGAAGCATTATTCGTATATTGGATTTTAAGAGGAATGCCTTTAACCAAAACAATGTATTTAATTGAGGTCTTAAGGCCGCTGGAAGTCAAATAAGATTCCAAAGCCGATTTTATCTCCTCGTTATATTGCGCGCGGGTTATCTCCTCAGATGTCGGCGCGGCAATCCCTACCACATTGGCGCTGGGAATAGAACGCGCCGCCTGATAATACTGGGCAATTTCCAAAGAATCCTGAACGCCGTCTGAATCGGAATCAGTCGTATAGCTTGAATTATAAACCACCAACACCTCGGCTGGGGTAGGTACATCTTCAAAAGTAGGCGTGGCTGCCAATGCCCAACCTCTGCTCCACCCGCCGGCAAGAAGAATGGCGGCTAAAATAAAAATTCTTAGTTTTTCTTTTAAAACCATCTTCATTTTCTTTCTATTTCTTATTTTAATAAATCTCCTTCGCTTTGCAATAAAAAACTGGTTTATTTGATAATTAAAAAATAAAAGAGAATAAGTCCAAAACTTAGAAAACACTTATCTTATCGCGGCGGGAGGAAAATCAGCCCGAAAGATGGAATAAATGATTCCTGACGATGAGGGTAAATAAAAGATAAAAAAAGAAAAACCCAGAAACTTAGCAAATAATAAACCAATTAAGAGTAAAACGAAAACAAAGAGATGGCTAAATTTCATAATTTTCTCTACGTTTAGACGGTGAGAAACCAGACAGCCAAAAAGAAAACGCCCTGAAGGGCGTTTTCTTTTTGGCTGGGGAGCTAGGGCTCGAACCTAGAATCTTCGCGTCCAGAGCGCGACGTCTTACCAATTCGACTACTCCCCAAAATTTTTAATTTTTTAATTTTAAATTTTCAAGTATTTTCTTACCGCTAATAAGGAAGAAACTACTCCTAAAATTAAAACAGATATTATTTGAATGAAAAGAATCAACCAAAATTTGCCGTAAAAATAATTTTGAAAATCAAAGCCAAAAAACCACTCCTGAAAATCCGGGCTTAAAAATACAGAGACAAGGCCGAAAAAGATATCAATAACCAAAATAGAAGCCAAGCCGTAGATAACGCCCTGAATTAAAAACGGACCACGGATAAACCAACTGGGAGCGCCAACCAGTCGCATCGTGCTAATTTCGTCCCGATAGGCAAAAATAGTCAGTTTAATGGTGTTAAAATTAATCAAAAAAACCAGCCCCGCCAGAAAAACAATAAAGACAACGCCGGCTTTCTGAATATCCGAGGTTAAACGGTAAAGTCGGTCAATAACTTTTTTATTTTCAGAATAAGAAATCCTCGCCACCAAATCGCGAAAAGGTCCTTCGCTTATAAATTGGGAAATTTGGGCGTAAAAAAGCGGGCTTTTTGCCTTAACTTCAAGAGACGGCAAAAAAGGATTATCCCCTACCTCTTCCAGCGCACTAAGATAAAGCTGGTCATTTTTATGCCTCTCTATAAAAATCTCCTTTGCTTTTTCTTCCGAAACATAATCAACCGATTCTATTTCTTTAGAAAGTTTGGCAACTTCGTTTTTTACCAAAAGAATTTGTTCTTCAGCCACATTTTTTTTGAAGTAAATGGAAACATCCACCTTCTTTTTCACTTGTTCAATTAAAAACAGGCTGAAATCTCTAAAAATAAAAAGCGAACTCAAAGCAAACACGGCAATAGCCATTATGAAAAAAACCTGAAAACTCAATCCTTTATTACGCGAAATCCCCTGCCAAGCAATTTTGGTAATACGTTTTAAAAAAACCATCATAAATAAAATAATTAATAATAAATTTTCTCCTCTCTGCTAAAATTTTTCACAAAATAAATCTCCCCTTTTTCTGGTCATTAATCAACCTGCCCTCTTCTAAAGTAATCACCCTTTCTTTTAAATTGTCAACGATATCTTTATTGTGAGTGGCTAAAATCACGGTTGTACCAAGGGAATGAATTTTTTTAAGAAGCTCTATAACTTCAAAAGTATTATAAAGGTCAAGGTTGCCGGTCGGCTCGTCAGCCACTATTACTTTTGGACGATGACAAAGAGCGCGGGCTACCGCCAACCTCTGCTTCTCGCCGCCAGAAAGTTCTGCCGGAAAGTTCTCCTGCCTTTCCTTCAACCCAACTAAATCTAAAATCTGAGGCACATCTCTTGAAATATCTTTATCAGAAGCCCCAATTACCTGCATAACATACTCCACATTCTCCCTTACCGTCATTGAAGAAAGCAATTTGTAATCCTGGTAAACAACGCCGACTTCCCGCCGCAACCATTGAATTTCTGAAGAATCCATCTCATTCACACGGTGTCCCATAAAAAAAATATCGCCTTCCGTTGGTTTTTCTTCGCCAATTAAAAGTTTAATTAACGTAGTTTTCCCTGCCCCGGATTTACCAATGATAGAAACAAACTCATTTTCTTCAATTTTAAAAGAAATATTATTCAAGGCGCAAACAGGATGGCTGCGCATATAATATATCTTGGAAATGTTTTCAAAACTAATCATTTTTTAAATTAAATAAATTAATATTTATACTTTTATTTATCATTTTATCCAGAAAACCTTGCTTTGCAACAAACTCGCCCCCTTAAATAATTCCTAAAAATAGCGATTAAGAATTAATCCTTATCTCTGCCTCAAGAAATTTGTTTAAATCGCCATCTAAAACTCCCTCCGCCTCTGAAGTTGCTACTCCTGTCCGATGGTCTTTAACAAGCTTGTAGGGGTGAAAAATATAGGAACGAATTTGTCCTCCAAAATCCGCTGCAATCTTTCTCTTTTCTTTTCCTCCGCCAATTTCACTGTCTTTTATCTTTTCCACCTCCCTCTTTTTCTCTTCTTCTTTTAAAGCAACTATCCTTGAAAGCAAAATTTCCATAGCTATTTTCCGGTTCGCTGCCTGAAAACGTTCAATCTGCGCTTCAGCTTTTATGCCCGTGGGCAAATGGGTAATTCTCACGGCTGTTTCGCGACGATTAACATTTTGCCCTCCCGGTCCCGAAGAACGGAAGGTTTCTATCTTTAAATCCTCCGGCTTAATTTTAATTTCTGCGTCTTTTTCTTCAATGACGGGCAAAACCTCCACTTTGGCAAAAGAAGTATGTCTTAAATTTTTGGCGGAAAAGGGTGAAAGACGCACCAAACGATGCCCGCCGCTTTCTTTTTTCAACCAGCCGTAGGCAAAGTCCCCGTTTATCTCCAACGAAACCTCTTTCACGCCAATCCTCCCTTCGGGACCACCGCCTTCGCCAAACCGGCAATAAAGAACCCTTACCCCAAAATTATTTTTCTCAGCCCAATGTTCGTACATTCGCCAAAGCATAGCCGTCCAATCTTCAGCATCATTGCCGCCAGCGCCCGCTGATATTTGTAAAATTGCCTTGTTTTTATCGTATTTTCCCGCCAAAAAAGTTTTGAGTTCCTCATTTTTTATCTCTTCTTCAAGTTTCCGGCACCTTTCTTCAAGTTCAGAAACCAATTTGTCATCGCCTCTTGCCAATTCCCCCAATTCTCCTAAATCAGTTAATTCTTTTTGAAATCTGTCCAATCTGGCAACCTCTTCTTCCAAAACAGCCAATTCTTGCTTAATCTCTACTGCCCTTTCTCTGTTTTCCCAAAAATCCGACTTTTGGGTTTCTCTTTCTAAATTTTTTATTTTTTCTTTTTTTTGGGCTAAATCAAAGACAGTCCATCAAATGATGGAGCCTACCTTGAAGTTCTTTTATTTTTTCTAAAATATCCGCCATAATTTTTAATTTAACAAAATTGAAAAGAGAAAACAAGAACCTGTCACTTTTCTTAAGTTTAAAAAACAGGGCGATTTCGTTAACAAACGAATCGCCCTTTATTATTACTTAATTACTTATTACCTCTCTAAATTTTGCCAAGAGCCAGCAGAGGGATTTGAACCCCCGACCTACTCTTTACGAAAGAGTTGCTCTGCCCCTGAGCTATGCTGGCTTAAAATCAGGAGAACAAAGATTAATTCTCCCGAAATAAATTCTTTTCTTCTTACTTAATCTTAGCAAAATTACTCTCAAGGTCAAATGAATTCGGGCTAATTTTCAATTTTGCCTTCTCTTTCTTCAACAATTCTCATTAGCGCCGAAATTCCGGAACATTTATACTACCAAATCCGAACCTATTTTGAACAAAATTGATTGCCGCGCTTCGCGCGGCAGGCGCGGCAGGCGCGCCACTTCTCAAATTCATAATTTTTCGCTAAAGTAGGTTCGAGCTGACTCAAAAAGATACTCCAAGATTTCGTTTTCGGATTTCTCAGGAGGCCATTTCGTGGGCGGCGCGAAGCGCCGCCGAAACGGCAGACAAAAAAGACAAAAGTTTAATTCTGGAGCGAGAGACGGGAGTCGAACCCGCATCTCTTGCTTGGGAAGCAAGTGTACTACCGCTGTACTACTCTCGCGCGCTTAATCCCAAATAACCACCCCCCTCTGACTCTCCTTTTCTCATTTTCTTCTTTTCTTCTTTCTTCTTATATTTTTTATATTTTTTATATATATTTTTTATATTTTTTATATATTTTAATATTTCATATTTTATTTAAAATTTTCCCAGTTTCCCCAAAAACGTTAAAGTTAAAACTTTTTAATTAAAAACTTTTTAAAAACTTTGAAATTCTTTGCCAAGGCCTCTGCCAAATCTCCTGCCAATTTTTTGAACGAAGTTTTTGCCAAAAAGAACGATTACCGCTCCCTTCTCCAGCAACCGCTTGCCCGTCTTCCTTTATTTCTTTATTCTCGGCCTCCACAAAAGGAAAAGCAACAACCTTTTCCCCATTTTTAACCAGATTAAGCTCTTCACGAGCTATCTTCTCTATTTCTTCATTTTTGTTCGCGCCGGAAATTCTGCCCAAAAGATCTTGACGTTCTTTCTCTAAATGTTGTGTTTCTTTTTCAAACAAACTTATCCGCTGTCTTATTTTTTGCCTTTCTCTAATTATCCTTATATCCAAAAAGAGAAAAAAAATATCTATTAAAAGAAGAATGGTTAAAAAATAAGACCTTCTTTTACGGCGCTTCTTTACTGCTTCACGGTAAGATGATACCATAAATCATAATTATATTGCTAAAAAAGAAATGCGTTACAAGAAAATTTTTAAAACTATTTGGCTGATATTGATTGTGTTTATTACCGCCAGCATGATTTTCTGGCTGATAGCGCCCTCTCTTTATTAAATTAATTAAATTACAAGAGCGTTAAAATTTCAACATTTCAAGATAAACCTCTGGCGGAATCTTAATTCTCGCCTTTTTTTTCATCTCTTCTTTACCCCTTTTTTGGATTTCTAAAAGCTTTCTTTTTCTTGTTACATCACCCCCATAAAGAGGAGCGGTCACATCCTTTCTTCTTGCCTTAATCGTCTCCCTCGCCAAAATTTTCCCACCAACAGCCGCTTGCAAAACAAGGGCGAATTGCTGGGCAGGCAGAATTGTTTTTATTTTTTCCAAAAACGTCTTGCCTTCAGCATAAGCTTTTTCACGCGGCACTATTTTTGAAAAAGATTCTTCTTTCCTGCCGGCAATAAGAATATCCAACTTAACCACATCAGCCTGCCTGTAGCCAATCTGGTGGAAACTAAAAGAACTGTACCCTTCGGTTTTACTTTTTATTTCTTCATAAAACTTGCCCGTGATAACTTCTCTTAATGGCGCTTCTACTATAAAAATAGACTTTTCTTCGGTGAGATTCCGTGTATCTTTTAAAACAGCGCTGTAATTTTTCAAAATTTTAAAAACTTGCCCCAGATAAACATTGGGGCAAATTATTTCAACCTGCGCCCACGGCTCTTCAATTTCTTTTATCACCCCACCGGCAGAAGGGTCCGGCCAATCAGATGCCGACGAAATTTTTATTTCTTTGCCTTCTTGGGTTCTCGCTTTAAAAACCACTTGCGGAGCGCTTGAAATAATTTCTATCCCAAACTCTTCTTTCAAACGCCGAATAATTATCTCTGCCTGCAAAGAACCCAAAAAACCAACCCTCAAACCCCTTCCTAATCCCCCGCCTTGAGAAATTTCCCAAGCAGCCGCTGTTTGCTCAAAAGTCAAAGAAGGGTCGCTTAATTTCAATTTTTCCAACGCCTGCTTTAACTCACTGAACCTATCCGCATTCTCCGGGAAAATGCTCAAAAAAAGAACCGGAGAGGGCTCGCGGTATCCCGGAAGAGGTGTCATTCCTTCAATTTGAGAACCGATAATGGTATCCCCCACCTTTACCTTACCCGGCTCTTTAATTCCTGTTTTAATATAACCAATCTCGCCGACACCTAATTCCTCGGCAGGCTTAAGCTCCGGCGAAAAAAAACCTACTTCTTTTACCTCGCTTTCTATTTTCTGCGCCATCAGATAAATTCTGTCTTGCTTTTTCACTCGCCCCTGAAAAACCCGAATAAAAGCCACCACGCCAGAGAAGGGGTCATATTTAGAATCAAAAATTAACGCCCGAAAACTATCTCTGCCCGAAAAAAACCTTTCTTCCTTTCTTGGAAAAATATCATCCCGCTGACCCGGAAAGGGAATTTTCTCAACGACAGCTTCTAAAAGCGCTTTAACATTTTGACCGGTTTTTGCCGAAATAAGGAAAACCTCTTTTTCATCAACTTTTAAAATGGAAGAAAGTTCGCGGCGTGTTTCTTCAATTCTTGCCTGCGGCAAATCAATCTTATTAACCACGCCGATAATTCTTAAATTTTGCCTTTGCGCCTCTTCCAAGTTAAACAGTGTTTGCGCCTGAATTCCCTTAGAAGCATCAACCAAAATAAGAGCGCCCTCTACACAAGCCAATGCCCGCGATGTTTCATAACTAAAGTCAATATGGCCGGGAGTATCAATAAGATTAAGAATAAACTCCGAACCGGCTGCCGATTTATAAACCATCCGAACAGGATGCATTTTAATAGTAATCCCCTTCTCTTTTTCTAAAGCCATCGAATCAAGAAATTGGGGGCCTAATTTTTCTTGGGGGACTGTCCCGGTTAATTCTAAAAACCGGTCAGCCAAAGTTGATTTACCGTGGTCAATATGGCTGATAATGCAAAAATTCCTTATTTTTGATAAATCCATCATAAAAATAGCTTAATAAAAGACTACGAAAAAGGAAAGTGGCTAAGATTTAATTTTATTTTTTTAATTTTCCTTATTAAAGAAATAAGCGCCTCTGCTTCCCGCAACCCCAAAAGCCGGCAAAAATAAAGATAAGAAACAACCGCCACTATACCGCTCAAAGCGGTCTGAAAAAAAACGCCAACCACTGTCTTAAGCGAGAATAAAGCCGCAAATCCTTTTAAACTTACAAAAACAAAGACAAACATTAAAAAAGCCGCGGCGGCAATCTTCTTAAAACAAGACCAAATAAAACGATAATTAAGGTCGCCTGCTTCTTTTTTAAGCCAAATAAGAAGCAAAAAAAACTGGAAAATAGTTGAAATTGAAACAGCCAAAGGTAAACCAAGCACTGTTATCCCCGAAATGCCTTTTAATTTAAAAAAAGCCGAGACAGCCTGCCGGAAAAAGTTAGGAAAAGATAAAAGCCGCGTTAACAAAAAACAAAGAATAATATTAAAGACCACGGCAACAAAGGTTATTTTCAGAGGAATAACCGTATTGTGGCGCGAAAAGAAAACTTTTGTCAAAAAAGGGATAAGCGAAACAGCAAAAAGAGAAAAAGAAAAAATGCCTAAGGAAGCGGCGACTAAACGCGTTTGCTCCCAACCAAAAAGCCCTTCGCCAACAAAAGAAGTCCCCAAAATCAATCTGACAATTTGGGCGCGCAACAGAAAAAAGAAAACACTTAAGGGAACAATTAAAAAAAGAAGATAACAGAAAACGGCTGAAAAATTCTGGGAAAAACTCTCTTTATCTCCTTTGGCAGAAAGCCACGATAAAAGAGGAAAAATGGCTGTCGCAAAGGGAATCCCTATTAAACCGGTAGGAATTGACTGGATATTATCTGAAAAGACGAAGATGCTTAAAGCGCCGCTTGGCAAAGTAGAAGCAATGGCTGTCAAAACAATCAGATTCAACTGACTGGTGGCTGAACTGATAATTCGTGGGCCTATTAAAAGAAAAAATTTTTTAAGCCCGGGAATCCTTAAGTCAAAATTTGGCTTAAAAGAAAAGCCCAGTTTGACAAAAGGAAAAATCTGAATGAACAAATGAAGGAAAGCGCCTAAAATAACGCCGAAAGCCAATCCCCGCGGTCCAAAAACTGGCGCAAAAAACAAAATGCCGAAAATGATGCCTAAATTGTAAAAGAGAGGCGCTAAAGCGGTTGCCAAAAAAATATTGAAAAATTGAAGAACGCTGGTAAGAATAACGGAAAGTCCCAAAAAAATCGGGCTTAAAAACATCAGCCGCGTCAGAGAAACGGTAAGGGTATGCTGACTAGCCGAAAAACCGGGGGCGATTATTTTCACCAAAGGGCCAGCAAAAATAAATAACAGAATAGAAATAAAAAAAAGAAAAACAGAAAAAAAGACAAAAATACTGCCGCTTAATTTTTGGGCATCCTTACGGCTCTTTTTAAAACTTTCGGCAAAAACCGGCAAAAAAGCGGCGGTCACGCCTCCCCCGATGACAATGGCATAAACAAAATCAGGAATGCGAAAAGCGGCAAAATAAGCATCGGTAATTTCTTTGGGAAAAAGATTTGCCAGCAAATTATCGCGGAGCAAGCCCAAAACTTTGCTTAAAAGAGAGAAAACGGCCAATAAAAAAGCCGCTCTGCCCACGGTCTTTGTTTTAAAACTTAAAAACTTGCCTATCATTTTTTTACCTTCTTTCCCCCTCTCTTTTATTATTTTACCCGATGGAAAAATTTTAGCAAATTTTAATTTTTAGAAAATTTTTTAGGAAAAGAAACCCCCCGCGCGCCAGTTGGCGCGCGGGGGGGGTAAACCCAAGTGGGCTGATAAGCCGAATTCTGTCCTCTTTTGCCATTTAAGAACAAAAAGAGGGGCAATCATTTATCTGGTCCCTTAATTGCTTAAAGGATCTAGCGAAGCACTTTTCTTTTTAGGCAAATCCGGAGATTGCCCAAAAAGTTTCTTCTTGCGCCCAATAAGGATTTAGCCGTTTCACCCCCGTTTTTCAACGGGACTTACCCTTTATTATTTTTAGGGTACCTTACCCTTTCGGGTTTGGCGTCTCTGTTCGCACCTCGGCCATTGCTGGCGGCGGATGTTATCCGCTATTTTTTTATCCTTTAATTTTGAAAAGCAGAAATAGATACTTTCAAAATTAAAGGAGGGCGTTCGGACTTTCCTCTCTTTCCCTTCTTCTCGTTGAGAAAGAAAAAGAAAGAGTGATTGCCTTGCCCGCTTGGGCTAATTTTATTTTAGCCCCTTAATGCGCTCTTTGTCAATAAGGCAGAGTTAACCAACAAAAATTAAAGCCACAAAAAAAGATTTATATTCTTTTCGTCTCTTTAGAAGAAAACCTCTGTTTAAAAAAGCTTTTGATTTTTCTTTTCTTGGTCAAGAGCCTTATTTACCAAAAAATCCGCTCTTTTGTTCTCGGAGCGAGGAATTAGCGCTATTTTAAGATTTTTAAAATCGGTTTTCAAATTCCACGCTTCCAAAAATAATTTTTGGATTTCCGGATTTTTTATCTTATATTCCCCATTCATTTGCCGAGCCATTAATTCCGAATCGGTTTTAATTTCAACAAATACCTTTCCTGTTTTTTCACCGCCTAAAATAGCTTTCAGTTTTTTAAGAGCAAAAATTAAAGCGCTGTATTCTGCCTCATTGTTAGTTTTTATCCCTAAACATTCAGCGTATTCTTTTATAACCTCCTCTTTCTCATTGGTAAAAACAACTCCGAAAGCCGCCGGTCCCGGATTTCCTCTTGAACCGCCATCAATGTAAACATTAATTTTAGCCGCTTTTGATAATTCATCCATATTTTTATTTTTTAAGACCTTTCTTTTTCTCTGGCGAGCATTTTTCTTTTTTGATTTTTTGAGAATATTCTTCCAAGCATTGCCTAAACTTCTCCAAATTTTTCTTTTCTAAAGTAAACCCTGCCGCTGGCGGATGTCCGCCATAAGTTAAAAGAAGCGAAGAACAATATTGAAGAGCCTGAACGCTGTTAAAACCAAGAGGCGCCCGAACCGAACCTCTCGCTAAATTATTTTTCTCGGCGAAAATAAAGCTTGGCTTTTTAAACTTGGCACAAATTCTTGTTGCCAGAGAACCAGTCAAAGAAAATGAAAATTTATCGCTCCCCCAAAAAATAAAATCACCACTCTTACCCGAAACCGCTTCATCGACCTCTTCATAAAATTGTTTAATTATCTCTTGCCGCTCAAAAGATTCTTGGATAAGCTCCTGAAGAATTTTTTTTGCTTCTTCTTGATTGGAAGAACTTAAAAACTGATAACTGCGCGTCAAATGATTTTTTACGGCAGTAATCTGCATTAAAGAAACCATCTTCTGGATTATTTCGGCTAACGAATACCTTTCAAGAGAGAATTCCTCAAAAAAAACCTGAAAGGCGGGCCTTACTGTTAACCCTATCTCTTTTAACCCCTCATCAATTATATTTTTGTTGTCCTTTTCCAACGGCATCCTATCAGCGATTGTCCCCAGAGTAGCCAGCTCAAGCAAATTTTTCCTCATCAAATCGGCAAATTCCCTCCCTAAAAGTTTCCCAGCGAGTTTAAAGCAAATACCGCAGGCAGATAAAAACTTAAAAGGATATTTATCAGCCGGTTGTTTAGGATTGACTATCAAGACAGCCTTCGGCAAATCTCCAATTATTTCGTGATGGTCTAAAATTATTATTTCAAAACCGGCCGCCCGTGCTTTTTCTACTTCTCTTAAATTACCCACGCCGCAATCGGTCATTACCAATAACGCCGGAGAATATTTAAGCAAATGTTTCAAAGCAAAATCAGTTAAACCATACCCTTCTTCGCCGCGGTCGGGAAAATAAACAAAAATTTCCTGAGCGCCCAAGCTTTTTAGCGACTCTTCAAGAATAAGCAAAGAAGTCACCCCATCAAGGTCGCTATCAGAAAAAAGGACAATCCTTTCTCCTTCTTTAATCGCTTTTTTAAGCCGACGACTAACCTTAACCAAATTTTTAATTTCAGCCATAAGAATTTTCTTTTAGGGTTTTAATTTTTAATCAATCAAATTTTGCCTTCTAATTAATTATTTTATCTTTATTTTATCCCTCGCTTTTCAAAATAAATAAAAAAAATGTCCCACGTATGGCATTGCCCCTGAGATATTTTCCCGTTCATTATTCTAACGCTTCCAAACCCGGCAGTTTTTCTCCGGCTAAAAATTCTAACATAGCGCCACCGCCGTTAGAAATAAAATCTATCTTATTGGACAAACCAAATTTTTCCACAGCGCTAGCCGTTTCTCCGCCACCGACAACCCGAAAAGCCTTTTGGTTTGCGGCAAGAACTTCGGCTATTTTTCTTGTGCCGCGGCTAAATTTTTCATTTTCAAAAAAACCAAGAGGACCAGACCAAAAAATCGTCCTGCTCGCCTTAATAATGGCTGAAAAAGCAGCAATACTCTCTTCACCAATATCCAAACTGTTTTCTTCTTTTCTCAGGCTGCCGGGGGCAGTTTCTCTTACATAAATTTCTCCCTCTGTATCGGGCGCTGCTAAGACATCAACCGGCAAATGAATCTTCGGGTTAGTCAAATCTATTTTTTCAATAATTCTCACTATTTTTTCTTCGGGCCAAGGTCGACCCACCGAAATACCCTTCACCCGTAAAATAACATTGGCAATCTCGCCGCCAAAAATAAGATGGTCGGCAAAATTCAAAAATTTTTCTAACATTTTAAGTTTAGAATCAATTTTAATTCCGCCGATAATCACACAAAGCGGTCGAACAGGATTTTGAGAAATTTTGGAAAGCATTTCCACTTCTTTTATTAATTCAAAGCCGGCAAAATGAGGCAATAATCGCGGTAAAATAGCCACTGAAGCATGCGGCCGGTGGCAAACGCTAAACGCCTCGCCAACATAGGCATCTACCAAGCCAGCCAATTCCTCGGCAAATTTCCGGTCGCCCCTCTCTTCCCTTTTATCAAAGCGCAGATTTTCCAAAAGAAGAACCTGCCCCGGCTTCATTGCCCTAATTTTCATTTTTAACCGTATACCGCCTAACTTTTTAGAAAAAGCAATTTTCTCGCCCAATAACTCCTCTAACTTTTCTTTTACCGGCACCAAAGAAAACTCCTTCTTCTTTTTATCTTCCTCTTGCGGCCTTCCCAAATGAGTTGCCAGCACCAACTTTGCTCCGCTTTTTTTTAAAAAGAGAATTGTTTCCAAACTGCGCCTGATTCTTAAATCATCCAAAACCCGACCGCCGGCAATCGGCACATTTAGGTCCAAACGGACAAAAACGCGACTGTTATAAAAATGAGCGTCTTTTATGGAAGTCATTTTGGTTTTTGTTTATTTTATCTTTTTATATTTTATTTTATTCCTAATTCCAATTTTGTCATTCTTCTATTCTCCAAACGGTATACCCGGCGGCGCTTCTCCCTTTTTAGCCATCACCCGCGGCACACCCGGCGGCAGACTCGCTGCCTTCGTCGGGAAATGGAAAATTGTTGCTAGTTCTTCCGAATTCATTATCGGCAAAAGCGGACCCCTCCTCTTGGGAAAAGAAGAAGGAAATCGTTCAAGATATCTCCTAAATATTTTTCTTTTTCTTGAATACAACCGCCTCTTTCTAAAAAAGTAATGGATTTTTGTTCTTGTTTTGGAATAAAAAAGAATAGCATTCAAATCCTGACTGGCAAAATGAGAAAAATACCCTCGCGCAATTGTCCGGTGCGGCGCGAAAAAACAATCCTTTTTGTAAATATAAAGGGCTCTTATAAATGTTTTAAAACCAAACTTGGTCATTTTCCGCTCCACGGCAGTTAAAATTTCCTTCTCGCCAGGAGTAAGTTTCATTTCCGGTGGCAGAACTGATTCTTCCTCCTTCTCCTCTTGAAATGGCGGCTTGCCGAAAAAAAGCATTCTTAATGCTTCGCCAATAATTGATTTTGGCTTCGGTTTTGTCCCGCGTCTGGCAATTTTATCAGCTACCTCCCTACACTTTTCCTGCCAGCGTCGGCCATCGTCTTCCACAATAGGAATAGGGTTGATTTGAAACCAAAATTGTTCGCCCGGACCAAGCTTAACCAGCGCCTCCATTAAGGTATAAAAAGGGTCTATTTTCTTTTCACCCTCCACCGCTTCGGGCGTTTTTGGCTCAAAAAAACTATAGGTAAGAAGAGGGAAAGGATAATCTTTCATATAAATATAATCCTCGCCGTATAAATCGTATTCGCTATTAGGGATGTCCAACGGCACATTCTTGGTATAATCTTCCACTTCAAAAATCTCGGCGCCCGGATAGTGGGCATGGAAAAAACTTTCAGCCGCTCTAGCCCAGCCTTTGGGCACTCTCATATAAAAATGAACATTACCCTCAAGGCTAACTATTTCAAAAGACCACCAAAAAGGGCCTTGATTTAATTCACCCTCACACCACTGTTCTCGCCAGTTTGGCCCGTCATACATTGGCCAGAGACTGTTAAAAATATCTTCCATTGCTTTAAAGGGCTTTTCAATTTCAGCCGGCGGGATAATTTCCAGCATTGTCCATTGCTGCTCTTTATACCAAATCTCCCAGCTAATCCACCAGCGATAAAGCACCCGCGCTAAAGGAAACAAAAAAAGGGGAAGCAAAAACCACCACCACATTTGAACAATACCAAGAATTGTCTGGAAAAAAGAATTCAAATAAACGCTTAAATCTCCTAAAATGTTGCCCCCAAACATATGTTTTTACGAAACAAAAAAAGAAACCGCCAATAAAACCAAAAAACTCAAAACCAAAATTTTGAAAGTATACAAAAAAGAGATCACAAAACCGCTAAAAATGTTTTTGATCTCTTTTGGATTCCGAGCGGTCCAAAGCGTGCACAAATAGCCAAAAACCAGAAAAAAGAGGCCGCTTAAGCTTAATAAAGTTTTAATTCCTACTACAAGAAACCGCATCCTTCATTATACCAAAATATATTTCCCCTGGGAATCCCTCGCAAATCGCTTTTTATCATGAAGATTCAGTAAAATAGTGTCTTCTTTAACCAGTTTTTGCTCTAAAACTTTCTTCACAATCTCTTCTTTGGTCAAACCGCCTTCGTTTTGCTTCAGTAAATTGACAATAATGTCTTTTACCGTCCCCGGCAGATAGCCCCATTCTCTCAAGGCATAGATACCCCGACCCACCAAAACAAAACGGTCGTCTTTAATCAGTTCGTTGTGAACTGTTTGAGGGAAGATTTCTTTCTTTTTAAAAGTATATCCCTCAAGGGTATTAACTAATTCGGCAATTGTCCGGAAATGAAGCGGTTTGCCTTCTTTTTTCAAAACTAAGTATGCCTTATCCCCTGTTCTTCTTGGTTTAATCTCCGGCCAATCAATTAAGCCAAAATGACTTAACGGCCCCTTTTCTATCCTTTTAGCAATCTCAACCGAAGAATTGAAAAACTCCTGCTTTTCCTGTCCTAAAAGCTGGAAAAAATCATTTTCCGGTAGGGGTTTTTTCTCTTTTTCAAAAATCCCCACCAAAAAGGCAATTATTTCTTTTACCTTTTGGGAAAGACTCTTTTCAATGGCCCAAAAAGGATAAAGGTCTTCTGTTTCAGAAAAATAATGAAAGGAATCACCGACGGTCAGAAGAAAAGAAACATTCCCTTGAAAATCTTCACCACCTAAGTCAACTAAAACAATATCTTCACGCTTTATTCCGCCCTGCTTTTTGAAATAATCTTCAAATTCAGAAAAAACCCTCTTTAACTCCCGATTCTCCTTTTCTCTTTCAAGACGGGCAAGAGCATCAGCTTCTATCTGGCGCACCCTTTCTCTGGTTACGCCAAAATCCCGACCAATACTTTCCAATGTTTCTTTTTTCCCATTGTTTATCCCGAATCTCCGCGAAATAACCTCTTTTTGTCGTGGCGGCAAATTAGCTAAAATGGTCGTACAAATATTTTGATAATTAGGCAAAATTATTTTGTCCATAGGCAATTGTTAATAAATAATATTTATTTTATTTTATTTTATTTTATCATATTTAAGCATATTAAATAAATCCTGTCAATCTCCAAATCAATCTCCAAATATTACCTGAAAAAAGTAGTATAATAAAAAATAATAATTATAATCCTGTTTTAATATTTATAATTCTGTCTTTAACTTTAATTTTAATATTATAATTCTGTCTTTAACTTTAATGATAAATTTATTTTATTATGCCAAAAAATAGTAATTCAAAAGTTAAAATTCGTAAATTTAGATTAGCGCCCCCACCGCCAGAATTACCTGTTTATGGGAAAGTTAGTCCAAAAGAATGCTCTTTTTTTGGCCGAACCAACTATGAAGCGCCTTTGGAAGAAAAAAAATTTATCTTCGGCATAAAAAGGGCTGATAGAAGAAAACACATTTATCTAATTGGCAAAACCGGGGTAGGAAAATCAAAACTTTTAGAACTTTTAATCAGGCAAGATATTGCCTATGGTCATGGGCTTTGCCTTATTGACCCTCATGGCGATCTTATTGAAAATATTTTAGATTTTATTCCAAAAGAAAGAATAGAAGATGTGGTTTTGGCAGACCCATCAGACATTAATTGGCCCATCTCTTTTAACCCAATTATAAATATTAGCCCTGGAATGAAACATAGAGTAGCTCAGGGTTTAATTGAGGTTATGGAAAGACAATTTGGGGCTAATTGGACTCCCCGCTTAGAACATGTTTTACGTTTTACCTGTTTAGCTCTTTTGGATTATCCTATGGCGACGTTACGGGGAATAATTTCTATGCTCACCGATAGAGAATATCGCCAAAAAGTTATTGAATATGTTACCGATGAGATGGTTAAAAGGTTTTTTGCAGTGGAATTTGCCGACTGGTCAGAAAAGTACGATGCCGAAACCATTATTCCTTTGGTCAACAAACTGGGCCAATTTTTTTCTGACCCAATGTTGCGTCATATTTTTGAGCAAAAAGAAAATAGAATTGACTTAGAATGGATTATGAACAACCAAAAAATTCTCTTGATTAATTTAGCTAAAGGAAAATTAGGCGAAGAAAATTCCAGTTTTTTCGGTTCAATGTTTATTACTAAAATTTACCAAGCGGGTTTAACCAGAAGCTCAATCCCAGAAAAAGAAAGAAAAGATTTTTATCTTTATGTGGATGAATTTCATAATTTAATGACGGAAACCTTTAACCAGATTTTTAGTGAGGCAAGAAAATTCGGCATTTGCCTAACCGTTGCCCATCAATATCTTAGCCAATTAACGCCTAAAATGTTGTCCACTGCTTTGGGAAATTCTGGGACAATAATTGTTTTTCGGGTAGGAGGAGAAGACGCGGCGAGATTAGTTCGCGAAATGGTGCCAATCTTCAAAGCAGAAGATATGCTCAATTTAGGAATGAGGGAATTTTTTATAAAAATGACAATAGATGGGGAAACCGCCGACCCGTTTTCAGCCGAAACCCTCTCTGTTTTACCCCCTCCCCATCCTTCTTATAAAGAAGAAATTATTGAGCAAAGCCGGAGAAAATATGCCCTCCCCCTGACTGAAGTTAAAAAAGAGTTAGAAAAAGAAGCCCGGGGAATTTTAAAATTAAAAGAAGAAACAAAAGAAGAAAAACCCGAAAAAAAAGAAAAAAATACTGAACCCATTGTCTAAAATTTTTCTAAATGAATTTTTCTAAATGATGATAAACCCAGAAAAAAGAATCTGCCAAAATTGCCAGAAAGAAATTCAAGCCGCTTATTCTCCCGACAGACCAGAAACTGTTATGGCGAGAAATACTATTTGAAAGAAATAGGATAATTAAAGTAACTAAAGTAGTATAATTAAAAGTTTATTAGTTGTTCCAAAACAGCTTAAAAAAGTATTAATTATTAAAACCTAACCTCGACTTAGAAAATTTATTAATTTTTTATCTCAAAGAATTATAAAAAATAAAAAAGAGGGAAAGCCGCTCTCATCTTTTATACCCTCTTAGGTTTGTTTTGTTTCCCCCGTTATCTCCGCTTTCTTTCTCCCTTTTTCTCTTTACTCTTTATTCTTTTCTTTACCTTCCCCGCCTTCTTCTTTTTTCCTCTCACCGCAAGATTCCTTTATTACTTCTTTAAGCCGCTGAAGATTAATTTCTTTAACCTTTCTTCTGCCAAAAGATTCCGGCGTTCTTTTCATCGCTTCTTCCAAAGAAATAGCAGGAGGAACATCTTTCTTCACCTCCTCTTTAGAAATTACTCCTGCTCGCGGCTTTTTAAATTCTATGCCCAATTCCCCTAATTCAGCATATCCCCATCTTTCCTTTCCCTCCTTTCTGCCAAAAAATTTTCTGATTTTATTTCCCTTTTCTTTATCCGCCCTTGCTTTTCCGCTAGACTCTCTACTTAACCCGCTCCATTTGGCAATTTCCTCTTCTATTTCTTCTCTTGGTCTTGAATATCGTTCGCGCGACCGCTGGATTATTTTATCCCGATTGCTTTTTTGCTCGCTCAATTTTCGGGGAGGAAGAGTAGTAGCTGAAAATGGCCGGCTTGTTACTCCGTCAACCATCAACTTCAAATAGATATTAAAATTTGGCAAATTCACTAAATCCAAGGCGCTAAACTCCGGATAAAATTCTTTTTCTAAAAACTCGGCATCGGCCGCTCCTACCCGGAAACTAACCAAGGTGCCGACATTGCCAAAAACAGCGTCACGCACGCTTGTGCTGGTTCACGTAACTAATTGATTAATATATTGATGAGCAATAATAAGGTTTAAATTATATTTCCGGGCTTCTGACAAAATGGAGGCAAAAGATTCGGTAACAAAATTTTGGAACTCATCAACATACAAATAAAAATCTCTCCTTTCTTCAGCAGGTATTCTCACCCGCTCCATTGCCGCAAGCTGAATTTTGGTTACCAGCATCGCGCCTAAAAGAGACGAGTTATCTTCCCCAATTTTCCCCTTGGAAACATTAACCAATAAAATCTTTCCTCTATTCATAATTTCCGGAATGCTAATCGTGCTTTTCTGCTGGCCAATAATATTGCGAATCAGAGAAACATTTAAAAACTGACCGACCTTATTCTGGATAGGAACGATAGCTTCATTTCTAAATTGGTCGCGCCATTGTTCATATTCGTTCACCCAAAAGGACTTTACAACGGGGTCAGTAATATTATTAACAATTTTCTGCCGGTAATCTTTATCAACCAAAATGCGCAAAATACCCAAAAGAGTGCTGCCCGGCGTATCTAAAAGGGCCAGAATGGCGTTATTAAGGATATACTCCATACGGGCCGACCAGACATTGGCCCAAATTTTCGTAAAAATACTCATTAAATCAGCGCTTACCAAGTGTTTGTACTTAGGGTCTGTTACTTCAAGAATGTTAAACCCTACCGGATAATTAATATCAGCCGGATTAAAATAGACAACATCGTCTACACGAGAATCTGGTATTTGGTCCAAAACTTCTTCCACAAATTCGCCATGAGGGTCAATAATAGCCACTCCTTCATTGTTGTTAATATCCTGAATGGCCATATTCTTAAGAAGCGCCGTCTTCCCTACGCCGGTCTTGCCTAAAATGTACATATGCTGACGACGGTCCTTTTTCTTGATGCCAAAAATTTTTTCCTTATTCCGGAAATTTGTTTTGGCGAAAAAAATTATGTCTTTTTCATCGCTCATTTTTCTTTTGTTTTTTTATTCCTTTTTATTTTCTTGCTTATGATTAACTATTTTCTCTCTCAACCAGAAAAAATAGAGGGAGTAATTTTACTAAATTTTTTATTTTGCTTTTGCAGAAATATCTACTAATAAAACCATATATTATCATATTACCATACAAAATTAATCAGCAGTATCTCAAACAACAATGCCCCAAACTAAAATAGCCATCTGTTTAGTTCCTCCAAGAACCCGTCTCTGCTTGCCCGCTCTATTCTTATCTGTTTTATCTATTCTTATCTATTCTTGTCTATTCTTTTTCTGCCTCTTTTCCCGAAATTTATAATAAGTAAAAACCAAAGGAGCGGCAATAAAAATTGAAGAATAACAACCGCAAGAAATCCCGATAATAAGAGAAAGAGAAAAATAGCGCAGAGTTTCGCCGCCGAAGAAGAAAATAGCCAAAAGAGAAATTAAAACAGTTAAAACCGTATTAATAGACCGCGTCAAGGTTTGATTTATACTTTGTTCAATAACCATTCCAAAATCCGAAGTTTTCCGCTTTAAAACATTTTCCCTAATTCTGTCATAAACAACCACTGTGTCGTTGATTGAATAACCAAAAACAGTCAAAAAAGCCGTAATGATAGGAATGGTTATCTCTACCCCTTTCAGTCTGCCTAAAACAGCCAGCACGCCCAGCGGAATAATAATGTCATGACAAAGAGCAATTATGGCCGTAAAGCCATAAATATAAGATTTTACTGTCCGGGAAAGTTTCCGAAAACTAACCGCCACATAAATTAAGAGACCTGCCAAAGAAAGGAAAATAACCACTTTCGTTTTATTTTTCATCTCCCGTCCTATGAGCGAGCCGATATTTTGGAAACTCTCCGACCCTTCTTCAATTTCTCCCAAACTTTTCAATCTCTCTAAAATCTGCTGGTGAAGTTCTTCTGATACTTCTTTCGTCCTCAAAGTAATACCTCTTTCTCCTGTTTTTTGAAAAGAAATCTCGCCCAAATCAAGTCCTTCCAGCGACTTGCGAATTTCTTCAAAAGAAGGAGGTTCGTTCTTGAACAAAACCTCTAAAGAACTTCCGCCGGAAAAATCAATGCTGCCTTTTAAGCCGAACACAAAAATGCTCGCCAAAGATAAAACAACCAAAATAGCGGAAATCAGATAAAAGATGCGGCGGTATTTAATAAAAGGGAAGTACATAAATTTTATTTTCTATTATTGCCACAATCTTGGATATTTTTCCAATTTCGTCCCGATAAACAAACTAAAAAATAGTCTGGTAACCAATAAGGCGGTTAACATACTTGTGATAATCCCCAGCGTCAAGGTTAAAGCAAAGCCCTTAACAAAGCTTGTCCCAAAATAAAACATAATTAAAGCAATAAGGACGGTGGTAAAATTACTATCCCTAATTGACGGCCAAGCGCGGGAAAAGCCAATGCTCACTATTCTTGAAAAACTTTCTCCCAATTTTCTTTCCTCCTTTTGACGTTCAAAAATAAGAATATTGGCATCCACAGCCATCCCCATAGATAAAATCGCCCCGCCAATTCCCGCCAAGGTTAAGGTAACCGGAAGAAGTTTAAAAACAGCCAATAAAAGCAAACTGTAGATAAGAAGACTTAACACGGCTAAAAATCCGGAAAAGCGGTAATAACCAATCATAAATCCAGCAATAATCAAAAAACTCACCAATGCCGCTTTCAAAGATTTTTGCAAAGAAACTTTCCCTAAGCTTGGACCAACCGTTGTCTGAGAAACCAATCTTATCGGAACGGGCAAAGCGCCGGCATTTAAATTTCTGACCAATTCTTTTGCTTCCTGAAGAGTAAACTTCCCGGTAATTTGAGCCTTACCGCCGGAAATCTCTTCTCTCACCACCGGCGCCGAAATCAAAACATTGTCCACATAAATAGCCAGCCGCTTACCTACATTTTTGGCGGTTAATTCTGCAAAAATCTGAGCCCCCTCAGAGTTAAACTCCAAAAGAACCTCCGGCTCTAAAGTTGTCTGATTAAAACCCAGCTGCGCCTTTTTAAAATATTTCCCGGTAAGTTTAGTAGGTTTAAAATAAGGGTCTTCTGGGTTGACAATAATGGCTCCCTTTGCCTTCGCTTCCTCCAGTTGTTTTAAAATCTGCTCTTGCTCCGCTTTTTCTCTTTCTTCCCTAAATTCCAAAAAGGGGGTTTCACCAATCATTTTAATGGCTTCTTCCACGCTTTTTATTCCAGCCAATTCAACTACCAACCTCTGATGCCCGGCCCTTTCCTCAACCTGAACCAACGGCTCTCTCACGCCAAAGTAATTAACCCTTCTTTCAATAACATCTCTTAATCCCTGCATTGTTTCCCCCTTTTCTTTATCTTCAATACCGCTTAAATCAGCTTCATAAATCAAACGGGTTCCTCCCTGCAAATCAAGCCCTAATTTAAAATTTTTCTCCGGTACCAACGGCAAAGAAAATCCCATCGGCTTCGCTATCTTCGCGTTAAAAAAGTTTATTCCTTTATTGAAAAAAGCGGGAAAAACTACGACTGCACAAAAAAGAGTTAAAACAATTATTCCCCCCAACAAAAGAGACAATGTCTTCTTCTTCATATATAATATATATTTTTTACTTTAGTTTTTCAGTTTACCAAAAAATAATTTAAAAAGCAATTTAAACACTCTAACTTTTTAGAGAAAGCTTAAAAATTGTCCGGGAAATTTGACGGCAAATCACCCTCTCCAACTCTCGAAACAAGCGATGACCCTCTGTTTTGTATTCAACCAAAGGGTCGCGACCGCCATAAGCCCGTAATCCTACTGAAGATTTTAAGTCATCCATGACTGACAAATGCTCTGACCAAAAAGCATCAAGAGAAGCAAGACAGGCATATTTTAAAATTTTCGTCATATTTTCACCACCTTCTTTTTCTTTTTTTTGCCAAAAGAAATCTTCAATTATTTTATTAAGATAATCCTTTATTTTTTCTAAGTCATTCATCCCGCTTAGTTTAAAACGATGTTCCGAAGAAACCGGCGCTATTGTTCTTAATTCCTCAAAAACCTCTTCTATATCAATACCTTCCCCCGTTTGATGTTCTTCCACTATCAACTTTATTTCATTTTTCAAAATAGTTAAAACATATTTTTCTAATTCTTCTCTTTTCTTTTTTAAAATTTCGTCACGCCACGAATAAATTTTATGGCGGTGTTTGGCAATAACATCATCGTATTCTAAAACATGTTTCCTTATGTCAAAATTAAACCCCTCTACCCGGCTTTGCGCTTTTTCAATTGCTCTGGAAATAATTTTAGATTCAATCGGCTCATCAGCGGGCATTTTTAACGTTTCCATTAAATTTTTTATTTTATCACCGCCAAAAATCCGTAATAAATCATCTTCCAACGAGATAAAAAATTGCGAAGAACCCGGGTCGCCCTGCCGGCCTGCCCGGCCGCGTAACTGATTATCAATCCGCCTTGCTTCATGTCTTTGCGCGCCGATGACATGTAAACCACCCACTTGCCTCACTTTTTCTGCCTCCGCCAAATCCGGCGGGTTTCCCCCTAAAATAATATCCACGCCGCGGCCAGCCATATTGGTAGCCACTGTCACCTGTCCCCAACGACCGGCCTGCGCAATAATTTCACCTTCTCTCTGATGATTCTTGGCATTTAAAATTTGGCAGGGAATTCCTTCGCGAGCAAGCATTTTAGCCAACAACTCGTTTTTTTCAATGGAAGATGTGCCGATTAAAAGCGGCTGACCCTTTTTATGCCTCTGGACCGTCTCCTTGACTATCGCCCTAAACTTAGCCATTTCTGTTTTATAAACCCTATCCGGCAGGTCTACCCGAATCATCGGTTTATTCGTCGGCACAACGACCGTGTCTAAATGATAAACTTTGGCAAATTCCTCAGCCGATGTTTCAGCCGTCCCAGTCATACCAGCCAACTTTTTGTACATCCGAAAATAATTCTGGAAAGTAATAGAAGCCAAAGTTTTTGATTCAGGCATCACCCTTACTCCTTCTTTCGCCTCAATCGCCTGATGCAAACCGCCTGACCAGCGCCGACCCGGCATCAAACGGCCCGTAAACTCATCAACAATAATCACCTGACCATTTTTAACAATGTAATCACGGTCTCTCTGAAAAAAAACCTCTGCCCGCAGGGCCTGCTCTAAATGGTGGAGGTATCTAATGCCTTTTTCTTCGTAGATGTTGTCCACTCCAAGGATTTTTTCTATCTTTTCAATGCCCTCCTCAGTCAAAGTAGCCACTTTCATTTTCTCATCAATGTTATAATCGATATTCTCCCGCAGTTTCGGAACTAAACGAGAAAATTCTTCATACCAGCGAGAAGTTTCATTATCCGGAGCCGAAATAATTAAAGGCGTCCTCGCTTCGTCAATTAAAATAGAATCAACTTCATCAATAATAGCAAAGTAAAAACCACGTTGGACTTTCTCGCTTATTTCCCAAACCATATTATCACGCAGATAATCAAAGCCAAACTCGTTATTGGTCCCGTAAGTAATGTCAGCCAAATAAGCTTCTTTTCTCGGCACCGGGCACAAAAAACTTTCTACCACCTTAAATCCTCCCAGCAAATCGCGCTCCCGTTCTTTTTCTTCTTTTTGAAGAGCCAAAGAAGACCCTTTTTCTCCCTTGCCTCCAAAAGAATATTCAGGGTCATAAAGATAAGATAATTCATGAACAAGACAGCCAACCGATAGTCCCAATAAATGATAAATTTGCCCCATCCAAACAGCATCTCTTTTTGCCAGATAATCATTAACTGTAACAATATGAACACCCTTGCCCTCCAAGGCATTCAAAAAAGCCGGCAAGGTCGCTGCCAAGGTCTTACCTTCACCGGTCTTCATTTCCACTACCTTACCTTGATGTAAAGCAATACCAGCTATTAGCTGGACATCAAAATGTCTTTGCTGCAGCGTTCTCTTTGCCGCCTCTCTTACCAAAGCAAACGCCTCTGGCAAAATATCATCAAGGCTTTTCCCGCGGACAAGTTCGTTCTTTAAGCCTCTTGTCTTTTCTTTTAATTCCTGCTCAGAAAGATTTGTCAATCCCGGCTCCAGTTCGTTAATTCGCTGAATAAGCGGCATTATTTTGCGGAAATATCTTTTATGCGGGTCGCCTAAAATTTTAGCGAGAGAAAACATATTTTATTATCAATAAAATAATTTAAAGTTAAGAATTGTAAAGTAAAAATAATAAATAGTCCAAAACATTTTCTGTTATTGGAGCCAAACAAAACCATTCTGCTTCTTCTCTTAAACAATCTCTATTTCTTCTTCAAGAATTATCCCGAATTTTTCTTTGACTTTTCTTTTAATCAAAGAAATAAGTTTGAGCACCTCAATTCTGCTCGCTCCTCCCAAATTAACAATAAAATTAGCCTGTTGGGTTGAAACCTGCGCCTGACCAATTCTTTTGCCTTTCAAACCTGCTTTTTCTATTAAAAACGATGCCGGAAGAATCCTCTTTTTTCTAAATAAAGACCACAAAACGGGTCCTGTTATTTTTTTAATCAATTCTTCGTCTTTTTCTTTCCATTGGTAGTTTTTAAAAATACAACCAGCCGAAGGAAAATTAAGCGGGTGATGTTCCCGGCGATAAGCTAAATTCGCTTTTAAACGCGTCCTGATTTCTTTTAGAGCGGATTTTTCCAATTTTAAAACCACCGTCAAGATAATTAACTCTTTCCTTTCCTTAAAAAAGCTTTGCTTCAAACCAAAATGACAATCCTCTTTTTTTAAAAAAACAAACTTCTCCCGCAAAGTATCAAACGCTTCTACCGCCTTCACCCTGTCTGCTACAGCGCTCTCAAAAGCAGCCGCATTCCCTCTTACTGCCCCGCCAATGGTCCCCGGAATACCAACCGCCCATTCCAATCCTCCCAAACTTTTTTGCGCCGATTCTCTTACTAATTTTTGCATTTTCGCCCCTGCCGCTGCAATCAATTCATCGCCCTGCCAGGAAAAGCCTGAAAGCCGCCCCTTCATCTTAATAACTAAACCGTTATAACCCTTGTCAGAAAACAAAACATTACTTCCTCCGCCTAAAATAAAAAAGGGTAAGCCTTTTTCTTTAGCCCACCTTGTCGCCAAAATAATTTTTTCCTTGCTTCCCGCTTCTAAAAAAAATTTTGCCGGACCTCCGATTTGAAAAGTTGTCTTTTCCTTAAGAGAAACATTTCTTTTTATTCCTTCAAGCCTCGTCGTCATTTAATTTTATTAAATCTTTATATCTTTATATCTTTATAAGACTTAAATAATACTTTAACTTCTTAATTTCCCAAAAATGGGCCGGAAGGGTTATCCTCCTAACAAAAAGTGTGAGGGCCAGCTTCCGACCCACTTTTATTATATAACAATAAAAATGGATAGCAAGATTATTCCCTGCCTCGCCAGTTTCCAAAAAAGCAAAAAGCCCTGGAATGCCCCAGGGCCTTCTGCCGTTAGGAGTTTAATGCCCTCACAATGAGAATATTAGCAAACCCAAATTAATTTGTCAAGACCCCCTTCCGTTCTAAAATATTTTCTATTTTCTTGCTTCAAATCTACAACGCCTCTCCCTTATCTGACGAGAGCTCTTTTTTTCTCTTTCTGGCGGGAAAAAACCTGAAAAACAGCTTTCTTTTCTTTGAAATCAAAATCAATAAAGACATCATCTCCTTCTTTTATTTTAGAGGTAATTATTTCCAGAGAGAGTGGGTCCAAAATCACCCTTTGGATTAATCTTTTTAACGGCCTCGCCCCCAAATTCGGGTCAAAACCCTCTTCAGCCAGCCAATTCTTTATCTCCTTAGAAAAACGAATATTAATATTTTTACTTTTGTCCAGCCGCTCTTCCACCTTCTTCAGCTCCAAATCAACAATTTCTTTAATTTCTTTTTTGCCCAAAAAATTAAAAATAACTATCTCGTCAAGACGATTTAAAAACTCCGGCTTAAAAAATTCTTTAAGTGCCTCATATACCTTGCTCTTAAGTTCTTCCTTGCGCGAAGTGTCTTCTTTTTCCCGCTGATTTTCAAAACCAAGCGGCCTCATCTCATTAATATATTCAGACCCAATATTAGAAGTCATAATAATGATAGTGTTTTTAAATGAAACCGTTCTCCCTTTGGCATCGGTTAAGCGGCCGTCTTCAAAAATCTGGAGCAAAAGATTAAAAATCTCCGGATTGGCTTTTTCAATTTCATCAAGCAAAACCACGCTATACGGCCGGCGCCGAATTTTTTCCGTTAACTGCCCGCCCTCTTCATAGCCAACATAACCCGGCGGCGAACCAATAATTTTAGAGGCGCTGTATTTTTCCATATATTCAGACATATCTAAACGAACCAGGGCTTTTTCGGTATTAAAAAGAAACTCAGCCAACGCTCTTGCTGTTTCGGTTTTACCTACTCCTGTCGGTCCCAAAAAGAGAAAAACGCCCATCGGTTTATTTTCTTCGGCGATGCCGGCACGACCGCGCCTTATCGCATTGGAAACCGCTTTAATGGCTTCATCCTGACCAATTACCCGCTGAGACAAAATTTCTTCCATTTTTTCCAGTTTCGTTGCTTCACTCTCTAAAAGCCGCGTCACCGGAATACCAGTCCAGCGAGAAATAACCTGAGCGATATCTTCTTCGTCCACTTCTTCCTTTAAAAGATGGTTTGTTTTTTGCAGCTCTACCAGTTTTTCTTCTGCTTCGCTTAATTTCTTTTTAATTTCAGGGATACGGCCGTATTTTAATTCAGCCACTTTCTCCAAGTTCGCTTCACGTTGGGCAATTTCTATCTGCAAATTACACTCATCAATTTCTTTTTTTAATTCTTTTATCTGCTGAATTATCTCTTTTTCCGTTGTCCACCTTAAACGTAATTCTTTCGCCTTTTCATTCAGGTCAGCCAAAGCTCTTTCTACCGCTTTTAAACGCCGCGGCTCTTTTTCCTTTTTCAAAGCCTGCTTCTCTATCTCCAACTTGGTAATCTGATTTTCTAAATTTTCCAATTCGGCCGGCTTTGATTCTATCTCCATTCTTAAAGCAGAAGCTGCTTCATCCATTAAGTCAATTGCTTTATCGGGCAAAAAACGGTCGGTAATATAACGATTGCTTAATTCTGCCGCCGCGACCAAAGCCGCGTCTTTAATTTTTACTCCATGATGAAACTCATATTTTTCCTTAATCCCCCGCAAAATAGCAATCGTATCTTCCACGCTTGGTTCCGCTATCAGAATCGGCTGGAAACGACGCTCCAAGGCAGGGTCGCGCTCAATATATTTTTGATATTCCTTTAAAGTGGTGGCACCAATGGCATGTAATTCGCCGCGCGCCAAAGCAGGCTTCAATAAATTTGAAGCGTCAATAGCGCCCTCCGCCGCTCCCGCGCCCACCAAAGTATGAAGCTCATCAATAAACAAAATATATCTGTCTTTTAATCGCCTAATCTCCCGCAAAAGCGCTTTGATTCTGGCTTCAAACTCACCGCGGTATTTTGTACCAGCCACCAACGCGCCTAAATCCAAAGCAATTAATTCCTTATGCCGCAAACTTTCCGGCACTTCTGAAAGAACTATTTTTTTCGCCAATCCTTCCACAACAGCCGTTTTCCCCACGCCCGCCTCTCCTATTAAAACCGGGTTGTTTTTTGTCCGGCGGGAAAGTACCTGCATCAAACGTCTAATCTCCTGTTCGCGACCAATAACCGGGTCAAGCTTACCCTCCCTTGCCAAATCGGTCAAATTTCTGGCGTATTTTTTTATCACCTCAAATTTTGATTCCGGCTCCGGGTCGCTAATTTTCTCTCCGCCACGCATTTCTAAAAGTGCGTTTAAAAAAATCTCTTTGTCTAAAAACAACTGATTTGGTTTGTCCGGCGCCGTAATTCTTGTATTCAAAAGAATCTCCTGAGCGCGACTCTTTACTGAAAGCAAACCCAAGAAAAGATGCTCAATGGAGATAAATTCGTCTTCCATTTTTATCGCTTCCTGTCGGCTCGCCTCCAAAACGCGCGCCATATCTTGAGTCAGATAAAACTGGTCACCAAAAGCGCCTCCTGTGACAAAAGGAATTTGTCTAATCGCCCTTTCGGTTCTTTTTTTTAACTCTGCCAAATTAACCGACAAGTTCTTTAATAACGCCAAAACAATGCTTTCTTCCTGAGTAAGCAAAGCCAACAACAGATGAAGCGCATCAACCTGTTGCTGCCCCCATTCCCGCGCCAAATTCTGCGCTCTCATCATCGCTTCCTGCGATTTTCTGGTAAATTCTCCTCCTTGGAAAAAAGGCATATATTTTCCTTAATTTTATTTTCTTATTTTTTTATTTTTTATTTTTTATTTTAATTTTTCTCCGCTTTTTTATTTTAGAATAAAAACTGCCATAAATCAATGAAAAAATCCCCTCTAGCAATTAACCTTTAAGCATCAATTAATTTAAAAAATTAGACCCAACCACCCACCAGCCGCTTTTGTTTTAAATGTTTTACATAAGAAAAAGTAAAAAGAAAAAGAACCGCATAATAAAGAAGAAGAAAAACCCAGCCAGTTTTAACAATAATTCTTGCCAAAGGCAACCGACAAGAAAAGTCAATCACTAAAATAAAGCAATCAAGCAGAAGCCATAAGAACGGATAAACCAACCACCCCAAAGCGCCCCAAAGAAAAGTGAGAAAAACAAAAAAGAAACCCAACATCATTATTTCCGGTAAAAGAGGAACTGCTAAAATATTGGAAAGAGGCGAAACCAGAGAAAAATATCCGAAATTATAAATTAAAATCGGCAGGGTAAAAATTTGAGCGGCTAAAGTCATGGCGAGCAAATCAGTCAAAGATTTAACCGCTTCTTTTCTCAGCCCCAAACGGCTAAACAAGTTTTGAAAGATAGGATAAAAATAAATAAGCCCGGCCGTCGCCAAAAAAGAAAGCTGAAACCCGACATTTTGACGCAATAATGCCGGCTGAAAAGCCAACATTAAAACGGCTGATAAAATTAAACTGCGGCCAGCCGCGTTTTGCCGGCCGAGTTTTTGGCAAAAAAGCAACAGCGAACCCATTATTCCAGCCCGTATCGCCGACGGCTGGAAACCGGTAAAAGCGACAAAAAGCCAGAGAAAAAGTAAAGCGAAATAAATGGCGGCGGCGCGGTTAAGACCAAAAAACAATCCCAACCAAAGAAAAATAGTGCTGACCAAAACTATGTGCATGCCAGAAACAACAACTGTATGACGCAAACCCGCTCTATTCAGCTTGTCTTTCCACTCAGCGGAAAGAGAGGTGGTTTCTCCTAAAAGAAGGGCTTCAAGCAGCGAGGAATGGGGCGGAGAAAAAACGCTCTCAATTATCTTTTTTGTTCTTTCTTTAAAAGGTAAAAGACGCTCCTCAATTTTCTCCTCTATTTTAAGATTAATTTCACCTTGCCTTGTTTCTCTAAACGAATTGATAGCAGTAGGAAGAGGACCTAGCGGTTTGACTAAATCCATCCTGATGAGTCCTAAAGCAAGAAAAAAGAGACAACCGCTAAAAACAAGAATGGTCTTTTCTCTAAAAAAAATTACTCCGTAAAAAATGGCTAAAGCAAAAAGTTCATCAATTAAAAGAAGCGGCAGATTGAAAAAGGAAGAAATAAAAATTCCCGCCAGAAAAGAAAGCAAGAAAAAATAGAAAGCCCGCGAAAGAACCATATTATCTTATCTGGACAAGTTCAAAAAAGGGTTCTAGGGCTTTCTTTATTGAGAAAAGATATTCATCGCTGTACGGCTGGGCTTTCTCCAGCTTTGATTCAATATTCCTACCCGGCTTAAAATTCTGGAGAACATATTTTTTCGCCGGGGCAAGCCAACGACCAATTTTTATCACATCATTTTTGGAAAGAAGACCGGGAACAACAGTTGTTCTAAACTCATAATCAACCCTACCCTCTTTCAAGAGATTAATACTGCGGGAAACTTTATCCAAAAGATAGCCTGAAGCGCAATTTTTGAATCCGATTAATTTCGGATATTTTCCCGGAGAAGCTTTTACATCCATAGCTATATAGTCAACCAAATTTCTATCAATCAACTCTTTAAGCAGAGCAGGATGAGAACCATTGGTGTCAAGCTTAAGACTATACCCCAGTTTTTTAATCTTTTCGCAGAAAGACGGCAAATCAGGATGTATTGTCGGCTCGCCACCGCTCAAACAAACTCCTTCCAAATAATCTTTTTTCTCCCGGAGGAAATCAAAAAATTCTTTTTCCGGCAGAGGAAAGTGTTTCTCAATGACTTCAGGAAGAACCAACGAAACATTATAACAAAAAGGACAGCGGAAATTACAGCCGGCCAAAAAAACAGTGCAGGCGATTTTGCCGGGAAAATCAATTAAGGTTAATTTTTGCAAACCGCCGATATTCATAAGAAAAACAGATGCCAAAACAACTCTTCCTTTCTTTAAACCTTTATCATTTTAAATTCTTTTCTCTCCTTAAATTCCTGCATCTTCCCTTTGTTCCATTGAGAAACCGGCCGAAGATAACCCACAATCCGCGAATAAACCTCGCAAGGCTGTTTCATCGTGCATTTGGGGCAGACAAAATGCTCTCCGGAAAGATAGCCATGGATAGGGCAAATAGAAAAAGTGGGCGTAATAGTAATGTAAGGTAAATGAAAATTCTGAAAAACTTTCTTGACAAATCCTTTCGCCGCCTCAATCTCAGAAATCCTCTCTCCCAAAAAAAGATGCATAACCGTCCCGCCAGTATAGCGGCTTTGGATTTCATCCTGCAATTCCAAAGCCTTAAAAAGGTCATCGGTGTAATTGACTGGCAGCATCGTGGAATTGGTGTAATAAGGATTTTCTTTGGTGCCGGCGGTAATAATTTTCGGATAGGCCTGTTTATCCTTTAAAGCCAAGCGATAAGCAGTTGATTCGGCTGGCGTAGCCTCCAGATTATAAAGGTTCCCTGTCTCTTCCTGATACTTCACCATTCTTTCCCGCATAAAATCCATTACTTCTAAGGTAAACTTCCTGCCTTCTTTAGAAGCGATATCGCTTCCAAGAAAATTAAGCAGACACTCATTCATCCCCACCAAACCAATCGTTGAAAAATGATTGGCAAAATATTGACCTCGCGCTTTTTTAATACCTTCCAAATAGTTTCTTGAATACGGATAAAGCCCTTTCTCAATAAAATTCTCAATCGTTTTTCTTTTTATTTCCAAACTATCGCGCGCCATATCCATCATTGCCGCCAAGCGCTCAAAAAAATCTTTTTTTGTTTTAGAAAGATAGCCGATTCTGGGCATATTAATTGTCACTACTCCCTGACTGCCCGTCAAACTGCCGCTGCCGAAAAGCCCGCCGCCGCCCCGGTTATAAAGCTGCCTTAAATCCAGTTTCAGGCGGCAACACATTGAACGAGCATCTTCCGGCCGCATCTCGGAATTAAGATAATTGGCAAAATAATTAATCCCGTATTTAGCCGACGCCTCAAAAATGCCATTGAAAGCCGGCTCATCCCAGGGAAAATCCGGGGTGATATTTATCGTCGGAATAGGAAAATGAAAGGGCCTCCCCGATTTATCGCCTTCTAACATCACTTCATAAAGCGCCTTATCAAAAAGCTTAACTTCTTCCTCAAACTCTCCATAAGTTTCTTTCTGAGGCAGCCCCCCTCTTATGACCGGCTGAGAAGCAAAAACAGTGGACGGCTTTAAATCTAAAGTAATATTGGAAAAAGGACATTGAAATCCTACTCTCGTTGGCGTGGCCATATTAAACATAAACTCCTGCAACGCTTGTTTCACCTGTTCATAATTAAGATTGTCATAACGGATAAAAGGCGCTAAAAGCGTGTCAAAATTAGAAAAAGAAACAGCCCCAGCCACTTCGCCCTGCAACGTATAAAGAAAATTGACGATCTGACCAAGGGCCACCCGTAAATGTTTGGCTGGTTTTGATTCAACCTTACCCGGAACCCCTCCAAAGCCCCTCAGAAGCAAATCGTAAAGGTCCCAGCCGGCGCAATAAGGCCCTAAAGTATCAAGGTTATGAAGGTGAAAATCGCCGTTTTCATTAGCTTCTCTGATTCCGCGTGGATAAATTTTATTAAGCCAGTACTTTTTCACAATATAACTAACCCCATAATGGTTTAATCCCTGCAAAGAAAAAGTCATATTGGCGTTTTCTTGGACTTCCCAGTCCAATTTTTCCAGATATTGGTCAACCCTGTCCACCGCTTCCTCACTTGCCTGAATTGCTTCTCTAATCCTTCTTCTCTGTTCCCGATACAAAATATAGGCTTTAGCCGCCTTGGCTAAACCCTCTAAGATGAGAACTTCTTCAACAATATCCTGAATTTGCTCAACATCGGGAATTTCTCCTTTCCGAAAGCGACGGTTTAATATCTCCACCACTTTGTTGGAAATTTTTTGAGAAAGCCTGCCATCGCCTTCGCCGCTCGCGGTCAATGCTTTGAAAACCGCCTGCGTAATCTTTAACTTGTCAAAATCAACAAGCCGACCGTCTCTTTTTTTTACCTGAGTAATTTTATTTTTTTCAGTTTTTTTAGTCGCCATAAATTAATCTCGTTATTATTAATATTAATCGGCCAAAAGATTAATAAATATTTTAAAATATTCTAACATTTTAACAAAAAAATTTCTCCGGCAAATTGTCCTATCTGTGGAAAAATTTTTAAAAACAAAACTCCCCGCTACTTTTGATTAGAAAACTTATGCTTAGAAAACTTAAAAAATTTAAAAAATTAAAATCCAATCTCGCCTCAGTTACTTGTCGCCACCAGTGTCACCTTTATCTCTCCCTTTGCCATTTTTCTATCTTCGGAAACCCCAAAAATTATTTTTGTCTTCTGGTCAGCCAGTTTTTTAAGAAAATTTGCCACCAAATTAACTTCAGACAAAGAAACATCGCGGCCGCTTATATTAAAAAGAATTCCTTTTGCTTTTGGCGGAGAAAAACTCAGCAAGGGTGATTGTAACGCTCGGCTTACCGCCGCCAATGCCCTTTGTTCTCCCTTGGCCCGGCCAATACCCAAAAGAATCTGGCCGGCGCCTTTTAAAACTTCCTCTAAATCAGCAAAATCCACATTAATGATGCCGGAAGAAAATAAAAAATTAGAAACTCCTTCCAACGCCTCTACCAAGACCTGGTCAACCCTGAAAAAAGCCTCATTAACGGAAGCGTTTTTGGGCATTATTTTTAAAACGCGGTCATTCGGAACCACCAAATAAGCATCTATATTCTTCTTCAGGTTCTCCAGTCCCCATCTCGCTACTTTCCGGCGTAATTCTCCTTCAAAGAAAAAAGGCAGTGTCACCACAGCTATAGCCAATATGCCTCTTTCCCGGCACATTCTGCCTAAAACAGAAATAACGCTGGAACCCGTCCCGCCGCCCAAGCCTGCTGTTAAAAAAACTAAGTCAGCTTCTTTTAAAATTTCTTTCAGCGCTTCTTGACTTTCCTCAGCCGCTTTTAAACCTAATTTAAAATCCATTCCTGTCCCTAAACCGCCGGTTATTTTTTTACCAATAAGAATTTTGTGGGGAGACAAACAATTCCCCAAGCTTTGAGCATCAGTATTAACTGCAAAAAATTCTACTCCTTTTACAGCGGTTTTAACTAATCGTGAAACGGTATTTCCTCCTGCCCCGCCTACGCCAATTACTTTTATTCTCATAAATAAAATGCCTTACGGCAAAAAAATTCTAAAAAAGTTCTTCAGCTTTTCTTTGAAAACACTTACTTCTCTTCCCCCTTTTTCTTTTTCAAGAGGCGTTAAGCCGTAAGAAAGAAGATAAGCGCACACGGAAAAAGACGGTTCGGTAACGCCAACAACGCCTTGCGGCTGACCCAAACGAACAGGAAGCCCAAATTGGCGACGCGCAAAAGCCAGCAAACCGGGCAACTGGCTGCCGCCGCCGCTTAAAACCACGCCGGCCGGTAAATTTGTTTCTTTCGCCATCTTGCGCAAGGCTTTATTTGCTTCCCCAAAAATTTCCGAAAGACGCGTTTTGACAATTTTATCTAAAAATTTATGTGAGAAAAAAATCTTTTCTGCTTCTTCACCGGAAGAGACAATCTTCTTTTTTCTCTTATCTTTTCCCGCGGCTTCTAAAGAACCATATTTCTTTTTTAACTCCTCTGCCGTGGCTATTTCTATCCTCAAACCAACCGCCAAATCATTGGTTAAGTTCGCTCCTCCTAAAGGAAAAACCACAAAATCCCTCAAAACTCCCTCGGTAAAAACGGAAAGCGAGGTGGTTGCCGCACCAATCTCAAGAACAGCCACCCCCACTTCCTCTTCCTCCGGTTTCAAAACAGCCTTAGCCGAAGCTAAAAACGATGGCACCACCTCTTCTATTTCAATTTCTGCTTCTTCCATTGTCTCTTCCAGATTCTCAAAAACAGGAGAAAAAACGCAGATAAGAAGAGCTTTTACCTCCAAACGAATACCCTCCAGACCTAAGGGGTTTTTTATCCCGCCTTCACCATTAACGAGAAATTCCTGCGGCACTACTTCTAAAATTTTCGTATTGGCTGGCAGGGTTACTGCCTGAGAGGCCTGCTGTAAAACCCGTTTTATATCTTCTTCAGAAATTTTTTGGTCAGCCCGAGAAACTGAAACTAACCCCTGACTTTTTATTCCAACAAGATGAACTCCTGAGATATTTACCAGCGCCCTTTTCAGGTTAATCCCGTGTATTTCATAAACCTTCTGCTTCAGTTTTAAAAGGTGGTCAGCCACCTTTAAAGGGTCATAAATTTCTCCCCTTCTTACTCCTACCGAATGAGCCATTTCTTCTTTCACTACTGCCACAATCTTATCAGAATTTTTTTCTCTCTGCCCCGCTAAAACTTTAATGGAACTCGTCCCAATATCTATAGCGGTGGCAAAATGCGACTTGGCCATAAATGGTTTAATGTTTTAAAAAATTTAAAAAATTAAATTTAAAGAGAAATTGCCAATTAAAATATCTTCTTTTTTATTTTTATTTTTTATTTTTATTTATTTTTATTTTTTATTTCTTATTTTTTATTTTTTATTTTTATTTTCAAACAACTTTAACCCGTTTCCCACCATTTGAAACCGACGACTATACTCTTCTTCTTTTTTCTCCATTTTTTGGGCCTCTTTTTCAGAACTTTCGTGGTCATAACCAATTAAATGAAGAATTCCATGAATCAATACTCTTGGCAATTCCTGCTCCAAAGGCACTCCAAATCTTTTCGCGTTTTTTTTAACCTCTCTTAAACAAATGATAACTTCTCCCAAATCTTTTTCTCCATTTGCCTCTAAGGAATCTTTTACCCAGGGAACTTGCGAACCGGGAAAAGAAAGAACATCAGTCACCCTGTTCTTTTGGCGATATCTCTTATTTAATTTTTTCATCCGGCCGGGCCCTACCAAAACCAAAGAAAGAGCTCCTTCCGCTCCTTCACCCTCCAGGACCGCCTCTACCGCTTTTTTTAAAAAATCAAAAGATATCTTTGTTCTGGTTAAATTTTTGATAGCAATTTCTCTCATTCTCCTCATTTTACCCCTGTCTTTTTTTATTTGCCAAACCTACCGCGAAAAACTATGTTCTTTCTTTTTTTCTATTCTTCTCAGGGCGGAAATTTTTTTCAAATAACGACTCTTTGCCCGCTTTTTAAATTGTCTTTTTCTCGCCTCAAGTAAAATACCGCTTTTCTTCACTTTCTGGGAAAAGCGCTGGATTAAACCTTGAACTGTTTCTTTTGGCAACTTTTTTACTTTTACCATCATAGTTTTTTATTTTTTTAATTTATAATTTATAATTTTATTTTATTATTTTTTTTAATTTATTTTAATTTTATTATTAATTTTATTTTATATTTTGCCGAAGAAGCGGGTTTTAAGGCAATTCTATAGAGCCACCGGTTAAAAAATGCAGATGCAAATGTTTAATCATCTGACCGCCCTCTTTCCCGACATTAAAAACCAGTTTATAGCCGGCGATTTTCTCCTTTCGGGCTATTTTCTTCGCTGTTAAAACCAAAGAAGAAACATATTTTTCTGAGCCGGGACTTTTTATTGATTCAATGTGTTTTTTGGGAACTATAAGAAAATGCACCTTCGCTTTAGGATTGATATCTTTAAAAGCAAGCGTGTGTTTATCCTCAAAAACTATCACTGCTGCTACCTTTTTTTTGATTATTCCGCAAAAAAGACATTTGCCCATACCCGGTTTACTTCTTACTTCTTACTTATTACTTATTACTTCCTTCTTATTTCTTATTTTTCGTTTTTTGTTTTTTATTTATTTTATTATTTTTTTATTTTCTTTTCCATCTCCTTGACTACTTTTTCCAAAGGAATTGTTTTTTGCTCCCCTTCTTCCATATCTCTGACAATTATCTCTTCGTTTAACGCTTCTTGCTGTCCTAAAATCAAAACATATCTTACTCCTAATTTATCAGCCAGTTTTAGCTGTGCCGAGAGAGAATCTTTATCCAATCCCTCAAAAACTTTTATTTTCGTCTTCCTAAAACTCTCCATCAACCGCAGCATTTTCATCTTAGGAAAATCTCCCACTTGCGCTAAAAAAATTTTGGCTTGACTTGCTTTAGAAGAACTCTTAGACCGCGCCTTTAAAACATTAACCAAGCGGTCAACGCCAATGGCCCCACCACAAGCAGGCGTCTCTTTGCCGCCAAGTAGTTTAACCAAATCATCATAACGACCACCGCCAGCCAAACTTCCCTGCGCTGACCCTTCAGGAGAGTTTTCAGATATTTCAAAAACAGTTCTTGTATAATAATCCAGTCCCCGCACCAGATAAGGATTTAAATTATAAGGCACCCCTATTTCTTCTAACGCCTCAAGCACATTTTTAAAATGATTGTGGCAATCATGGCAAAGATGATTTAAAATCTGCGGCACGCCTTTTCTCACCACCTCTTGGCATTTTTCATTTTTACAATCTAAAACGCGCAAACAATTTATTTTTAAGCGACGGCGGCAATCGGCGCAAAGAAAATCGCGTACCCGCTTTAAATAATTGGCTAAAACCTTTTTATAGTAAGGCCGACATTGGGAATCACCAAGACTATTCACCTCAACCACTAAATCTTTAAAACCCAAACTATTCAAGATGTTATAAAAAATCTGAATAACTTGAGCATCAATAATCCAAGAGCTACTGCCAATCACTTCAAAACCGGCTTGGAAAAATTGTCGGTACCTTCCTTCCTGCGGTTTTTCGTAGCGGAAGAAAGGGCCAAAATGCCAAAGTCTCACTGGCTTTGGCCAACTTTCCATTCCGTTTTCAAGATAAGCGCGGATAAGCGGCGGCGTTCCTTCTGGTCTTAAAACAAGATTATCACCCCCTTTCGTCGTCAGAGTAAACATTTGCTTCTGAACTATTTCACTGCTACTCCCACTGCTTTTTTCAAAAAGACCGCTTTGCTCCAAAAGAGGCGTTTCTATCCTTTTAAAACTGTAAAAATCGGCTATCTCCTGACAAACCTTTTCTACCATCTGAAAATAACGAAGGTCTTCTTCTAAAATGTCGCGCATTCCTGTTGGCTTTTGAAATTTCATAAAACAAGAGGCGCCCCGTTCAAATGGTTTTCACTATAATTATTGAGGGGCAAATATTTTATTAATTATATTTTATTTTTATTATATTTTATTTTTATTTTTTATTTTTATTTTTTATCTTTAACTTTAACTTTAGGAGTATTTAGGAATTTTTAACAAACAAATACCCGTTCCTCGCTCAATGCTCAATAAGCAGGCGGAGTAATCGCCGAAATTTCATCAAAGGGGTAAAGCCGCCAAATAACGCGTCCGATAATAAAATTTCTTGGCAATTTACCCCAGTTTTTTGAGTCAAAAGAATGAAGTCGGTTGTCACCCAAGACAAAATATTCATTATTGCCCAAAACAATTTTTTCTTCCGGCAAATCAAAAGGAGAAGAAAGATAATCTTCTTCTAAAATCTTTTTTTCGCCATTCTTCATCGTCACTGTAATCTGCCCATCTTTCAATTCTATTTCTTCGCCCGGCAAACCAATAATTCTCTTGATAAATTTTTCTGAAGGATTAAAAGGATAATGAAAAACAATTACTTCTCCTCTTTGTGGCTCGCGAAAACGATAAGTAATCTCGTCAACAATAAGATAATTGCCATCCTTAAAATTTGGCTCCATAGAAATACCTTTGACAATAAATGGCTGAAAAATAAAATAGCGGATAGGCAAAACAATCAACAAAGCCAACAAAAAAACCTTTAATGTCTCACCTAAAAAATTAAAGATATTTTTGAACATTGCTTTTACTTTTAAACAGTATAGCAAAATTCTAAAAGCAAGCAAGCCAGAAAAGAAAATGATATAATAAGAATAATTTTATGGCGCCTTGCTTAAATCATCAAGAAAAATTAACTGCCAAGAATATGTAAACTAGCGATTTCGGCAGCGCCCAAAATTATGATAATTATCATCGGTCTCGGCAACCCCGGAAATAAATTTGAGTGGACACGGCATAATTTGGGACAACAAATAATCAGCGAAGTCCGCAAAACAGCCAACCTTCCTCCTTTTAAATTATCTAAAAGATTTAAGGCATTAATTTCCAAAGGGGAAATAGAAATGATTTCCAAAGGGGAAACAAAAAAACAGCCGGTTTACTTGGTTAAACCCCAAACTTTTATGAACTTATCCGGTTTCACCGTTAGAAAAATTTTTAATTTTTGGAAAAGCAAAATATCTCTCAACAACCATCCCTCCTCTTCACCTCAGAACCTTCTCCAGCAATTTGCCGATAATTTAATCGTCGTCCATGATGATATTGACATACCGCTGGGAAAAATTAAGTTTTGCCAAAACAGAGGGTCGGCCGGACACAAAGGCGTTGCTTCAATCATACAAACTCTTGGCACAAAAAATTTTAAAAGAATGCGTTTAGGCATCCAACCGGTAAACGGCAAACCAAAAGAAGTTGACAAATTCGTTCTCCAGCGGTTTTCCCGGGAAGAAAAAGAAATCTTAAAAAATTTTGTTTTTAAAAAAGCCAATCAACTTCTCCTTGCCGAATTAACCAAGGATTATGCTCCCCAAAGAAACCGATGAAAATGAAATAAAAACAAGCATTCCCGGAGACAAGTTTTATCCGGAGAACCTGGAAAAAATAATTGACCTGCCGCCGCTTCTTTATTATAAAGGAATTATCATTAAAAAAGAAAACTGTCTGGCAATTGTCGGAACAAGACGCGCTTCCGATTATGGCAAAGAAATTGCTTATTCCCTCAGCTATGATTTGGCGCGCGCCGGGCTAACAATTGTTTCAGGGTTAGCCAAAGGTATTGATGCTTTTGCCCATAAGGGGGCTCTTGATGCTAAAGGAAGAACTATTGCTGTTTTAGGCACCGGACTTGATGAAAAAAGTATTTATCCGCGAGAGAATTTAAGTTTGGCTCGAAGAATTTTAAAAGAAAATGGCTGCCTTTTATCCGAATATCCTGTTGGCACGCCCGGCGATCGCTTCCGCTTCCCCCGGCGAAACCGCCTCATTGCCGGACTCAGTTTGGGCATCTTAATCGTTGAGGCAAAAATCAAATCAGGAGCATTAATTACAGCCGCTTGGGCGGAAAAGCAGGGTAAAAAAATCTTTGCTACGCCGGGAAACATTCATACACCAAACACAAAAGGACCGCATTTCCTTATCAAAAGCGGCAAGGCAAAACTCGTAGAAACAGCCGATGATATTCTGAAAGAATTAAATCTGCCAGCCGAAGAAATTAAAACCCGTCCTTCCACCGCCTCTTTCTTGTCTAAAGAAGAATGTTTGATTTTAAAAATGCTGGAAAACGGCGCTTTATCTATTGATAAGATTATTGAGAAAACGGGTTTTCCCAGCCAGAAAGTTTCTGCTCATTTAAGCTTGCTGGAAATTGAAGGAAAAATTAAAAATTTGGGAGGAAATGTTTACGCGCTTTTACGCTAACTTTTCTGTTAAATCTTTATTTGGCTTTTAATAATTCCTTCGGTTTTAATTTTTTCCCCTGCTTCTCTCTATGAATCTAATTATTGTAGAATCGCCCACCAAAGCAAAAACTATCAGCCGGCTCTTTGGCCAAAATTTTTTGGTAGCCGCTTCTTATGGCCATATTAGGGATTTGCCCCAAAAAGAATTAGGGGTAGAAATTGAAAAGGATTTTAAGCCGAAATATGTTATTCCGCCAAAAGCCAAACCAAGAATTGAGGAATTAAAAAAATATCTTGAGAAAGCCGGCGAGGTAATTCTGGCTACCGACGAAGACCGCGAGGGTGAAGCAATCGCTTTCCACCTAAAAGAGGTGTTGAATTTAAAAAATCCCAAAAGGATTGTTTTTCATGAAATTACAAAACCTGCCCTTCTTGAAGCTTTTAAAAAGCCGCGCCAGATTAAAATGGACTTGGTTTATGCCCAACAAGCCCGTCGTATTCTTGACCGTCTCGTCGGCTACAAACTTTCCCCTCTTTTATGGAAAAAAGTAGTGCGAGGTCTTTCAGCCGGCCGCGTCCAATCGGTGACTGTCCGTTTAATTGTAGAAAGAGAAAAAGAAATTGAAAATTTCCAACCCCAAGAGTACTGGACAATTACTGCCTGGCTCCGAGAAATTAAAAGCCCGCAGAACAAAGAAGAAATTCTTTTTTCAAATCTAGACAATTTAAAAATTGAAGAGTTATCAAAAACACACCCCGAGATTTTCAGCGCTCTCTTGGTCAAAAAAAATGGAAAACCGCTCCCCAAACTCGCCTTTCAAAATAGAGAAGAAGCGGAAAAAATTATCAACGAACTAAAAACAGCGGATTATTCTGTTAACAAAGTTGAGAAAAAGAAAATAAAGAAAAGTCCGCCCCCTCCTTTTACTACTTCTACCTTACAACAAGAATTATGGCAGAAATTAAAAATGCCGGCGAAAACAACGATGGCTCTCGCCCAAAAACTCTATGAGCAGGGGTTAATCACTTATCACCGGACTGATTCTTTACACCTTTCTCCTCTCAGTCAAGCAGCGGCTAAAAAGTTTATTGAACAAAACTTTGGACAGGAATATTGGCCCGGCTTCCATCGCTGTTTCAAAAGCAAATCAAAAACTGCCCAAGAAGCTCATGAAGCCATTAGACCAACTTACCCCGAACAAACGCCAAAAAGTTTAAAGATAGAGAGCCGACTTTTAAAAGTGTACGAAATCATTTGGCAGAGATTTATCGCTTCCCAAATGAGCGAGGCAATCTTTAATTCAGTTGATGTTGAAATTAAGGCAGGAAATTATCTTTTTAAAGCAAGCGGACAAACATTGGAATTTGACGGATTTACCAAACTTTATCCCTTCAAGCACGAAGAAAACCAACTGCCTGAACTTGTTGTGAAAGAAAATTTAAATCTGATTAAATTAATGCCTGCCCAACATTTCACCCAGCCGCCCGCCCGTTTTAGCGAAGCAAGTTTAATTAAAAAATTAGAAGCAGAGGGAATCGGCCGACCCTCCACCTATGCATCCATTCTGGACACCATCCAAAAAAGAGGGTATGTAATGAAAAACAGCCAAAAACAATTTCAACCGACAGAAATGGGCATTATTGTCAACGACCTGCTTGTTAAACATTTCCCCAAAATTGTTGACCTTAAATTCACGGCCAAAATGGAAGAAGATTTAGATAAAATTGCTTTGGGCAAAAAAAACTGGATAGAAACCCTCAAAGAATTTTATGTGCCTTTCCAGGAAACGTTGGAGAAAAAACAAAAAGAAATAAAAAAGAAAGAATTGGCAGAAAAAACCGAAAAAACCTGTCCCCTTTGCCACGCTCCGCTTGTGCGGCGGGTAGGCAAGTTTGGTAGGTTTTATGCATGTTCTAATTTCCCAAAATGCAAATATACCGCTTCTTTGGAAAAACCAAAACTTGGAATTAAATGTCCCCAATGCGGTCAAGGCGAAATTGAAGAAAAAAGAACTAAAAAAGGAAAAATCTTTTACGGCTGTTCCCGTTTTCCCCACTGCCGCTGCGCTTTTTGGGAAAAACCGCTTAATAAACGCTGTCCCCAGTGCGGTTCGCTTTTAGTTGAAAAAAACGGAAAGGAATTTTGTCCTAACAAAAATTGCAAAGCTAAAATTTGATGGTAAGATAAAAAAAGAACGCCGCGGTGGCGGAACTGGCAGACGCGATGGACTCAAAATCCATTGATCGCAAGATCGTGAGAGTTCAAATCTCTCCCGCGGCACTCTTTATTTAAACTTTAAATTTCTTATCTTAAATGCTCCCGGCCGCAATAAACGAGGAGAATCTTCATCAACCGTGAAATCAATAATAGTAGAAGGCAAAGATGCCGGCAAATCACCGGCATCTATAATTATATCCGGCTGATGCTTCTTTCTGTGAAAACTTTTAATAACTTCTTCAATTTTAGAAAGAGCCGGCTTGTTTGAAATATTAGCCGAAGTTTGAAGAAGCGGTCCCGTCTTTTTTAAAAGACGAAGAAGCAATGAAGAATGAGGGATTCTCAGTCCAATTGTTCCTTTTTCTTTTCTTTTTTAAAAACAACAGTGACTTTGCCGGGCCACACCTTTTTTAAAAATCTTTCCTGCTCTTCTGAAATAACGGCTATTTTTTTCGCCGCGGCTAAATGGGGAACAAAAAGCAAAAACGGTTTTTTCTTTTTTCTTTTTTTAATTTTAAAAATTTTCTCTTCTATTTCCCTTTCGCCCATTTTGGCAACCAAGCCATAAACGGTATCAGTAGGCACCACCAAAATTTTGCCTTTTTTTAAAGAAACCGCCATTTTTTCAATGTCGGATTTTCTAATTTTGGAAGGATTAATTCGCCAAATCTCCATTTTTACTTTTCTTTTCCAAAAACCTTGAAAGTTTAATAATATCGGCCGGATTGCCGAAATCAAACCAAAATTCTTTTATTCTTTTAATTTTAACCTTTCCCTCTTTGGCTAAAAGCGAAACAGCGTCGGTGAGTTCGTATTCGCCGCGCGAAGAAAGTTTAACTTGCGGAACTTTTTCAAAAATTTCCGGCGTAAATTTATACAAACCGGCGTTAATTAAATTCCCGACAAATTTCGCTGGTTTTTCAATAATTTCTGTCAAAAAGCCATTGTTTGAAACCAAAACGCCGTATTTTTCAGGATGCTCGCTGACAAAACCGCCGATATAACAATATCTATCATCGCAATTAAAACTTCTCAAATCGTTAACCGAATACAGATTATCACCACAAACCATTAAAAAATTCTCTTTTCCCACTAAATCTTTAACGCATTTAAGAGGAAGAAGCGTGCCGTATTTGTTCTCCCCGCATATTTTAAACTGGTCAAGCAAGGTTATTTTTATAGCCGAAGGCAACTTCTTTTGGTAATTTTCCAGAAATTCCCCAAACTTTGCGCTCTGGTAACCCACCACTAAAATAACTTCATTATATCCCGCCTGAGAAAGATTCTTTAAGAGGTAAAATAAAAAGGGTTTACCCAAAAGATTAATCAGGTGCTTCGGCTTATGATTGGTTAATTGTTTCATCCGCGTGCCACGCCCCGCGGCGGCAATTACTGCTTTCTTCATAGTCCTGTTTTTTTACCCCTATTTTCTTATTTCTTCTTTTCTTCTTTTCTTCTTTTCTTCTTTTTAATTCATAATATCCTATTGGGCAAAGATTCTTTTTATGACTCTTTTTATTATATTTTAAAAAGTTTCCGCGCATTGGCAGTAGTTGTCTCCGCCACTTTTTCAAAACTCTCACCCTTTACTTCAGCAATCGTTTTGACAATATATTTAACAAAAAGGGGCTCGTTCCTTTTTGACCCCGCCAAGGGAGGAGAAAGAAAAGGACAGTCTGTTTCCACCAACATTCTTTCCAAAGGACAATTTTTTATCGTTTCTCTTAAATTAATTTTATAAATAATACCATTAAAACCAAGATAAAGCCCCTTTTCTAAATACCTTTTTGCTTCTTCCCAGTTTCCGCTAAAACAATGAACCACTCCTTTAAAAGGAATTTTAGATAAGCTTTCCATCAGAGAAAAAAGTTCCCTGTGTGCCTGGCGGCAATGAAAAATAACCGGCAAAGCCAATTCGCCAGCCAGTTTAATCTGACGCCGCAGCGCTTCTTTCTGCCTCTCTTTAATTTTTTTTCCTTCCTTTTTGGGCAAATTTAAAAAATCCAAACCGCTTTCCCCAATAGCTACCACTTTGGATGATTCGGCTAAACGCCTATACCTTTCTAAGTCAAACTCTCCCTCTAAATGTTCTTCCGCTCTATCCTTTTCTTTTTTATCTTTTGGTCTTAATCCCCAACTGACCATCATCGGATGGAGACCTATGGCCGCATAAACCCCCAGAGGATATTTTTCGGCAATAGCTACGGCCTCTTTTGAACTTTCATAATTTATCCCAACATTTATCAGCCAAACATTCTCGGCTAAAGAACGTTGAACCACCTCATCTTTATCATCTTTAAATTTCACAAAATTCAAATGGCTATGAGTATCAATGAGCATAAGCAGTTAAAAGATTTAGCTAAGGGGAGGAAACAATAACTCCTTATCTCTCCCCGTCCTTAACCTTTCTTTTATTTTCTCAGCGGTTTGGGGTAAAAAGGGAAAGAGCCATTCGGCTATCACAGCCAGAGCCTTCAACGTATTTTTAACCGCCTGAGCCGCGCCTTCGCCCCCTTGCCATGGCTTTTTTTCGCTCAAATAACGGTCACAAAAATTAATCAACCCCCAAAGAGCGGCTAACGCCTCGTTAAACTTAAAGGAAACCATAGCTTTCTCATAATCCTGTCCCGCCTTCTTTAAAGCGAGACCGAAATGAAAACCTCCCCAGCCACCGAAAGACAAAAAAGATAAAAAGGATTTAGCCGAACAATCTTGAAGAGGATAAGAAAAACTCATTAATTGGGAAAGTTTTAAAACCCTTGCCACCAAATTTCCCAAACCGTTAGCCAAATCCGCTTTATATCTCTGTTCAAACTTTTCTCTAGTAAAATCGCCATCTTCAAAAGGAGAAAATTCCCGCAGGAGAAAATATCTTACCGCATCTGTGCCATACTTTTCCACCAAGACAAAAGGATTGACTACATTGCCCAACGTCTTTGACATTTTCTGACCATTGGCGGTAACAAAACCATGAATCAAAATCTGTTTAGAAGTGGGCAAACCAGCTGACATTAACATTGCCTGCCACATAGATGATTGCTGGCGAAGATTGTCTTTTCCAGCTACCTGAATGCCCGGCCAAAAATCTTTAAAGGTTTTTTCTGCAGTGGGCCATCCCAAAGAAGAAATATAATTAATGAGAGCGTCAAACCAGACATACATCACATGTTTATCGTCCCCCGGCACCGGAATCCCCCAGGGCATTTTTTCTTTTAACCGTGAAATGCTGAAATCTTCCAAGCCGCGTTTGGTAAACTCTTTCACCTCGTTCAGCCGGCTTGCCGGCACGACAAATTGAGGATTTTTTTCATAAAGCTCCAAAAGTTTCTTTTGATATCTTGAATAACGGAAAAAATAATTTTCCTCCTCAATAATTTCTAATTCCTGTTGGGGGTGAAAAGGGCATCGGCCGTTTTCAAGCTCTGATTCTGTTTTTTCCAATTCGCATCCCACGCAATATTTAACCCTGTAATTTTTTTTATAAATATCGCCTTTTTTCAAACAAAGCCGCCAGAATTCCTGAGTCGCTTCTTCATGCCTTTTTTCTGTTGTCCTGATAAAACTGTTATAGCTTAAATTTAAAGCCTCTTTAAGGTTCTCAAATTTTCTGGCGTAAATATCGCAATAATGCTGAACATCCATTTTTTCCCGTTGCGCCTGACGAAAAATTTTAAGACCATGCTCATCCGTGCCGGTATTAAAAAAAACCTCATCGCCCCGCTGACGATGCCATCGCGCTAAAACATCTGCCTGCACTATTTCCAAGGCAAAACCAAGATGCGGTTCGGCATTAACATAAGGCAGAGTAGTTGTAATATAAAAGTTTCTTTTTTGACGAAACATCTTTTAAAAATGTTAAGATAAAACATTACAAACATTACAAACATTACAAACATTACAAACATTACAAATTAAGCTTTAAACATCTCTCGCCTAAAAATATCTTAACATAAATTTTTTCTTTTTCTAAGTTTTTAGATATTACTTATCCATATTTTATTTAGCCGGCGCTGGCTTCTCTGAAGCCGTCAAGTCGCTTCCCCGTCTTCATTCTCTCTTTTTAAATCATTACTTCTTGGATATTTCTCCTTAGCGGGGATATTCCATAGAAAACATCAAAAAAGCGCTGGGAAGAAAAATGCCAAAGATTTTTTCTTTGTTTCTTTTGGCTCTTGGCACAGCTGTTATTTTAACCCCCCTTTTTTTCTCCAAAAACATTTTTCTTCCTTTTCTCGGCGGCTCTTTAGACGCCCCGCCTTGACGGCCGGGATTTTCTGTCCTGTTTTTACCTGCTAAAATTCGAGCCAAACACCAATCTTTCTATAAAAAACTCAACGGCTTGTTAAACAAGAAAGCAACTCTCGGCCTCAAAATAGGATTAGAAATTTAGAAATAATGGTGTTTTTTATTTCAATTTTGCTCTTTTCCTTTTAAAGAAGATGTGCTTATCACTATGACAAACTCTCCCTTTATTCTCTTTGAAAAAGCGAAGTCCTTTTTAATCTCCTCCAAAACTTTCGCAGGCGTCCCCCGGTAAATTGTTTCGTAAATTTTAGTCAATTCGCGGCAGACCACTATTTCTCTTTCCGACGGCAATTCTTTAAGCGTTTTTTCTATCTTATAGGGCGATTCATAAAGAATAACCGGATAAGGCGAATTTTTGATTTGTTCAAAAAATTTATGCCGTTTATTTTTTGCCGGCGGAAAACCAAGGAACAAAAATTTGTCCATCGGAAAACCGCAAATGCTGGCAGCGGCAATTAAAGCACTTGGCCCCGGCACGGGAACTAACCGCACCCTTTCTCTTAAAAGCTTCACCGCTTCTCTAACCAACTTATGGCCGGGGTCAGAAATGCCCGGCGTACCAGCGTCAGCAACCAAAGCCAAATTTTTCCCTTCCTCCAAAAGCCTTAAAATTTCTCTCGTCTTTTTGGCCGTCGTATGATGATGATAAGAAATTGTTTTGGTTCTGATGCCAAAATAATTTAAAAGCTTCTGGGTTACTCGGCTATCTTCGCATAAGACAAAATCAACCTTCTCCAAAATCTCTTTCGCCCGCGGCGATAAATCCCCTAAATTACCCAATGGGGTCGCCACCAAATAAAGATTTGCCATATTTGTCATAATCCTAACTCTTCTCTTTCACTCCTTTCCTTCTCCCTTCTTTTCCATTTCAAATAATCCTTAGCTAATTCAAAAATCACGCCTGCCAATGGCACCGCCAGAATAGAACCCAAAAATCCCCACAATTCAGCACCGACTAACAAAGCTATCAAAATCAATACCGGCGGCACGCCAATTACCCGTCTAAATAAAAGAGGAATTAAAAAATTGTTTTCCAGTTGTTGAATAATAATCATTGCCAAAAGAGCAAAAAAAGCCTGTGTGATTGAACTTACAGCTACTACTGCAAAAACAATAACCGCCCCCAAAAGAGGACCCAAAAAGGGAATAAAATCAAGAAGACCGAAAATCAAACTTAAAATAAAGGCGTATCTAATCTCAAAAACCAAAAAGGCGGCAAAACTCAAAAGAGTAACGAAAGCAATCCCCACCAGGCGGGAAACAAACCAACCATTCACTTTCTTTTTTATACGCGGTAAAAGAGTGAAAAGATAGCTCCTATAACGCCGCGGCGCAAAATTAGAGAGAAAACGTTCCAAAAAATCTTTTTCCAGAGAAATGAAAAAAGCCAAAAAAATAATAGAAATAGCCGCCTGCGCTCCGCCAAAAATAACCGAAATTGACTTAAAAATATTCTCCCCTGCCAGCTCTAAATTGTTGGAGAGAAACTGAAGAAAGGAATCAGGTTTTTGAATCAGTTTAATACCTAATTTTTTAAGAAAAGGAAAAACCTTCTGAAAATAAACTGAAAAATTAGTGTTGAACTGTTCTATTTCGGCTAAAAAAAGCGGCGCGATCGCATAAAAAATAAATCCCACTAAAGCCACCGTTCCAAAATAAACAAGAAAAGAGGCTAATGGACGGGGAACTTTCTTTTTTTCCAAGGCGTCAATAATAAAATTAAAAAGAATTGATAAAATGAGGGCAAAAATCAGCCAGACAAGCAGGTTTTTAATTAAATAAATGAAATACAAAAAAACCACGATGACAACGACTTTCAGGCAGAAATCCCAGCTTATATTTAAAAATTTTTCTTCTTCTTTGGGCATTGGTTCTTCTTTAAACATCTTTAAACAATTTACTTTTTAATTCTAACAACAAACGGCTAAAAGCTAAAAGATAATTACAAATAAATAAATGTTTTTAAATATCTGACAATAGCTTCTTAAACGAATGGAAGTCCTGGCGCGGCCCAATCATTGCCAAATTTATTTTTTCCGGCCGAAAAATTTCCTGCGCCACTTTTTGAATATCGTCCCGCCTTACTTCATCTATCATCCTAAACTTTTTTTCAATTGTCAAAATTTCTGCCGTAAGCAACTCCTGTGTCCCGTAAAAAGACGCCTGCGCCTCGGACGATTCCAAACTTAAAATAGTGCTCCCTTTCAAAAAATCTTTCGCTTTTGCCAATTCCCCTTCTGACACTTTTTTTTCTTTCATTCTTTTGTATTCTTGAAGAATGGTTCTCACCGCTTTTTCTACCTGACCGTGGGAGACTCCTGCCTGAGTGACTAAATAGCCGCTGTCTGTGTAAAATTCGGTAAAAGTATTAAGATAATAAGCCAATCCCATTTTTTCCCTGATTAAAGTAAAAAGACGGGAACTCATATTGCCCCCTAAAATAATCGCCAAAAGCTGTTCGGCGTATTTCCGGGAATCAAACAAATGATAAGCCCTGACACCCAGGCACAAATGAGTTTGGTCCGTTTTCTTATGGTAGGAAAGAATGCCCGGTTTTTCCTGTTTCTCCCAAACTGCCGCTTTTTCGCGGGGCTGTCTCGTCCTTATACTTTTAAAATAATCTTTAATTTGAGAAATAACCTCCTTCTCGTTAAAATTGCCAGCCACACAAACAACGGTATTCCGCGATGAATAATGGTTCGCCAAATAATCAAGAATCTCTTTTCTGCCTATTCTTAAAATGCTTTCTTTGGAACCAATGATTTTCCAACCAGCCGGCTGATGCCCATAAAGCAATTCCTCCCACAAATCGCCAATAAACTTCAGCGGTGTGTCTAAATACATATTTAACTCCTCCATAATTACCCCTCTCTCTTTTTTAATTTCTTTTTCTTCAATTTTAGAGTTCAGAAAAATATCGGCGACCCAATCAAGAGCCAACCCCAAGTGCCGGTAATCAACTTTTGCCCAATAGCCAGTATGCTCTTTGGAAGTAAAAGCGTTGTAAATGCCGCCTACTTTATCCAACGTTTCAGCCACCGCCAAGGCATTTGGCCGTTTTCTCGTTCCCTTGAAAAACATATGTTCTAAAAAATGGGAAACGCCGTTTATTTTTTCTGTTTCGTATTTGGAGCCGGCGCCAACCAATACCAAAACAGTCGCTGTCTTGGTATTTTTATCAGGCACCGTAATAATCCTTAATCCATTAGGCAAAGTAGTTTTGCGAAACATAAATAAGCTTATTCTTTAGGCAGCAAATGCTAAAGAAATAAGAGAAATAAATCAACGAAGGTTTTCCCTGAAGAATTCAGGCAAATCTTTTATCTTCACTCTTTTTTGTTCCATCGTGTCGCGCCAGCGGACGGTAACATCGTCGTTCTCCAATGTTTCAAAATCAACAGTAAGACAATAAGGCGTGCCAATTTCGTCCTGACTATAATATCGCTTACCAATATTGCCCCGGTCATCCCAAACAATTTTGAATTCCTTTTTAAGTAAGCCAAAAACTTCTCTCGCTTTTTTTACCAATAGCGGTTTATTGGCCAGTAAAGGAAAAACGGCCGCTTTATAAGGAGCCAAAGCGGGTTTTAGTTTTAAAAAAATTCTTTCCTTCTCTTCTTTATAAGCCTCGCAAAGCAGCGCCAAAATGGTTCTTTCTACGCCAAAAGAAGGTTCAATCACATGAGGCACCAGTCCGTTCAAAGAAAGATGGTGCGCTTTTAAGTCAAAATCAGTGCGGTAAGCCAAGCCGTAAAGTTCTTTTCTCCCAAAAGGAAATTGATATTCAAAATCAACCGTTTTTTTAGAATAATGCGCCAACTCTTCCGGAGAATGTTCTCTTATCCGGTAATTCTTTTTGCTTATGCCAATTTCTGCCAGCCATTCCTCCATCTGTCCCTGCCAATGGGCAAAATACTTTTGCCAATCCTTTTCTTCAATAAAATACTCTATTTCCATCTGCTCAAATTCCAGCATCCTGAAAATAAAATTGCCCGGCGTAATTTCGTTACGGAACGCTTTCCCTATTTGAGCAATCCCAAAAGGCAGTTTTAAACGGGTTGTTTGGACAATATTTTTAAAATTAACAAACATTCCCTGAGCAGTTTCCGGCCGCAAATAAACCACATTCTTCCCTTCTTCCACCGTGCCAACATAGGTTTTAAACATAAGGTTAAATTGCCTCTCATCGGTAAATTCACGACCGCCGCAAAAAGAACATTGCCGACTGGATTTTTCAGGCCATTGGTCAGCACGAAACCTCTGGTGGCATTTTTTACATTCAACGAGAGCGTCAGTAAATCCTTGCAAATGACCTGAGGCTTCCCAAACTTTAGGATTCATCAAAATGCCCGAGCTTAAGCCCACCATATCTTCCCTCTCGTGCACAAATTTTTTCCACCATAATTGCTTAATGTTATTGATCAATTCCACGCCCAATGGCCCAAAGTCCCAGGTATTTGCCAACCCTCCATAAATTTCCGAACCAGGGAAAACAAAACCCCGCCGCTTACAAAGCGAAATAATTTTTTCCATTAGATTTTCTCCTTTATCCATACTTTTTTAAACCCTGCTCTGCTTTATGGTATGAACAAGAGATGCTCTCTCCCGCAAAATAGGGTTTTCTGACTGGCAGTTATTAAAATTATTAATAAATAAAATATTAAATAAGATATAAAATAATTAAAAATGGCTCTTTTAATAACGGTTTTATCAATTTGCCCTTATTCGGTTATCCCCCCCTCTCTATCATCAAGCTGACACGCATCTTTCCCCTCAGCCGTTTCCTCCAGTATTTCTGAAGTCCAATTGTCCTCGGCAGTAAGATTCGCCTCGCCAGTAATTTTAAGACAAGTTCCTTTTTGAGAAGCAACGGGTTCTATTTCAACCTGAAAAGCTAATTCCGTTGCTCCCTGATGAGCAGCCATTTCTCCCACATTCCACATCGCCATTCCTGAGGAAGAGTCAAAAGTAAACTTGGCGCTTTCCGGGAAAAACCGGCCAGTTGGTCTCACGCCTGCCGGCAAAATACTTTTTACTTTGATATTTTTAAGGTCATTCCATGTATTTTCAACCCGCCAAACAACAATCAAGTCGGTTTTCTCCCCAACTCGTGGAGGAAAAACGCTAAGATTTTCAAAAGGTTCTTTAAAGTAATAAAGTTTTTGTGTCAGAATAACCCCCGAACTCACTTTTGTTTCAAAAATCTTTTCTATGCCCTGGAGATTAGCTGAAATCCTGACCGCAGGATTTTTAACCCCGGCGCCAGCTTCTTCTTTCAGGCGCACCCAAAATTCAACCTTACCTTCTTGACCTGCCTCCAAAAAACGCAGCTCGGAAACATTTTTCCAGTCCCACAAAATTGTCCTATCACCTTTCGCAAATTCCCCATTATTGGATTTAAGGGTGTCCAGGTCAAACAAATCGCTTTCTAAACGGACAAAAAGAAATTTTTTTTGAATGGGTTTATCGCCAATGTTCTTGAAAAAAATTTCATAATGGAGAAGTTCTCCCGCCGCCGCGTGATAAACGCTTTCTCCGTTAACCAAAACAGAAAGATGAACCGATGACTCGGCTATCCTAATTGCCTGCTGCGTTTTCTTTAGCACAAAAAATTGTCCGTCTTTCAAGAAACCGAGTTTTGCCTTAAAAATTTTTTCTTCTCCTTCTCCGCCGTTAATTTTACCGTTAATTTCTATTTTCCCGCCGCGACCTTGATTCAGGGCGGGCAAAACCCATTCTGTCTCATCAAGAGGAGGTGGAGAAGCGCTGTTAAAGATAAAACCAGCGGGGTATTCTATTTTTATCCGCAAGTTCTCAAGCAAATAATCCATGCTGGAAAAGTAATTTAAGGAAAAACTGATTTCTTCACTACCTTCGGTTTTAGACGGCAAATCAAATTCAAAAGTGAGAGGGACAAAGATTATTTTGGTGGTAAAAGCGGTTTTTGACTCAAAACGCGCTTTTAAATTTTTGGGTTGGTAGCTCAACCATGCCTTCGCTTCAAGCAATTCACTTTCTTCGCCAAAGAGCCGACACTTAAACAAATAGGTTCTTTCCTCTCCCGGATAAATATCGTCTATTTTCTGCACAACCCTTAAACTGGAAGAATCAGCCAGAATCGCCTTCTCGGGCGCCTGAAAAGTCAACTCCGGCGATTCTAATCTTGCCTTGCCGTTATTTTTAAGCTTAACGGCATACTCAAACTCTTGGCCGGCTTGAATTTCTGTTGGCCCAACGATTTCCAGTTTCAAAGTTTCTTTGGAATAAATATTGTTCTGCCAATACCAAAATCCCAGCGCAAGAACCACCCCCAAAGCAATAAGAAAAAAAACAAAAAAGCGGCGCATATTATATTAATAATAAACAAAAGAAAAATTTTGGGCTTATCAAAGGATAAATCCCATTTTTTCTATTTTACTTTACCCTCATCTTTTTGTAAACCTTCAAAATTCTTCCTCTTTCTACCAAAAAACACAGCCAAAACAAAATTTTTAACGAAGAAAATATTTTTGTAAATGCGCTGAATAAATTTCCGAGACCTCTTCAAGATTTTTTATGTTGGCCCGGCTTATTTTCAGACGGCCCACTGTCTCAACATTCTCTTTGAGAAAAAGACGAAGAAGTTTAACCGTTTCTACGCTGATAGAACAAATCACTTCTTCTTTCTTATCCGCGCCGTTAGCCGCTTCTTCCAAAAGAACAGCGCCCTCCCCCAAGCTAATACCCACTTCTTCTTTTCTTTTTTTTAAACACCTCCAGCAAATAATTCCTCCTTCAACGGTTGAAAAAAAGAATGTTTCGGGTAAAAGTTTTTTCCCGCAAAGGGCGCAATGATAAAAATCGGGAGCGTATCCTAAAAACAAAAAAAGCCGCCAAAGAAAATAATAAAAAAGAAGCTCCAGAGAAAAACGGGGTGAAGCCAAATTGCCGACCTTTCTCCTGCTGTCCCCTTGGAATTCCGGTCTCGCGTTATTTTCTCCAATTTTTTGGAAAACCTCCAAAAGAAGTTCCCAGATTCTTTCATCTTTTTCTTCTCCCTTAATAAAAATATCTACCGCCTCGGCTATAGCCGCGGCTGTTTGCAATTTAAGAGGCGATTTTTTTATTCCCCCAAACCTATTAAGCGGAACAACATCGGTTAATGTTTTATAATTCTTCCCTTGGATAAACTCTATTTCTGAAAAACAAAAAAGTTCGGTGCCTGCCCTTAATTTGGAATTGATTTTCCTGATAGCCCGGCCCAAAATATCAAGCTTTCCAAATTCTTTCGTAAAAACCGTAAAAAGCCGATCGGCTTCGCCGCGCCCCTCTTCTTTCAAAAAAATCCCTTCTGTTCTGTAATGAGTAAAAGCCATCTCATTTTTGTTCTTCCCGCAATTTTTCCAAATATCTCACCTTCCGGTCAATTTCTCTTTTCTCTTCGCCCGTCTTCGCCATAAATTCTTGCTTTCTTAATTTCTTTATTGCCCGTTTAAATTCATCGGGGCTAATATATTCGCCAAATTCTTTCCCAAAAACTTCTTTTTCCAGTTTTTCTCTTTGTTCCCGGCTATAAAAAGAACCTGTCCCCGGTATCTGGCCGCTATCTTTCCTTAATTTTTCTCTCAATTGCAGCCTGCTCAGAAAATTTTTAGAACCAAAAAGCGATTTTGGCGGAAGTGGTTTTGAATCCGCTGACGGTTTGGGCTTGGACAACTTAGCCGCCCCGGAAATTGGCGGTTGGGAAGAACGACGGGGGAAAAACGAATCAAATAATGACATTTTATTGGTTAAATTAATTAATAACTCTGATGACGAAAGCGACCTTGCTTTTTTCAATCGTTATTTCCCCTTCAGGAATAACCTCTTTGGGCAAACCATTTTCTATCCAGACGCTCCGCGTCTCTTTTAAAATAATTTCTTTGTTTTTCAAAATGATTTGATTGAATGGAGAATCAAGAGGAACGGTCGTATAATAAATCCCTATTTTCTCCCGCGGCGTCAAACCCTTATTCTTCCGCATTTCCTGGAGATGGCGAATAAATTCCCGCAGACACCCTTCTTCTCTAAGCTCCTCTGTTATTTCGGTATCCCACTTTATTTCTTCTTCTATCTTTTCATCAAAAACAATCTCTTTCACGTTCACCTCCTCTTTAATTAACTCAAGCAGCTCTTCGCTGATTTTTGACTTCCGACAAATGACTTTCCCGAAAAGGGTTTTTCCTCCGGTAGGAATGGTTAAAAACGCTTTTTTAATCGTTAGTTTTTTTAAGGGTTGCCTCACCTTCACCTTTAACTCTGTCCGCTTGGCTAAACTTTTAGCCACTATCTCTCTTGCCCACGTCATTTGTTCTTCCAGTTTTCTATCCCTTCTTCCCGGCATTGATTTAGGCCAATCGTTCAAATGGATAGAAAGCGCCATCCCTTCGTCCTTTAACTCTTGATACATTTTCTCGGCAAAAAAGGGCATAATCGGCGCTATCAGTTTAAGCAAAGTTAACAAAACTTCATAAAGGGTCTGTCGGGCTTCTCTCATCAGCTGCTGCTTTTTCTTGTCTAACGTTTCCTGCTCCTCACTTGCCGGCTGCTGAAACCTTTTCCTTGAGCGCCGAATATACCACAGCGATAAATCATTCGTAAAAAAGTCCTCTATGGCTAAAACGGCTTTAGCTGTTTCAAACTGCTCAAGATGGGCGGTTGTTTCTTCAACCAAAGCATTAAGCCGCGAAATAATCCATTTATCCAAGATATTTTGCGGCTTGACCCCTTTTTGTTTTTTAAACAAAGAAAAAAACTGGCTGAGAAGACCCTTCCTCTCGGGAGAAGAAAAAGGAATTCCCTGAGCATAGGTCTTAAAGAAAACAAAACAATTGACCAACGTTAACAAAATCCTTTCTGTCTTTTTAGCCCCCTCATACCCAAATTTCATATTAACGGCTGGATTTTGTTTGGCATACATCCAACGGATGAGGTCGGCGCCAATTTTCTCAATTGCTTCATCACACCAAATAACATTGCCCTTTGATTTATGCATTTCTTCTCCTTTTTCATCAACCACTGAAGCAAACCCCAGAATCGTCTTAAAGGGCGGCTTTTTCTCAAGAACATAACTCATCACTAAAATAGCATAAAACCAATTTTTAAATTGGCCCGGAAACGACTCGCAGATAAAATCGGCGGGAAACCACTTTTTCCAATATTTCTTATCGCGGAAATAACTCGGCATCGTTTCTTTCAATTCGGGCTTATTCATACTTGAAGCGTTGCCTTCGTTTAAAGTGGAAAAAGGGACAATCCCTGCGTCAAGCCAAGGACTGCCTACTTCTGGAATGCGGGAAACCAGCTTCCCGCAGCGCGAACACTTGATTTTCACTTTATCAATCCATGGCCGATGAGGACTCTTCCCCTCAAAATCGCTCCATCCCTCTACTGCTCTTTCTTTCAATTCCTCCTTTGAGCCAATCACTTCAAAATTGCCGCAGGAACATTCAAAAATCGGCAAAGCTAACCCCCAATAGCGCTTTTTGGAAATTAACCAATCTTTCATATTTCTTAACCAGTCAAGCTCGCGCTCCAAACCAAAAGAGGGAATCCATTTTATTTTATGAACAATCTTCATTAAGTCGTTTCTCAAAGGGTCCATAGCAATATACCATTCGTCAACTAACCGAAAAATTAATTCTGTTTTGCAACGCCAGCAAACCGGGTAGCGATGAGTATAATCTTCTTCTTTAAAAAATACTTTTCTTTTTTCCAGTTCCCGAAAAATAATTTCTTTTGCTTCTTCAGAGCCAACAAAATGGCCCGCTAATTCGCCAAATCCTTCCCGATAATTACTCTCATCATCAGAAAGGTCAACCAGCGGCAACCCAAATTCTTTACTAAGAGCAAAGTCCTCTTCTCCGCAGGCTGGAGCAAGATGAACAATCCCCGTCCCTTCTGACAAAGTCACTTCTTTCCAGCCAACTACTTTATGCTGGTAATCTCCCAAACTCTTTTTAACGGCCGGCAAATCGTCAAAAATCCCCTCATATTCCCAGCCAATCATTTTCTCCCCCCTAATTGTTTCCCACCGCTCTATCTCCTTTTCTTCTAAAATATCTTTCATCCTTTCTTTTAAGAGAAAATAAATCTCGCCTCCTTTTGTCCGGACCTTGGCGTATTCAAAATCAGGATTAACCGCCAAAGCAACATTCCCCGGCAATGTCCATGGCGTCGTCGTCCAAACCAAGAAAAAAGCTTTTTCCTTCTTTAAGGGAATTTTCAAATAAACTGCCCGATGAACAATTTCTTTATATTCTTCTGTTAAAATTTCATGCTGGGAAATGGCTGTGCCGCAGCGCGGACACCACGGGACAACATCGTTGCCTTTATAGAGCAGGTTTTTTTGGTGGCATTTTCTCAAAAAATACCAAATAGCATAATTGTTCTCGTCGGACATCGTAAAGTATGAATTTTCCCAGTCCATCCATTGCCCCAGCCGAATTGACTGCTCTGTTTGGATTTTAGAGTATTTCATCACGCGGGACTTGCATTTATCTACGAACTTGTCTATCCCAAAATTCTCAATTTCTTTTTTCGTCTTAAATCCCAATTCTTTTTCTACCTCTACCTCCACCCATAAACCCTGACAATCAAAACCATTATGAAACCGCTGGTCAAACCCTTTCATTGCTTTATACCGCTGGAAAATATCTTTGTAGGTTCTCCCCCAAGCGTGATGAATGCCCATCGGGTTATTAGCCGTAATAGGGCCGTCCAAAAATGACCAGCGCGGCCGGCCGCTTATCTTTTGGCGCAGTTTCTCAAAAATTCTTTTCTCTTCCCAAAACCTTAAAATATTTTTTTCGTTGTCCGCAAAATTAAAAAACATAATTCTGGGATAATATTTCTTATTTCTTATTTCTTATTTCTTATTTCTTATTTTTTATTTCTTATTTTTTATTTTTTATTTTTTATTTTTTTATTATTTTATTCATTTTTAACTTGTTTATCAAACCGGCTCTCTGACAATAAACTCTCTCTTACCGCAAAAATATCTTCTCTCAAAGTTCACATTTTTTCCGGCGTTGAAATCCCCATTAGAGCCAATGTGTTTTTCAAAATAAACTTGGTGGCTAAAACCAAGCCCAAACGAGCCCGACTCAATTCTTTCTCAGCCGAAATAATCCGGCAACAATCGTAAAATCTGTGAAAGGCGGCTGCCAACTCCAGCGCGTATTGGGGCAACCGTTGGACCTGATAATCCTTAGCCGTTTCTTCCACAACCTCAGGAAATTTTGCCAATTGTTTTATCAAAAGCAATTCGCTTTTCTGGGTAAGCAGTTCCGGTCTCCACCGCTTCAAATAAAAATACAGCCAAAAAAGTTTCCCCAAACAGCCCGCTTTTTCCAAAACCCGACAAATCCTGGCATAAGCGTACTGGACATAATAAACCGGATTCTTTTCTGATTGTTCCTTAGCCAAATCTAAATCAAAAACTAAATGGGTCTCAGCCGCCCTGCCCAGGAAAAAAAACCGCACAGCATCTTTGCCCACCTCATCAAGCAATTCATCCATTGTCACAAAAACCCCTTTTCTTTTGGACATCCGCAATGGTTTTCCTTTTTCCAAAACAGTAACAAACTGAAGAAGAATAATTTCCAGCCTACCTCCGTAGCCAAGGGCGGCGACGCCTGCCTGAAGTCCCGGCACATCGCCGTAATGGTCTGCCCCCCAAATATTAATTGCTTTATCAAATTTTCTTTTTTCAAACTTATACCGATGTAAAGCAATATCGCCTAACAAATAAGTTTTGGCTTTCTCCGCGCCTGATTTAACCACCACTCTATCTCGCTGATCGCCAAATTGCGAGGATTTAAACCACAGCGCCCCCTCCTTTTCATATAATAAACCCTTCTTGTCTAAAACCTTCAAAACCTTCTCTACTTCTCCCTTCTGATGAAGTTTTTTTTCAGAAATCCATTTATCGTATTTAATCCCCAGACGGGCAATTGTTTTTTTAATCATTTTCTCAAGAATAAAACGAGCCGCCTTTTCACCCACTATCCGCGGGTCTCCTTTTCTAAATCTCCGCTGCAACTCTTCAAGATACTCTCCCTTATACTGCGCTTCGCTGTCTTTTAAAACCGAATGACCCAAAGCCAAAATCTGCCCGCCATAATCATTAATATAATAAGCCCTTTCTGTCCGATAGCCGGCTTTTCCCAGAACATTGGCTAAAACATCTCCAAAGGGACCACCCCGGCCGTTGCCAACAGTTAAAGGACCGGTTGGGTTAGCCGAAATAAACTCTACCTGAATCTTTTTGTTTTTGCCGATTTCTAAAGAACCATACTTCTTTCTCTCTTTTAAAATTTTTATTAACTCCCTCCAAAAATATTTTTCATCAATAAAAAAATTAATAAACCCCGGACCAGCCACCATTACCTCTTTAATAACACCCTCCCCTCCCTTTTTTAATTCTTCTCTTAACCGGGAAGATAAAAACGAAGCAACCTCTTCTGCTTTTTGGCCCTTTTGCTGCGCCAGAATCATCGCCACATTAGTGGCGTAGTCGCCAAATTGCTCGGCTGGCCTGTTTATTTCAACTTCTGCCAAATCAATGCCAAAAGTCTTTTTAACGGTTTTTTTAATTAAATTTTTAATCTCCTCTCTGACCATTTTAATCCCGCTATTTACCTTTTCAACCAAAAATTTAAGAGTTAAAAATTTTTGTTGAAATTATATTCCAAATATTGTCTTTTTTAACTAAGTATATCTTTTTCTCGCCTTAACTGCAACTTTGGAAATCTTATCCAAAAGCAAAGATTGCTCATCACACCCCAAAAAGAAACCCATCTTTCTTTCCGTTTTTAACCTTTTGGTTGTATACTTTAAATAATGAGGCAATATGATGATTGTTGACTTAACAAAAAAAATTTCTCATCATTTTAAAATCCTTGAAACATACCAAGCAGGCATTGTTTTGAACGGCCAAGAAGTAAAATCAATTAAAGCGGGCCGCATTTCATTAGAGGGTGCCTTTGTCGTCTTCAGAGGAAACGAACTTTTTTTGACCGGAGCAAACATCCCGCCCTACCAACCCAAAAACGCGCCGGCTAATTATCATCCGCAAAGAACAAGAAAACTTCTTTTAACCAAACAGGAAATAAAAAATCTTTTTGGCAAATACAAACAAAAGGGATTGACGATAAAGCCACTTTCAGTGTATACTCAAAAAGGAAAAATAAAAATTGAATTTGCCCTTTTAAAAAGCAAAAAGAAAATTGACCGTCGGGAAGAAATAAAAAAGAAAGAATGGCAAAGAGAAAAAGAAAGTGCTCTGAAGAGAAATCTTTTGTTTAACAAGTAAGAAAAGCAAAAAATAAAGAAAGGTAAAAGGTAAAAATTCTTCCCAAAATAACTAAGGGGATGAAAAGTTTTGACAGAGATTGGACTCATTATAATCAAGCCGAGGAATAGGGGACCCTCGTTAAAATCCCCGCCAACATAAGTGCAAACTTATTTAGAACACCGGCTTACGCTTTAGCATAAGTTAAGCCCATCTCTTCTGCCTATCCCCGATAAGCAGAAAGAGGTGTCACCTTTTCGGGGGAAATAATTGTCCTGCCCAAGACAATTATTTTAATAAGGGCTCGGGCAGAAGAAGTTTTGCCGATTTTTCATTCTCCTGCCTTAAAAATGAAATCGGCTCTGCTTGGAAAATTATTTTGAGGAAAATCTCTGGACGAGGATTCGCCTCCTCCATCTCCACCATTTCCTGCTAATCTGTTTAACGATTAGCCGAAAATGAACAATTATTTATAAATTTTTGCAGAAAAGAGTAATTATCAACAATCAAATAAGGGTTGAAAAGGTAAGGTTAATAGATGAAAACGGCAAACAGCTGGGAATCGTTGATTTAAACGAAGCCATTCGCCGAGCGCAGGAAAAGGGGCTTGACCTCATCAAGGTGACGGAAAAGGTAGAACCGCCTGTTTGTAAAATAATGGATTATGGCAAATATCTTTATCGGCTAAAAAAAAAGGAGAAAGAACAAACAAACCACCAGAAAAAGGGAGATTTAAAAATAATCAGATTAACCTTTGCTATTTCATCTCACGACCTAAAAATTAGAACAGAAACAGCCCAAAAGTTCCTTGAGAAAGGTTATAAAGTCAAAGTGATTATGTTCTTGCGAGGGAGGGAAAAAGGATTGGCTGATTTTGCCAAAGAAAAATTCCTTGGCTATCTGGAAGGCCTGAATAAAAATTGCCCCCTTCGCGTAGAAAGAGAGCTTAAAAAAGAGGGAAACAATCTGACGATAATTGTAAGCAAGGCGGGCTAATTTTTTAATAAACTCCCGCCGTTTCCTTTACTGCATTATAACCCACCGTTACCCTCAAGGGATTTTTAAAGAAAGACAAAAAATCTTTATGAAAAGCAGAAAAGCCATTTTAAAAAGATTCAAAATAACCAAATCTGGCAAGGTTTTAAGACGAAAATGCGGCCAGAACCATTTTCGCGCCAAAAAATCGGGTAAAAAAATTAGACAATCAAGAAAATGGGCCACCGTACCACCTTTCTTGGCAAAAAAAATTAAACGTTTAGCCGGAAGAAAAGGCAGGTAAATTTATAATTTTTTATTTAATTCATTAATTAATTATCTCTATCTATGGCTCGAGTAAAAAGAGGAATAATAAGTCATAAACGCCGGAAGCATTTGCTTAAACACGCCAAAGGCTTTTTGTTGGGCAGAAAATCAAAATACCGGCTTGCTAAACAAGCACTAATGAAAGCGTGGACCTACGCTTACCGCGACCGGAAAAATAAAAAAAGAAATTTCCGACAACTCTGGCAAATAAAAATTGGCGCCGCCTGCCGTGAAAATGGTCTGTCTTATAACAAATTTATCAATCTCTTAAGAAAAAAGGGGATTTGCCTTGACAGGAAAATTTTGGCAACACTCGCCGCAGAAAAACCGTCTCTCTTTAAAAAAATTATTGAGAAAGCCAAAAGTTAATTTTCTTCTCTTTTGGACCTAAAACGCACTTTGGCGTTTTCTCCTCTTAAAAGTTTCAATTTTGTTTCTTCTCCTCGGTTATAGCCGCCCAAACGGCCGTCTGATCTAATTACGCGATGGCAGGGAATCTGCGGATTATAATTTTTCTTTAAGATATTCCCGACTGCCCGCCATGCCCGCGGCTGACCGGCTTTTTGAGCAACTTCTTTGTAAGTCAAACATTTTCCTGCCGGAATTTTGCTGACCACTTCATAAACCCGTCCCTCAAAATTTTTTACCAGAATTCTTTTCTTTGTCATAAATAAAAAAAATAGCCCTGCAAAAATTTCTCATTTTTTTCTTCGGGGTTTTTATTTTTTCTGGTAAAGAAAATAAGAAGCGAGCCAAATAAGCAAAATAGCCGCTATGGTCAAGATAACCCGGAGAAGGCTTTTCTTTTTTTCTTCGGCCGTCATCTGTTCCCCCTCTTTGACCCCACCTGCATTTTTTTGGTTTAACTCATTTGCTTCACTCATTTGTTTTTCTTTGCTTCTCGGCTAAAAGTTGTTTTATTTATTATTTATTATACCAAAAAAGCTATTTCTCCCTAACCCCGGAAGAAAATTCTTCCAGTTCCAAAGGCATTGGCCGATAAAGCTGTTTCAATTTTGCTGCCTGAGAAAGAGCAAACGCCGCCGCCATTAACGAGAAAAGAATAATTAACAGAAACGCTGTCAAAACATTTATTTTTCTTCTAAAAAAAGGGTCATTAAGCATCACTTTTGTCTTAAAATTTTTAACAAATCTTTGAAAGGCCGGCTGTTTAAAATATCTTTTTTCTCCGCCCAGCCACGCCGGGCAACGCTTACGCCGTACTCCATAAAACCCAACTGGCTTCGGCGATGGGCGTCTGTATTAATAAAAAGCCTTACCCCCTCTTCCACGGCTTTTTTAACATTAAAGTCATTGAGGTCCAGTCTTTGCGGGAAACTATTAATTTCTAAAGCAGTTTTTGTTTCTTTGGCTGCCCGCAAAATTTTATCAATATCAATTTGATACTCGTCGCGTTTTTTTAATAAGCGGCCGGTAGGATGGGAAATAATTTTTACAAAAGGATTTTTCATTGCCCGAATCATCCTTGCCGTCATTTCTTCTCTGGAGATTTTAAAATTAGAATGAATGCCGGCAATCACATAATCTAGTTTTTCCAAAACTTTTTCTTCTTTTATGTCTAACGAACCATCGTTTAAGATATTGGCTTCGCAACCGTGCAAGAGCCTGAAATTCACAGCCGCTTTTTCGTATTTCTGGTTAATTGCCTCTATTGCCTTATGCTCTTCCAGCAATCTTTTTTCATCCAGCCCGTTTTCTATTTTGAGAAATTTAGTGTGGTCAGCAATGCCCAAATACTGGTATCCTCTTTTAATGGCTTCTTCGGCTAATTCTTCCAAACTATCCTCGCCGCCATCCCAATCCGAATGACAATGCAAGTCGCCTTTAATATCTTTAAGCTCAATTAAACAGGGCAGGCCCGGCGATTGACGCAAAAAAGAGCGGCGCGCCGCCTCTACTTCTCCCCTGTCTTCTCTTAATTCCGGCGCCGGGCAGGACATACCTAAAAAATGGTAAATTTCCTCTTCGGTCTTTCCGCCTAAGCGGCGGCTGCCGCGGAAAAGTCCGTATTCGTTAAGCTTAAAACCCTTTTCAAGGGCGATTCTCCTTAACTTAATATTGTGTTCCTTGCTCCCGGTAAAATATTGGAGAGCGGCGCCAAAAGCTTCTTCAGAGACAAGCCGCAGGTCTACATCAAACCCTTCTTTAAAGCGAACCGATGACTTGGTTGCGCCCTTCCCCCAAATCTTGATAACCTCAGGAAGCGAACAGAAAAAATCCATTACTTTCTTTGGCTCTTTAGTCACGGCGAGAAAATCCACATCGCCAATTGTTTCTTTCATTCTCCTGACTGAGCCGCAAACGCTTAATTTTTTTATTTCCTTGAGGCGACTTAATTCTTGCTCTATTTCGCGCACCCGTGGCAAAATTTCTCCCAAAAGAAATCTCCCCTTGCTTCTTTTTAAAAAGCGAATGCCCTCCAAAATATTTTTTTCGCTTTGTTCTCCAAAATGCGGCAGATTCCTTATTTTCCCTTCACGGGCCGCTCTTTCCAAATCAGCCAAATTTCTGATTTTTAAATACTTGTAAAGGTCTCTGGCTATTTTAGGACCAATCCCTTCTACGGCGGTAAGTTCCTCTAAATCAAAAGGGTACTTTTTTTTATATTCCTCATAATATTTTATCCTGCCTGTTTCCAAATATTCAATAATTTTTTCAGCAATGCTTTTGCCGATGCCAGGAATTTTTTCTATTGCCTTCCCGCCCCCTTGTTGGTAAATTTCTCTGACATCTTCTTCCAATGTTTCCAAACTGAAAGCCGCTTTTTCGTAAGCAGCCGGCTTAAACGCCACCTCTTCTATAGCCAAAAATTGGGCAATCTCATAAAAAATTTTAGCCAATTCCTTATTGGTCATTATTGTCTTTGACTATTTTTTTAATTTTTTTTAATTTTTTTAATTATTTCTGTCTGCTTTTAAATTTTTTGCCTCCGAAAAATGATAAAATCTTCCGGCCAGTCAGGTAAATGGTGACCTTAACCAGAAAAAACAAGCCAACCAAAGATAAAAGAATATCAGCGTTCCTTAAAAGAAGGGCGAGAATTGTCCCTTGACTGATTTTGAAATCCAAAGCCCCAAAGCTGAGGATGCCGGTGGCTTCCAAGCTGCCTAATGCCGCGGGGGTAGGAAAAAAAACCGCTAAATTGGTCACGCCGTAAACAGCAAATGCCCGACTCAAACTTGTCCCGCAGTGGAGGGAAAAAATTAAAAACCAAACGCGCAAAAAATAAAAAAGATAACGCAAAACCGTCAGAGAAATCCCCTGCCAAAAGATTTTTCCTTTTGGTGAAAAAAAATTAATAATCTCTTTTTCTACCCCAAAAATTAGTTTCCCCCGATGGGAGTTTTCTATTTCTTTTCTCTCTAATCCTAAAAAATTAAGAAACCACTCTACCATACTTTCTTTTTTTAAGCTCTTAAAATAGAAAATGAAGAGAAGAATAAAAAGACCAATAATTCCTGCCCCAGCAAAAGGGAAAATTTTGCCGGGAATAACCCGGCTATGCATTAAAAAAACCAAAAGCGCCGGCACGCTCCCAAGAAATAAAACAGTCCATTCCAAAAGACGTTCAATAATAACCGAAGCAGCGCTTTTTCCCCAATCAAGATGATATTTCTCTTTCACAAAATATGCCCGAAACGGCTCTCCGCCCAAAAAGGCTATTGGTGTTAAAAGATAAGAAATGGTAAAACCGCCTAACCACGCTTCCGACAATCCCCTAAAGTCCGGTTGACCGCTTAATTTTTTTAAAACAAATCTCCACTTTAAAAAACCAAGATAATTAATAAGAAAAGTTAAAAAAAGAAGAACTAATCCGGTGGGACTCAGAAAAAGCTTAAACGCCTCCGGAATTGTTTGCCAGCCGACCGATTTCATCGCTATAACAAAACCGGCTACGCCTAAAATAAAAGTCAAGAAAAAAATTAAAACCTTTCTCATAAGAACAAAAGGATTCCTCTTGGTGTTTATTCTTATTTATATTTTATATATTTTATATATTTTATATTTATTTAATTAAGGACACCGCTTTGAGGGCGGTTTTTTTATTATACCAAATCTCCCCCCAAAAATTAAATAAGAGAAAATAAAAAGCCGGATATCTTTAATGTTTTAGCGCGGCAAGCAAACCTTTCTACGGAGGGACTCAACAAAGATTAAAAGCGGCGCATCTTCTATCTTTTCCCCCAACTCATTCCACCAGGAAGCAAGCGGAAAATTGTCGCTTTTCTGATGATAAGCAACGGCTTGGAGAAGATTATCAATTACATCAACCTGCTGGACAAATTTTGCTTCTTTGTCCAATCCTTTGCCGAATCTTTCCCAATAAGCGAAAATCTCTCTTCCTAACGGCTGCGGCAAAAGAGAAGTAATTTTCCTTACGGCGCTTCTTTCCCGGCGAAAGGCTTTCGCGAAATCAACCCTTTTTCTCCTCGCGGAAAAAAACGGCCAGACAAAAACTTTCTTTTTGACTTCCCTCAAAATTTCTTCTCTTTCTTTCGCGGAAAAAAGAGCTGGCTTCTTCAGCAAATTAACTATCTCTCCCCTCAAATTAGGGAAGAGATAATGGTAGGAGAATTTTTCTTTCAAAAATACGCCGGCCAATTCATGAGCCAGCGCTATTTTAATTGCTTTTTCGCTGTTAAGTTTGAGGCGGCTGTCTTTAGCGAAAAACCACGCTGCCACCGCCTCAGAAAAACAATGGTCGGCTGTTTTTTCCGGCTGATTTACTTTCCGCAAGACCCATTTTACCCTTTGCTGGCTTTTCAATCTGCCCACCCTGACCAAAAAATCCACTATCCGCCCCATTTCATCCTTGCCTTCCGCTTTCCTCAAAAATCTTCTTACTACTGCTCCTTTAAATTCAATAAATAAAGGGTCATCAAAAACCATTTCTGCCCAGTAAAGCCAATCTTCAATTGGTATTTCTTCGCCCCGAGCCCAATATTCAAATGCTTGCAGAAAATTCTCGGCCCGTTCCGCCTGCACAACAAATCTCACCTCCGGAGAAGCCCCCCGCTTAAAATCCTGCCAAATACCTTCCAGTTCCTTTTTATAATTTTCGGGTAAGCCGGCCATAAACTTTTGGAAAGCCCTTTCCCTTCGCTGGGTTTTGCGGCGCGCCCGTTCTTTTTTTTGAGCCAAGCTTAAATGGAGCAATTTTTTCACAATTTCCTTCGCCTTTGCCCGATCTTTAAACGAATTAGTTCTCCCAGAAAGCAAAGGCTTGCCCAGCAGTTCGTCCGGCTGAAAAACCTGACAAAAATCATGAGCTAAAGCCATCTTTAAAACTCCCCCCTTGTTTAGCTTTTTCTTTCCGGCCAATAGCCATACCAAAAACGCTACTCGGAAACTATGCCCTGCTACTGTCTCAGGTTCTTTTACCCCATACCATAGCCATATTTCTCTCTCTTTTTTTAATTTCTGGATATTTTCAAAAAAAGCAATTTTGTTTTTCATCCTTTCATTAAATAAAAAAAGAGAAGGGCTTTGCCTTTCTCTTTTTAATATCTGACTGTTTTAATTTTATAAACGACCTTAACAGGCGAAGAAACTACCACCTCATCTCCCGCCTTATGGCCGAGCAATGCCCTGCCTACCGGCGACTCATTGGAAATTTTCCCGGCGGTGGGATTGGCTTCTAATGTCCCCACAATCATAAACTCATCCTCTTGGCCGTTCACTTCAATCTTGACCCGCGCCCCCAAATTGATTTTGTCCCTTTCTTTCTTGGGCGGCAACTTGACCAGTTCGTAATTTTTCAAAATATGCTCAAGCTCGGCAATTCTTGAGCCCAGATAATCAAAATCCTCCCGGAAAGAAACGAATTCGGCGTTTAAATCTTCGGAGTGCAAAAAGGGCGGCGCCTCCTCTCTTGATTTCGCCTTTTTTTCTTTCAGGAGTTTCTCATATTCTTTTTTAATTTCCTCCAACCCCTCTTTGGTTAAATAGTATTTATCCTGATAAACCATATCTTTTATCTTTTTTAACAAATTTAACAAACGGGTGAAAGGCGGTTAAAATAAAAAATCTGGTTATTCCCTGACCAGATTTGAATTTTTTGTTTTTATTTTCATCCCGCTTTTTTGCAAAATTCAAACCTGGCCCGGAAAACCATCCGCTTTCACAAAGAGATAAATAATTTTTGTCGGATTGTTGACTCTCTTCTCCATTTCTTTATTTCTTTTTCTGCCTATTCTATTAATAATAGAAATCCATCAAGGGTTGTCAAGTCCTCCGGGAGGACAAAGGAGGAAACCGCCCCTTCCTGAAAAACAAAAAAGCGGACTGCTAAATTCCATTTTAACCAGGTATCAAGTTAGCCAGGCATCAAGATTGACAAAAGCCCTGCTGGGAGATATGATAAAGACGGAAAAAAACAACTGTTCCCAAAACGGTTGTTTTTTATGCAAAGGTCGTTTAAAAATCAGCAAAAGCAAGTATGATTCTCTTCTTTGTTGGTATTCTTGAAATGCTTATCGTGACTGCCTGGACCAAGCTTGTGGCAAAAAGCCAAATTTTAGCCAGTGGGTTTGTCACCGTCATTAATACGCTTATCTGGTTTTATGTTGTCCAAACAATCGTCAGCGACATCCACAACTGGCAATTGGCTTTTCTTTATGCTTTTGGCTGCGCTTTGGGCACCATTCTTTCAATGGTTTATTTCAAAACCAGAGAAGAAAAAGAAGGTGTCTCCCATTAGGCAGAAAAACATATGATGATTTCTGAAGAGCCGCCAAATTAAAACCGCTTCGTTCAAAAAGGACGAAGCGGTTTTAATTTGGCTTTTAATTGCCTCCTCCGGCTTTATTTTCCTCTTTATTTTTCTTTTCTTTAAAATCTTTACGATTCTTGATTTCAAAAATAAGCTGGTCTATTGTAAGTTAATATGGAATTAAACACGCCAATTGAAGAACTTCCTAAAGTAGGACCTGTTTTCACAAAAAAATTAAGAAAAATGGGCATTAAAACAGTGGCTGACCTTATTTTCCACTTCCCCTTCCGTTATGAGGATTTTTCCCAAATCCGGCCCATAAAAGAGATAAAACCAAATGAAGAAAATTGTCTGGCAGGTAAAATTTTGGAAATTAAAATTTCTCGCACATGGAAAAAAAAATTAGCGGTAGTCCAAGCGCTTATTACCGACCAAACAGCTGCTACTAAAGCGGTTTGGTTCAACCAACCCTATCTAGTCAATGTTTTAAAAGAAGGCGATTGGGTTTGCCTTGCCGGCAAAGCGGTTTTTGACAAACGGGGCATTTATCTCTCTAACCCTGTTTTTGAAAAATTGCCGAATCCGCCGGACTCGCGCCAATCCCCATCTTCCAAGATTGACACTTCGCCCCTGGCGCATACCGGCCGGATTGTTCCTGTTTACCCCGAAACAGCCGGGCTTTCTTCTCGCTGGCTGCGCAATCTTATTAAGCCCCTTCTCTGGGAATTAAAAAATAAACTCTCCGACCCCCTGCCGCTGGCCGTCATTAAGAAAAACGGTTTAATGCCCCTTCGTCAAGCCATCTGGCAGGTGCATTTCCCCGACTCCCTGGCAAAAGCCGAGGCAGCCAAACAAAGATTTTCTTTTGAGGAACTCTTTTTATTAGAACTTGCTGTTTTAAAACAGAAATTGGCTTTAAGCCGCGAAAAAGCCCCGGCCATCCCTCTTCAGATGGAACTGATGAAAAAATTCGTTTCCCTCTTGCCATTCAAACTTACCGCCGGACAAAAAAAATGCGCTTGGCAAATCCTTAAAGATATGGAAAAACCGCGGCCTATGTCCCGTCTCTTGCAAGGCGAAGTCGGTTCCGGGAAAACCGTCGTTGCCGTCATGGCTGCCCTCAATGCTATTAAGGCAGGCTGGCAAGTTGTTTTTATGGCGCCCACGGAAATTCTGGCAAAACAGCATTTTGCCGAAGTCTCCAAACTGCTCTGGCCCTTTAAAATAAAGGTGGCGCTTTTAACCGGCCGGGAAGATAAAATAAATTCTCTAAAACTAAAAAACGAATCAATTGAAATCTCCCGCCAAAAGATATTAGATGAAACGCGAAACGGGAAAATACCGCTTTTAATCGGGACCCATACCCTCCTCCAAAACAAAGTAAAATTCCAAAAACTTGCCCTCTGTATTATTGACGAACAACATCGTTTTGGCGTAGAACAACGCGCCCGGCTTGCCCAGCCGGAAAAAAACGAGAGCGGCGTCCGCCAACTGCCTCATTTTCTTTCAATGACAGCCACGCCTATCCCTCGGAGTCTGGCTTTAACTATCTACGGCGACCTTGATTTATCGGTCTTGGACGAAATGCCCCAAGGCAGAAAAAAGGTTCTTACGGCCGTGGTTCCTCCCGAGAAAAGGAAAGAAACCTATGAATTTATCAGACAAAGAGTAAAAAAAGGAGAACAGGTTTTTGTCATCTGCCCGCGAATTGAAAAGTCCGAAGAAACTGACGCGGCAAAACAAAACTCTTCTCTTACGGCAGTTCCGAAGACCTCTCTTCCTGACAAAAAAAACGGAAGAAAAAAAACAAGCTGGGAAGAAGTTAAAGCGGTAAAAGAAGAATATGAAAAACTTTCCAAGGAAATTTTCCCCGACCTTAGAGTGGCTATGCTCCACGGCCGGATGAAATCCAAAGAAAAGGAAAAAATTATGAAAATGTTCCGCGCCAAAAAATTAGATATTTTGGTTTCCACTTCCGTAGTGGAAGTGGGTATTGATATTCCTCACGCCACCGTTATGGTCATTGAGGGCGCGGAAAGATTTGGCTTGGCTCAGCTCCATCAGTTCCGGGGACGCATCGGCCGCTCCCATCTCCAATCCTATTGTTTTCTCTTCACCGATTCAGAAAGCAAGAAAACCAGCCGGCGGCTAAAAGCAATTTTAAAAGCCAAAGACGGCTTTGAACTTGCCCAGAAAGATTTGGAAATCAGGGGTCCCGGCAGTTTAAGCGGCGCCAAACAATGGGGATTACCCGACCTGCTTATGGAAAATTTAAAAAACCTGTCCCTGGTGACTAAGGCAAGAGAGGCAGCCAAAGAAATCCTTGCTCAGGACGCAGACCTCAAAAGCCTGCCCTTCTTAGCCAAAAAATTAGCCGCCTTCCAAAAAAACATTCATCTGGAATAATTATTTGAGACAAAAAAGAGAACCATAACGCTTTTATTGCTTTTAAAAAATTTAAAAATATGGTATATTATTTTATAAAAGACAATCAGGTGAAATTAACTTCGGTTGAACAACTTCTTTTAACCAACAAAGTTTTCTCCTTATTTATTTTTTAATTTTTTAATTTTATGAAAAGCAAAGAAATTATTAGAACGCGACTTTGGATTTGGCCGCTAATTTTTATTTCTGTTTTTCTCATTGTTGTCTGGAACATCCACCCTAATCCCTCCCTCTTTGGCAAGTTTCTTACTTTTATGTGGTGTTTCCTCTATCTGCCCGCCCTCACCTTTGAAGTACTGGGTTTTACCAAAGGAGATTTAAAATTAGCCGGCAGCCATCCGACAACCAAAAAAGTCATCATTCAAATAACAACGATTGCTAGAAAAGACATTTTACCCGCTCTAAACCGAACAATTGAAAGTGTTTTAAAACAGGCGCCTGAGTTTTTGACGGATTGGCGCATTGATTTGGTTACCGAAGAAAAAGCGGAAGGATTACCTCTTCTCCAGGAAAAATGGAAAGGGGAAGAAAAAATAAATTTTATTATTGTTCCCGATAATTACCAGACAAAAAACTGGTCAAAATACAAGGCGCGGGCGCACCAATATGCTCTGGAAAAAAGAGGGAGCGCTGATAAAAATACCTATATTTACCACTTGGATGAAGATTCCTCGGTCACAAGAAATACTATTGCCAGCATTTCTGAGGCAACCGAAGAAAATGTTTATTTAGCCCAAGGCATTCTCACCTTTCCCACCTCTCTTTCAAAAAACTTTTTAACGACGATGTGCGATTCTATGAGAACAGGCAATGACTTGGGTTGTTTTAGATTTTTCACCGGTGTGCTGAAAAGCCCTTTTATCGGAGTGCACGGCGAACACCTCTTGGTTAGAGAAGATATAGAAAACGAAATTGGCTGGGACTTTGGCAACACCTTAGTGGAAGACGCGGCTTTTGCTATTGAATTTGCCAAGAGATATCCTGGCAAAAGCAGGTTTTTAAACGGCCTTGTCCGCTGCGCCTCGCCTTCTTCAGTAAAAGACCTTATTAAACAGCGCGCCCGTTGGTTTAAGGGGATCGGACAGCTTTTAACCAAAAAAATCCCTTGGCAATCCAAAATAGCCATCTTTCTAAAGTTTACGCCATGGGGATTGGGCATTTTTGGCAATGTTATCTTTGTTTATTCCCTTTCTATCCTGCTTTTCTCGTTGGGCAACCATTCCTTTTATCCCAGCGTCATCAGTTATCCTTTTATGGTTTTATCCACTCTTTGTTATTCCTTTGTCCTCTACCTTTATCTTACCGGCCTTTTAATAAACCTGCGCGAAGAAAAAAACCCCAAGAAAAAATTTTTCTATATTGCCTCGCTCCCTTTCCTGCTTCCTCTTTTGGGATTTTTTGAAGCGTTAGGCGCTCTTTATTCTTTTAAAATTAAAGATTTTGTCGTCATTAGAAAACCCTGCTAAATGAGATTTTTCTAGGACTGCTCTTTGACGAAACCTCTTCTCTTATCTTAAATCCCTCATCTCCCTTTTCATCTCCGAAACACGGCGAAAAGAGAATCATCCAAACCGCTTAAATTTCTAAATTGGCTTGGGCAATTAAACTTACTTTCCTCTTTTTTGCCTCCTTTTTTGCTCTCTTTTTTACCGAAACCATCTCTCTTAACCAAACAGTAAGAGCAATCATCGCCGCATTATCAGTGCAAAATTGAGGAAGAGGGAAAAATACTTTTACCCCGGATAACTCTTTCTTTGTTTTTTGGAGAAACTGCTGACGAAGAGCGCGGTTAGCGGCCACACCGCCACCCAAAATAATGGTTTTTACCTGAAAGTCTTTAGCCGCCTTTATTGTTTTTTTAAGCAAAACATCAATCACGGCTTGCTCAATCTCTTGCGCCATTATTTTCACGTATTCTTTTGATTTCCTAACTTTTTCCGGCCGTTTCATAAAATCATAAAGAACCGCTGTCTTTAAACCGGAAAAAGAAAAATCGCTCTCCGGAGTATGAATCATTGGCCGGGGAAGGACAAGATGAAAAGCCGCCTTAATCTTCCGGGCAGCCTCTGTCCTCCGGTCGGCTATTTTGGCTAAAGCAGGGCCGCCAGGATAAGGCAATCCTAAAATTCTCGCTGTCTTATCAAAACACTCGCCAGCGGCATCGTCTCTCGTCCCTCCCACTATTTTATAATCCCCCATCTTTTTAATGAGAATTAACTGCGTATGCCCCCCACTCACCACCAAACCAAGCGCCGGCATCAATTTTGATAAATCAAAAAACCAGCCATAATGCTTTTTTGGCGCGCCCGCTTTTGAAAAAAGAGACGCTCTCTGGCCAAGGGGAGGGAGGAGAAAAGACCATAAATGCGCTTCCAGATGATTTACTGGCAGAAGAGGTTTCCCCCATTTTTTTGCCAATTCTTTGGCAAAATTTATCCCCGTCCAAAGGCACGGCTCAAGCCCCGGGCCAACGGTTACGGCAATAGCCGCCAGTTTTTTAAGAGAAGCAGGCTTAAAAGAAAGTTTTTTCAGCAGAAGCGGTAAATTTTTCAGATGTTCCCGTTTGGCTGCGGTCGGATAAACCCCACCGTATTTTTGATGAATTTTAATCTGGGAAGAAACCAAATTCTTCTTTATCTGGAAATAATCTCCCCCGACTTCCAAAAGAGCCAAACAAGTGTCATCACAGGAAGTATCAATGCCAAGAACGGTGAATGTCTTTTTAACCATAAATTAAATTCAATAAACCAATTAAAAAAATATTAAACCAATTAAAAAAATATTTTGCTAAAAATTAATCATAGCCCAACGGTTGATTTTTTTCAAATTTGCTGATAAGTTGAAAGTAAGATTTTTTAAAAATTTTTTAAAAATTATTGGCTGAGGCCCTATCGTCTAAAGGCAAGGACGTCACTCTTTCAAGGTGGAAATCCGGGTTCGATTCCCGGTAGGGCCGCCAAAAAGAAAAACAAGCGCCGAAAAGACAAAACCACCCTTTTTATGTCCTATTTTTTATATCTGGCCGGTCTTCTTCCCAGTCTTATCTGGCTTTCTTTTTATTTAAGAAAAGACAGCCATCCTGAACCCAATCGGATGGTTCTCAAAATCTTTTTTTGCGGCATCCTCGTCGGCCTGCCAGCCATTTTGCTGGAAAAAGCCTTTGAATTTTTAATTAAACCTTTACCGGTCAGCTATTTTGTTTCTTCTCTTTTAATCATTTTTTTGGGCGGCGCCTTCGTGGAAGAATATTTAAAATATCTTGTGGTCAAAGTTGGCGTTTTCAAAAGCGCAGCGTTAGACGAACCGCTTGACCTGATGCTCTACCTGATAATTTCTGCGCTGGGCTTTGCCGCGCTGGAAAATGTGCTTATCCTCACCAATTACCATCCAACGCTTGACTTAGGCAAAACCACCGAAATAATGGTTTGGCGGCTTGTTTCAGCCACTATTCTCCATGCGCTTTGCTCAGCCCTTGTCGGCTATTTTTTGGTTTTGGCTTTTTACCGGCTGAAAAACCTTCCTTTCGCCTTCTGGGGGATTACCATTGCTGCTTTCTTGCACGGTTCTTATAATTTATCTATAATGGAAATCAAGGGATTAGAAAGATTTATTCTTCCGCTTATTATCCTAATCACCCTCTTCTTTTTTGTCTCTTCCGCTTTTAAGAAAGCCAAAAAAATGAGAAGCGTCTGTTTGCTGAAAGAAAAAGAATAAGCCGGACAATCTTAGCGCTTGTCCACGGCTAAATATTTTTTTATAATTAAAATAAATAAAATAAAAAGTTAAACCTCTCAATTTTCTTTATGTCTTTTTTCAAAAAACTTAAAACCGATATTGAAGGCAAAGAAGAAACGGTCCCAAAAGAAGAGAAAACAACCGAGAAGGCAGAACCGGCCAAAAAGCTGAAAATAAAACTTGAAGAAATGACAGACCATTCTGCCCAAACAGAAAAAAGGGCAAGGTCAAAAAAAGGTAGCCGCGAATGGCTCAACACAGAAGGCCAGCTGGCAGTTGATGTTTACCAAACAGCCACTGATTTTTATGTTGTCGCGCCGATTGCCGGGGTAGATTTAAACGACCTTGAGGTCTCCGCGGAAAACAGTCTTCTCATTATCAAGGGTGAAAGAAAACCGCTGGACGAACCCAAAGAAGAAAAAGAATATTTTTATCGGGAGTGCTATTGGGGCCCTTTTTCGCGCCAGATTATCCTGCCCGAAGACGCTGACGCCAATCGCACCAAAGCCGTCTTTAAAAAGGGTGTCCTTACCATTAAAATCCCGCGCGTGACAAAGATTCAAAAAAAGAAAATAAGCATAGTCAGCCAAGAATAAAACCAAGCAGGAGCAAAAACAAAAACAGAGGGAAAATCCTCTGTTTTTGTTTTTCAGGCAAATCTTTATGCTAATGCCGCGGGGAGGATTTGAACCTCCAATCCCTTGCGGGACAGCGTCCTAAGCGCTGCGTGTCTGCCAATTCCACCACCGCGGCTTTCCCCGCAAAAATTTTCTTTGTTTTTTTATTAACTAATAACAATAACAATTTTAAACAAGCCGCAGATAAGTGTCAAATGGCACCTCATAGTTGCCCAGCTTAAAAAATCAACTTTTACTGCCAAATCCCCTCATAAAAATAAATAAAAAACGTCCGCTAAAAAGCAATTGGACAAAAAAAGTCAACCCTAATGGGTTGACTTTTTAAAGTCTTTATTCCAACTGCTAAAATTAAAAACCCAAGAAAAACCTTACTACTCCCGGTATTACCTTGGCTAACAAAGCAATGGCAATTCCCACGACCGCCGCCACAATAAGCTGTTGCGCGCCTTTTACGCTTTCCGGATTTCCACCGCTTGTCATATACTTAAACCCGCCAAAAATAAGCATTAAAACGGCAATCACCATCACGCCGTAAAAAACCCAGGATGTCACAGTGGTTATACTATTAAGGAAACAACATACAGAGCAATTATAGTTAGCGTTAGGAGCTGAAAAATAACACCAGGTGCCCGCCTCAGGACACACACCAATATCATGAGTCATTCTACAGCCTTCCGGCGATTCTGTTATTGGCAGGGCACCAGCACCATAGACCCCTCTTCCCATCATCAAACCTAAAAGTAAAACTGCGCTTAAAAAAATAGCTATTTTTTTCATTTTTTTATTTTTTGCCCCGGTGAAAACAACCTCACCGGGCGCATTAGATATATTTATTTTTTATTTAATTTTTATTTTTTTATTTTGTCGACCTTTTTGTTTTTTATCACCTTTTTATTTTATCACATTTTATCACATCCCCAAAATAAATCTAACTACCCCGGGAACCAACTTGGCTAACAAAGCCACAGCCAAGCCAACCACTACATATTCTAAAACCTTACGGCCGGTCTCAGCTCTGCCCGGATTGCCACTGGAAGTAACCAAAACAAACCCCCCATAAATAATCATTGCTACTGAAATAGCCGTCAAGAAATAAAAAGCCCAATCAGTAACCGTCATAATCGTGTCCAAGAGACAAATACTTGCCCATTCTTCAAAAATAGCGCTGGTAACATCTTGTATTCCATCATGGTTCAAATCACAAAATGAGCCCGGCTGGGAAGAACGAACGATAGCACCCTCCTCAATGTTCCCAGGAGTACCCCCTACTCCTATCCCCTTTAACGTTATCTTATGCTTTACACGGCAACAATCATTCAAAACAGTCCCCTGAGTTAGAATTAGTCTGGGAAAACCCACCCCGGCTAAAACAACAACCAAAAACAATATTGGCAATATTGGTATTCTTCTTTTTTTTATCTTCATAACTAATAAAAAGCGGGCAAAAAGCATTTTAAACTGTTAAAAAGCCGCTAACCAACCCGATTAAGACTTTGCTTAAAAAGATAACTACCACTCCTACCACTGTCCAGAGAATAATCTTCTGGCCCAAAATCACCTTATTGGGGTTGCCGGCTGAAGTTAAAAGCAAAAAAGCGCCAGCCACAATCATTAAAGGCGCCACTAAGAGAGCAAAATAAAAAATCTGTCCGGCGATTTTGTTAATCAACTCTTCTATGGAATTAACAGAAAGCGGATTCTGCAGCATAACTCCGCTCCCGCTCGTTGGGTTACCGTTAGCTTTCGCTAAGCCGGCGGCAACAAACAGCGCCAAAACAGCCCACAAAACCGCTCCTCCCATTTTAAGTATAAGAAAAAATCTAATTTTTGGCATAAATAAACAATCAACGATTATATATTAGAATTATACCAATTATTGGAATTATACCAAAATACCCCAAAAAATAAAACCAAGAAAAGAACAATTCATCTTTTTGCCAAAACCAAGCCGTAATGATAGCCTCCGGCTTGAAATTCCTCCTCCAAAGAAAAACCGCTTTTTTCAGCCAATTCTTTCACCTCTTCCGGCGCGATTTTTTTATGAGGCCCAAACAAAGAAGAAGGGCTCCAATCAATCACTAATAATTTTCCGCCCGGCTTCAAAACCCGCCTTGCTTCCCGGAAAACCGCTTCGCGGTTTTCCAGCTGAAATAAAAGGTCGGTCATCAAAACCCAATCAAAAGAAGAACTTCTCAACCCGCAGTCGCCGCTTTCCAAATCAACCAATACCTTCTGAATATTAAAAACATTCTGAAGCTTGGCTTTGCTGGTTAAAGCCGAAAGCGCTTCTCCCTGAACATCAAGGGCAAAAACTTTGCCGTGTTCCAATTTTTTTGCCAAAGGAATTGCCCAGCCGCCGGCGCCGCACCCGAAATCAGCCGCTGTCATCGCCGACCGCAAATCCAATCTCTGAAGAATCTGGCTGGGATTTAAAAATCCTTTATTTTGGCTTTCCCCCGTCTCCATTTTTATAATCTTTTCTTTTATTAATTATGATTTATTTTACCTCTGCCGGCAATCTTTTCCTTTTCGTTTTCCTTTTCCTTTTCCTTTTCTTATTTTACGCTTTATCTTACAAGGTTTTTATAATTATAAACAGGTTGCCGAAGCTATTTTATCGCCAGCCGCCAACTTCATCACCCGCACCCCGGAAGCGGCTCGACCAATCACCGAAATTGTTTCCAAGGGCGTTCTAATCACCTGCCCTTTCTTGGAAATAATAATTAAATCCTGCTGTTCTCCGCTCACTACTTTGGCAAAAACAATCTCGCCGGTTTTTTCGGTCAGGCGGCCGGTTTTTATGCCCGAACCGCCGCGCCGCTGGAGCCGGTATTGCTCAATCTTCGTGCGCTTGCCATAACCGTTTTCTGAAATAATCAGCAGATACGACTGAGCTTTCTGCGCTTGATTCCCCGGTTTTCTCGCCTTCAACACATCAACGCTAATCACCTCATCACCCTTTGCCAGCCTCATTCCCCGCACGCCAACCGCAGCGCGACCCATCGCCCGCAAATCTTTCTCTCTAAACCTGATTGCCTTGCCTTTTCTTGTCACTAAAATAACCTCATCGCCTTCCTCAATAATCCTGGCTTCTTTTAACAAATCATCTTTGGCTAACTTAATGGCTATCAAGCCGTTGCGCCGGACATTGGCAAAAGCGCTTAATTCGGTTTTTTTAACAAGACCATTTTTAGTCATCATCAGCAAATATTTTTTCTTCTCTTCGTCAATTTTACCGTAAGCAATAATATCAAGAACTTTTTCATTTTGAGAAAGCTCCAGAAAATTTAAGAGTCCTCTTCCTTTGGAGACACGGCTCATTTCCGGAATTTCCCAAACCACGCATTGAAAAACCTTGCCGCTGTCTATGAAAAAAAGAAGTTTATCCAACGTGTTAGCCGTCAAAAAATGCTCTACGGCATCTTCGGCTGAAACCTCTAAGCCCATAATGCCTTTACCGCCGCGCTTTTGAGCTCTGTACAAGGACGGCTTAACGCGTTTGATAAAACCGCCTTTAGTCAAAATAACAATTGTTTCCGTGTTAGGAATTAATTCTTCTTCGCCGATTTCGCCGGGCGCCGAAGCCACTACTTTAGTCCGCCTCTCATCTTTATATTTTTCAGCCAACTCTGTCAATTCTTTTTTAATCACTTCCTTAACCTTAGTCGGACTTTTTAAAATCAAAGTAAGTTCTTCTATCCTTTTTTTCAATTCTTTAAGCTCCTTTTCTATCTTTGCCTGCTCCAATTTTGCCAAATTGTGAAGCTTCATCTCCAAAATGGCGTTCGCCTGAATTTCGCTCAGTTTGAATTTTTTCATCAAATTATTCTTGGCCTCCTCGCGCGACTCTGATTTTTTAATGGTCGCGATAACCTCATCAATGTTTTTCAAAGCAACCATTAACCCCTCTAAAATATGGGCGCGTTCTTTAGCGCGTGCCAAATCAAATTTCGTCCGGCGCAGAACTACTTCCTTTTTATGGACCAAGTAAAAATTCAGCACATCTACCAAAGATAAAACTCTCGGCTGAATACCGTCAACCAAAGCAAGCATATTCAAATGGAAAACTTTTTGCAGGCTGGTGTATTTGTAAAGAGCGTTTAAAACCTTTTTGGGAAACGCCTCTTTTTTCAGTTCAATCACAATTCTCATTCCTTCGCGGTCCGATTCGTCGCGCAAACTTTTTATGCCGTCTATTTTTTTCTCCTCAATCAATCTCGCTATCTCCTGAACCAACTCGGCTTTCTGCACCTGAAAAGGGATTTCTGTGATAACAATCTGGAAACCGCCCCTTTCTTCTTCAATTATTTCTGCTCTCCCTCGCATCAGAATAGGTCCCTTGCCTTGCGCATAGGCGGCAAGGATATCTTTTTTGCCAAAAATAATGCCGCCTGTCGGGAAATCCGGTCCTTTAATAAACTCCAGCAAGTCTTCGGTGTCAGCCTCAGGATGGTCAATAAAATAAATGGTGGCTGCCAAAACCTCTGCCAAATTATGCGGCGGAATGCTTGTCGCCATACCCACGGCAATGCCAAATGAACCGTTAAGCAAAAGCTGGGGCAAAGGCGAAGGTAAAACAACCGGTTCTTTTCTCGTTGCATCGTAATTGGGCCGAAAATCAACCGTTTCTTTTTCAATATCTTGAAGCATCTCCTCGCCAAGAGCAGAAAGACGACATTCGGTATAACGCTGGGCAGCCGCCGAATCGCCGTCAATGGAACCAAAATTGCCTTGGCCTTCCACCAAAGGATAGCGCATAGAAAAGTCCTGCGCCATTCTCACCAAAGAATCATAAACCGCCATATCGCCATGCGGATGATAACGTCCAAGACAACTTCCCACCACTGTGGCGGACTTCCTAAACTTTGCCTGATGACGTAAACCATCTTCATACATTGTGTAAAGGATGCGACGGTGAACCGGCTTCAGACCATCGCGGACATCAGGCAGAGCGCGGGAAATAATTACTGACATCGCATAATCCAAATAACTTTCCTTCAGCTCCTCGGAAATCTCCCGCGGTTTGAGATAACCTAATTCTTTACTCGGCTTACTTTCTTGGGACATAGTTAAATTATTTTTTAATTTTTATTTTTATTATTTTTATTTTCTCCTTTTAAAATAGTTTACCATAAAAATTGCTTTTTTAATAGAACCTCTTAATAAATATCTTAAATAAATATCTTAATAGAACTTTTTGATTTTTTGTTTTCTCTTGTTACCAAAAAAATACTAAAATTCCAAAAAAATTAAAGATAAGAAAATTTATGCTTCTTTCTTCAAAAATTCGTTTTGCCCTTGATTTTTCTCTTGTTTTCTTTTAAAATAGCGACTAAATTTGTCCCTTGAAAACAAAAACAAAAAAGGAGGAGGTAAGGTATGGAAAACTTAGAATTAAAAATTAAAAAAATTGATGAAATTTTTGATGAATTTAAGGGGCAAGTCTCTGGACTTGCCCAGAGATTAATTAAAAATCTACCGCCGCCGCCGTCTTTTAAAAAAATGGAGCTGGTAAAAATTAGAGGCGCCGAACTTCTCGGCACCAAAAAGCCAGCAAAAGGGAGGGAAATTTACCAAATAGCCCTGCAATGGTGGGGATTAGATCTTTGCCCTCCCCATGTTGGGCCGCTCCTCCTTCAATTCCCCCTCTTTGAACAGCAGTCTTTTCACTCCCCCTCTCTCATCGCAGTGGCAATGAAGCCACTCTTTCTCTGGCAAGAAGGAGGAGGAGATTGGAGAATTTTTGGGGTTGCTCCATTAAGGACCCCAAATGGGCCCCCAAAACCATTCTTAATTGGACTTTGGTGGCGGGAGCCCACAGAATGGCCAGATATAGGCCCCACCGAATCTCTTTGGGGGGCCGATGAAGAATGGATATTTCAAATTCGGTAATTTCAAATTCGGTAGGCCGGCCCCCCTTAAAACCCTTCTCGCTATGCTTCACAGCGGAGAAGGGTTTTTCTTTTTAATTTTATTCTTTGAAATAAAAATAGATTTGTGGTTAAAATTTTTTAAAAAGCCCTCTCTTTTATCAACCAAAAGGGGAAACAAAAAATTAATTTCCCGACCGGTTTTCAAAAAACCGGCTTAGTCACCTTCGCCTTCGGCAAATAGGCAAAATAGATGTTTCTTTTTCGGGTTGGCGGTGGGGGCGAGACTCGAACTCGCACGGCTTATTCAGCCACCTGTTTTCAAGACAGGCTCCTTACCATTCGGAACACCCCACCTCTCCTCTACCTCTGCCAGCACTTTCAATTTTCTCTACTCTTTAAATCAAAACAAATTGATCGTTTCTTTTCAACCTTTACCCCTCTCGCAGAGGGCGAGCCAGCAAACCTCAAAAACTCCAAAATTGTAAACTGGCGGAGAGGGTGGGATTCGAACCCACGCGGGATTGCTCCCAACACGTTAGCACCGTGCCGCTTTAGACCACTCAGCCACCTCTCCCTCATTTTACCTTGCTTTTTATTCTACCACCCCGGCTCTCTCTTATCAATTCTTTTCTTATTAATCTCAACTTTTGTCTTATTAATCCCCAATTATTCCCAACGCTCATTCTGCTATCTCTAAGACGCGATAAAATGAGAAAATATTCCGACGATAATGAGATATATTTTATTTATTTTATATTTCATTAATAGCCATCGAGAATAGCGAGGGCTAATTTTTAGATTTATTTTTTTAAACA
>Ga0123519_10000302_pt1 | contig 85786 bp, 64 predicted proteins | sample YelNatPaOPRAMG02_FD_87396 | JGI IMG/M metagenome (GOLD analysis project Ga0123519, IMG submission 87396) | Hot spring microbial communities from Yellowstone National Park - Yellowstone National Park OP-RAMG-02 (version 2) | ecosystem: Environmental > Aquatic > Thermal springs > Hot (42-90C) ...
GAGGGACTCTCGTGATTCCTTCGGAACACTGTCGTCCGAGGGACTTTCGTGATTCCTTCGGAACACTGTCGTCCGAGGGATACACTCGCCTACGGTTCGCACTCAGTGCTATCGGATATCTCTATGCAAATAGATCAATTGATTATAATTAAAGCTGCCGTAAAAGTGCCGGACGCGGCTCAACTCAAGGCGCTTTGCTCATCGTTGGTAACCCGAAAGTAACCCTATCTTAAAACTTCACCGTCTTCTTCTCACCTGCCGGAGGCTGAGGGGTGAATGGAGCTACGGGCGCGGGTGGGGGAGCGGGATAGACTCCGTCACCTATCATTACATCCGAAAAGTTATAATCGATATGGCTGGCGAGGACAAGAGCCGGAAACCTGCCCGGGGTCAGAACCGTTGCTATAGCCACGGTCTTCGGCGCCAGAGCTTGCTTATCATCGTCCCAGAGCATCTTCTTGATCGCCAGTCTGTCGCCATAACTCACGGGTTCCGCAAGACGCGCATACATAACATCGAGGTCGACGCTCTTTTTTGTGATGTTACCGAGACGGGAGGGATCTTCGACCTTTTTCAGCTCCAGGTCTTCGGGTTTTACTCCCATTGCAATAGCAGCCTGCGTAAGATATTCGACGCGCTTCAAGGTGTCGGGGTGGTCCATGAAAATCGATGAGACTTCATAGCGGTTTATGTCGGTCTCGATGCTTAGGAGCTTTTTCATCGCCGTGACCATTCCCGCGGGGTTGAACCCGGCGCGCCTGTCGAGATCGATGCCGAGTTCATCAGCCTGGCGCTCCATTTTTCGCGAGTAACGCGCGTCAACGAGGATATTTCCCCACATCGCGGCTTCACCCACGCCTGCCACTCCTCCGCTTAATACCACGAGGGGCAGCGTCCAGAGCATACGCTGCTGGCTTTTCAGCATTTCATCGACCGCATGGCGCTGGTCGCTGTGCTCGATTTCGTGCGCCATTACCGCCGCGCGCTCGTCCGGGGTGAGGATTTTCCACATGTGCTCAGTGAAGTAGACGTAACCTCCGGGCAGGGAGAACGCGTTGATCGTGTCTTCCTTGTCGGTCACTATGGCGAAGTGATATGGAATCTCTTTGCGCTTGAGAAACGGAATGAACCGTTTGCCCATCGCCGCAATATCGTCCTGCCACTTCTTGTTCTTACTCAGCGGCATCTCTTTCTCGACTTCCTGCGAAGAAGTCTTGCCGAGGTCGATCTCCTGCTTTATCGAGAACGCGTGAGCAGTTGCGGCAGACAGCACAAATATTGCCAGGATAGAAACGCCCAGAATCACCCGTCGCCAAGTCAACGTCGATTATCCTCCTGATATATTTTCCCGTACTGGCACCAGTAGCACTAGACGTTGATAAGGCGCCGTTATTTTACTTCGTAGACGTCGAATCCATTTTGAATATCCGCCATCGACCATCCGCTGCTGAAACTCGTAATTTTGAGCACTACTTTTTTGTCGGTCGATTGCAGTCTTGCAGTGCCCACAACACGCTTGCGATAAGTGTCGTCCTTATTCCACGCAGGATACAGCACTTCGTAGGTCTTACCCGAACTGAGCTGCCGGCTCGGCATGATTTCTATCGCCTGGCTCGATTTGCCTATCGAAATTACCGGCCCGACCCATCTCTGCTGATCCGGATCATCAAGCTTCACGAGGACCGAGTTCTGGTCCATCGGCGCATAAGAATATTTCAGGCGAGTAATGGGCTGATAACCGGTCTCGCTGGACTCATTTGTTATGACGAGGTAACCAACGGAATCGTTCACCAGTTGGGTTCTATCGTTGTTCCATACCGCCTGGTATGCCAGGAACCTTTCGAAGCGCTGTGGGCGAGCATTCAGCATTAGCCTGCCAAGTCCTCCGGCCTCGCGGGATATCGGGCGCAGTGTGCCGATACCTCTTTCCGGGGAGGGCATAGGTGGATCGTAGACTTCCATATCCTTGGCGACCTGCGCTTTTTGCACCGACGATATAACCCACACATCAGCGTTTACCGTCGATCCGACACTTTTCACCACCGCTCTTGCCATCGGGACGGGAGTCCGTTTTTCATAGTAAAAATCCCATCCGTTACGCATCACCCAGACGGTATTCCCAGGCTGCAGCGGCTTCGAGGAAGTAAATGAGATGCTATTACCGTTAACTGAAGTCACCTGGCCGATCCTGTAAGGATTTGGCTGCTCCTGCACATTCTCCGGCGGGACCGGAATCCCCTTGGATTGGAGGAGACTGGTAATGTATTGCTGACGCTCTTTAGTAGGCGGGTGGTCGGAGAAAATCTTCGGCGGCGCTCCGCCTGATTCGTCTTCGAAGCGCTTGATCTTATACATTGCGAGCAGGATGCCCGCTGGGTTATAGCCTGCCTTCTGGCAGAGGTCGACGGCGCCCTCATCCGCCTGCTGCTCATCAGCGCGGGAATATTTAAGCGTATACATCTGCTCGGCCATTCCGGCGATGTTGCCCCATGTATTGTTGGCTCGCGCCGCGGCGAGTAGGACCGATAACCATATCTGGCGCCTCTGCTGATCGAGCATCATATCGATTGCATGACGGCGGTCGACGTGCGTGATTTCGTGGCCGATGACGCCGATCCGCTCATCTTTTCGAAGCACCCTCCAGAGCCTGTCTGTAAAGTAGACATAGCCGCCGGGAATAGAGAACGCGTTGAAATCGTTATCCTTAAGTATATAGAAGTGGTATGGGATTTCCGTCCGCTTAACGCCCTTGGCAAGGTTCTGGCCATACTGTTGCATCTCTTTCTGGGCGCTTTCGTCGGGGTAGAGCTGGTTTTGCTTGAGTATCTCGGCATGAATCTTTTTGCCGAGGTCGATCTCTTCCTGCACAGTTACGGCGCGCGCGGGGAGCGATGCCGCCGCGAGAGCAATCAACACGGCAAGTGCCGTGAAGCTGTATCGAGATAGTGCGCGCAATGGTTTCATTGGCCTGATCTCCAATCCATTGACGGTTTTTTTATTATATATGCAATTATTGCTCAGTAAAGAGCGAAATGAAACAGGTATTAGCAAAAGCTGTCAGTAAAGGTCTACTTCTTCTTTTTAACCGGCTTTTTTGTCTCGGCTACAAGGTCCTTTTCCAGCGGGAACTTCAGATCCTCACGGGTCAATTTGCTGACGGCGTTCGACCAGTCGTCGGTCTTGCTTGCGATTCTTTTGCACAGATCCGCGTTAAGCCCCGTGACCATTGCGATCGCGGCGTTGGCCTGAGTTTTATCACCCGTGCGCGTAAAGGCCTGCGCGAGCGCGACCCACACAAGCGGCGCCTTGGAATCGAGTTTCTTCACCGCGTGGTTGCCTGCCCTAATGGCATCCTCATATTTGCCCATCCGGTCGAATGTGATCGCCATCCTTACCCACGGGTCCTTGAACTCGGGCCACGCTTTCGTGGCTCTGCTGAACTCCTTTATCGCATCATCGTATTGGCCTCTGGCATCGGCTATCGATCCATAGCCGGTATAAGCCAGAGAGAGCGCCATCTTCGGGCCGGTTCCGCTCTCATCGCGAACATCCTTCGATATCGACCTCTCATACTCGCCATACCACTTTGCCGATTGCTCGAAGTCTCCCGCCAGGTAATAAGTGTTTGCGGCATCGAGCATCAATGGGTAATTTTGCTTAATTACGGGCATAAGGCTTACCATCGCATCTGCCGCCTGTTCCGGCTTATCGCTGTTGTAAAGGCGCTGAGCAGTGGCGAACCTGTTGTAGTAGTTGGTCTTGTGGATAATAGCGGTATAGGTTCCGATTGCGAGTGCGCCGATGATACCTGCCGAGATCAATCGCTTCTTCGATAGATCAGCATCCCATCCGAAGCACTTGCCCATTTGCCATAAGCCCAGGATGAGCCCGATGACCGATGCGGCAAGCCTCGGAACCTGATCGGCCGAGTGGAGCCAGGGATTCGCGAACATTGTAGCCGGATTGGATGCGACTGCTTCGAGCTCACCGACAGCTGTCTGGATCCCGTGTAGCGCGTTCTGGAACGGGGCAATATGGGCCTGGGCGTAGCTCATATCGAAGCCCATAGTAAAGACTATCAGCACCACCATATATGACATAACACCGCGTAATCGCGGCATGCGATACACCGTCTGCAGACCTATTCCTATTGTGAGAACGAACCATATAGGCAAAAACAGGCCAAGCGCATTCAGTATCTGTATGGCGGTTATGTTGGGATGGTTCGCCAGGAGTGCGAGATCGTAGCCGATTCCCGCAGCCTGATGGATAAGCAGAATCACATGCGACCAACCCAGTATAACGATCGCGGTTACATAATCGAGCTCGGTACTGAGCCATTTCAGGAGATATTTGAGAGCCAGCGCGTAGAGCAGGCACAAGCCTATCCATGTGAGAGGATTATCTTTACCCAGAGCCAGGTAAAGAGCGGGGCCGTAGATAGCTCCGCGCGCAATCCCGCCAATGGTGGAGATCAATCCTGTAATTGCAACGATAAGGAGCGCCGTGCCGAGTAACTTCCGCTGGGTTATTTCTTCGAATGCGGCGCTGGGGGAGGTGAGTATAGCCAGTGCCAGTTTAGCCTTACTGTGTGTTTGTGTCTTTGTCAACTATCGCCCATCCCATCCGAGTGCTTTAGATAAACCACTTATAGCAACTACGGCTTGAATCCTTCCAGCTGTTCCCGTGGATGTCTTTATAGCTGTCAGCTAAAAAAGCTATCTCTTCTCAAAGTTTCCTGTCAACAGCGAGAGCTACTCTGCTCAACTGTCCCATAAGCGAACCGAAGCGCTCGGGTGTGAGGGACTGCGGACCGTCGCTCATTGCGTGGGTGGGGTCGTTGTGGACCTCGATTATTATCCCATCCACGCCTGCAGCTACGGCGGCTTTAGCCACTGGGCCTACGTATTGCCAGTTGCCGGTAGCATGGCTGGGATCAAGCATGATTGGGAGGTGTGTCCAGTTTTTAAGGACGGGGATGGCGTTAATATCGGTCGTGTTGCGGGTCGAATCTTCAAAAGTGGTGATTCCGCGCTCGCAAAGAATAACATTTGTGTTGCCTTCGGAGATGATATACTCAGCCGACATCAGCAGATCTCGAATTTTCGATCCGAGCCCTCGTTTAAGAAGCACGGGATGACCGGTCGAGCCCACCTTCTTCAGAAGCGCATAATTCTGCATATTACGGGTGCCGATCTGGAGCACATCGGCATATCTGCAAACAAGATCGACCTCATGGGTGTCCATTACCTCGGTAACCACGGGCAGGCCTGTTTCCTCACGCGCTTTCGCCAGGATCTGCAGGCCCTTCTCGCCTAGTCCCTGGAAGCTATATGGCGATGTGCGAGGCTTGAACGCGCCTCCTCGGAGCATCTTTCCACCAGCAGCTTTGATCTGATGGGCGAGTTCGATAGTCTGTTCTTCGGTTTCTACGCTGCAAGGTCCGGCTATGACCACCACTTCATCCGCTCCGATTTCTATATCACCAATCCGGACAATGCTTCCCTGGGGATGATATGAGCGTGACGCAAGCTTCCACAGGTCGGATATCAACTCCACACGCACAACGCCCTCCATCGCCTGGAAATGGTCGACAAGATCGGCTTTGCGGACGTCGAGCTCTCCTAGAACCGCGATAACCTTGCGCTCGACACCGGGATTCATAAAAGGCCTGAATCCGATTTTCTTGATATCCTGCTGTACTGATTCGATTTGAGTCTCAGTTGCCGAGGGGTCCATAATTATGATCACAGCTGCACCTCCGAAGCTTTCACTACCAGTATACCTTAAGATACGTTCACAAATCCAGCGATTTCGGCACAAATAATAGCGGTAAAGCAATCTGCCTTACCGCCGTGTTATTCCCAAATCAGCTCTTCTTTAATTGTGCTATATGTAAATGGTTTTATCCCGCTTTAGCTGCCACCAGTTCCTTCGCAGCCGGCGCTTTCGCCGCTGACCGCTTTTTAGCGACTGCTGCTTCCGGCTTTAGCTCGTTCGCCTTAGCCGATGTCTTCGCGGTAGGCGCCTTAGGTTCCACCTTGGCTTTTGTTTTTACAGCCGCAGTTGCTTTAACCGGCTTTTCGACTTTGTCGCTTTTCTCTGATTTGATTGCAGCATCGGCTTTGGCCGGCTTTTTCGCCGCGGTTTTGGCTGCAATCTGTTCTTTTTCTACTTTCTTTGCTTTAGTCCTGGTAGTCTTGGGTGCTTCGGATTCGGGCTTGGTCACTTTTGAGCCGTTTTTACCAGGCGCAGCAGCTTTAACTTTGGATGGCGCCGTTGCGGGCTTCGATTTACCCGCTGCCTCTGATTTCGCTATGGATTTGCCTATCTTTGCGATTGCTTCAGCCTGTGTTTTAGTGATCTTCACGGAATCAGCTTTTGAAGATTTTGCCGTGGTGGCTTTAGCCGCAGCTGTCTTTGTTGTTTTTGCCTTGGTAGAAGCCTTTGTAGATTTAGTTTTTACCTGGGCTTCCGCTTCCGCCTTAGCTTTGCGCGCGGCAGCTAGCTGCTCTGCCCGCTTCGCCGCGATCTTCGCGCGCTTTTCTTTTTGCTCATCGAGGAGCTTCATCTGGGCTTCGCGAACGCGCGCGAGTACCGCGTCCTTTTCTTTCTTCGATTCCGTAAGGTATGCGGGGCTTACTTCCTTGGTTTGCTTGATGATTATGGGTTTATCAGCCTGCCGCGCGGCAGCTTCAGCTACAGAAACCGGCCTCACCTTACCAACGAGCGGGTGCTTGGAGTATTCATCGAGCAGAGCAGGGGTCAGATCGATCAAGACGACATCTCCGCTGTCATCTTCAAAACGCAGCTCCACTTCCAGCTTATCTCGCTCGGCTATATCCGTGAACCGGGTGAAATAACGAATGCCTCTTCTCTGGGTAACGCAGACTCTCATTCAAAAACTTCCTTGTATCGGGTCGGCTATAATGCCGGCTTCGCACGGAGATTCGGGGTGAATCCTACTTGTTAATTATACACCCTGGGGAAATACTATGCAAATGTCTACCATCTTATGCTGTATTTATGCGGAACGGCGAACACCTGTGAAGTGTTCGCCGTTCCATCTCATATCAATCTTATATAGGCCTACCAATTACTGGCCTGTGGCCGGTCAGCCTTCCGAAAGCAAAGAAGAACACAACTGCTGATAGGATCAAGCCTATGATTGAAAGAACTACAAAGGATCCTATACCTATACCGATTGCACCGAGGATTATACCTACAACTGCGAGTGGGAGTGTCAGCACATCTACAATCCTGAGCAGCGGAAGAAGGCTGACCAGGTAGAAGAACATTGCCAGAGCCCCTATAATTATCGCGGCTATGCCCATCGGTTATCCCTCCACAACTAGCGTTATATTTACACTTCAATACATATTTACCCATCAATCACCGTCAAACATGCAGATAGAGCTCCTTTGAAAATGGCGTTTTTTGCCATTTTCGTTCCCTTCATGGCGAACACGACAGTCCTTGACCGGCAGTGGCCCGCAGGGCTGCGAGAGGCGCTACGTAACAGTCACGAGAGTTTCATGCCACGATTCCTAAATGGCAATGTGTCTTGCTTTAATGAACGTTATTGAGGAATAACCCAGTTGTAGGCGAGTGAATACTAGACTGGAGGATCAGCTGATGAATATACGAATTATCTCGATTGCCGCTGTATTTCTGGTGCTCATTCCCGTTCTTGCTCCGGCTCAGAGCTATCAGCAGGGAATCATCGATCCAGCCACTCCCATGACCGAGCAGATACAGACAATAATCATACAGGGGCCTCAACCGGTGCAAACCCGAATCGTAACTCCAATACAACCACCGCCAGCGCCCATGCGAGTTATGGTTCCCACTCCGGCGCCGGTTCAGCCTCAGATTGCGCCGAGACCGCAGCCGATGCTTCCTCCACAGCCGATTCCGGCTCAGATTCCCGCAACCATGCAATCCACCGGCATAGGAATGAACAATGCCAACCTTGCAAGCAGCCTTATGGGCAGTTTTGGAAGCCTCGGAATATCGCCTCAGGATTTAAGAGAACTTGGAATCGATGAACAGGTGCTCACGCAGGCAATGGCCGCAGCCAGAAACATCCTGAGCGATCCGAACCTGATGGCAGCCTTCAGGAACAGTGGAATAGACCTCAGCCGCAGTGTCTCTATCGATCCCAACCAGCTTATAAGTCAGTTAATGCCGCGTTTGCAGGGACTTATGGGCAATGGTATGGGGTATCAGGCTGCTCCGATGAGTATGGCGAACCGCGGTATGCCTATGCCGAATCAGCAGAATATGCTGTCGGATATGAACGCGTTATTGAGGTAGGAACAAATAAGGCGGAAAGTTGCACAGGTGAACGGAACTGCGACGGATAAGTAGCCGGTAGACCACATTAGTGGTAATGGAAGTGATGGAAGGAAAAAGTCGCAGGCTCCAAAAGATCATATATGCATTGACCGCCTTCAATGCCGTATGTCTGCTGTTTATATACATGGCCGGGACTCTCGTCGCCGAGCGATGCTGGTTGACGATAGTCCTCGGCTACGTACCACAGCAGGCTTATGGCATTCCCACGGCGCTTCTCCTCGTATGGTCACTCATCCAAAAGCGCTGGTGGCTCGCCGCTTTAAACATTACCGCCGCTGTTTTCTTTATTGTGCTCCTTATGGGCTTCAACGTCCCGCATTCCGATGCCCACCGCCAAACTGGCCGGACGGTACGGGTGATGACATATAACATCCACCATGCGTCGCAGGGTGTTCCGTTGATAATCAACGATATCAAGCGGATGCATGCCGACATCGTCTGCTTGCAGGAGACGAATCAGATGAAGCTGTGGCATGATCCGATGCCGGAGATCGAGCGGCGGCTTCCGGGATGGCATTCCACAGCCGTCGGACAGTTGGCTATAGTGTCACGTTATCCGATCAAGGATAAATATTTTTATCGTTCAGGCGATGACACTTGGCGCGGGTTTATCTTAGCCAATGTCGTGGTTAAGGACAGGGAACTGTGCGTGGTCGATGTTCACCTGACTAAAGCCGCCAGTATTCATGAGATTACCAGGCATCATGATTCGATTGCTCCGTTTCTCGATTGTACCACCGCCCTGCGAAGCAGACAGATTTCAGATATCATGGAAATGGCGAGCGAGTTGAAGAGACCGTTCGTTGTTGCCGGTGATTTCAACACTCCGCCGAGAGGTCGTCTGTATCGTAGAATGGTCCGGCGCTTTAGTGATGCATTTCATGCGCGGGGGTGGGGGTTCGGTTACAGCTACCGCTCCGATCTGCCTATTATGCGCATCGATTATATATTCACCACTCCTGGAATTCACCCGCTCAAGTGCGCGGCTCCCGCGCTATCAGGGTCCGATCACCGGCCCGTGGTAGCCGATCTGGATATAACCCGGCGATCAAGCTCGCATCACTATCCCTGGGATGGTATCAAGCCAGCTCAACGCGATGTCAACATCAAATGGTACCCCGCCGAAGAGACGGAGAAATGGGCCAATCGCGGCAGAATAGAAGACGAGCGATAAGAACTAAAATTCTTAATTTTGAATAGGCATGGGTGGTGTCTGTACCTATTCCCTGTTACCTATCCTTTCTATCTTTCGGGCTTTCGCGTCTAAAGAGACTATCAATGCTGATCTATGCTACACCTGACACTATTTCCCGTTCCTTGTATAATGTAGCTATGAATGATGAACAACAGATAGTAAGGCCCGCGAGCCTGGGCAGGGCTTTGAAGAGAGGCTTTCGCGGCGCTTATGATTCCCTTGGCTATGTTATCTTTACGACGTTCGCGGCGTTCCTCTGTACGACGGCAGTATTCAGCGGGGCGGTGTTGATCGTGCGCGCTATGAAGCATGCGCCGGGTATGGGAGCGTTTGTGCTGTTTCTGCCGGCGGTGCTGGTAGGTTATCTGTGCGCGGTCGGTGTTTTTTATTACGCTGGTAAAGCTGCTAAGCATGAGCATCCCGTGCTCGCTGATACGTTGAAGGGGATACGAGCGCTGCTTGGATCGGCGCTTAAGCTCTTTGCGGTCGATCTTGGGGTGAGCATTATCCTGCTGGGCGATTTGGTATTCTTCCTCAGCCTGTTCGGGTCGAGAGGTGGTACGGTCCCCGCGGGATTGGCGGTATTATCGGGCTACCTCGCGTTGATGTGGTTCATGATGTGCATGTATCATCTGCCTCTTCTAATCGCGCAGGTGGATATGGAATCGGGACCGCGAGCGATGGTCGTTATCAAAAAAGCGTTCCTGCTGATGGCGGGCAACCCCGGCTTTACAGTAGGTCTCTTTGTTGTTATAATCGCGTTTGCCGTTCTCTGCGCTATCCCGGCACTGATCGGGATGGCGATCCTCTTCCTGGGTTTCGCGGCATTTATTCTCACCTCCGCTCTTCAGGAGCTTTTCATTAAATATGGAGTTGTGGAGGACGAGCCGGATATTATCGAGGAAAAGCCGTGGAGCTTGCCGGAGTCGTGGCGGAAGAGGAGCGGCGTGGAGACAGGCGAGTCTGATGAGATAGGCGGTAGGTCTGATGGCTGATGTAACCTGTTTGGGGATTCTGGTTGCTGATGTGATAGGTAAACCGGTGGAAGCGCTGCCGGAGCGCGGTAAGCTGATGCTTGTCGACCGGATGGAGCTTCACGGTGGCGGGTGCGCGAATAATACTGGGATCGCGCTCGCGAAGATTGGGATTAAAACGGCGGTTATAGGAAAGGTCGGAAACGACGGCTTCGGAGATTTTATGGTGAACTCGCTCACCCGAAACGGGGTAGACTGTGCCGGGGTGGTGCGTGATGATGAAGTGGCGACTTCGGCTACAATGGTTGTCGTGCATGGCGACGGCGAGCGCAGCTTCATTCACTACCTTGGCGCGAACGCGGTCCTTACCGATGCGGATGTGAACTACGACGTGGTTAAATCGAGCAGGATTCTACATATCGCGGGAACATTCCTGATGCCGTCGTTCGATGGTGAGCCGACAGCGCGAGTCCTTAAAAAGGCTAAAGAGATGGGCGTAACAACAGCGCTCGATACCGCGTGGGACTCCAGGGGCAACTGGATGAAACTTTTGGAAACCTGCCTGCCTTATGTGGATTATGCCGTGCCGAGCATCGAAGAAGCGCGTATGGTTACGGGTAAATATGAACCGTGTGATGTCGCCGGTGTGCTGATGGATAAAGGCGTGGGCACTGTGGCGCTCAAGATGGGTGACCAGGGCTGTTATATCAGAAGTAAAGATGTGGAGCTTCGGATCCCGATATACAGGGTGGATGCGGTCGATGCGACCGGCGCGGGCGATGCATTCGCGGCGGGATTTTTGGCGGGATTGGCGAACGGCTGGGACCTCGAGCGTACCGGCAAATTCGCGAACGCTACCGGTGCTTTCTGCGTAACAGCTATAGGGGCAACTACCGGAATCAAAGATCAGACCACGATAGAGGCATTCATCGCAATGCAGGAGGCTGGTCCTGCTCCGCAATGCGGTTGTGGCTGAAAACGATGCTGACCCGAGCGGGCGTTCGGGAGATGATGAAGTTGGATACTAGATTGGCAGAAATAACACTTAGAGACGTAGATAAAGATAACTGGGAGGAGTGCAGTAACCTTAAGCTTAGTACTAAGCAGGGCGGACTGGTTGCTCCTCATATGTATACGATAGCTGAGTCGGAGGCGGAGCCGACCTTCGTCCCGCTGGCTATTTATGCCGATGGGCATGTCGTGGGCTTCACTATGTATGGGCTCGACCCCGATGACGGTAAATACTGGATATACCGCCTGATGATCGATGTCGAGCATCAGGGCCAGGGCTACGGCAAAGCCGCTCTGGTCGAGCTCATTAAGCGCCTCAGTAAGCTGCCGGATTGCGATGAGATCTTCGCGGGCTATAAGCCGTGGAACACCGTCGCGGCGGGGCTCTTTGGTGAACTCGGTTTTGAGAGGACCGGCGAGATGCTGTCGGGCGAATTCATTACCAGGCTCGATCTTAAGGAGAAGGGCTACAAGAGCTGAGAGTGTCTTGGCGAAAATAACTCTTCGGGAGATAACGAAAGTCAACTGGCGCGAGTGCGCGCGGCTCAGGGTTGCGGAGGACCAGGTGGAGTTCGTGACCGGAAACGCCTACTCGCTCGCGCAGTCCAGATATGAACCCAACTGCCTGCCGTTCGGTATATACGCTGACGGTGTGATAGTTGGGTTTGTTATGTACGGTCTTAACGAGTATGACGGAAGATACTGGATTTTCCGTTTCATGATCGATGAGCGATATCAGGGTAAGGGCTACGGCAAAACCGCGCTCGCTGAAGTTATCCACAGGCTCAGGGATGATCACGACGCCCGCGAGGTAAGGCTGAGCTGCAATCCCGCGAATGCGCCAGCGCTCAGGATATACGAGCGAGCCGGGTTCACGCGGACGGGTGAGATGCTCGGAAAAGAGATCGTGATGCGGCTGAAGCTCGCCTGATAGAGGAGACACATGCCAATTATCGAAGTGAAAATAGCCAGAGGACGTTCTATCGAGACCAAACGAGCTCTTGCGAAAGCTCTCACTGCTGCTGCCGTGCAGACGCTCGATGTGCAGCCGGACTGGGTAACCGTGATTATCGATGAGTATGATCGCGACAACTGGGCTACCGCTGGTGAACTGCACTCCGATAAGTTCGGTGAAGGGTTTGGGAAGCAGGGAACTGACGGAGTGTAGGTCTACTCCGGCAGCTCCACTTCTATCGCCTTCCCCGATTCTATTGCCTTATGCATTATCTTCCGCTTTCCTGAGGTAACATCTACCACCAGCTTCCCATCTTTCCTCGAAACCACCACATCGAATGCGTGGTCGAAAGCCTGCACATCTCGCAGAGCCATCCTGTCCCACTCCTGGGGCAGGCGGGGAGCCAGCTCGAATGAGCGAAGATCGGTGGGGCGGATTCCGAAGAGGCCTTCGGTGACTACGCGGCAGTAGAGCGCGCTCTCGGCTGAGAGGTGCCGCTGGCCTCCCTCGGGCCATGCTTCGACGGGGTAGGGGACGTGTTCTCCGAGGAGCCTGCGCTGGGAATAGGCTCGGAAATAGCCCAGGGCGCGTTCGGTCTCACCTGCGGCGAAAACGCCGCGCAGACCGTAGAGAGTGGCGCGGTCCCAGAACGTTTCCTTGCCCGCTTCGGTTGCCAGTCCGTCGTCGGTCCAGAGCCTCGGTGAGAATAGCGCTTTGATGGTGTCGTCTTTGCGGTCGAAGATGCCCATTGTGAGCGGGATGCAGATCCACGCGCGAAGGGTGGTGTTGCCGTCGTAGTAGCGATAAGTGTCGAAGCCTTCGACGGTCGCTCCGAAGTGCTTTTCTATCGCGGCATGCAGCGTTTCGGAGCGGGTCTTGTATTCATCGATGACTGCTTTGGGCTTGCCAAGGCTCTCGCCGAGATATGCGGCTGAGCGAAGGGCGTCGTAGGTAAGAGCGGAGGTGCAGAGGTTCGCGTCACCGGCGGGGAAACGGCCTTCGAGCTCATCGTGATCCGATGCGATCACTCCCTGCGCGTTGGTCTTGCGCCGGCAATATTCCAGGCACCATTCCACTATAGGCCACATCTCCTCGGCGATTTTTTGATCACCCCGCGCGAGGGCGAAGCGGGATGCTCCGTAGGCGATCATTGCCGCGTCGCCGCGGTCACCCGCGCCATTCCAGATATCCGTTCCCTCGGCTATAATCGAGCTCGGGACTGGCTTATATTCCGGGGTCATGTAGCGCGCGAAGAGGCGGTAGGCGTTCAGGGCGGATTCGTTGCCGGTGGGGTCGCCGAGGAACGGGAAGAAAGGGTTGGCGTATTCAGCTTGATCGTTCGCCCAGATCGCGGCGTAGTATGATCCGCCTCCGGGACCGTGCATGAGGCCGCCTTTGGTTTCATAGATGCTCTCAGCTGCGCGGATTTTTGCGAAGGCGAACTCACGGCTGAGGGCTGGTTCGGGGCATTCGAAGCGTAGCTTGCTCCAGAGCGATTTCACGTACTCGCGTCTCGCTGTTTCTTCTTTAGCCGGATCGAGCTGAAGCTGGGGTTCGCCCGATTTTCGCCCGCTGTATATGATGCCGAAGCGAACGGATTCGCCGGGCTGGAGCCTGAATGTTCCATCGCCGATAACTCGCGCTTCGAGAATGTATTCGCCGTAGACGCCTTTTGTGGGATCGGTGCGGTGAATTTCATTCAGCTTGCCTATGTTGATTGTAACTTCGTGATCGGAGGTGTTGCGGAGCGCGCAGTTCTCGATGATCGCGGGCTGAGTGGTCGATGGGAAGAGGACACGGGTGAGCTCGATGCCGGAACCTGTCGCGCTCTGGATCATGAGGAGGCCGTCGAGGTGGAAGCGCTGGCGCTTCTCGGCGCCGAGCGATTTATTATCGACAGTAATTGCGGGAAATGAGCCGAGACCGAAGTTGAAAAGGAGGCTTGCGTGGGTGTTGTTGGGAATTGTGCGCAGCATCGGCCATACGATTGTGCGGTTTAGCGTCAATGCGCCGTTATCATCGGCGCCATATCGAACTATCACGGAGACCTTCCGTCCGCTCATTTCGATGTGGTCTTGATGGGGCTTATCCGATTTACCGACTGCCCATGTAATGCCGCCGTCTTTTTGCATGCTCCAGCGTGAAGCGGACTGGGTGGGTGATGTGAGAATGGCTATCGATGCCGCCAGGCATAATATTCCGAGTTCCATTTGCTCCTCCAGGCGCGAACTTCCAACTCTTCCAGCCGGTATGATACAATATAGCAGCTGAATTACGCTAGTATACAACGCTGTCAGTTCGGAGCGAGATGAAAGTTCGTGATCTGATAAAGCGCCTTGAAGGGGAATGGTGGCGGCTCGATAGAATATGAGGAAGCCATCGGCAATTCAAGCACAGTAAGAAGCCAGAAATTGTAACGGTGCACGGCTATCTTTCAGATGATGTGCCCTTGGGGACTTTAGGTAACATATATAAGCAAGCGTAACTCGGAGACAAACGATGAATGAATATATCGTTATCTATGAACAACGGTAATAGAGAATGGCAGATCTTCGATTCGCACTGTCTGAATTAGTAATGATCAATGATTCTTTATCCGCGGGCGCTGAACCTGGCGGTTGTTGATTTACAAATATAACTACGACTGGATACCTGACTCATGCTTACAAGTAGAGACCTTCGAACCAAATACCTGAAATTCTTCGAGAGCAAAGGGCATCTGATCCATGCCAGCGATTCGCTGGTGCCGGATGATCCCAGCTTGCTTTATACCTCGGCGGGAATGGTGCAGTTTAAGCCCTATTTCCTCGGCGAGAGGGTGCCGCCGAATACGAGGATAACCACCTCGCAGAAGTGCATGCGCACCGATGACATCGAGGAAGTCGGCGACGCGGTCCATCACACATTCTTCGAGATGCTCGGTAACTTCAGCTTCGGCGATTATTTCAAACGCGAAGCTATCACCTGGGCCTGGGAGTTCCTTACCGATGTTCTCGGAATCAATCCCGAGTACCTCTGGACCAGCGTTTACCTCGACGATGACGAAGCCTACGATATCTGGGTGAACGAGGTCAAGTTCCCGCCGGAGCGCATCGTCCGCCTGGGTGAGGATAAGAACTACTGGCCCGCGAACGCCCCGAGCAAAGGCCCGAACGGAGTCTGCGGACCGTGCAACGAGATTTTCCTCGATGTGACTCCGGAAAAGGGCGCCCCGGAGGATCCGACGTGGTCCATCGCTCACGATTCCAACCGGTTCGTCGAGATATGGAACCTGGTCTTCACCCAGTTCGACCGCCAGGACGACGGCAAGCTCGTGCCGCTTCCCTCGAAGAACATCGACACCGGAATGGGCCTTGAGCGCACCGTAGCGGTTCTCCAGGGCACACCTACCGATTACGAGACCGATCTCTTTATGCCGATTATCGAGCGCATCGAGCAGATTTCCGGCGTGAAATATGAGCCGGGGCGAGAGGCGGATTCGGATAAATCGATCAGAGTTATCGCCGACCACATCCGCTCGGCGGTGTTTGTAATCGGCGACGGTGTGATGCCATCTAATATCGGCAGGGGTTATGTCCTGCGCAGGCTCATCCGCAATTCGGTTGTGAAAGCTCGCAGGATGGGCTTAGATAAGCCGTTTATGGTGTCGATCGTGCCGGTGGTGGTCGAATTGATGGGGGATATCTACCCCGAGATCGCCGACAGGCAGGGCTACATCGAGAAAGTGATTGCGAGCGAAGAGGAGAAGTTCCGCTCCACCCTTCAGAGCGGACTACAGCGGCTCGAAGATCAGATCACCATCGCAGCGGCTGCTCCTGAAAAGAAGCTCGATGGCGAAGCCGCATTCACCCTTTACGACACCTACGGATTCCCGCTCGAACTCACCCGCGACATAGCGGCTGAGAAGGGGATATCTGTCGATATGGAAGGCTTCGAAGCCGCGATGGAGGAACAGCGCAGGCGCGCGAAAGAAGCCGCGGATTTCGGCAGCGTGATGGTCGCCGGAGGCGGGTCGGTGCTCCTCGAGCTCGAAAAGACCCTGGAGCCGACGAAATTCCTCGGTTACGAAGAGCTTAATGCAAATGCGACGATTCTTGCCATTATCAAAGGCGAAGAGATGACTTCGACAGCCTCCGAAGGCGCTGAGGTCGCTATCGTGCTCGACCAGACCCCGTTCTACGCGGAATCCGGCGGACAGGTCGGCGATACGGGCGTGATGGAATCGGATGGAGCCGCGGTCGAGGTGCTCGATACCGTGAAAGCTGGTCATTTCTCGCTTCACAGCGCGAAGGTGACATCCGGGACGATCACGGTCGGCGATACAGTTCGCGCGAGCGTGGATAACAAGCGCCGGATGGCTATCGCTCGGAATCACACAGCCACCCACCTGCTCCATGCGGCTCTGCACGAGATTCTTGGCGAGCACGCGCTGCAGAAGGGCTCCGTGGTCGAGCCGGACAGGCTCCGCTTCGACTTCTCCCACTTCCAGGCCGTCACCCCTGAGGAGCTTCGCGCGATCGAGGACAAGGTTAACGAGATGATCCTCGATGATTCGCAGGGCGAGACCATCGTCACAACTATCGACGAAGCCCGCAAGCTAGGCGCGACCGCTCTCTTCGGCGAAAAATACGGCGAGCAGGTGCGTGTGGTGAAATATGGCGACACCTCGATCGAGCTCTGCGGCGGCACTCACCTCTGCCACACATCGCAGGTCGGGTTCTTCAAGCTCGTGAGCGAGTCGAGCGTGGGGGCGGGCCTCAGGAGAGTTGAGGCTGTTACCGGAGCTGCTGCGGTCAGATATGTTCATGAGATCGAGGACCAGATCCGGCAGACGGCGGGCGCGCTCGGCACGACTCCGTCTGAAATCGTATCAGCAGCCGAACGCACTGCGCAGGCTGCGCGCGAGGCTCAGAAAGAGATCGATAAGCTCAAATCCAAGAGCGCCGCTGAAGCCGGCGGCGACCTGGCTGCATCCGCGAAGGAAGCGGGTGGGGTGAAGTATGTTGTGGCGTCGGTTCCCACGACCGATGTGCCCACCCTTCAAAAGCTCGCGGATAGCATCGCGGATAAGCTTAAATCGGGTGTCGTGGTGCTCGCGGGAGTCGCGGACGGCAGGATTCTCTTCATCGGAAAAGTCACATCCGACCTCGTTCCGAAAGGCTTTTCCGCTGGTAACATCCTGCGTGAAGTTGCGAAGGTTGCCGGTGGCGGAGGAGGAGGCAAACCGGAGTTCGCGCAAGCCGGTGGCAAAGATCCGAGCAAAGTCGATGAAGCCCTTGCGAAAGCCGCCGAGCTTATCCGGGCTCAGGCTGGAGAGAGTTGAGTTCAGGTAACAGGAAACAGGTAACAGGCAGCAGAAGGCCGCGCGGTGTGCGTTGGGCTTCTGTCCTGATTGTACTACTCGGCATGTGCATGTTTTCAACCGCACATGCCGTGCCCTTTAATGCCACTTCTCACCCGAAACTTGTCGTTATCGCAGCGAACAGGCTCCTTCTTTCCGACCTCGACAACCCCTCGCTTCCAAATCTTTCGAAGATCATCCATGACGGCAGTGTCGGGTTAATCAGCCCGAACTGCCTGGGGCCGAAAGCCGAATCGAGCGTTCTGATGACCGCTTCGGCAGGCTCGCCGTGCAGGGGAGGAGGGTTCGTTCATGATTTTTATGGCGAATCGGAGGTTCTCCTCGACGGCACAAATGCCGGCGTCGCATATACTATCCGTACCGGTCGCAGGGCTCCGAAAGGCTCCGCGTTGTTCCTCGGCCTCGGCAAGGCGATCAAGCAGAATAGTGAATCGTGGCATGAACACTCTCGTGATTGCTACGCAGCACCTCTCGCAGCCCTGCGGGCCGCTGCCGGTCAAGGACTGTCGTGTTCGCCACGAAGGGAACAAAAATGTCAAAAAACGCCTTTTTCGAAGGAGATGGACCAGCCGCTGGTGAGGCTTGGCGCACTGGGGGAAGCGCTGCATGAAGCCGGGCTAAGGACCGCGATTGTGGGGAATGCCGATGTGTGGCCCAGTGTCCAGGACCGTGCCGCCGCGGTTCTTGCAATGGATTCGCATGGCATTATAGACTTCGACGGTATTCGCGCATGTAATTATTCGGGGAAGTTGTGCGGCGATCGCGGTGAGATGATGAGGAGTGGAACGCTCGGTAACTCCATGGCGCTCATGCTCCGGCGGGCTGATTTCGTGGTCGGATACTTTGGTTACAGCACGAGCCTTGATGAAAATAAGATCAGCATCACCGATCAGGCGTATAATTTCCACAAAACCGAAGCGCTGAAGATGCTGGATGATAACGTAGCGGACTTGCTGCGCTCGCCGCTTGCGAAAAACGCTACGATCATTGTTGCATCTTTCTGTCCGCCATCGGACGGCGCATGGAACCAGCTCACCCCGATTATCGTCTACCCCGCCAAAACCCCCGGCTTGCTCGCTTCACCCACGACTCGCACGCCCGGGCTTATCGGCGCGGCCGATTTCGCGCCGACGGTCCTCAAGCTGATGCATCTGCCGCAGGTGGAGGATATGGTGGGGCGACCGGCGGTGGAGATCAAGTCCGATAATCCGCTTGGAACGCTTTATAACCTCGGCACCCGCGTAAATACGAATCAGAAATTGCTCATGCCGATAGGAATCTTCTTTGCTATAGTAAATGGTATCCCGTTTATGATAACGGTTGTGCTTATCGCGCTCGGTCGATCGATACCGCGAAGGCTCAACCGTGTGCTCAGGCTGGGGATACTCCTGTGCGCATGCGCTCCGGTTGCGCTTCTGCTTGCTGTGCTTGCGCCCGCGGGTGTGGCGGGGTATATAGCGGGAACAGGCGTGTCGCTTGTGGTTGTTGCCGCGGTGAGCCTTGCTGTTTCCTCGCTGATTTCCAGGAAAATCATTCGGAATAGGGAAGAAGAGCCGAGGTTATACGGTCTGCCGGTGATTGTGGTATATGCGATCACCGTGCTGATAGTTCTCATCGATGCTTTTACGGGCTCGAACCTTTGCAAGACGGCGGGACCGAGCTCGTATCAGATCACCGGGATGAGATACTACGGCATAGGTAACGAATACGCGGGTCTGGTCATATCAATGGGCGCGCTGGCGGCTTTGCTCATTGCTCCCGAAAGGTGGCGTAAATGGGCGACGGCTCTGCTCGGGGCGCTTATCGTGGTTATGTTTGGTTTCGGCAGCCTGGGAGCAAACTACGGAGCGACAGTCGCCGCGGTGGTCACGTTTTCGCTGCTGGCGATATCGGTGTGGCGTAAAGGATTTGGGGCGAGGCATGTCATAGGGGCGTTCGGGCTCGGTGGCGCTGTAGTGCTGATCTTTGCTTTTGCCGATTGGAAGCTCGCGGGGGCGGCTGGATCGCACGCGGCGAGAGCGGTGGGACTTACGCAGCGGCTCGGTGACGGATATGTTCTCACGCTTATGCTTCGCAAGGCGCTTTTCAACCTCAAAATAACTGCCACGGGCATTGGTGTGAAGGTGCTGCTTGGGTTTACACCGCTGTTCATTTTCTGGTTTTATGGTATGCTCCGGGAGATACGTAAGCTGTTCGGAAGGGACCGGGCTGTGATCGCGGGGCTTAAGGCGGTATTAGCCGGTATGGTGGCTGCTTACCTGCTTAACGATTCGGGGGTGGTTTTCGCGACCATGATGATAGGCATAACGATGCTAATCCTGTTATACTGTGTCCTGGAGAGAAAATCATGCCCAGAATCGTAGCGCTCGATGTCGGTGACGCTACCGTGGGGGTCGCGGTGACTGACGAACTCGGTATCGCGGTGCACCCTGTCCGCACTATCCGCAGGACAGCCAGCATCAAGGCCGATCTGCGCGTGGTGGAGGAGCTGCTTAAAGAGCTGGAGGCGGAGAAGGTCGTTGTGGGGCTGCCTCTTCTCGCTTCGGGTGATGAGGGAACACAGGCCCGCAAGGTCCGGGATTTCTTCGATAGGCTTACAAGGCGGCTGCGGATTCCGACCGTGCTTTGGGATGAAAGTTTAAGTACTTCCGAAGCCGAGAGAATACTGTTGGAAGCCGATGTATCCCGGGTGAAGCGCAGAGAAGTCATCGATCAGATGGCGGCAGTGCTTATTTTGGAAAGTTTTCTGAGAGAGACAAGTTGAAAAAACTAATCGCAAGAACAAAGGTATATATTGCGATTCTCCTTGCGGCGATGGTCGTCGTGGTCTGGGGGCTGCTGGCAGGCTCGCGGCCGGTTTCGAGCGGGGATAAGAAACCGATAAGGGTAGTGATCGTTCAGGGCGCATCAGCTCGGATGGTCGCCGGCACGCTTTCAGAAAACAAACTCATACGGAGCTCTTTTATATTTCTTATTACATGCAAGGTGAGCGGGGCGAGTGAGAAAATTAAGCCCGGAGTCTACGAGATGAACCGATCGATGAGCGCGCCGGAGATCATCAAGCGCCTCGTTGAAGGTGATACGCTCGAGACCTGGGTCACGATTCCCGAAGGCAAGACCCTGCGGGAGATCGCAGATACGCTTGGGGAAAAGCAGCTCACGGACCCGGCTGCCTTCCTGCAATTGACCACGGGCCATGGCTGCGACTTCTCCAATTATTCTTTTATATATGCAGACAATCTCGAGGGATATCTTTTCCCGGATACCTACCTGGTCGCGCGTGGTGTGGATACCGAGGATATTGTGAAGAAAATGCTCGACGCATTCGATGAGAAAGTGGTCGCGCCTAACAGATTAAAGATCGAGCAGGTAAATATGAATAAATTCCACCTTGGTGAGGCTGACTTCGCCGAGGGGCTGCATAGAATATTGACTATAGCATCTCTTGTTGAGCGCGAAGCGAAGACCAGGGAAGATCGGCCCAAGGTGGCGCAGGTGATCTGGAACAGGCTTGCGAAGAATATGAGGCTCGAAGTGGACGCGACGGTCAGCTATTCGCTCGGGACGAGCAGGGCGAACAAAGCCAGGGTCCTTTTCAGCGATTTGAAAAAGGATTCGCCGTATAATACTTATCTGCACGCAGGATTGCCGCCGGCTCCGATCTGCAACCCCGGCCTCGCTTCTATAAAGGCTGTGCTGAATCCGGCGCCGGGCGATTACCTGTATTATGTGGCGAAGAAAGATGGCAGCCACGTCTTCAGCCGGACTCTTCAAGAGCATAATGCGGCGAAAAACGCCATCAGGAATGGGAAGTTATAAATGGCGGGATGGCTGGATAGATTTCGCCCGGATATGTTCGTTCCGAGCGTCGTTGATATTGACCTTGCGGACCTGCGCGCGAACGGGTTCGATGCTTTGATGCTGGACCTCGATAACACCCTCCTGCCTTGGAGAAATAAGGTTGTGCCTGATTCGTCGAAAGAATGGGTCTGTTGCGCCAAGCAGATGGGGATGAAGCTGTGCATTGTCTCCAATACCCACAATCCCAAGCGTCTCGAAGCTATCGCAAATGATCTCGATATCCCCGCAATGTCGCGCGCTCTGAAGCCTCGCCCGGGAGGGTTCCTTAAAGCTGCCGTTATGGTCGAATGTCATCCTTCGCGGACGGCAGTAGTGGGAGACCAGGTTCTTACCGATATATTAGGTGGGAACCTCGCGGGAATGTGCACCATACTCGTGAAACCGATGCATCCGCATGAATTTATCGGGACAAAGATAAGCAGGCTTATAGAGAAGGGCATTCTGGCTCTTTTGCATCGCACAAAACCGGGAACAAAGTCCGTTCGGAGAAAGTCAGAAGAAGAGGATACCAAGTGAACGTGCTCGGCCATACGCGAGTTTTGGGCGTTTTTGGACATCCGATCTCGCACAGCCTTTCGCCGGTGATGCACAACGCGGCGATCGAGGCGTTGGACATTGATTATATATATGTGCCGTTTCACGTGATGCCCGAGAATTTAGGTAAAGCTGTCGAGGGGATCCGGGCGCTGGAGATTGCGGGGGTGAATGTCACCATTCCGCACAAGGAGCGGATAATCGAGTATCTTGACGAAGCCAGCGACTACTCGATGCAGATTCGCTCGGTGAACACCGTGATTAACGAGAATGGGCGCCTGAGGGGTGACACGACCGATGGTCCGGGGTTCGTCAGATCGGCGGAAGCAGCCTGGGGAAAGCTCGATGGATGCAGGGTGCTGATCCTTGGGGCGGGGGGCTCGGCGAAGGCAGTTTCTTTTGCGCTGGCCCGGATCGGGTGTCAAGTTACGATTGCCAACCGGACGCGTGAACGAGCAGTTGAACTTGCAGAGGGTTTAAAGGCGGTCTTCGGCAAAGGGGTTCCTGAGGTTGTGGGGCTGCGTGTGGAAGAATTGGCTGATGTGATCCGGGAGACCGATATGGTGGTGAACACTACGTCGGTCGGCATGCATCCGGATGTGGACGGAATACCGCTGCCGCCTGACCTGCTCTACCCGAACCTGCTCGTTTATGACCTTGTATATAACCCCGCGAAGACGCGGCTTGTAAGCGAGGCTGAGTCGAGGGGAGCAATGGCGATGACCGGTTTGAAGATGCTGGTTTATCAGGGCGCTATATCTTTTGAGATGTGGACGGGACGCGAAGCGCCTGTAGATGTGATGGAAAAAGCGGCAGTGCGAGCATTGCATAATAAAGATTGAGCATTCTCGCTTGGGAACTGCCTGAGCATTATGATATAATCTCTAGTTGTGACACCGGCGATGGGATCGATCCGGTGGTACACTTTCAGGAGTGGAATAGATGGCTAGAAAAGATTTAGGCGATGCGCTGGTAGCGAAAGGCACAATTACCGCTGAGCAGCTCGCTGAAGCAAGAAATGTCCAGCGCAGCGCACCGGGAGATATAGGCCGCATAATTGTCGATCTCGGGTTTGCCGACGAGAAAGCGATCACGAAAATTCGCGCTGAGGTAATGAACATCCCATTTGTGGATCTTGCCACGCAGAGGGTCGATCAGGCCGCGGTAAACTCGGTACCGGAACATATAGCAAAAAGGCACAAGATCCTCCCGATCGGTAAGAACGGCGCCCGGCTTATTGTTGCCGTTGTAAACCCCACCGATCTCCTTGCTATCCAGGATATCAAGCTTGCCAGCGGCGCTCAGCAGGTAGCGATGGCGCTGGCTACCGAGGACGATGTTCTCGACGCGATAGACCGGTATTATAAGAACGGTGATTCGTCGAGCGAGGGCGCTCCGTCTACCGATATTACCACTGCTCCGATGACCGGCATGAACCCGCTGGCCGCTGCCGGTGGCGGTGGCGGTGGTGGAGCATCGGGGCTTTCCTCCGATATCCGGCAGGCCATCGCCGGATATGGCGCGAGAGAAGAGATCGCCGATGAAGATACCGAGAGTATAGCGAAGGTCTCGGAAGAAGCTCCGATCATTCGAATCGCCTACACGATTATTCAGCAGGCGATCAAGGACGGGGCCAGTGATATTCACGTAGAGCCCGACCGGCGTTCGGTGCGTATCCGTTACCGAATTGACGGTGTTCTCCATGAAGTAATGCCGTTGCCGAAATATATCGAAAAGCCGCTGACCTCCCGCTTCAAAATTATGTCCGATATGAATATCGCCGAAAGGCGTGTTCCTCAAGACGGTCGTATCCCGATCAAATTGCAGGATAAGGACTACGACCTCCGCGTTTCCTGTCTCCCCACTGTTAACGGCGAAAAGATCGTTATGAGAATTCTCGATAAGAGCAACGTTCTCATCGGTCTTAACAAACTGGGTTTCTCTTCGGAAGTGCAGGCGCAGATCGAGGAACTCACAGCCCAGCCGAACGGGATGTTCCTGACCACGGGACCGACAGGAAGCGGCAAGACCACCACACTCTACTCCGTCCTCCACAAACTTAATTCAGTAGAGAAGAATATATGTACCATTGAGGACCCGGTCGAGTATCAGTTGAGCGGTATAGCCCAGGTGCAGGTGCATAAAAAAGCGGGCCTCAGCTTTGCGAGCGCGATGCGCAGCTTCCTCAGGCAGGACCCGGACATCATTATGGTTGGTGAAATGAGAGACCTTGAAACCGCTGAAATCGGTGTAGAAGCGTCGCTCACTGGCCACCTCGTTCTATCGACTCTGCACACGAACGACGCACCCAGCGCCGTTATCCGACTTGTGGATATGGGCGTGGAGCCCTACTTGATCTCGGCTACCGTTATCGCATGTCTCGCCCAGAGACTCGCGCGAAAAGTCTGCCAGAAATGCAAGGCGCCTTACGAAGTGCCGGCGACCGAGCTTCGCAGGTTCGGTTTCAAACCCAAGAACGCGGACGATATGGTAACCCTTTACAAGGGTGAAGGTTGCGATGTATGCAAGCACACCGGCTATAAGGGCCGAATCGGTATCTACGAGTTGATGAGGATCAACGACGAGATCCGCGAACTTATGGTTCGCCGCGCTCCGCTGGCCGACATCAAAGAGGCTGCGAAGGCTAATGGCATGCATGAGCTCAAAGAAGACGGGTTGGAGAAGGTCCTTCAGGGAGTAACGACTCCGGATGAGGTTATGAGAGTCGTCTTTACCGCAGGCGGTTAATCCGTTTATTCCGGCGCTTTGCCCGGAGCGGTTTTGCATCCACACAACATAAAAACGCAAAAGTTAATACTTAGTGCCGGGGGTAGCTTTGTGCCCGCGGCTCGGAGGAAACACAATTGGAGCAAATACTCAAACAATCGGGACCAACGGTCTCACTTGATGAGGTACATATAGACGATCTCCTCAAGGAGATGGTCGAACGAGGTTCATCGGACCTGCACTGCTGTGTGGGGGTTCCGCCGATTATCCGGGTCGACGGAGAATTGACGCCGCTCAATTACGAGAAGTTTAACCCGATGCAGACGCAGAGGATGATGTATGATATCCTCAGCGACGAGCAGATCCAGCGTTTTGAAGATACCTGGGAACTGGACTTCTCTTATTCACTGCGCAATATATCGCGATTCAGAGTCAATATCTTCAAGGACAAGGGGACTGTGGCTTCGGCTTTCCGATTGATCCCGATGAAGATACCGACCATTCGCGAACTTAACCTGCCGATGGTCCTCGAGACTGTCGCGCGGCGGCCAAGAGGTCTTGTGCTTGTTACGGGCCCGACCGGTTCGGGTAAATCGACATCGCTGGCGGCTATGATCAATTTGATCAACACTGAAATGAGCCGCCATATTATTACGATCGAAGACCCGATCGAGTATCTCCACCAGCACCGCTCGAGCATTATCAATCAGCGTGAAGTGGGGCAGGATACCAAGGAATTCGCGAATGCGCTTAGGGCTGCTCTGCGCGAAGACCCGGATGTGATCCTGGTCGGTGAGATGAGAGACCTTGAGACGATGTCGAACGCGATCAGGGCGGCTGAAACCGGCCACCTTGTTTTTGCGACGCTCCACACCAACAGCGCGGCGTCGACCGTCGACCGCGTTGTCGATGCGTTCCCTGCCTCGCAGCAGGAGCAGATTCGATTGATGCTTTCAAACAGCCTTGAGGCGGTTATGTGCCAGCAGCTTTTGACGAGGGCGGGGATGCCCGGCCGCGTCTGCTGCATGGAGATCATGATCGCTACTCCGGCTATTCGCAACCTGATCCGCGAAGCCAAGAGCCACCAGGTCACATCCGTTATTCAGACCAGCGCGAACGTTGGTATGCAGACGATGGACCAGCACCTGCGCGATCTCTATCAGAAGGGTGTCATTACTTATGATGACGCTATGGCTCGCGCTATGAACCAGGAAGAGCTCAAGAACATGATAACGTCGGCGATGGGCGTAGGAAACGGCGCAGCCGGAATGAGGCGATAATAATAGCTGGCTTCCCAGCTAACAGCTGTCAGCTATCAGTGATCTTATTGGCAGCATTCATCATCACAGCTACCAATACTGTCATTCCCGCGAAGGCGGGAATGACAGGTTATGATACTGCAAATGAAAAGAGCTGCGGGTTACAAACCCGCTCATACCTGGTCCGGGATTGCAAATCCCGACCATTATTGACTTTCGCATAATGATGTGACGTACTGGCAGGTCGGATCGAGCACGAAGCCTTCTGCGAGGTTGTCACTACATTACCTGAAACTCAGTAGTAGACGGAAGCTGGCTGCTTTAAGTTGAGAACCGTGGCATGAACACTCTCGTGACTGCTATGCAGCACCTCTCGCAGCCCTGCGGGCCGCTGCCGGCCAAGGACTGTCGTGTTCGCCAGGAAGGGAACTAAAATGGCAAAAAACGCCAGTTTCGAAGGAGCTGATCGAGTATGCCCAATTTTGCATACACAGTGCGGGACGCGACGGGACAGGTGATCCCGGGGACATCCGAAGCCGAAAACGAAGATATTCTTCGTCGGCGGCTTACGGAGAACAACTTCACCGTCGTCGAGATCAAGCAAATCAAAAGCACACAGAAAAAGATCGGCGGGTATGGTGGTATAAAGAAGACCGACCTGTCGGTTATGTGCCGCCAGTTCTCGACGATGATCGACGCTGGCGTTACGCTGGTGCGATGCCTCAACGTCCTGGCCGAACAGGCTGTCAATCCGAGGCTGAAGGCCATATTGAACGACATTCAGAGCGAGGTAGAAAGCGGCCAGACACTCTCGCGCGCCCTTGAGAAATACCCGAATATCTTCGACCGCCTCTTTATCGGTCTGATCAACGCGGGTGAAATCGGCGGCGCTCTCGAAGAGAGTCTTCAGAGACTCTCTCAGTTCCTTGAAAAAGACGTCGAACTGCGACGAAAGGTCAAGTCCGCTATGACCTACCCGCTTATTATTATGATCTTCGCCACCCTCGTCGTGGTCGGCTTGATGACGTTCATTCTGCCCAAGTTTATGGGACTCTTTAAAGACCTTGGCATCAAGGATCTTCCCGCGCCTACGGCAATACTTCAGGGCTGCAGCAATTTTATGCTGTCCAAATGGTATTGGATGATCATTATCGTTGTGGTCTTCGTCGTCGCGATCAAGCTCTTTACGTCGACCAAGGTCGGACGCAGAATATTCGACAGATTAAAGCTCAAGGCGCCGGTATTCGGTAAGTTGAACCACAAGGTGGCGCTTGCGAGATTCTCTCGGACCCTTGCGACCCTGCTCTCCAGCGGCGTCGGTATCCTGCAGGCTATGGAAACCGTAGCGGGAACGGTGTCTAATGACATTATCTCCGATGCGATTCTGGAGGCGAGAGCGAGGATCAGAGAAGGTGACAAGATCGGTGAACCGCTGGCTCGAAGCAAGCTATTCCCGCCTATGGTCGTGCAGATGGTTACGATCGGTGAGGAATCAGGTTCTCTCGACCCGATGCTCAGTAAGGTTGCGGACTTCTATGAAGACGAAGTCGATGCGGCTCTGGCAAGTTTAACCAGTGCCATCGAACCTGTGTTGATCGTAGGATTGGGTGGAATCGTAGGGTTCATCGTTATAGCGCTTTTCCTGCCGCTGGTGGCTGTCATTCAGAACCTGACCGGCGGCGGTGGCAGCGGTGGTGGGCAGTAGTTGATGTTGCCGATTTGGTTCGGAAGCCCCATAGCTTTCGTATATGGAATTGTCGTAGGGAGTTTCCTGAACGTATGCATCTACAGGCTGCCTGCCGACGAGTCGATAGTGACACCGCCGTCGCATTGTCCGAAGTGCAATACGAAGCTGAAGGGAGTCGATCTTGTGCCTCTCTTCAGCTTCCTTTTGTTGGGCAGGAAGTGCAGGTATTGCGGAGTTCCGATAAGCTGGCGGTATTTCTGTGTCGAACTGCTGACGGGGATCATGTTCGTCTCGATCTACCTGAGATACCACTTCAGCATCGATTTCTACGCTTACATACTTTTCGGCTCGGCGCTACTGATAGCATTTTTTGTGGATCTGGATTGTTTTATCATCCCCGACCAGGTACCTGTCATCGGCATTATCATCGGGATCGTCAAGGACATCGCGCATTGGATTATGGGTGATCTCAAGCTGGTGCATATACCGCTGCCGTTTACCGGCTTTCGGCTTCCCGCTCCGCCCAGCATTTTGGGAATGGTAGTCTGCTTCGGCGTATTTTATCTCATCGCATGGGTAAGTTTTTACGTTTTTCGACCGAAGGATGAAAAAGAGCGAGAAAACTATGAGGGCGCGATAGGCGGCGGCGATGTGAAGCTGGCTGCCGCGATCGGTGCGGTGGTCGGAGCGCTGCCTGCGCTGGTGTCGTTTTTTATCGCGGTGCTGCTCGGGACGATTGTGGGCGTGACCTATGTCGTATTGCAGGCACGAGCTGAGAAGAAGGGCATGCCGTGGCGGACGGAGATCCCGTTCGGGCCTTACATGGTTGCCGGGGCGTTCGCGGTAATTCTGGCGCAGCCTCAGCTTTTCGCGCTTTGGCAGGCGTGGGTTAAGCTAATAACCCCTGGTTAGGGAACAAGTTGGCAATTAGGGTCGCCAAACAGGTATAATAGATGCCGGTTTGGAACTGGGTCAGCAGTAATCTCGTAGTAAGCTGTGGCGCCCAATGACCGACAACTGATCTAACATTAACTTCCGCTTGGAGGTGGCTTACAAAATGAGAGCGTTATCTAGTAGGAAGGGCTTTTCGCTGGTCGAACTGCTGACCGTTATCGCGATCATCGCGATTCTCGCGGCTATTATCTTCCCCGTAATGGGAACGGTAACAGCGAGAGCGCGTCAAAATAAGTGCATGACTCAGCTGCATGAAATAGGTATGGCGGTGCAGATGTTCAAGCAGGACAACCGCCGGTACCCCGATATTCTGAGCACTGAGGTTCAGTATGATCCAAGCAGTAACATTATCCCGTTCGATCAATGTGGGATAAATGCGAAGCAGAATGCCGCCGGGCTCTTTCCGGAGTATGTGAAAGCCGCAAGGCTTTTCCACTGTCCGAACTCCAAGGTTACGGACACGAGACTCAACCACGTTCAGTATCAAATGACTAACCCGGGCGGAAGTAGCGTGGATATCAAGATATACGATTATGATAGCTACGAGCCGCTCGATAACGTGAATGGCGCTTCTGTTCCCCGCTATCAAAGAGAACGCGCCCCGACTCCGACAGATGTCCCCAGCATTCCCGGGCATCTTTCGGGTAGGGATTATCAGCGGCAGCTCAAGTTCCGCAATCCGCCGGAGGATACGGTAATCACGTGGTGCACGGCTCACGAGACCGGCGTGAACCAGGGGAAAGTGCCGGTGGTCTTTTTGGACGGCCACGTCGATGCGCTGCCCGCCGGTGATGTCGAGACCCAGCGCTGGTGCGTATTGCCGCAGAAGGGATAATTGTTACTGTCAGCTTTCAGCCGTCAGCCGTAAGCTGACGGCTTCTCTACTAGTCCGCGCAGGCGGACTTTATAATATGTAGCCGCGGATTTATTCGACGGGATACAGGCTGATAGCTAGAAAAGCGCCTTGAACTTTAAGCTCTTACGCTAAATAAGGAACATTAGAACGTTAGGAGTAGTCGTACCATCGAGAATACGGAGCCCGCGTGGGATGGTAGTTGCTTATGGTCGCGGGTCGGCGAATTGCTGGTGAACAGGATGCCTATGAACAGACTCTGGAGCAGTAAGAAGGGTACAACGCTTGTAGAGATACTCGTGGTCATGGTGATCCTGCTCGTCGGGATAATGACCGTCGTTCAGATGTTTCCGTCCGGCTTCAAGGTGGTCAGGGCTGCCGAGAGCCAGACTATCGCCACCAAGCTCGCCCAAGCCGAGGTCGAGCGCTGGCAGAATATGCCCGATAACCTGCCCGATGGAATCCTTCCGGTCCTGATCGACTACTCGACCTCACCGCCGACGATTGCCATTCAGAACAGTCAATACCCCGGACCGCCTTTCCAGGCATTTCAGACCGACGCCAATGGAAATTACGTAATGGCGAACGGCATCTACACTCCGGGTAATGCCCTCAATATCCGCCAGGTCTTTGGCGAAACCACCGCGATCCCGTTCGGTACGACTTTCAAGACCGGCGGCGGAGTTGTATATGGCGGGCGATATAATCTGGCTTTCAGCCCTATCGAGGTATGGCCCAACGACAAGGGCACCTTCGATGGGATCAGCATCAAGAGCGGAGATCTGAGACGACGGCGCGGTGAAGCAGAGGGGAATAATTATCCACCTTATATGCGCCCGAGCGATTACGCGATCGATTACACGCTGAGCGCTGGTAATCCGGCCAGCTTCAATGTTGCATTTCCGGATAGAAACACGAGTCACCATTATAAGCTTTGTTATTCCTATTGGATACACAATACCACTACCGACGACTGGGTCCTTTTAAGCCAGCTCGATCAGGATGTAGTTCCATCGAGCGATGGTGATTGGGTGCCGGTGACGGTCAACGTTCCTTCCGCATATTCCGGGTATGTCGTCGACAGCATCGAGCCCAACAGCGATTCCTGCGCTCGCGGATTCGATCAGCTTGCCCCTGGGGATGACTGGTCTGCGAATGATCCGTACGAATTCATCGTAGTCGATTCAATCCTTGGAGTGATTGCGTTCAATCCCTATGCGCGTGGTATGACTGAATACACCGCGCGCGGAATCAGGCCGGTAACGGCGCGCATCGATTACCTTATAGCTGATCCGCGCATTATTCGTGAAGACAGGGTTGCTCCGGAGCCGAATGTGACACTCGATACGGGATCAACACCGGATGCGATCTCCGTTAAGCTCTCGCTCAAGTTCATCCTGAACGCCGGAAATCCTACCGACCTGAGCGACGGAGACCCGACCGATAACCCCGATGAGCCTACTTTTGAAGGCCTTATCAGGGATAAGCTGGGGCTTCCGGTGTCCGACTCCACACCGCCGTTAGTGGCGCAGTCTATGCTGATCATCGACCTTGCGACCGGACTGCGCGTAGATATGGCTAATGTGAAGATCGATTACCAGTCTGGAACCGTCACGCTGCCTGTAAATGCCAATCTGATAGACTGGAGCAACCGGCACGATCAGACGACGACAAATGTCCCGTTAAAGGGCAGGCATCTGAGATTTTACTACCGTGCGGATGGTGATTGGTCGGTTCAATGCCATAAGGCGTATACGCTGTATCAACGAAAATATAACGATTCGGAGATCGATTACTTCCACTTCGAGCTTATTGGCAATAGTAATGTGGGTTATAAGCTGCTGTTTGCGCAGTGTGATTCCGGCAAAAATGTCTCTGTGAGCTATAGCTATATTACACAGGCAAGCGGGAACAGCGACCCGGTCGTGCATCAGGTCGTCGGTAAAAATTGCAGAATCTCTGATGATTGGGTCACACAGAGTGGCATCAACTTCGCTTATGTCGATCTTAATGATGTTCCGGAAGGCGCATCTATCGATCCTAATTCTCGCATACTCGTGTCGGGAACGTCGTTCAGAGCGAGAGTGATCTGGCGCGATGGGACGCACTGGCGGTTTACTGATATGGATACGAACCTCACACGGAACTCGTCGCCGTAGAGGGTAGGGATAGGACCATGCTGAAGAACAATCGAGGTTTTACTTTGATCGAGATCCTCGTCGTGATGGCCATTTCGGTCATTCTGATGGGGTTGATACTTGGGCCTGTGGTTAAGTCGTTCCAGCTTACCCGCAGCGCTCAGGCTATGGTCGAATCCCAGGATGCGGCTCGTTCCACCATGCAGCTTATCAGCCGCGATCTAGGCCAGGCGATGTACGCATACGATAATGCTTCGTTCGATGTGCCGAGTTTTGCTGATTCTACCCTGTCGCTTCCGCCGGGCAAGACACCGATTATGCTGCCCGTGTCCCAGCCGGGTGGAACTACGCAGTGGTTCGTGCTGCCATACGCTAAGATCGATTTTATTCTTCCGAAGCTCTATATGCATTGCAATAACCCGGATCACCCGTCTGATAAACCGCGCGACTATACCAGGGACCTCGATATGGGCGGTGGGCAGATAGATATGCGAGATTGGCCGCCGTGCCCGTATTGCAAATCGAATGATGTCGAGGCGCGCCCGAAGCTCCCGCTCGAACAGGATACAACGATCGTGCGTTATTTCCTGGCTGTCAGATATAACAATATCGGCGGGCTCCTCGATCCATCCGATCCGAGCAGCATTAATCATGGCTGGGTGTCGCCCTGGGGCACGAACGTGGTGGAAGGCACCGAAAACCAGGTCGTGCTTTACCGGGTGGAGTTCAGCATCTACGATGATTCGCTCTTCCCGAAGGATATGCCCGTCGATGAGAGGCTCGAAGACCCATATTTCTTCTACCGGACCAATACTGATTCCAACGGTGTTCCGATATGGCAGCACTGGCGCGATATATCGAGGGTTATCGGTGTTGGCAAGTATGAGGACCTGGTACTCGGTACGTTCGATAGTGGTGGCAACTGCACCGCCGTCGAACCGACGATCACGTTCCGCACCACGGCGATAGAGAACGACCCGTTCGTTCCTACATACTCGACCGATACCACCAACGATTATCCGAACGCGGCGCCGCTTATCTTCAGCGCCAAATATGGTTACTGGACCCCGGATAACCGTGTGGACGTCTACCGTGGTAACCTCGACGCCGAGACTCTGGACTATTTCTCCGGTCCGGGGCCAAATAATCAGGGATTGGTGGTATGGAGACATCCGCAGAGTGGTGATGATACGGTCGAGTTCAATATCTCTCAGTATATGCAGGATGGCTACGTTCCGGCTGATACTTCGACCAAGCACATGGAGATGGCGTTCACGATCAACGAAAACAAGGGAACCGTGAACTTCTCCCTCCAGCCGCCGAGGCCCGGACACCTGACTACAGGTCCTGTGTGTAAAATCAGCCCGACTCAGATCAACGCGCAGTTCCATGGTGATTATTCGAATGATCGCGGCAGCGCGGTACGCTGGTATTTGTTGAATACGTTTGATCAGACCGGACATCCCGATCAGTATCTTCAGAATGCGAAGGTCGTGCCGGGGAGTGACAGGGTAATCGGTCCTGATATGACTCCCGGCCCGAATTATGGTAAACCGATCAGATATCAGCGCGTGCCGTTATCGCTCGGCGATCCGGGCTTGAATCAGTATAAGGTCGATTGTGATCTCGGCAAGATATACTTTAGCTCGGACCCGAACATCGATCTACCCGAAGTATTGGATTCGCGGGGAAAGATAACGCCGATTCTGATCGATTACAAGGTCCACTTCAATAAATCGGACGATACGGTCACGGGAAACTACGCGACCAAGAGCTTGATAACCGTTCACCTCGGGATGAGGATGTTCGACCCGGATGCGGGAAGAGCCTATCCCGTTGATTTAAATGATAATATCAAAATCCGAAATGCGCTCAGGTAGAGCTTATGATGCACTTATATAAAAACAACAGACGCCGGGGCCAGACGCTGGTCATCGCAATTATGGTCATGTTCATTCTGGCCGTGATAGCAGCCGTGTTCATCGCGCTTGTCGCGCAGAACTTGCGGCGGTCGGAACGGTCTGCGAATGCCGATGCGGTGGCGCAGATCGCCGAAGCCGGAATCCGCTACGCCGACGAGATGCTTACATCATCCGAAGATGGCGCGGATTGGCGGCCTATTCCGGATAACAGGGGCCAGCAGACCCCTGGAGATATCCAGAACAACGTGCAACCGGTTCCGGTTTCCAATTGGACTACTCTACGCGATGAGGATCCCGATTTCCAATGGACAAGGCCATACTGGCCGACCGAGCTCGGTTTTGCGGGTCCGACCGGCGGTTACACGATGTTCAACAGCGGTCAGGGACGGTTTCTGCTGCGGGTATCGTATAACCCCGATCCTGATGTAGCGCTTTCGAAGTATATAAAAATCGAGTCGGTGGGCCGGTGGGGGACTTATGATGTCAACGACCCGACCACCTGGCAGAATGGCAATGCTTCTCAGCTCAAGCGTGAGATAACCGCGTTCAAGCCCATAGGTATAACCGATTCCCTGCGCTTTGTTACCAATAAATACAACCGCTCGACCGATATCTCGCTCGGGGTTCCCGGTTACCAGGTGCAGTTCGGGCGCTCGCCGGACAGTAAATATGGCGCGCGAGGCGGCCCGATCCGCATTAACGGTAACCTTCTCTGGCATGGCGATTATTCGGGCAATGTGAATAATGCAAGCGTCGATATCTTCCTGCGCGGTATCTCCGCTAATGATATTCACGGTAATCCCGATGCTTACTTGCCGCTTGACGATGTTGAAGTTGCCGGAGATATCAAGCAGGACACCGACCCGTCCAACAGCTCGAACCAGGTCCGGGTGAAGGTCCACATGCTTACGAAAAGCTCTACAAGCAGTTGGACTGATAATTCCAGCACGATCGTAAACCCGAGCGACCCTGACAATCAGTTCGATACGATAGGCGGGTTCTACAAAGACGGCAGAGATACTACTGACAAGAACAATAATTCTCGTGGTGTGAAGCGCATCGAGCCGCCGCTTGTCGATCAGCCCGATTCCACCAATACGACCACCCGCTACCGGCTGCTCACCCTTAACTCCGGCGAACGGATCAGGAGCAATAGCGGCAGGTGGGTGAACCTCGGTCAGCTCGGTTGGGGTAGAGGAGTTTATATCAATAACACCAACGATAAGCAGGACGAAAGCGAAACCCTTATCGGTGGTTATACGCTCCGCGCGGACTGGCTCAAGCCAAACAACATGATGTCGAGCTACTGGAAGGGACCTTACTATGTTCCGCCGGGAGCTATCATCACTCTCCTTCCGAACGATCATGAGACCAAGAAATATACCGATAAGAACGGCAATACCGTCAGTTATGAGCAGTATTACTTCCTTATAACCCGCACCGATACCGCTAATTCATACGGCAAGAAAGCCGTGTGGTCGGATGCGGGAGGCAATGAGCGACCGGAATGGGGCGCGACGGTGCGCATGCCCTATCCCGACCCCGTGCATGGCCGCGTGATCAGCTGGTATCAGAATGTGTCCGGCGGTCAGGTCAGTCAGGAAAAGCACATCGAAGGCAATGGTGTGATCTTTGCCGAGGGCAATGTCCGCGTGCGCGGAATGCTGCCTCCGGGGATGCAGCTCACGATCGTCTCGAATCAGAATATTTACATCGACGGCAACGTCCTCAAATATCGTAAGCAGGGTGAAAGTATCAGCCCGACAGATCCTTATCGCGGCGCTGATCCCACATGCGGGCTCGCGCTTCTTGCGCGACAGAACGTGTGCGTAAACACCACGCAGTTCTTCCAGCCTTTAACGAGCATCAGCTCCGATGATATAGGTTCGGACGCGATGAACGGCCAGCCGCCGTTCCACCTTATCGTAAGACCCGAACCCGACAGCACGTTCCGCTGCGGTTTCGAGTTCGGACCCTACGAATCGGACACCGGAAACCAGGCAGCCAATTGGACGATGTATATACGCCACTCCGGCGATTACGGCGCCGCTTACGTTAACGCGTGGCTCAACCCCGGCACGGGTGCCAATTGGGGGATTCTCAACCTGAACCCGAACCCTCCGGCGGGGTTCCCGTTCCCTCCGCATGTGTGGGGGGTCGGTGATCCGAACTTCGGCCCGGCTGTCTCGGGGGTAGGTGTTGGAAGTTTATTCGCGTGCAACGCGTTCCCGTTGGATACTACGACCAACGCAAGTCTGAACACCGATATCGGCGTTCCCAACATTCTACAGCTTGCGCTGGACTCCAACTTCTACACGCGCAGCAACTACTGGCTGGGCGGAATTGCGGTGCAGCCGGCGGATGTGCGTATCGAGGCTATTATTTACGCTCAGGAAGGCTCGTTCTTTGTTATCCCGGGCAACTGGTTCAACCCGAACCCTGGCGATGTGCAGAATTCGTCGGGTGTGAGGCCGCTGGGCGTGGCGAATGAGTTCCCTTATTATGGGCAGCCGCTCGATGTCAGAGTTATTATCGATGGAGCGGTGAGCGAAAACATGCCCGCGGTGGTGAGCGATGTGGAGGAGTGGATGGCCAAGTGGGGCCGGATTCCGGATACCTACGGCTCTACTAATACCCCAACCGCGCATCCCGGCGAGGGCCTTACTTTCCTCTATGATGATCATGTGGGCTGGCCTCTGGCTAATGGAAAGTGTATACGCGTGGATGATTACGGCCGGCCTCTGCCACTCACGCCGAAGCTTCCTGTAAGCGGCAGCCTGATCTACTTCGGCGACGTAATGTAGCTATAATTCGAGGTGACTTTAGTGAAACCGGTTACTCGATTCATATCGATTGCACTGTTGCTTGGTGTCCTCATAGCCGTCTGTTCCCCCGCTAATGCCGGAGCTTATATCTACTCCGGCAAACGCAAGAAGGTCAACTGCGGCATCGTGGTTCTGAGCCCGACGGGAAGTTCCAGTGTCCCGCAAAATGAAACGGATTTGGAAGCGAGCTCGAAGCTCTTTATCATTCTAGATGCTATCGATGAGATGAAGCCGCCGGGATGGACGCTGGAGAACCCGCTGGCGCAGTCGGTAGATGCTAACAATATGCCCATAGACAAGTCGAACCCCCTTTACTGGATGGTTAACCTTGCGGCGGTGCACAGCCTTTCGAATATGGACATCCTCTATCTGCCTGCGTCCGGTACGGTGAGCCTTACTGAAGATGAACGCGAGAAGCTGCGCAGGTTTGTGGATGGCGGCGGGGTGCTGTGGGTGGATAACTCCAGCAGCACATCACCACTTAAATTTAGCGATACATCCCCCTTCTTCATCTACGAAGTGGGCTTCGCTACGAATACATCCTGCGCGGATGCTCCGGTATCGATCCATCACCCCCTTGTCAGCATGCCATACGTGCTCGATGATGCCAGCATTGCTAACCTGGGTATTCTCGCCGGGGGTGGAACGCCGTGTTACTACCAACGCGCCAATATAATAGGCACGACCCGTGTGCCTACCAGCTTCGACGTTCTTTATGATGTTATTAACTCTAATTCCTTTGGCCTTACACCTCGCGCAAGCGTGGTTGCCAATGCTTATGGAAGCGGGCGGGTCGTCGCAACGGCGAACGCTATAGGAAAAGCAATCTGTTCGCTCTACGCGCCGATGAACCTGCCGAGCTTGAAGTTTGCGTATAACGTCCTCGCGTATGCTTCATCGTGGACAAATCTTCGCAAGGACCCCAGGCATTCGGGCAGCTCGATAGACACTGTCGGCGGTTCGAGGCTTATCGAGAAATGGTCTCTGTTAGCCGGTGCTCCTACGCCTGATGTCGAAACTGCCGCTGTGATGTATAAAAACGTGGTTTTCTACACCATTGGAGACACCGTCTACGCTCTCGAACAAAACGGCGACACGAACAATGGTTACTGGAAAACCGGTCCTAACGGCGAAGTTGTTATATGGAAATGGAGTGAAGGGAATGGTAGCGCCCCGGGTGGTAAATTATCTTCGCCGACTCTGGTCACGATGCCCGATCCCAATAATAACTGCAGTCCTATAGAGGCTGTGCTGGTTATGTCGGAAAGCGGAACGGTCTACGCGTTGGATGCTTTCCCACCCGGTCCCGCCCCTGGACTTATCGGTTCTACACCCGGCATTATTACTCAGTTCAATACGAGCAACAGCAGTGGGAAAAGCTCTAAACCTTGCCCGCCGATCTGCATTAACGGCTGGATTTACGCCGTGGGCGGAGACGGGCGCTTGTATGCCTATAACCCATGCCTGGAAAAATATCTGAACGGCAATCCTAGCACCGATGTTGTTTCTCACTGGACCGTGCCGGATCCGCAGGCTGTAGCTAGTTATACGGTTACTCCGAGATGTGGCCCGGCGTTTGGCTATATGAAAAACGCGACCAGTGGCGCGGTTGTCGGTATGGTCTACTGGTATGGCAGCCCGAACACGGCTATCCCCGGGCTCGTGATGGACAGAAACGATCATATTTATGGCGTGCCTGTTACTGTCAGCAATGACCGTGTGAACCCGATGTCCAGGGGCACCGGCGGCTTGGAGACGATAGTCCGTGTGACCTACTCTGCGGCAAAACTGCTGGCCCCTGATTCCACCGACGAGAAAAGCGCTATACGAATTGTCCTTGCAGACGGTATTCATACAATGGCGACGACGGGTGTCTATATGAACCAGGGCGCGGGCGGCGCGCAGCAGAACGGCACCATCCGAATCACCACATCCGCACAGATTCCGACGGATGCGAGGATCTATGCCAGTTATTCACTGGCTTATCTGCCCAGCGTAGTACCGTCGTATTTGAGCCTGGAGATCGAACCGAAGTATGCCGGCAGCAGTTCAGGCGCTACCAGCCAGCCGAATCCGACGTTGATCAAGGGCAGCCCGGCGCTTGGTCCCGATAACCTGATATATATCAACGGCTATCGCGATCCCTCCGGGAGCGCGGCCAATGCCGGCGGATCGATACTGGCTTACGTGAATAACGGCACTCCCACATCCAATACGCTCAAGTGGCACTATTTCCTGCACTCCGGCGCTGATTCAAGTAATTCCGGATATTTTTCCGGTATGAACTACAACATACCGGCCGTAGTTGTTGATAAGCAGGAAGATCCCACTTCAAAGCAGCGTGCCCTTATTCCGATGAAGAACCCGCAGCCCTCGCCATCGCCGGCTATATCCAACGGGAAGCTGTTCGTGACTGTATCGGGCGATCAGGGTGGGCCCCAGGGTGCGCTGCTTTGCCTTAAAGCCAATCCTGAGTTTGTGATCAGGATAACCCAGAGTGCCGGTTACACGGCTGATGGGCGGTCTAACAGGCAGCCGAAGCAGTTGATCAATTCTACCACCGGCCGGCAGATGAATGTGAAGCTGTGGCAGCCGAACCTGATCGTGCAACCCGATAACGTGCTGCCGCTGATGTCGGCGAGACCGATCCCGTCGGATATGATCGACTACCAGCGCGGTACCATCACCTTTACCGATTTTACCAGGATCAAGCTGCAGGATATCATGCAGGTGATGACCAACACATTCTCGCCGTCGCTCCCGGTCTCGGTGTTCCTCGATAACGTCGAAGTACCAATCGACTGGACCACCTGGGGACCGAGCGCAAGAGACTGGAACTGGATGAATCCCGGCGTGCAGCAGGATCAGCCGACCAGCGATTCGGTCGACTTGAGCGGCTGGAACAACCTGCTCTGGTACTACATTGTGCCGCCGATCGACGGCAAACCCTGCACCGGCGTTCACTCGCCGCCGGTGGTGATAGGTGATACGGTCTATTTCACCACGGATGATGGCTATCTTATCGCCCTGAACACCGAAACGGGTGAGAACCAGGCTGATGAGACCAGCCAGACCGCGCTGTGGACCCAGAAGATCACTACAAACACCACTTCGACCTTGAACGCCAATACTATCGTCTCCATTTCGGGGTCGAATGGTGTTCTGCTCGCACCGGGTCCTGACGGTTTGCATGCTTTCAATAACCAGCCCACGCTCGTTGCGGATAATAATCGCATTATCGAGGTCGATGGGGCAGGGGAGATTTCCTGGTCGCTGGATGCGATCGCATGGCCGGCGGTTACCCCAAAGAATGGCGATCCGCGCATGCCTTATAAGTCCGGACCGATTAATAAGCCTTCCAAGGTTAGATACACGGGGACCGGCGAGATGCTCCTCGTCAATTCCGGCGCCGATCAGGTCTGCAGGATCGATAAATCCGGGCGGGTTAGAATCGATGGTGTCGGTGTGGGGAACAACGGCAACTACATCCGCTGGATTTACGATAAATTCGTCGATCCCAAGCACCTGCTGCGCTCGGGTCAGCCTTTGCAGATCCAGGCGCCGACCGATGCGCTGCTCTGGCAGGAAGTAGAGCCGCTTTCGGGCACGAACAATACTCCCGCCGCGACAGTTCACTGTCTGATCGCGGACTCGGGGAACCATAGAATAGTTGACCTGGTCTACAGGCTCGTGGGTGGCTTGCTCACGAAATACGATGGGACCTCTATAGCCGGCGACGATCCTGATTATCACGATGCGACGAGCGGGTTCGTGCTGCCGGAACTCAACTGGGTCTCAAAGACCGATTCGACCAACGAGCAGTATACCTACAACTGCCTGCAGCTCGTATTGAGCCAGCGCAGCGGTCATTTCTGCCAGGATATCTGGGCATCGTGCCCGAATTATTCGGCTACCGGCTCCGCGGTGGGCAGCCAGGTTAATCTGCCTCCGGATGTTGCGGGCTCCGCGCCGAGCGGCGTCGCTGGTCTGGGAGGAGCCATATTTGCTCTGGCTTACCGCTGGCGTGACACCGGAACCCCTCAAACGGGACCGGGGCAATGGCAGTATACCTTCCCCACGGGCGCGCCGGAGACAGGAACGATCGTAGCTCGCTGCGATCGCATCAGATATAACGGGCAGGTGATCCCGATGGCGTGTCCGAGGTTCTTCCAGGTGGTAGACTTCCCTGAGGGCAGATCGATGCTCATCTGCGATAACTACGGCGTATATCAGGCTGACATACAGGCCGATCCAAATACCCCGCCGGTGGTTGCTAATAATCATATATGGGATCAGCAATATCGGGCTTTGGCAAGGCTGCAGATACCCAATTCGTCTACGATGGCTCCACTGCAGAACGTGCCTTTGCTTGCGTCGAGCGTGCAGCTTCTGCCGAATAAGCGCTGGCTGATAGCCAACTCCTACGCCGGCACCGATCCGCAGTTCAATAACAAGTTTAATGGCGAAGTGTTCGAATACGACTTCAGCGCCCTCGGAAGCGGATTATCACCGATCACGTGGTACTCGCCGAAGTTGCAGGTAACCGGGAGTAATGGTCCTAATCTGTTCTGGAAGCAAGTAATGGATAACAGTTATATCCCGGAGCAGCCAAGATCAGCGCTCAGGCAGTAGAGGTTTAATCGATGGCGAGATGGCGCGATGGTTGTAGCATTGGTGTCCGGTCGCGATCTGATCAAGATTAACAATCACGTCATTCTGGGCTCATTTCAGAATCTTTACTATAAACGCTTCGCTAATTATTGATATCAATGCTGATATTCGTTCATGCTGATTTATTTATGAATCCGCATGACGTGTTTTCGGTCAGGGTTATGCGTAAATAAAGGGGCAGGCTGATCGCCTGCCCCTTAACTATCTCTCAATTATCTAAACTTTCTATGCCCGTCGCTTTCTTTTTGCTAGCGCCAGGCCGCAGACCGCGGTCAAGAGAGCCATCAGGCTCGACGGCTCGGGGACGTAGGATGCGATATAGCCGGTCGGAGCGGTCATCTGTATCGAATGCAGGGTCCATGATGAAGTTTCGATCATCGATACGGTGTTAGCCTGTGAGCTGCTCACCCAGAACGTAAGGCCGTCGCTCGAAACCGTGCAGTAATGGCTGGTCGAGGTGCCCAGGTTCACTTTGGTTTTAGAGCTTATATCGGGAATCCCGTTATTATCCAGCGCGAATCTCAAAGCCTCCGCTCCTTCACTGGCGCTCGTTCCGACCAGACCGAGGTAGCTAACGCCACCGACCGTGAAAAATGCGATATCGGTGGGGCGGAAATCACCGAGCTGGATCGCGGCGTCGGATGCTTTTGCGAGGCTGCTGGAGCTAAGCACCGAAATGCTTCCGATATCGACCGGACCAGCGCCCGAAGTAACCTCCGTCGAAGCGTTTGCCATATAAGCGAGCCCGTTCGAGCCTACTGCGATTGCTCGCGGGTAATAGCCGCCATCATCCGGCAGGCTGTTTGAGCCGACTGTGCCCGCCGATACGGCTGAAACCCAGGATTGATCCGCCCAGCCGGAGCCGGAATAGTCCTTGCGGGCGATCAGCGCGCCGGAGTCAGTTGTCGCTATATCCGCGAAAGAAGCTGTCGGTATATCGGCTATCTGCACCGTCGGAAGCGCGCTCCAGTCGCTGTTTGGGGCAATATAAGCATAGTTGCAATGAGAATTATTGCCGCTGTCATACCACCTGGCGCCGAGGATGTAAATTCCGCCGTTTGAATCGGAAACCACCGCTCCCGGCGACCGCAGAACATTGCTGCCGTTCTGGAGCTTTATGCCGTTTGACGATGTGTTGTCGTAACTGTATTGGAACCACTTTATGGATGGGCTCGTATCAAGGTTTTGGAGCTGTCCTACGTGCAGGAGGCGCGGATTGCTGTCTGAAGATCCCGCTGTATCCGCGACGAACACATAGCTTCCCACTACCGCAACTCCGGAAAGGCTCGCGCCGGTGAAATCGGATACCAGAGTGCTTGTTGTGTTACCCTGGCTCGAGTTTATCAGGTATACTCCCTGCAAGCTGGCTGTTACGGCCCACTTGCCGGCGGCGCTTGCCATCGAACAGACAAGCATCGCGAGGACAAACACGAGCATACCCTTAAGCATTGTGGTTGATAGTCTCATTTATTCTACCTCTGCTGGGGAATTTTTGCGCTGAACAATAAATGTTGTGCACAAAACGTGCCAATGATAAGCTATATACCAGCCCGTGTATTGCGGCTGCTTCCGTGGTATAATGTGAGCCAAACGGGCATTCAATGCTTCTAAGACGGAACAAATGACTATTACGTAAAGTCGAACATAATGACCCATAAGGTTTTGATGTACGGAGGACCTGATGAGGGATAATAAAGCTCAAATAATACTTATAACGATCGCCGTCCTGGGCATGGCGCTTTTCGCCTGCGCGGCTTTTGCTACCAGTACAGCCATCTGGCCCTCATATCATTATGACCCCTATCACACGGGCCAAAACAAATCTTCGACTGATATTACCAATCCTGCCTCAATCAATATGGTCTGGGCGTTCCCCAGGGTTGCGAACAGCGTTACCGGGGATGCGAATATCGTCGATGATACTAACTCCAACTGGTCGGCTACGGGCAGGTGGAAGCAAACCACGAATGCGAACGCATATAGCGGGGATTACCACTTTACCGACGCCGTATACCCGAAAGATCCTTCAAATCCTCCCCCGGCAAGCATCGCGACATGGGCGTTCCCTGCCAATCTTCCCCAGGTGATGTATCAGATCTATGTGTGGGTTCCATCGATTGACGCTACTGTCAATCCGAGTGTTAAACCCTGCAATTCCGCGGTCTTTACGGTTCACGACGATAACGGTGATAAAGATATAGTCTTTGATGAGAATCAAGGCGGCAACTGGAAACTGCTCAGCTCCGATTATTTCTCATTCAAAGGGACCAGAGCCGGTGAGGGAGTCACGCTGACATCTCTTGTCACAACTACCGGCGCTACCGGTAATACGATCCTGGCCGACGCAATCAAGTTCGAGCCGGTCTCCGGGATGGAGATCTACGGTTCGCCCGCCAGCGCCGATATGCCGTGTCCGCTGGTCGATGATACCGGTAAATCCATATGGAATAGTAACGGGACTTTCGTGTTCGTCAATACGGTGGAAAGCCCGCCCGCGAATATTCCGGGTCCATCTGGCGCCGAAAGGGATGCCGGGGCGGTCTATTGCATTTATGGGATCACCCCGACTATACATGATCCTAATGATCCCTCTTTGACTCAGGGGCAAAGGGATCAGTATCAGGCTATTGCTAAATACCTCGGCCAGTATAAATGGCGCTACCCGCGCACCGGGAAAGATGTCGATAAGAGAAACCCGATCGAGGGACCGATATCCGGTGGTATATATTCATCGCCCACTCTGGCTTATATCGGTACCGGTAAGCTCGTGTGTTTCGTTACGGCGATGGACCGCCAGCTGTATGCTCTCGACGCGGAGACAGGCGATCTTCTGTGGAAAGGACCCGGCTATACCGCACCGGAAGATAACGGCCTTGCCGGCAATTGGAACCCAACCTCCTCTCGCGAAGATGCATTTGGCGGTACATTCCACTGGATACAGTGTGGCGCCACTTCTACAGCTACATGCACCTGGCAATACCCGAACACTGATCAGACCAACGGCTCTCCGCCCGGCGCGAAGCTGACCTATGCAATCTACGCATGGCTCCCGGGTCCGGGCGGTAATGGCAATTTCTTGAGATGCAGGGATGCTCATTACGAAATTACCTATGATAACGGCAAGACGGTTACTATCAGGGTAGACCAGGGCAATGTCGGCAACCAGGGCCGATGGGTGAAACTCGGAAACTCCTATTTCAATCCGACCCAGGTAGTTTTAAGCAACATTGCTACTACGGCTGTTGCTCCCGATCCTGGGGATAACGGCGATAATCCGCCAAACCCCGGTGACGGCGGCGGTAATCCGCCCGGACCGGGCGCCACTTCGATGGCTTTAAGCAAGAAACCCGCGGCGACACCAAGCGGCGCCGGTACGACTCCGCTGGATCCGACCCAATACGCGGTTGTGGCTGATGCGCTGATGTTTGTGCCTGAGACCGTTGACGGGTTCAGCTACAGCTCGCCGGTGGTGGATGCCATTCCGCAGCCCAATGGCGCTCCGGCTTCCAATGCGACCCGCGTGTTCGCGGTTACGTCGTCGGGGAGGGCGATGTCGTTCGATGTGAATGCTACGTCGAACTATGTCGGCGCTCTTCAGTGGATAATGCCGAAGGTCAAAACCGCTGGCGACGGGACCGATGATCCCGCTATCGGCGATATCGGAGCTTCTCCGGCTTACGCTGATGACAAGCTTGTAATCGCGAGCTCTAACGGTACCATCAGGTGCTACGACGGAGTAAGGTCCACTTCGCCGACGCAGTCATGGGTTTATCCCAGCGATAGTAACACCGATGAAAACTCCGGCGGTTTCACATCCTCACCCACGATCGATTCTCCTGATGGAGTATACATAGGATCGACCGACGGCTATTTCTATGCATTCCACCTGCTGCCGCAGAGCGACCCGAGCAAGCAGCTCGCGTGGATGTATCCTGGCATGGCCAGTGGGACAACCACTCCTCCGCAGCCGGGAGATACTACTCCTCAGCAGCCCGACCAGAACCCGCTCGGCGGTTTCCGCTATTCCACTCCGGCTTTAGCGTCGCCGGGTGGTGTCAGGCGGGTGTGGATAGGCAGCAGTGACGGGCACATTTACTCGTTCCTGGCTAATACGACTCCCGGCGGTGATCATCGTATATATGTTGATGATAATGGAAACACTCATGCCGGCAGTATATGGTATGCCGAACCGTCGCTCGATTCGCCGATACAGGGTTCGGTCGCTATCGACGGCCAGGCTAATCCGGTGATGTATGTCGGCGATATGAATGGGACTCTGCATTGGCGCGATGCCGAAAACGGCACCACTAATGCCTGGACATATAAAGGTTATAACACCCGTGGATCGATGTTTGCTTCGCCCAATATAACGAATACCACTGTTAACGAGGGTGGGGCGTCGCATGATGTCAGTTGGATCTACGGCGCAAGCTCCGATGGGTACCTGTTTGCGTTCACTCGAAAAGGCGGCGGTTGGGGCGGCACATGGCAGGGCGGTAATAGTTGGCCGCTCAGTGGCGATCCCAATAACCAGACCGGTCAGATGGAGTCATCCGTAGACCCGGGCACTGAGGACGCCCAGTTCGATATCTTTAACAAGACATTCTCCGATGCCAGCGCGGGTCTTTCTCCTGATCCTGACCCCACAACGCTCGATATGAGCAAATGGACGGCGAATACTATCGTCAGCGCCGGGATGAAAGCACTGCCGGCTTCGTTTGATGGCGGTACCGGCAAAGCGATAGATGATGAGCTTAGAAAACAGGCTAAGATGATCAGGATGCCGGCGTATCTCGCCGATGGTCGCAGCGCATCTACTGGTACGGTCTACTTCGAGTGGGGCGAGACGATCAATGCCATAATCTGGAATCTGCCCGGGCTGCAATATTTCGCGGGTAATAACAATTCCGACAAGCGCAATGCGATAAAGCTCAACTTCACAAATGCAAGTGCCGGCGACAGCGCCGGTATGCAGATGAGGATGGTGGGAACTGTCAGGGCGTTGCAGGAATATCACGTGGTCGTGCCCAATGGGACCGCCTATAAAAACCTTACTTATGATCAGGGCGATACTAACCTCAATAACAAAGGCAAAGAGGTTACGCGCAGCTATGCGATTATCTCGATAGATATAGATGGCACCGATCACCATCCGCCGTCACCTGGCCCCGGCTGGCTGTTGACCGCGCAAATATCCACGCAGTCGGTAGCCGGTGACAGCAGCTCTCCGGTGAATACGAGGACCATTCCGCTGGCGCAGCTCATAAATGGTAGTGGCCTGAATGGCGCGTTCGATTTGAAGACCGTGTCCTTGAAAGGCTCAACATCATACAAAGAAGCTACGTTGGGCATCAATAACCCGCTCGCTATCGAAAACGATGGGTGGGGGCCAGGAAATATCGTGACTCCGATTGCGTGGGATACTCCCGCAACCAACAGGTATAATTCGCAAGCCCACATGAACGGAAATTCCGCGTGGGTTGATAATTCCAATGGCTCTGGCACAATGCAGTACCTAAACAGGCCGCTAATCGAGCTGGGTAATGTTGCGCATGGCACAAGCTCGCGGCAGGGCGCGCTTGGAGTAATGGACCGCAGCGCGATGGGGCTCCGTTCCAGCGGTAACCAGATCAATAAATTCCGCATGTCCGCTGGTGATCTACGGTTCAGAGGCGGCGAGCAGTCCATCGTATGCAATGCGACGGCAGTTGATGGCACTGGCGCCAGCGTTCCCGTGACCTACGGCATAAAGTTCCCGTGGGAATCCGGCATCGGATCGATCGATTACCCCGATATCTATAAGCGATATCAGATCTATCACCAGTTGAGCAACGATATGGATCCGTCGCTCGATAATGTCTGGGCGACAATGCTCCCTGTGCAGCTTACGCCCGGCGCGGCTGTCAATTATGCGAATGCGGTTACCAGGCCGGATGTTGTTCAGGTTTCGGTCGATGTGCCGAAGTTCCAGCCCGCGAATACTTCTAACGGTTACTGGAAAACAATGATTGCTTATATCGACTGTGACCACGATGGGACATTCGATTCCGGCAACGCGGTAAGAGGCAGGCCGATGACGTGGCAGGAGCCTTACAGGATGTTCCAGATCAGGCTCAAGGTTCCACCGGATCCGAAGATCGAGGTGGACGAGCAATTGATCGATGTCGGCCGCGCGCCTCACGGGCTCGGTGAATATCTGGGTTCGCCGCTGGACTTCACGGCTTATAATCCCAATCCGTTGATCCAGCAGTGGTTCCATAAGCTGACAATTAAAAATAATGGCAATGTGAACCTATATAATATACAGATCGACAAGAGCATCAACTTGTTCAGCGATCAGGCCGGACCGTTCGCTCCGCTCATGGGCACGTCGATATCCAGTTCACTCGATCCGCCGCCTGCGAGCTTTTCGGGGTTCTTCGCCCCTCCGTTTACTGCCTTTATGGATAATGGCGATCCGCTTGGGTATACGCTGACCAAGGCAAGGGTGGGTGACCCCGATCCGACTGTTATGACTATCCCGGACAAGCGGAAGTGGAATGCCAGTTCCGCTGTGAGGACTGCCGCTACGGCTGCTATTGGGCAAGCCGGGTGGAGCGACACGAGCAATCCGCTGCCGGTAGAGGTAAGCCTCAGGGTGCCGATCACTCAGCCGGTCGGCACTTATAGGACCTTTAATCCCGCGAGTTGGAGCCCCGTACCTGTGAGGGTCTATGCCGGCCTTAGCCGCTCGGGGAGCGCTACGACCGGTCCTGTGCTTGGAACTGGCGATCCCGTTGCATGGCCCAGCTTCCAAATGAAGGTGACCGTGCGAGAGAACCAGCTTACAGGAGGCGCTACGCCCACGACCCTCGGCCAGATTGATGTCGGCCCTGGTGGCACGACCGATCCGCAAATGATGCCGAGAGTAGGTGATTCGACTCCCGCGGCGTTCAGAGATGCCGATCCGAGCAAGGGCAGCATAAATCTGTTCTGGGCAAGTAACAGGCTTAGTGATACGAGCCTTAAGTATCCGGATATTAAGAATGCCACACAGCTTGCGCAGTTTGCCAGCGCTCCGTGGTTTATCCACTATGCTCGACTCGACTTCCATCCCGGCTTAAATAATACTCAGGGATGGTGGGATCCGGCGGTCCCGACGACGAAGTGGTGGCTAGAGGATCAGAACATTCTGCCGGCGAGCCAGTGGGACTTCCCAGGTGGAAGTGCGCCGGCTGGTTCGGATTATATGCTCTGGAATTACAATGGCTCACCAACAAGTCTCTACTCTGTCCGCCACTATTCTCCGGCGATAGGAGATAACCTTGCGGTTCCGGCTAGTGATCCCAAGAACCGCACATGGATTGCATGGGCGGGAAGCGCCGATAAAAGAGATCCGAATACGAACGCGGTTTCGCAGGAGAACCTGATATTCTATTCCGATGTCACTCACGGGATCGACACCAACAACAGCGGTGGCGGTAATGGCGGTGGCAACGGTGGTGGTAATAACACCAATCAGCCGAAGATCTTCAGCATCGAGCATGATCCTTCGATGGTGAAGCGGTATCCGTTCCCGGTTGCCGATGCGAATAACCTGTGGATCTTCTGGCAGGGTGAGGAAGCCGGCAACTGGTCGATCTACTACGCCCTCAACAATGGCGGGCCTGACCACGACACGACGCAAAACGATTGGAGCTCGGATATGAAGCTCCGCACGCCGGACTGCCTGTCCTCAGCGGGCTCGCCGAACGCGCTCCTGAGGCGCTGGTGGACGCCTTTGAGAGGCAATAACGAGACTAATCTTGTCGACCCGTATATAACCCTCTATTCCGATAATACGAAGACGAGGAGAATGTTCGACGTGATTTATGGCGGGACGAACAAGATCACTCGCAATGCCGACGTGCTGCTCACTCGATATGTGGCGGAGCCGCCGGGCGGATCACATCCGCTTCTTCAACCGAGCAGGATTGCTCAGCCGCTTGCCAGGGTATATAACGAGAAGCTGAAGCGTGACCCGAAGTTCGGCTTCTATACATCGCAGCAAATGGCGTGGGTGCGCTTGGACCTTACCAGGGTTCAGAAAGGCACTCTGACGCCGACTGTAGACCATTGGGGGCAGTTCTTCGATACTCAGGCCGGGGTGAACCCGAACTCGCCTTATGTCCACGTGGTCTTCCCGGATGGCTACAGCTACAGCTATAACGGAACTACGAAAACACTGGATCCGGGAACGGTGATCAGCGCGACTGACGGTAGCGTTATGCTGGGTACGAATGTAGTTGAGCAGCCGGCGTCGACGACTGGAATCAAGCCTGAAATGGACAATGCGACCGGCGTATACACTTACAAATATCCGTCGGGAAGCATAGCCGATGCGGTTCTCGGACAGATGCTGGTGGACTTTTCTTCTGGCATTGTGAGATTTACTAACCCGCTTAAGGAGGTAAAACTCGACAGCGAGAAGTATAGTGTACCAGAGGTTCATGCGGATTATACGCCGATGACCATGAGGATAACGACCGATCAGGCTACCGATACGAGCCCGCGGGCGTTTATCGAGCATACGAGTATGCTTAACGATAATAGGGGCGGAGTTCACGTGAATCCCGCGCTCGATCCGAGTTGGCAAAACGGTACTGGTTCAGGCAGCACCTCTACCAAACCGGCGCCTGTAGACAGGCTATGGACGTTCTGGAGAAGAGCCGGCACAGCTATCGACAGCAGCACGATCTACTACTCCACCTACAGGATAGGAGTCGATCTGAAGCAGCTCTCCGATAGGCTGGGGATCGATTTCAAACCGATCCCGCTGTGCTCGGACCCTGCTACTGGAGTGGTTGGGAGTATTCTGCCTTCGGCTGAATTGACTGTTGATAATGCGCTTGGGCCGTGGGAAGTTGACCGGACCGGAACGAAGATATGGTTCTCGGAGGTTGACGAGCGGTATCAGTCGCTTATAGCTGCTGATAATTTCAACAGCATGCTTCTCGCCGGCGCTCCGTATACTTCGGGCAGTCCTTACGGCCAGGTGCAACCTATAAATATCAGCTACAAGGATGCTGCCGGAACTAAGCATACCTATGCTGTTAAGGATGTAAGCTGGATAACGGAACTGCCCGAGCAGTCGCTATTCGGGTTCTCGGCAGATGCAAATGTAAATGAAGGAAGTATTTACGCATTTGCTGACCCAATTCCTTATGATAGTGGAACTTCCGGTGGCATTCTGTCTTCAAAGATATGGGTGTTCTGGACAAGCACTCGTGGAGGCAGCTCAGATCTGTTCTGGGAGACCATAAGCCCTAACTTCATGGCTAGATAAGCAAGGTGAATAAGGGCAGGTTGTATGGATTTTTGGGCGCGAGCTAGTGTCGCGCCCAAAATTGACTACAGATTACTACTCTATCTCCATTGGAGTTTGAGAGTGGTACAGTCTGTTCCCTTTCCACTGACGGGAGCTTGTCCTGAGCCTGTCGAAGAGAGGGTTGAGTGAGGGGAAAGCTTATAATTCCTGGCTCACCTTCACTTTAAATAAGAATGTAAGCTAAAGCGATCACTATTTATAGCAGCGTGCTATTCTTATTAAGACTAGCACTCATTGTTTGTTGACATACTGCTGGGTTTGATGTTACGATATCTCACGTGGTAAGCTCTGCAGAAGAGGGATTAGGAAACACCAATTATGAGTCCGTCACGGAAATCCGCGCCTTCCGCAATGGTGGGGTTAGACATCGGCACCGATTCAATCAAAGTCGCCGAGGTTAAACTCACTAAGGGTGGCCTAACTATAACCGGGTTGGGTGTAGCGCGAACTCCTCAGGGAGCAATCGAGAACGAGATCATTGTTGATCCCAAGGCGCTTGGCGCTGCGGTCAAAGCTTTGCTCGCGGAGAGCGGGATCAAGACCAGGAAGTGCGTAAGCTCCGTATCGGGTGCTTCGCAGGTCGTGGTCCGCGTGATCAATGTTCCGAAGATGAAACCTGAAGAGCTCGCTGAGACGATGAAGTGGGAAGTCGAGCGTCATGTTCCGTTTTCGCCGACTGAAGTTGTGATGGATTTCCAGGCTCTCGACAGGCCCGGTCTCGATCCGGATGCTCCCGAGATGGAAGTCCTGCTTGCGGTAGCGCAGCAGCAGCTTATCAACAATCATGTGGATACGCTTTTTGCCGCGAACTTGCAGCCCACGGCTATCGATATCGAGCCACTCGCGGCCAGCAGGTCGCTTATAGAAGTTTCTAAGAACGGCGCGGTGAATGAGACCGTCGCGGTGGTGAATATCGGCTCGAACCGCACTGATCTCGGTATTTATGAAAATGGTATTCTCACTTTCCCTTCTCCGCCACTCGGTGTTGCCGGTGTAAACTTCACGCGAGAGATCGCCGAGGCTATGGGGCAAACGATAGAGCAGGCTGAGATTACAAAGCGGGAGTATGCGGCTGTTAATCTGGATGCGATGCAGACAGCTGCCGTAGATAATACCATATATGCCGATACAACCGACGATCAGCCGCCTTCCGAACCGAGTTCATTCGATACGGCATTCAGCCCCGGGTCACCGTTTGCAAGCTCATTCGACCTTGATGAGCCCGCTCCGAGCGCTCCTGCCTCCGAGCCCACCGCTATGAACAGTTTCACCAACACGATCGACGGACCTGTGTTCGATACCGAAGTTTCTTTGAGCGGACCGAGCTTCGACCTGGGAGGATTTGGTGAACCGAGCCAGTCAGGTCCTAGTTTCGACCTTGGCGATCCCCAGCCTCAGACCGGACCGAGCTTCGATCTCGGCGAGCCCGAGCCTGCGGCGAGCGCTGCTCCGAGCTTCGACCTCGGCGGTGGAGATGCGCCGGCGAGTCCCGCTTTCGATCTCGATGACGATGTGGAAACGAAGGAAGAAGAACCTGCGGCGCCGAGTTTCGATTTAACCGATGCGGGAACTGAGACAGACCATGGCCAGGAAGCTGAGCCTGCGGCGAAAGCTGCCGCTGCTCCGGCTGCGCCCGTTGTGCCTGGATCGACTCAGGACCAGGTTTTCCAGGCGATATCGGCTGTTCTTGTCGATCTTGCCAACGAACTTAGAATGTCGCTGGATTATTACAACAATCGTTATTCGAAAATGCCGGAGCGTGTGTTCCTCTGTGGTGGAACCGCGAAGATGCCCAAGCTCGACGAGTATTTAAGCAGGGAACTCGGGCTGCCGGTTGTAGTCGCTGATCCTGTTAAGAATCTGCCGGTTAATGTGCCGGGAGTTTCTACTCACTATCTTCAAGAGATATCGCCGCTGTTTTCGGTGGCCATTGGCCTGGCGATTAGAGATATGATCGGCTAGATCACTAGTCATCGACGGAGTAATGCAAGCAACATGATCAAGATAAACCTGTTGCCAAAAACAATAAACGAGAAGAGGATCGTCAGAAACACAGCGATCCTGTTCGGCGTGTTGCTCATCGCAATCGTCGTGGCCGGAGTATGGTATACGCAGCAGACGCTGGTTCCGCAAGTTCAAGCAGAGCAGGATATTGCACAGAAGACCGAAGCTCTGAAGGCCGAAGTTGAGGGAATCGAAAAGCAGAGAGACGATTGGAAAGGCAAGCTCCCGCCTATAAAGCAGAAGCTCGACTTCATCAAGAACGTGCTCGAATACAATGGTAAGTTCCCCGCTCTTTATGAAGAAGTGGCTAAGTGGACCTACGAGAAAGTTTCTTACGATTCGATGGTGAGCGATGGTAGTTCCGTTGCTATGCACGCGAAAGTTAAATCGCTCGATGATCTGGGCAGGTATTTGCTCAATATGTATCAGGCGACAGATCTCTTTACCGAGGTAACGATCTCAGGTGTCCCCGGTTACCGCGCGGCTGCGAATGACAGTTCCGGCGCGGCAATGGCGGCGGCTCAACCTTTCCCCGGCGCGATGCAGGGTGGTGTGGGATTGGCATCTCCGCCTCCACCGATGGCTATGCCATCACCTGAGGCGAGCATGGCAGGAATCGGCGCCATTTCATCGAGTGTTCAACAGAATCCGGGCTCTGGTTATATCCAGTTTACGGTGACTTGCAAGCTCAAGAATCCGTTTACCGCTCCTGCATTTGCAGCGGCTGCGCCTGCTGGTGGAGCCGCGGGCGCAGGTGGCGCAGCGCCAGGTGGTGCTCCCGGCGGAGCTCCTGGTGGAACTGCTCCTATGGCGCCTGGAGCGCCGTAATGATAGAAACCTGCTCCTTAGTTACGCTAAACTCGATTCAGGGTCTGGTTATAGGTTCAAGGAAGTAATATGAGTCTCTCCAAACTGCGGAAGATACATGTCATAATAATCGGGGTTGTGCTCTGCATCATAGCCGGAGTGGGGGTCTTCTATCTGCAGATTAAGCCGCAGATCAAGGCGTTCAACGATGCTAAGGCTCGGGTAGATGCAGCCTCCTCCAAGGGTAACGAAACTGCTAAGGCACAAGCGCAGAAAGAACTGCAGGCAGCGATCGATGAGTTCAATATGTCTCAGTCGACACTGGATGTGCAGATGAAGCAGCGCATGCCGAACCTGGATTTCTCCAGGAGAGACATTGGTATGCTTGCCCTGTGGAAAGAGCAGATCAAAACGCTTGGCCCGCTACTCGAATCGTTTGCCAGGGATAAGAGCGTAAACGTGCGGCAGGCGGTTTTCCAGATTCCGGCGCCGCCCGCAAACCCGAATGATCCGATCTTCGATCAGGATGTGCTGACTTTTCCGCTTGGAACCGTTCAAGTTTCCGGAGACTTCAAGAGTTTAATGAATAATATCCGCCGTTGGAACAATTGCCGGCGGTTGGTTATGGTAGGTGCGCCGACGCTCGTGGGAACTAGTCCCGAGCTGACGGCTTCATATCCGGTGACATGCTACATATTCCCTGTTGCGAAGGGTGGAAGCAAGATTCAGATGGCTGGTGGTGGAGCCGCGGGTGCGGCTGGAGCTGCTGGAGCAGGCGCTCCTGGAGCACCGCCTATGCCGGCCAGTCCGCCGCCTGGGCCGATGCCTTAGTGTATAATTGCGTTGGCCGAGCTCGGCAAGGAGTTACATCTAATGAATTGGCTTAAAGATAAGAAAAATCAGCCGATCATCATAATCACTGCGATATGCACAGTGGTTGTAATAGTTGGAGCGCTTTTATATTTCTTCGTATTCAAAGGCTCACCTGCGCCTGATGTAAGTGCGCAGGCTCCACCTGACGCAAGCGCGCCTGGAGTAGCGCCTGGGGCGCCTCCGGCTAATCCCGCGCCAGGAGCAGCCCCTGATCCGAACGCGGGCGCGGTGCCCGGCGGACCTGCGCCAGCTGCCGCACCTACCGGAACACCTGGCGCTCCCGGTGCACCCGGTGGCGCTCCTACTTCTGGCGGAGCCACTCCGGCTGCGGGAGCGAAAGTGGCACAGGTCGCCGCCCTTACACCGATGGAAACCTGGCGCAACGACCCATTCCAGCCGATCGGTTATAAGAAACCGCCGAAAGTTAAACAGAATCCGCCTATCAGAGATTTTCCGTTCGAGAAAATCGATCTCCCGGGCATCCATATTGGCCAGAACGGCAAGAATAAGGAGATTCCCGAGCTGCCTCAGCCTCCGCGGAGAATGGCTGGAATATTACTCAATCAGAGAGTTTATGCAATCATAGAGACAAACGGCGTATCGGACGTAGTTCAACCCGGTGATATGCTCAAAGATCATCTGGCTTCAGTCGAGAGGATAGAACCCGATAAGATCATACTTAAGACTGTAGACAAGAAGCCCAGGTATATAACGGTTAAGATGGCTGCGTCACCTCATGTCGATAACTCATCTGCGGCTTCGGCTGGTGCGCCTCTTGGGATGGCGCCGTATCCTCAGCCTGGTCCTCGAATGCCGATTGTGCGGCCGCCCGCGAATCGTCCTATGATGGGCATGCCGTAAGTTATCTGTATAGTTAGATAGTAGAACTGGAACCTTGTGATTGTGGCTTAAGTCACATAAGTATATACAAGCTCGAAAGATGGACAGGCCCAGGTCTCGGGTCTGTATAGGAGGCTTTTAAAATGCTGACCAGATGTGTGGCTCTACTAGTACTCATCGTCCTGTTTGTGGGATTGATGAGCGCCATCGTCTACGCGGCGCCTGCGGTAGACAATACACCTATTTCACTTGATCTTAAAGACGCGGATGTGAAGTCTGCAATCGAATCCCTTTTCAGGGGAAGAGGCGTTGGCTTCTCAATCGCGACGGATGTTTCAGGTACGATACCGCTGTTTTCGATATCCGGCGTTCCGTTCGACCAGGCATTGAAGAGTCTTCTGAAGACTGCCGGGCTTGTGTATAGAGTTGAAAACGGCGTCTATATGATCACAAAGAAGCCGGATGTCAGCACTTACGGAACCACCGATATAAATAGCGGTGTAGCAACTACTACCGATACGACTGTAGATAACACCACAACTGTCGAGAGCATCATCGATAAGATCCCGCTCAGCAACTGCGGCGCCAGTGAGATCCTTGCTATTATGAGCAGCAATGGTCAGAATGGCAACTATGGCGGCGGCATGATGGGCATGAACGGCATGATGGGCATGATGGGCGGCATTGGTGGCAGTAGCTTTGGTGGTGGTATGGGCGGCTTTGGTGGAAGCAGCTTTGGCGGCGGTATTGGCAGCTTCGGTGGTGGAAGCAGCTTTGGCGGCGGTCGAAGTTTCGGCGGTAGCAGCTACGGTGGTGGCAGCTACGGCGGTAGCAGCTACGGCGGTGGATACCGAAGCTGGTAATGGTTTTTCTGGAGAGAGTTTTATCTGCCTTTGACCGGAGGAGGAAAGTTATGCAATATTCGCTGAGGCCGTTGCGGAAGAAAAGCACGGCGCTCTACGTCGCAGGGACGGTGCTGCTCGCTTCCCTCGTGACGCTGGCGATGACCAGTTCCGTTTTTGCAGCACATGGAATAATGCTGCAGGTAAAGGATGCTCCGCTGAGAGAAGTTGTAATGCTCCTTACTCAGCAGAGTGGAACCAACATCGTTATCGCGGACGAATCGAAGCTGGAGAAAAAAGTTACCGCTTACCTGAACGATGTGCCGCTGGAAAAAGCCCTTGACTATATAGTCAAAGGCGCCGGCATTTCATATCGTAAGATGGACGACGGTACTTATATAATCGGCGGCGCCATTACGGAGGATACGCCTGTCCTTTCACCTAAGGAACTGGCTACGGTTCTTCCTCCCGTTGAGCCCGTTGCTCCCCCGGCTCCGAAGGAAAAGATTGTGACATCGATCCGTCTGATCCACTCCAAGCCTAGTGAGCTGCTTGCGCTTATGGGATGGCAGGGCAGGAACCCGATGCCCAACTGCGAGACCGTTTACCCTGATCGACTTACAAAGTCTAGTGACCATCCGCAGAGTACTGATGGCGGCATTCATATTTATAATAACCAGGGTAACGAAGTCGCAAATTCAAACGGGAAAGCGCCTGCGATCCAAAACCAGCCGGTTGCGCCGACTATCGATCCGCGCGGCTACAATTCAGGAGCAGGCAGGACTGCTGATGTGTATGATGGTGCTGCGCAGTATCCGCAGCCTCCAGGCTATGCTCAGCGTCCTTCAGGGTATATGCCTGGCGGTGCTCAGCCACCGTCCCAGCAGGGAAGAACTAATAATTCTTCTAATTCGAATAATCAGAACTTCCTGTGGCCGGAGGGTATAGACCAGGCCGTGCCGTTCGATCTCGATAACTCGATCATCGTCAAGGGCGATGAGGACGGTATCCAGAAGTTCAAGAACATAGTCCGTATGCTCGACGTTCCGCCGAAACAGGTTCAGATCAAAGCGGAGTTTGTGGAAGTTACAACTACCGATGTCAAGAAGTTCGGTATCGACTGGAGTTTGAACAGGCTTAATGAGTCGTTCAATGCGGCCTTGAGCAGTGGTGGTAATGTAACTCTTGCTTTCGCGACCGGAAACCTGACCGCGAATCTGCAGGCCCAGTTGACCAGCGATATCGGCAGAGTTATCAATGCTCCAATCATATCGACGATCAACAACCAGAACGCTTATATTTCCATTGTCTCGGAGATTCCTTATTGGGTATCGATGAATACGATTGTTGGTGACGGCCAGATCATAAACCAGTCGACACCGCAGTTCATTGAGATCGACACTCACCTGAACGTGCTGCCGAGAGTTAATGGTGACAATACCATTACGATGATCCTGAGCCCGGGTGTAGCCGATACCGGCGCTATGACGACCGGCCCCGATGGAACCCAGATCCCTGAGCAGCGCGAGCAAGAGCTCTTCACCCAGAGGCGTGTCGCTAACGGTGAGACTATCGTAGTCGGCGGTTTCATTAGAAAGAACGACTCCAACAACATCATAAAGATCCCGATCCTCGCGGATCTTCCCATCGTTGGCAGCCTGTTCCGTGGAACCTCGAAGACGACTGAAGACAGAGAACTGCTGATCTTTGTCACTCCGACGATTATCCCGGATACCGGTTCCGGCTCAATTGCTGTCGGCGGAAATCTGGTGCCTTAGGTCCGTCCGATCCGATTGTATACTATAAAGGGGATTGCATTTGCGCAGTCCCCTTATGTCTGTACGGCTTCGGGGATGAACCTGCTTTTAATCCCGTATAAGAGATATCATGCATGAGATAAAAGTCAACCTCGGCGATCGATCATACGTTATTACCATCAGCCACAGTGCAATGGATAATGCTGGCGATATCATTGCGGCGGCAGGTAAGCCGACTGCCGTTCTTGTCGTATCTAATCCTAAAATAGCCAGATATTATTCTCGCACGGTTCTTGATAGTCTTGCTTCCGCGAAGATCAGAGCTGAACTATTGATTATTCCGGCCGGCGAGCGGTTCAAGACGCTTCACACGGTGCAGAAGATTTATGATACGCTTTTATCTACAAAGATAGACCGCAGAGGAGCGGTAGTTGCGCTTGGCGGCGGTGTGATCGGTGATATGGCTGGTTTTGCGGCTGCAACTTATATGCGCGGCATTCGTTTTTATCAGATCCCGACGACTCTGCTCGCACAGGTGGATGCCAGTATAGGTGGAAAGACCGGAGTGGATATGCCGCAGGGGAAAAACCTTGTGGGTGCGTTCCATCAACCCAGCGCGGTGATCATCGATACGCGCACGCTGTCCACGCTCCCTGCTCGCGAACTGCGTTCCGGCTTGGCTGAGGTCGTCAAACATGGTATAATTTACGATCAAGACTTCTTCCATTTTCTCGAAATAAACACTGCCGGCCTGCTTGCACGGCAAGAAGAGTACTTGATCGAAGCCATCAGGCGTTCAGTGGAGATCAAGCGCGATGTTGTTGAGCAGGATGAGCATGAAATGGGTTTGAGGGCGATTCTCAACTACGGCCATACCGTAGGCCATGCAATCGAGGTGCTGAGTGGATACGGCAAGTATCGGCATGGTGAAGCGTCTTCAATTGGTATGGTAACTGAAGCGATCGTCGCCGAAAGAGAAGGTGTCGCGAGACCAGGTCTTGCCAGGGCGATTGCGGGCGCGCTTGAAAAGATGCGTCTGCCGGTCAAAATGGATATGGCGCTGGATACGGCCGAAATTGTCCGTGCCATCGAGCTCGATAAGAAGACTCTTGGCGGCAGGCTGCGGCTTGCGCTGCCTTCGGAGCTTGGTAAATGCGAGATAGTCGAGGGCATCAGCCGTGAAGCGATCGCGCGTGCGGTTGATGCGCACAGGGATTGGCGATAATGAGGTCAAAGCAGTTTCCTGATTATTGGGATATATTGATCGCGCTTTGGGTGCTGTTCGCGGCGGGCTTATTCGCAGCTTTAGGATTGCTGGCGTATTCGGAATCGAGGGGTATGGTTATAGCCGTCGTGGAACTTGCGGCGGTGGCTCGCTACGTATACGTAGTTGTTATCGCCCTGGGGCTGATCAATTTTGCTCTCCGGGTAACAAGAAGATTACGAGGATAGGGTGGCAGGATAAATGGGCAAATCAAAGGTTGCTGTGCTTAAGACTTCTCCTGAGGCTGTCGTTTCGGATTACGCCAAACTGATGAAGATGGCGGATTTCGAAACACACTTACCCAAGGATAAAGATACCATACTCAAGATCAACATATCGTGGCACTACTACTTTCCCGCGTGCTCTACGACACCCTGGCAGCTCGATGGGGTGACACAGGCGCTTAAGGACGCGGGATATAAAAACCTGATCCCCGCTCAAAACCGCACCGTGGTTGTAGATCCTAAGCTCGGGGCTAAAAATAACCATCTCGAATCGGTGATCGCAAAACATGGCCTCGATTTCGTCTATCTTTATGAGCAGGGCGTTAAATGGATCAAATATGAGCCGAAAGCTGAGATGCTCGTGCTTGATAAAGTCTTCCCGGATGGGATATTGATCCCGGATGCGCTGGTAGGGAAGAACGCAGTCCACCTGCCTACGATGAAAACCCATGTCTTTACGACTATGACCGGCGCTATGAAGAATGCTTTTGGCGGGCTCCTGCGGGAGAATCGCCACTGGACTCATTCGGTAATTCACGAGACCCTGGTCGATCTCCTCGCCATTCAAAAGGAGATCCACCCGGGCATATTCGCCGTTACCGATGGCACTATCGCGGGCGATGGCCCCGGCCCGCGAGCTATGATGCCGATTGTAAAGGACTACGTTCTGGCAAGCGCTGACCAGGTTGCGATCGATGCCATCGCCGCGAAGATGATGGGCTTCGACCCGATGAGCCTGAAGTTCCTGCGGCTCGCGCACGAACGCGGACTTGGCTGCGCCGATACGAATGAGATCGAAGTGGTCGGAGAAGACATTTCCGAAGTCAACTTCCACTTCCAGCAGAAAGTTGAGACGTTAGCCAGCCGCGGGCAGAAATTGATCTACCACGGCCCGCTGAAACCGCTCGAAAACATTCTGCTACGGAGCTTTATTACGCCGTGGTCATACTACGCGTCCAGAGCTTACTACGATGGCTACTGGTACCGCGTCAAAGGCATACCCAGAGTCAAGGCAATGCTTAACACGGAATGGGGCAAGCTCTTTAAGAGCTATGGGGGACCTAAGGCTTGATAGGACAGATCATCAACTACCGCTACGAAGTGCTCGAGAAAATTGGAGATGGTGAGATTTTCTCGGTTTACAAGTCGCGGGATAAGGTGCTCAACCGTCTGGTCGCGTTGAAAGTACTTAATAAAGAATTCGCTGAGAACCGCAAGTTCGCTACGGCTGTTCGAAGCGGCTATCAGTCGGTTGCGGCGCTGGATCATCCCAACATAACGCGGGTGCTGGAGGCGGATCCGGTTACGGATGAGCCATTTGTTGCCTGCGAGTTTGTGCGGGGAATGAATATTAAAGATAGGGTGCGCCGTGCGGGATCGGTGCAGGTCCAGACTGCTCTGGATATTATGATCCCGGTCCTCGAGGCGCTTGAATACGCGCATGCAAACCGGATCGTGCACGGCGATCTGCGGCCGCAGGATATAGTAGTGGGCAGCGACGGCGGGGTGAAAGTCACCGATTTCGGGCTCTCATCCGCACTGCTCCAGCATCCTGAAATTGCTGATAAAGTCGCGATGCGATCAGTACACTACGAAGCGCCGGAAATAGCCGAGGGCGCACAGCCGTCGGTTGCATCGGATATTTATTCGGCGGGAGTCATCCTTTACGAGATGCTCACCGGCTCTTTGCCTTTTGAAGGCGCTACCGCGATCTCTGTCGCGCTTAAGCAGGCAAAAGATGAGCCCGTAGTGCCGCGTACCATCAACACTGCCATCCCCAAGAGCCTCAGCGATCTCGTTATGACGGCGATTGAGAAGTCACCGGCTGAGCGCTTCCCGAATGTTTCGGCAATGCTCGCTAATATGCGCGCTATTCGTGATTCCCTTCGAGTGGGCAAGCCATATAGCATGCCGCAGTCGACCGTCTCGGGTAGAATGGACCGCGAGGACACTTCGGAGGCTGTCATTGCCGAGGAGGGATTGCCGCGGTCGTCTTATTTATGGCTTACACTGATATTCATCGTGGTAGTTATGGCTGTGGGCGGATTGACGCTTCATTTGAATCTTAAAGATTCCAAAATTACCGTACCGCCGCTCCTGGGCATGACCGTCGATGAGGCGCGCTACCAGGCCAAACAGGTTGGAATTACCTTGATCGACGATGGCGAAGTCTTCAGTAACGATGTCGAAAAGGGTAAAATCGCTGATCTGTCGCCTCTTCCTAATGCGAAGGTCCCGCGCAGCAACCCTGTAGTAAAATATAAGGTCAGCAAGGGACCGAGCGCGAAGGCTGTGCCTGATCTGGTTGGTCTGCCTGAATCGGAAGCTAATCAGGCGATAGAGGACGAGGGCTTTGCCGTGGGTAAAGTCACTACGGAGTATTCGGACAAGGTGCCGATGTATGCGGTAATTCGACAGTCACCCGAGCACGATTCGATGGCTCCTCCGGGCAGTTCCGTCGATATGGTAGTAAGCCTCGGGTCGAAAACCGAACCAGCGGCATCTACCGATAATACCAACAACAACACTTCCGAGACTACGGGTCAGCAGCGTAAATTCAAGGTGGCTGTGGATGTGCCGGCGGATGCTGATGGCGCGCAGGAAGTGCGGATTATCGTTAATGATGATCGTGGTGAAAATACTGCGATTCAGGAGTTCCATGACCCTGGAGATAAGTTCAGCCAGTTGGTCACGACTTATGGTGACAATGTAAGGATCAGGGTATATGTCGGCGGCCGATTGATGAGCGATGAGACATATTAGATGAAACAGGTGAGTGTGCATCCGTCGCTTCTGGCGGCGGACTTTAGCAACTTAAGAGGAGCGGTAGAGTCCCTTAAGGGTTCCGGATCGGGTGGTGTCCATTGCGACATTATGGACGGTCACTTCGTGCCCAATATTACGTTCGGCCCGTTGGTCGTGAATGCGATCAAACCGCTGACTGATATACCACTCTTCTGCCACCTTATGATCGAGCAGCCCGAGCTTTATGTGGAAAAATTCGTGGAGGCGGGAGCTTGTGAAATTACGGTGCATGCCGAAGCCTGCGTGCATCTTCACCGTGTCCTTCAGCAGATAAAAGCGACTGGTGTGAGGGCGGGGGTGGCGCTGAACCCATCGACTCCGCTTTGCTTCATCGAGAATGTCATAACGGATATGGATCTTTTGCTCATTATGACCGTGAACCCCGGTTTCGGTGGGCAGTCGTTCATTCCTACGATGCTCCCGAAGATTACCGAGGCGCGCGGGATGGCTGATAAGGCTAATCCTGCTCTCGATATAGCTGTCGATGGTGGTATCGATGTTGTTACCGCTCCTGATGTCGTAAGGGCAGGGGCAAATGTGCTCATTGCCGGAACGGCTGTTTTCGGTAATTCCTCTCCGGCGGCGGCCAGCGAGGCTATCAGAGCCGCGGGGGAAGCCGGACGCGGAAGCAGGGAGATCTGATGCATGATCCGGTGCAGTGGATAGCGTTAATCGGCATTGTCGGAATAGGCGTGGTATTCACCATCGAGACGCGCAAGTGGCGGCAGATCGGTTCGGTGATGACGCGCGGACAGCGCATCCTGCGGGCGATTTTACTGGCTTTCATCGAAGCGCTGTTCGTGATGATGCTTATCGGACCATGGATTACCGTTCGTAAGGACCCGATTTCATCGCTGCTCTACTGGATGATATGTCTTATCCTGGGGCTTATCGTGGTGGTGCTTGCGCTGCTCGATATGCGCGCGGTGGTCAGCCAGTATGCGCGCCTTAACCGGCAGATGTTCAGCGACCTGAAAGGGGACGACAGGTTCGAAAAGTGACCGATGCTGATTATATGCGCCTTGCGCTCAAGCTTGCAAAGCGCGGCAGGACAAGCCCCAACCCAATGGTTGGGGCCGTTATTGTGAAAAATGGGGAAGTGGTCGGTGAGGGTTACCACCCCTGCGCTGGTGAACCTCACGCTGAAGTTTTCGCCCTGCGTGATGCGGGTGATCGGGCTAAAGATGCTGTAATGTATGTTACTCTCGAGCCCTGTTGTCACTATGGTCGCACCCCACCTTGCACTGAAGCTGTTATTCGCGCCGGAATCAGGAAAGTTTACGCGGCGATGGCTGACCCCGATACGAAAGTATCCGGTAAGGGTTTCGATGTTCTCAGGAGCGCGGGGATCGAGGTCGAATGCGGTCTGTGTGAGCGTGAGGCCAGGGAGCTTAATGAAGCGTATATCAAGCACCGCAGCACTGGGCTGCCGTTTGTTATACTGAAATCGGCGATGAGCCTCGATGGGAAGATCGCGAGCAGGACCGGGGATTCGAAGTGGATTACAAATGAACGTTCACGGGCTTTCGCGCATAGAATTAGAGGAGGGGTCGATGCGATCGTTGTAGGTGCGAATACCGCCCGTATCGATAATCCTCGATTGACAGCGCGGCTTGGGAGCAAAGTTTATTACCCGACCAGAGTCGTAATTACCCGCACCGGCGATTTTCCCGATGACCTGGGTTTTCTTCACGAACCGGGCAAAGCGATTATTGCTGCATCTTCCTGTGCAAATACCGAGTCGCTTAGGAAACTGGAAAGCGCGGGCGCGCGTATAGTAACATTGAAAGATCATGGCGATCAGCCTTCAATTGCTGATCTGATGCGGCAGCTTGGTGAAATGGGGCATCTATCGGTTTTGATCGAAGGTGGCAGCGAAATCGCCGCCGCGGCTCTTGAGGAGCGTGTGGTTGATAAATTAATCTATTTTTATGCTCCCAGAATCATTGGCGGTAAAAGCGCGGTAGGCGCGGTAGGTGGTATCGGCGCTGAGAATATAGCATCATCAATTTCTCTGGAACGCATCCGATTAAGACGCTTCGGCCAGGACATTGCGGTAGAAGGTTACGTAGTTTATCCGAATAGCTGCCTTTTTTAGCTGTCAGCTATCAGTGATCTCTAAAGCAGTGAATACTATCTGCTTTTTGAATTGCGGATGCCGCGGATAGGGACGGATGTACCGGTGTTTCGGATCTGAGGGTTGGAGAAATGAGTTACCATATAACCCACTAATCCTCCAACCCAACCCGCAAATCCCGAAACCTATGCTGCTGCAGATGAAAAAAGCTGTGGGTTACAAACCCGCTCATACCTGGTCCGGGATTATAAATCCCGACCATCAATAACGGAAGCTGAAAGCTGGAAATCAAAGAGACCTTATTGTTTACAGGCTTGATTCAGGAAATTGGAACGGTCAGGAGCCTTACCCGCGGAACGGTGGGAAGGCTTGTGATTGATTCAGGCAAAATAGCGGGCGAAGTTGCCATTGGCGACAGCGTAGCCATTAACGGCGTCTGCCTGACGGTGACTGCAATTAATGGCGCCGAGCTTTCATTCGATGCCGTACCTGAAACCCTGTCCCGCAGCACCCTCGGCGACTTGCGCACGGGTGATAAAGTAAACCTGGAACCGAGCCTGAGAGCGGGGCAGATGCTGGGCGGCCATTTCGTGCAGGGGCATGTCGATGGAATCGGCAAGATCGAATCCAATCGCTCCCTCGGCGAATCGCAGGTAATCAGAATATCAGCTCCGCGCGAAGTGATGCGGTATGTTGTTGAAAAGGGTTCGATCGCGGTTGATGGGATCAGCCTCACCGTGGCATCATACGACAGCTCCGGCTTCACGATCGCGGTGATCCCGCACACTCTGGCGGCTACCACGCTTCAGGATAAGCATGCCGGTGACAGGGTGAACCTGGAAACCGACATAATAGGAAGATACGTCGAAAAATTCCTGGTCAACCGCGGCGGCTCTTCGGGCGTGACCGAAGAAATCCTCCGCGACGCCGGGTTCATGTGATATCGGAAAGGTATTGAAAATGCAGGATAACGAGAACGTCTTCGCCACTATCCCGGAAGCTATCGAAGAACTGAAAGCCGGGAAGATGATCATCGTCGTGGATGATGAGGACCGAGAAAATGAAGGCGATTTGATAATGGCAGCGGCGAATGTTACCCCCGAAGCCGTGAACTTTATGACCAAATATGGCCGCGGGATGATCTGCGTCCCCACAACTTCCGAGCGAATCGAGGAGCTTGGCCTGCCGGATATGGTTGACCGCAATACCGCTCTCCTCGGCACTGCATTTACGGTGAGCGTGGATGCTGTCCACGGCACGACTACCGGCATATCCGCTGCCGACCGCGCAATTACGATCAAGACATTCGTCGATCCTGATGCGAAACCCGAAGACCTTGCTCGCCCAGGTCACGTTCATCCCCTTAGAGCGGTCGATGGCGGGGTGCTGGTCAGAGCAGGACATACCGAGGCGGTTGTGGACCTTGTGCGGCTTGCGGGCTTGGGCCAGGCCGGGCTGCTGTGCGAGATACTCAGCGAAGACGGCACCATGGCGCGGCTTCCTGAGCTAAGGGAACTCGCTGATAAGTGGGACTTGAAGGTAGTTACAATCGCCGATCTCATCAAATACCGCCGCACAAAAGAGCGGCTCGTGATGAAGTTCGCCTCGTGCCGGATCCCAACCGAATATGGCGATTTCATTGCTCATGGTTATCAGTCCACCGTCGAATCGAGCCCATATATCGCGCTTGTGATGGGTGATGTGTCTGACGGTGAGCCGACGCTCGTGCGAATTCACTCCGGCTGTTTTACTGGCGATGTGCTCGGTTCGCTTCGCTGCGATTGCGGGGAACAGCTGCACGCCGCAATGCGTATGATAGGCGAAGAAGGTAAAGGCGTGGTTCTCTACATCTACCACCAGGAGGGCCGGGGCATAGGCCTCGTGAACAAGCTCAAGGCTTATGTGCTCCAGGACCACGGTGTCGATACGGTGGAAGCGAACCACATGCTCGGTTTCCCGGGCGATATGAGAGATTACGGGCTCGGAGCGCAGGTTCTTGTCGATCTGGGTCTTAAGAAGATACGCATATTGACCAACAATCCTGGAAAGCTCGCGGGGCTGCAGGGTTATGACCTCGAGATCGTGGAGCGTGTTCCGCTGGTCTGCAAGCCTAATAAGGACAACGCTCGTTACCTTAACACGAAGCGCGAGAAGATGGGGCATGTTCTCGACGAGCACCTTTTTGATAGTTGTTTGCATCAGGGTGGAGAAGGGGACGGCACTGCCGCCCCTGCACAATAGGAGGCCAATGAGATGCCGAAAACGTATGAAGGACAGCTTGTAGCCGACGGGCAGAAGTTCGGGCTGGTCGCAAGCCGTTTCAATGAATTTATAACCAATAAGCTCCTGGAGGGCACGATCGACGCCCTGAAGCGCCATGGTGTCGCTGAAGACGACATCGATATTGCGTGGGTGCCGGGCGCGTTCGAGATTCCTCTGATCGCAAAGAAAATGGCTGAAAGCGGCCGATACGATGGAGTGATCTGTGTAGGGGCGGTCATCAGGGGTTCGACTCCGCATTTTGACTATGTTGCCGCGGAAGTCTCCAAGGGAATTGCGCAAATTGGTCTTTTGACCGGTATTCCTGTGATATTTGGGGTATTAACAACCGAGAACATAGAGCAGGCAATCGAGCGTGCGGGTACCAAGGCCGGAAATAAGGGATTCGAGGCCGCGGAAGCCGCCATCGAAATGGCCAACCTTATGAGGAGTATCAAATGAGCAAATTAGTCTCTTACGTTGCAGTCTTTGTGATCGGTTTCCTGGTCTGCGCGTGGAGCATATTTCACTTCTATGGGTCACCTGCTAATTTCGACGCTCAGGCGGGTGGACCTGTCTCGCAGGCGGGACTCAAGATTGTCGGTGACGGACAGAATAATCCTGTAAGAGCGGCTGCCGCGAAGGTGAGCGAGTATGTCGTGAATATCGACACCATAGGCAGGCCCCAGCAGGGATCAGGAAACATGTTTGATTTCTTCTTTGGGCAGCAGGAGCAGGTTGTCCCAAAGGGTCAGGGATCGGGTGTCATATTTACCCCCGATGGCTACATCCTTACCAATAACCATGTGGTCAAGGACGCGGCAAAACTGACGGTTACTTTGAAAGATGGAAAGCGATACAATGCCAGGCTGATCGGCCGCGATCCCAGGACCGATCTCGCTGTAATTAAGATCGATGCAAACGGACTGCCTTATGCTGCGTTTGCCGATTCTAACACGGCGCAGGTCGGCGACTGGGTGATCGCCGTGGGCAGCCCGCTCGGGTTCGAGTCTACGGTTACGGTCGGTGTAATCAGCGCAACCGGACGCCGGCTGAACGGAATGGTCTCCGAAAGGCTGATACAGACCGATGCATCGATCAACCCGGGCAACAGCGGCGGCGCGCTCGCTGACCTTAACGGTAAGGTGGTCGGTATCAACAGCGCCATCGCTTCGACATCCGGCGGAAGCGTCGGAATAGGTTTCGCAATACCCAGCAATGTGGCGAGGACAGTGGCTAACCAGCTTAAGGAAAACGGCAAGGTCGTCCATCCGTGGCTGGGTCTTTCGCTCGCGCCGCTCAATGTGGTGCGGGAATCGATGCGCGAACAGGGAGTTCCGGTTCCTTCGGGGAACGGTGATGTTGTGTGGCAGGTCTATCCGGACAGCCCCGCGGCGCGCGCCGGGTTGCAAAAAGGTGATGTGATCCGCACGATCAACGGCAAGCCCATATCCGGCGATGTTAAAGCCGGTTCAGGCCAGGTGCTCTTAACGGACGTAGTTGAGAAAATGAAGGTCGGCGATAAGGTGACGTTGGAGGTCCTGCGTGTAGCTGATGGCCGCACCGCCACGATCACCCTCCGAACAGGCGAAATGCCACCAGATCTGGCTCAACCGCAGCAACAGCAGCAGCAACCGGAACAACAGGAAATTCCGTTCCCGTAAAACATAATATTGGGTAAACCTGTATCAGCCGTCAGCAGAAAGCTGACGGCTGATATTTGAGAGCTAACATGAAAATTGGCGTAATAAGCGACACACACGGCAATATACTGGCGTTTAGAAAGGCGATGAGTTTCCTAGAGGATGCTGACCTGATCCTGCATGCGGGTGATGTGCTTTATCATCCACCGAGACTCGGCTGGAGCGAGGGGTATGATATTCCCGCGTTCGTTGAGGAGCTTAACGGGCTCGAAACGCCAGTTATAATCGCGCAGGGCAACTGCGATCCGCAGGTCTACGAAGAACTACTCGAAATGCCGGTGCAGTCGCCTTATGCCTATGTCTGCTGCGGCGACATGCGGATAGTGGTGAATCACGGTCATTTGCTGAGCCGCGAGGGTATGATCGATCTCGGCCGCCGCTACAAAGCTGACTATTTCATCTCCGGCCACACCCACGTCCCGGATCTCGACGATCTCGGCGACCTTATCCTTATGAACCCCGGCAGCCCTTCGATCCCTAAATATGAGATCGATGGTAAACCCATTCCCAGCATCGGTCTTATAACCGAAGAAGGCGCTCATATCATCGATATAGACGATGGTTCGATCATCTTCGATACCCGGAAATAGAGCGGGCGGTTATATCCCGCTCTCATCCATCCCCAATCCAAGGTTTCGGGAACCTGTTACGCGCCACACTTTCACGGGAATTATCATAGCATGCCTGCCGCTTTCCTTAGCGAGGAGCATGGTAAGATCACGGTCGTAGAACACCTCGCCTTTCAGCGGTCTTTTAATTGTGACATGGAGCTGCACCGTGGCCGTGTCGCCTTTGATCCGGGTGTTTTTGATGCTGGTGCTTACCGTGAAGTCGGTTTCGTTGCGAAGCGCCTGCGCGAGCACGAGGCGCAGCCTGTCGTAGTTAAGTCCGGCTTCGTCCTTATAGTTTGTGGAGACGACCGAGATCAGGGATCCCGGGTTGCGATTCTGTGTCGCCTCCGTTCCCTTCTGCACGATAGCGGTTATTTGGGCTTCATCGCTGTTATGGTCTACGGTGGCGAACGCGAAGACCACATATCCCGCGACTAATATCGCTAGCGTAATCCATATTGCAGTGCGCATCTCGATTCCTCCCTTCACTGTGCTATTTGCAGGACTGCTCCACGCAGGAATTTGTTTCGTGTAAATATAAGTTGAGAGTTCGGAATGGTGCGGAAGGGAGAAATTCTCAATGTTGAATTTCTGATTTTGAATACTTGCGTAATGGTAGTCTGTACCTGTTCCCTATCCTTTCCATCTTTCGGGCTTTCGCGTCTAAAGAGACTATCAATGCTGATCAGACTACCGCACCCATGCCTATTCAAAATCAAGAATTCAAAACTCAAAATTCCAGCACCAAAGGCTATTGATCACTATGCCCGTTTCTGAAGATTGGCACAGCATAATACATGAAATTACCTCAGCGCCGGGGGTAGTGATGATCGTCGGGGCTGTGGATACGGGCAAGACCCACTTCTGCCTGCAGCTATGCAACGCGGGGGTCGAAGCCGGTATCAGCACGGCAATCGTCGACGCGGATGTCGGCCAATCCGAGATCGGCGCTCCAGGAACTATCGGAATGGCGATTGTCGACAAGCCGATCGAATTGCTCTCCGATCTTAAACCCAAGCGGCTCTATTTTGTCGGCTCGACCACCCCCGCCGATCACCTTCTCGAATGTGCTATCGGGACTAAAAAGATGGTCGATGCGGCGCTTGGGCAGGGCACGAAGCTGGTTGTGGTGGATACCACAGGTCTGGTCGGTGGATGGCTGGGTCGCAAGTTGAAAACTTACAAGACCGATCTCATTCGCCCTGATTATCTCGTTGGAATCGAGAAGCGCCGCGAGATCGAGCATCTCCTGATCCCATTTGCAAAGCTGGAGTCGATGAAAGTCCGCCGGGCCGCATCGCCTGAGGAAGCTCACCGTAAACCGCCAGAGTTCCGGACATCGCGTCGGCGTTTGAACTACTATAAGCACTTCGCCGAAGCTCACAACCACATCCTGCGGATGGATGATATCAGCCTGTGGAACACATGGCTCGGCGCCGGCCGCCCGATGAAGTGGCAGTATATGAAATTCATCGAGGACGCGCTCCGCTGCCCGATCCTGCACGTGGAGGTAACAGGCAGGGGCATTTTTATCGTCTCCGAGCGCCCGTGCTCGATGAGCAATCGCAAAGCTCTCGAAGAACAATTCAAGACCACAAATATTACCACCGTAACCGGCGAGACCTTCCACAACGTTCTGGTAGGACTTGCCGACCAAAACGCGAACATGCTCAATGTAGGCCTCCTGCAGGCTGTCGATTTCAAGCACCGGTTTCTTTCCATCCTCTCACCTCTGAAGACCGCTTCTCCCGTGCGGGTAGTGCAATTCGGTTCGATAAGGGTGACCAGGGAAGGCGAGGAACTGGGCCTGCTTAAACCAGGGGATTTATGATCACTCTCTACATCATCCGCCACGGCGAGACCGTGGATAACCTCGAAGGCCGCATACAAGGCCACACCGATTCGTCTCTTACTCCTCTCGGCGTTCGCCAGGCGCAAGCGGTGGCTGATCGTCTTGCATCAGATAAGTTTACTGCTATCTATTCCAGCGATCTCGGGCGAGCGATGGCGACCGCTGAAGCCATTGCATCTCGCCACAACATGCCCATAATTTCTACTGATCTCCTGCGAGAAGCGAACCTGGGGGTGGGGCAGGGAAAGACAGCCGAGGAGCTCCTGCGCGAATATCCCGAAGAATATCGCAGGTGGAAAGAGAACTCTGCGATCTTTCGCCTGCCCGGCGCTGAGAGCCTCGAAAGCGTGATCGAGCGCTGCGGGAAATTCATCCAAAATGTCCTGAACGAGCATGAAGACGGCGCGAAATTGGCGGTTATCGTCCACAGCGGCTCTTTACGCGGTCTTATATGCGCGGCATGCGGGCTGTCCGTTGATTTCTATCGCTTCATTCACACCGCGAACGCCAGCCTCTCCATCCTCGATATCGGCAAGCGTCCGTCTCTTAAGCTGCTTAACGATACCTGCCACATTCATGCAATTGAAGTAACCGAACTCGAACCAGACGTGGCATAAATATACTTCTCTGGGTAAAACCTGTCTGTTCCGGCAATGCGGAGGGGGACAGACTGGCTGAGTGTGTTCATTATCGATTCGGTGGGGTGATACAAGGCGGATCCTTCTCGTTCGTCTAAGGCGCATAGGTGACACAGTGCTTATTACACCGTGTATCTCCGCGCTCAAGGCGATGTTGCCCGAGATCGAAATAGATGTGCTTCTCGACGAGACCTGTGCGCCCGTGCTTAGAGGTCATCCTCTCGTAAACCGCGTAATCGAAGCGCCTAAAGGTCGAGGGAAGATAGGGAAATTCACCGCTCGATTGAAAACCATAAGAGAGCTTCGTTCTCGCCGCTACGACCTTGCTGTCAGCCTGCACGGCGGTCCCACTTCGATGATCCTTACGCGGCTTTCAGGAGCCCGGAGCACCGCCGGTTTCGCTCACCATCCTGCTGCCTGGCTGATGAACCTTAGAGCGCCGCACCCGAGTGTGATTTGGGACAGAGAAAATATCCATACCGTCGAGGGTCAGCTTTCCATATTGAAATGGCTCGGTGTTCCGATGCCATCTCCTCCTCCTCCGACCTCCCTCGCAATCGACCCCGATTCCGATTCAGCCGTGCGCTCAATTCTTCAGGAGCATGATCTTAACGGACCCTTCGCCATCATCCATCCCTGCGCCGGATGGGAGAGTAAACAATGGCGGCTCGAGGGCTTTACCGAGGTGATCGCATATCTGCGCGAGGAACACAATCTGCCTTCGCTCGTAATAGGTACACCTGCTGATTATCCCATCATCAGTCGGATCATATCTCGAGCTCCTGCGACAGGCCTTACCGACCTTCTCCTGGCGCAAACCATCGCCCTGATCTCTCTCGCGTCTATTTTCATCGGAAATGACAGCGGTCCCGCGCATATTGCCGCGGCTTTCGATATCCCGCAGGTCGTCATCTACGAAAAAGCTGAATTTGCATCGACCTGGGCGCCCTGGACCAATGCGCCCAATCAATCGATAATAGCCGAGATAAAGAGTGACGATCTCTGCCCCATTACCCGATGCTCTCCCTGCCGTTTCCCCGGCTGCATTCGCCAGGTAACGGTCGAGCAAGTGATCGAGGCGGTGGATGAAGTTTTTTGCTCTGCTGCTGAAATCAACGCTTGCCGCCCAGACCGAATCGGGACTTCATAGCTTTTACTGAATCCGATACGGCTGCCGAAGTCTTTGTAACCCGGTGCATTAAGCCGACTGTGGGGTCCTTGAAACGATAGTCCAGGTCGATGCCATCGCGCTCGATCAGGAGCCCATCCGCGCGGACCTTCTCCGCTAGCGGCACACCTGGATAAAGCTTAACTCTAGATTCGAGGGATAAGCTGCTGAGCTGATTCTCGCGGATGAAGCGTTGAGCCTCTTCGACCTCGGTTATCGTCGTATACGGGTCGAGGAGAATAAGGCCGGCCTTTACATTGATACCTGTGCTTCGCGCCATTTCCAGCGCCCGCACGTTCTGTTCGACTGTTAGCTGCTTATTGAAAATATCGAGCTGCCTCTGCACTCCTGATTCAATGCCGAGAAATACACCCGTCAACCCGGCTTCTTTAAGGAGCTTCAGCAGGTCCTCATCGATCTCATCGGCCCTGCATTCGATCGAGAATGTTATCCCGAGCTTTCGGCTTCTTATCTCATCCCCGATCTGTGCCGCTCTCGCCCGCATCTTTGGTCCAGGGCCGATGAAATCATCATCGATGATCATAAAATCTTTTCTGCCCGTGGTTTCCACGATGGACTCTATTTCATCGACAAAGCTCGCGGGGCTGCGGAATCGCGGAGCATGACCGCCGGAGAGCTCATAAAATGAGTTTATACAGCAAAATGAGCATCGATGATAACAGCCGCGGCTTGCGGCGATCGACACCTGCATTTCCTTCGGGCCGGCTACGAGCGATGTTCGGTCGGGGAATGGAATCGTATCCAGATCGGCGATGAGTGGGGGCATCGGGTTGATTACAGGCTTACCGTCTTTGATGTAGGCGATGCCGGGAGTGGAGCGGCAGTCCTCGCCGTGTGCGAGCTTGGAAAACACTTCGGATGTGACAGCTTCGCCTTCACCCCTGATCAGGAGATCGACCTCGGGACAAATGGTGAGCAGCTTGTAGGCGCTGAGCGTAGCCAGGTAGCCGCCCGCGATCAGGAGAGCGTCTTTCCTGCGCGCTCGAACGCTGCGGACCAGCTTAACAAAGAAATCTTTCTGTTCGTGGGTGGAGGTTATGCCCAGGCAGTCGAAATTCCGTGCGAGCACTGCGTTTATAGTCTCGCGCGGGCCCAGGCCCATTACGGCGGAATCAAGCACTTCCACTTCATGGCCATCGCGTTTGAGCACAGCGGCTATATAGCAGATGCTGAGGTTATCAGTCCTCTGGTTTGGGGGCAGATCGCGCCCGATAGGCGGATGCAGTAACAGAACTCGCACACTACACCTCCGCCCGCAATTATAACATGCCGATGAGCCTGGCGGCTAGCCATCATACTCTATCATTCTCGCCTACTCTGTCATTCCCGCGAAGGCGGGAATCTATTCTGCTGTGGTAGAAGGGGTAGCTGTCAGCTATCAGTGATATTACAGGTAGTTTTTATCATCACAGGCAGCAAGTACGATGGTCGGGATTTGCAATCCCGGACCAAGCATAAGCGGGTTTGTAACCCGCACCTCTTTTCGTTTGCAATAGCGTAGGTTTCGGGATTTCCGGGTTGGGTTGGAGGCGTAGTGAGTTAATTATGATAACTCAGTGCTCCAACCCTCAAATCCCGAAACACCGGTACAATACTTACTGGCTGTGATAATGATTACTAGCACTGATATCACTGAAAGCTGTCAGCTAAAATAAAGCTGACAGTTTCGCTTGTAACTAGTATAATATGTTGGTTATAAACAAGCCCTCCTTCAAAAACAACGTAGGAGGGCGCTTTGCGTACGTACAATCCAAAGAAGAGGAAAGGCTGATCTTATGAGTCGAGAGATATCCGCGCTCCAGAAAGCGCGCGCCGCTTACCAGCCCAAGCTTCCAAAGGCGCTCAGGAGCGGCTGCATAAACGTCGAACTCGGTGCGCCCACCGAGTCCCTTACCGATAAGGAAGATATCAAAAAACTGTTCCCGAACACCTACGGCCAGCCGGTCGCGAAGATAGTCGAGGGTGAGAGCAAGCTTAATACCGACGCGATGAAGGTCGGTGTGGTCCTGTCCGGCGGGCAGGCGCCTGGCGGGCACAACGTCATCGCAGGTGTTTTCGATGCCCTCAAAGCCGCGAATCCCGCGAATAAGCTCTACGGCTTCCTCAAGGGTCCGGGTGGAGTCATCAAGGGCAAGTATAAAGAAATAACCGCCGAGATTATCGACGAATACCGCAATACCGGCGGGTTCGATATGATCATGAGCGGTCGCGATAAAATCGAGAAGCCCGAAGACCTTGCCGCGTGCAAGAAGAACTTCGAGACTATGGGCCTCGATGGCATCGTGATAATCGGCGGCGACGATTCTAACACCAACGCCGCTATGCTCGCTGAATACCTCCGCGCGCAGGGCTCGAAGACCGTCGTGATCGGCGTTCCGAAGACCATCGACGGCGATATGAAAAATGATCAGATTGAGGCTTCCTTCGGCTTCGATACCGCCGCGAAGACCTATTCCGAACTCATCGGCAACATCTGCCGCGATGCCACTTCCGCTGTTAAATACTGGCATTTCATCAGGCTGATGGGCCGCGCGGCGAGCCATGTCGCACTGGAATGCGCCCTGCAGACTCATCCGAACATCGCTCTCATCTCCGAGGAAATCCAGGCAAAGGGCACGACCCTGCAGGAGATCGTCGATTACATCGCTGATGTGATCTGCGAGCGCGCCGCCGCCGGTAAGAATTACGGCATCCTCGTGGTCCCCGAGGGACTTCCTGAGTTCATTTCAGACATTAAAGCTATGATCGACGAGCTCAGCAACATCCTCGGCAAGGACGAGCAGTATATTCACAGCCTCGAAGATCATTCCGAGCGCGTCCAGTATCTGAGCAATCAACTCAGCGATCACAGCGCGCGCGTCTACGGCTCGCTTCCGACCGATATCCAGGAAGTGCTCCTGCGGCGCGACAGCCACGGCAACGTTCCGCTTTCGCAGGTCGAGACCGAGCGGCTCCTTATCGATCTCGTCTCCGATAAGATCAGAATGCTGAAGACACACGGCGAGACCGAAGCGAAGTTCAGCCCGCTTGCGCACTTCTTCGGCTATGAGGGCAGGTGCGCCGCTCCGTCGAACTTCGACGCCGATTATACCTACTCCCTCGGTTACGCCGCCGCTCAGCTCGTGCGCGCCGGCCTTACCGGCTACACCGTAAACGTGCAGAACCTGATCAAGTCCTCTGATGAGTGGGTCGCGGGCGGAACTCCCGTCACGATGATGCTCAATATGGAGATGCGTAAGGGTAAGCCGACGCCGGTTATCAAAAAAGCGCTGGTCGACCTCGATGGAGAACCGTTCAAGCACTTCGCCGTAAACCGTGAAGCATGGGCAGCGAACGATCTCTATCTCTTCCCCGGCCCGATCCAATACTTTGGTCCGAGCGAAGTCTGCGACGCTCCTACTGCCACTCTGGCGCTGGAGAAGAAAGAAATCTGCACCGCTTGAGCTGTATAATAGGGAGCAGGTCTGCTCCTTAATAAAATAAACCAATAAAAAGGCCCGGCATTACATAATGCTGGGCCTTTGATTATAAATCGCACATGACTTTTGATAGTTGCAAAAAATGAGCTGGTGGTAAGTTAGGCAATTTAGAACGGTTGGTTTTGTCCATACTGCATGATTGGAGATGTTTAGCATGATGATTTTACGGTTGCGATCTCTTGTATTTGTTATGCTTATTGTATGCGGCGGGCTAATCTTTGCATGCGCACAAGCTCAATCCTCAATACCACTTCCTGAGATTCCTAGGGAGCAGTGGGGGCTACAGGGTCAGATAACAGCTGATAATGACCTGACCCGCTATACGATACACCTGGAACGTCACTCCGCGATGCATTTTAATTATGTGATACACACTAAAGACATCCGTTTCAGTGTGCTCGATTCGGACGCTAAACCTGTTTCAAATGCTCCACGGTTGAGTGTAGCTCCAAACACATCAGCCCTTATCAAACCGTCCCTTGATCAGTATGGATTTGAGGTTGTAGATATAAAGTTTGTTCTTGATCGTGCAAACGCCAAGCCAGGTTATTACTTGCTGTTCTGCGATGTACCGGCTGATGCGGTTGATCAGCAGACGCATAAACCGATTAGAATACGCAATGGCCGTGCTCGTCTGATTGTTTATCTCACTCCTCAGCCCGACCGTGAGCCCATACTCAGGATAGGGCAGAAGTTCATCGCCGGCCCCTGGAACAGCATCGATGCAACTGTCGACACACCGTATCGTGATACCGGGAGTAATAATCCGATCAAGTGGCGCGATCTTGTTGGCAGGATTGCCGCGCTTCAGCGTATAGAGCCTGAGAAAAACGGCTGCTCTCGGCTTACATTTGGAATATGGTCTCAGACCGATGGGATTTTGAACGACAATATAATCTGAAGAGTCCATTCATATCTATGCCGAGAATGTCTGCGAAGATGAAAAAGGCCATTATTAATGGGGAAATAGTGAATGGCATGACTCCCGAAATGGTCGCATGGTCTATGGGCTGGCCGTCTGATTATGGGACTAAGGAGCAGCTTGCGAAGATGAGACATTGGAACTACTACGCTCCGCCCCCATATGCTGTTGACATATACTTCAAAAATGGCCGGTTAGTGCGACAGGAGTGGCCAAATCCGCCGTAGTGATCAATTAGTAATTTATCAGCCTATTCCCGTCTTTCTCCTGTTGTGCTAGAATAAACTTGAGCTTGCAGCTAATCGGAAGTCCTGCGGGCTTAGGATAGATTATGACACGCGGCAGGGAACATGCATCGAAGGCGGCGGCTGTTATCTGCCTGGTGGCGTTTCTGCTGCTGGGCATCAGCACTAATGTACATACTCACGACTTTCCTGTCTGCCGCCTCGTTTCTTCGAACGCTACCTCGTTCCGTGCCCTGCCTGCTCCTGCTCATCACTGCGCCGCATGTGACCTGATGGCGAGCGATACCGGGCCGGCAACCTTTTCTCCGGCTTTTTCATTGTGTCCTGAACCGGTCGATATCGCACTTATCATCACCCCAACTGAAATCACATCGCCGGCTCCCACATCCGCCGGTTCCACCAGAGCTCCTCCGTTGTCCTGACCCCGTAGTATCTGTTCTGTTTTTCGCTTTTCTTTATACGGGTATAAGCGCGTCTGTATGCGCGTGTTGTTCTTATAATGGAGGTTCACCCTGGAACGCAGTAAAGTAATGGTTAATATCCAGCGCTTTTTACCGCTGGCTGTAGGATATGCTCTTCTCCAAACCATCTCGAGCGGGGGGATAACGCCCTGGATGACGACCTTCGCCACGTTCTTTGCGGCAATTCTACTCGAGGCGATGCCGTTCATGCTGATCGGCGCGATCCTTTCGGGGACGATCGAGGTTTTTGTGCCGAGGGAAAGAATCGCGAGGTGGGTCCCGCAAAACCGTTTTGTCGCGGTGATGTTGTTTGGCTTATTGGGCATCATATTTCCGATCTGTGAATGCGGGATAGTACCCGTCATTCGCCGGCTCCTGCGTAAAGGCGTCCCGCTTTCCTGTGGAATCACTTATCTCCTCGCGGCGCCTATCGTCCAGCCGGTCGTTCTCATCGCCACTCTCGTAGCATTTATGGGATCGTGGGAAATTGCGTGGTTGAGGGTCTTGGGAGGGTATCTAGTAGCCATAACGGTCGGAATGCTCGCCGCGATATTCCTGGACCCGAAGAGTAAGGAGCATATAGTCTTCGATCTCGCTACTGATGATTACGCCGAACCGACATGCGGCTGCGGATGCGATGAGCACCATCATCACGATCATGACTGTGGGTGCGATGAGCACCATCATCACGATGACGATTGTTGCTGCGGTCACGATCATGCCGATGAACTCGCTGATAATAAATTCGCAAAAGTCGAATTCGTGCTCCGGCACGCCGCGCAGGATTTCCTGTCCACCGGCTCGTATCTCATCTTCGGGGCATTCATTGCGGCGGCAATGCAGACCTTCATCGGGCAGGACACTCTTGCCCGCATCGGCCACGGCCCGATATTAGCGCCGCTGGTTATGATGGTCCTTGCGTTTACTCTATCGCTCTGCTCGGCAGCGGATGCATTTGTGGCAACATCGTTTACGCAGTTCTCGATTGCCGCAAGAATGGCGTTTCTTGTTATGGGACCGATGGTCGATATAAAGCTGATGGCTATGTATAATGGGTTCCTGTCCAGAAAGGCTACAATCTTCATCTTCGGCCTGGCTGCAGGCTTGGCGTTTATTTATTCAATAGTTATGCGGCTGGTGGGGATGTAATTATGAGTTCTAAGACTAAGATCAAATATGACTGGCGCGAAGTGGCGGTCTTTGCCGCCTGGGCGCTTTTCTTCCTGTTCACTATGGTCTCGGGGAGGCTTCCGCTCTATATCAATCCGAAATTCGGGGTGCTTCCGCTGCTCGGTACACTGGTTACCGCATTGATGGCGCTGGCGCTCAGGTATGGACGGAAGCACATCGGCTGCGCGGAGCATCGGGACTGGTCGATGCTGTCGTGGTTTTTAATGCCGGTGATCGTATCGCTGATAATACCTCCTGTTGGACTCGGAGCGTTTGTCGCCGGGAACCGCCAGGCTAATCTCCTTGGCCCGTCTCAAGGCAGCGGAGCGATCTCGTTGAATTTGAGCGGTCGGTCGGGGTATAAAGATGTCACCATACTCCAATTGGCTGACGCCGGAGAAATTAAGGGAGGAAAGGTCACTGTCGAGGGCCAGCTTCTCAGCAGTGATCAGAAGCTGGGTGCGAACGAGTGCCTGATCGCGCATTATCAGATGGTTTGCTGTGTGGCTGATGTTCGTCCGGTTGCGATTATCCTCCGGTACCCGGAAGGTTATAAACCGACCGCGGATCAGTGGGTGCGCGTGAACGGGATCGCGAGGCGAGAGAAGCGCGGTGTTGTCCTGGAAGCGCAGGTTATCCAGCCGATATCGACGCCAAACCCGCCCTATCTCTATTGATTGCATTAATTTACTCGGAGGTTACCTTCGTTGAAAGAAACGCTTATAGATGCGCTTATAGACAGCGTAAAGATGATCCCGTTCCTGCTGTTCATCTATTACATAGTAGAATGGCTCGAATATCAATACGGGACTACCATACGTTCGAAGATACAAAGGGCGGCGAAAGCAGGTCCGCTGGTGGGTTCGATATTCGGCTGTGTCCCGCAGTGCGGATTTTCCGTGCTTGCGAGCGCGATGTATACCCGACGTTTAATCACAGTTGGGACTATGATCGCGGTCTTCCTTTCCACATCCGATGAAGCGATACCTGTTATTCTTGCGCAGCCGAATAAGGCATGGCTCGTAGCTCCTCTGATTGCGGCAAAGCTCGTGATCGCCATAATTAGTGGTTACGCTATCGATATTGCCCTTAACAGTTATCGTAAACCTCTCGTTAAGGGCACCAAGGAGGATATGGAGGAGCTTCATGAGAAAGGCTGTTGCGAGCATCACGTCACCGGCGACAATCATACCCGTGAACTGCTGATCCACCCGCTTGTGCACACAGCAAAGGTGTTTGTGTTTGTCCTTGCGGTTACGGTCGGTATCAATCTGCTCATATTTTCGGTTGGTGAGCAGAACCTGGGGAAGTTTCTCCTGCAGCGATCTCCTCTGCAACCCGTGCTGACGGCGCTGGTCGGCCTTATTCCTAACTGCGCCGCATCGGTAGCTATAACCCAGGTTTTTCTTAAAGGCGCGATCAGCTTCGGTTCCGCGATAGCCGGCCTGTGTGCAAGCGGTGGTCTGGGTCTCATCGTTCTAATGAAAGAAAATGATAACCCCAGCGACACATTTCGTATCCTAGGAATTCTCCTGGGAATCAGCATCGTCGTTGGAATCATAATCCAATACACCTACGGCTAGAGATTTAATCGTGAGGGAGAGGGAACAGGTAACAGAGTAGCGGAGAGCAGAGAGTAGAGAGTAGAGAGCAGAGGGTGGGGAAGGAAAATGCTCAACGCTAAATAACCTGCGGCCAATACTCATTACTCACTAATCACTACACATTGAAGGAAACTTCGCCCGCGTGCCTAAACCATAGCAGGAATCTCCCAACCATCAAAGCAGCAGGAGCATGCGCTATGGCTTCAGATATTATCCTCTGGCTTGAGGATCTCGATCTCGGCAAGGTTATACAAGGTTTTGGTGACGCGCGGGCACGTGGGACCGTCGACAATAGACCGCTGAGGCTTGCGGGCAAGACCTACGAGCACGGTATTGGCACTCACGCAAGAAGCGAAATGAAAATCGACCTGAAAAAGGCAGCGACCAGGTTCGAGGCAATTGCGGGGGTCGATGACGAAGTCGAGGGCAGGGGATCGGTGGTCTTCGAGGTATGGGTCGATGGCAGCCGCGTCGCTCATTCCAATGTGATCTACGGCGAAGATCCGCCAGTGAGCTTTTCAGTCGATCTTGCAGGTGCGGGTGAGCTTGTTCTTGTAGTAAAAGATGCTGGCGATGGTAACGGCAGTGACCATGCCGACTGGGCTGATGCGAAGCTCGTTCTCGATCCCAGCGCAAAGGACCACCCTGAAACACTCCCCGCGAATCCACTTCTGCCCTACGCATCGCGCGAGAGCCGTGAGATCAATATGCAAGCTCCCAAGTGGTTTGGCGCGCTGGTGGGAGTCCCATTCTCTCTCGAGATTTCAGCCACCGGCGCTGGCCCGCTTTCATATACGGCGGAGAACCTTCCCCCGGGCCTTACTTTCGATAATGGCATCATTTCCGGCGCGATCAATGAGCCCGGCGATTTTACCATCGAGGTTGAGGTCACCGGCAGCGAGGGCTCAGTGCGCCGCAGCATAACTATAATCTGCCTTGATCTTCCCTATGGCGCTGCTCCGGAGCCTGTGATCTCCGGTCCGCGTGTCGTCGGGACTACTCCCGGTAGGCCGTTCCTGTTTCTCATTCCCGCGTCAGGCGAAGCGCCGCTTACATTCAGCGCGGTGAACCTGCCCGAGGGGCTGTCTCTCGACCCCGCTACCGGTATCATCACCGGTTCTCTCCGAAACAAGGGTGAGTTCGATGTGGATATAACCGTCACCAATGCCTTCGGTTCAACCAGCCGAAGCCTCAGGATAATCGGTGGAGAGCATAAGCTCGCGCTCACCCCGCCGATGGGCTGGAACTCCTGGAATGCATGGGGGATGGCGGTTGACGATGAGAAAGTGCGTTCGGCTGCGGAGTGGATGGTGAAACTCGGCCTAGCCGCGCGCGGATTTATGTATATCAATATCGACGACGGCTGGGAGGGTGGTCGCGATGAAAACGGCGAGATCCTCCCCAACGAGAAGTTCTCTGATATGCAAGCTCTCGCCGGATATGTCCATTCCCATGGCCTCAGGATCGGCATCTACTCATCACCCGGCCCCAAGACCTGCGGCGGCTTGGAGGCCAGTTATCAGCATGAGCAGCAGGACGCTCTCACATGGTCGAAATGGGGCTTTGATTATATCAAATACGACTGGTGCTCCTATGCGACTATCGTTACTCCAAAATCTCGCGAGGACAATGCCAGGCCGTACAAGTTGATGCGGGAGTGCCTGGATAACTGCGACCGGGACATCATTTTTAGTGTCTGCTGGAGCGCGCCGGAGGTTGGAATATGGGCGCCGGAAGCCGGTGGTAATCTCTGGCGCACGACCGGCGATATCGTCGATACCTGGGGCAGCGTGTCGAGCATCGGGTTTAGCCACGATGGCTACGAGAGATATGCAGGTCCCGGTCATTGGAACGATCCTGATATGCTTGTTCTCGGCAAGGTGGGGTGGGGACCGACGCTTCATAACACACGCCTCACTCCTTACGAGCAGATAACGCATATCACGCTCTGGTGCCTTCTCGCAGCCCCGCTCCTGCTCGGCTGCGACCTCAGCCGGCTCGATCCGTTTACAGTGGCGCTTCTCACAAACGAGGAAGTTATCGATATCGATCAGGACCCATTAGGTAAACCCGCCAATCGAAGATCCAAGGATGGCGATAAGGAAGTCTGGGCTCGCCCGCTCTGGGACGGAACAATCGCCGCCGGTCTATTTAACCGCGGCTCCGAACCAACTGAAGTGACTGTCAATTGGTCCGATCTCGGTATAACCGGCGTTTATCCCGTCCGCGATCTCTGGCGAAAGAAAGATCTCGGCGCTTTCACCAATTCATTCACCGTTACGGTTCCTCCGCACGGAGCAGCTATGGTGAAGATCGGTAAATAACTGATATTATGCATGGGTGGCGGTTGCTGAATCGTCGCTCCTGTTGAATTAGCAGAGAGGGAAATCAGGAAAGTGAAGCCATATCATATCCTATCTCTAGCCACCGTTCCAGACGAAGAGCGTCCCATCGCCATCAGCCTCCAAGGCCTGGCGAACCGCGAGGAGCCGAGCGTATACCTGCTCCCCAGGCCGGATGGTCCTGAAAACCACTGGGTCGAATGGTATCGCCGTTACGGTTATGAGCCCGAGGAGACTACTCTCGATAATCTGCTTTCTCTTTTCAAATCCAGCTGCCAGGGCTGCATAATAATCGATTCATCGGTTCCGGATACGATCAATGTCGCGATGTCCCTTGCGGGGCTGATGGATGCTATTGTGTGCTCACCTTCGGCTGTGGATAAAATGGCGGCTCTCGGTCTTAAGCCTCTTGTAGACTTGCGAGGCAGGTTCAACGGGCGCGTCGAGCCTTACCGCTGGCTTGCCTCGGAATACCTTGGTAAGTTCGACCTAAAGGTCCTTGCGAACTACAACATGAACGAGCAGCCTCGCATCGCATCTGATATGGATTATCTCATCGCCCACCGCGGCTTTTGCATGGGTCTGAGCGTGAATGACGCCGATTATCCCGATGAAGCGCGGCTCTGGGACCAGGTTCAGACCGCCGCACCCGATGGAGCTATAATGATCGGCTGGCATACCCCGCGCGACAGCGAAGCCACTCATGTCTATTTCGCCAGCCGCCATAATGTCTGCCTCTACTGCGGTTATGCGTGGAACATGTCGTTCCATCAGCACATCGACGCGCTTAGCGAATACTCCCAGCCGCACTGTGAATCCGCAACCTGTGATCCCAACGCGCGCTATATCACAATCACCCTTTCCGACGGCGATTCCTGGCACTCGATGGCTGATGTTCAGAAAAAGTTCTGGCTGCATCCGCGCAGGGGCGAATATCCCCTGGGCTGGGAGGTGGCTCCGATATTCGCCGAGGTCGGTCCCGCTTTACTCGAATACTATTACAGCACCCGCACCGAGAACGACTACCTCGTCTGCGGGCCTTCCGGCATCGCCTACAACTACCTCAGCGGCTATTCCGAGTGGTGGAAATTCCTGCAAAAGAGCGCCGATGCAATGAACGCAACCTCTTTACGAACTATCTGGACTATCAACCGTATTGTCCGCCATGTTCCCGGTGGTGGAATCGAGCATACGATTAACAGTGGCCCGATTGTCTATACACGCAAACAAATGGAGGAGTTTGGTGGGATTAAGGATGAAAAAGGCGCGGATATCGTAGATGCGACAGTCATCCGGCGCTATATGGACTGCATATCCGATGCGCTGGGATTTTTCCAGGGATGGGAACGGATTCCCGGCGCGGATCCGAGCTGGACTGATGGCAAGATCTGGAGCCCGGCTGGTGGGCTGGTACGTAAAGATATCGACGGCGCTATCCGCGAATTCGATGAAGCATCCGCGCGCCAGCCGCTGCCTTCGTTTGTATCGGGTCATGTGAACTGCTATGATGCGGATATGGATGTGGTAATCGAGACTATCGACCGCCTCCGCGCCAGGGGTTATACCGTAGTCCGTCCCGATGTCTTTCTACGCCTCGCGCAGGATGCCTTCGCGCGCGGACTTAAAGGCGGGAGCTAGGCCAGGCGTCTTTTTCGCGCGATCATGAGTAGTGAAGCGCCGCCAAGCACGGTGAGCAAGCATGCGGGTATCTCCGGCACGGATTGAGTTTCGATGTTTACCCCTTGTATCCCAGCCGGCGCATAGAGCTCGGTGTCATAGAGTACATTGTCCTGTATGCCATGACCCCATATCCAGACCTCGAGCGTAGCGCCGCTTGGCAGATTAGGCAGAGAAGAAAACTCCAGATCGACGATCTGACCGGTCCAGCTCTGCCCCGGCGCCAATTGCGGCAGCCACGGCATGCTGGCCTGATATACCGGCGATATTGCCGTATATGAATCGGCAGTCGCCAGATCGTCGAGGAATCCTGTAACGAAGAGATAATCCTGTATCGTGTAGATCGAGCTGGATGGGTTCGAGATCGTTCCGAATAATCTCAGCGTAGTGGGTGATTGCCACAGGATCGAATCGGCTGTCCAGCTCCAGCCGAACGGTCCGGGAGAATCCGGATTTGCTGAGCATGATATACCGAATGTCAGTGTAATTAATACGATCCCCCAGCACAGCAGAACTGCGGGCTTACCACATATCATCATTCCGGGCTGCCTCCTTGCATTGTCAAAGAATGCTACCCATAAGCAGCCGGTCTCTAACGTGAAGCATTACTGAGTTTCAGGCAATATAGTGGCAATTTGGCAGAAGGTTTCGCACACAATCTGAACTGCCAATACATTGCATCACCATACGAAACTCAATAGACATGCAGCCTTTCAAGCCTCTCGATTGCCCTTCTCAGCGTCTCCTCTGTCTTGCAAAATGCGAAGCGGATTTTATTCTTTCCCAGGTCGTTGGTGGAATAGAAGCTGCTGCCCGGCACTGTCGCGACACCGATCTCGTTTACCAGGTAGATCGCAAACTCCGTATCGTCTCTCGCCTCGAATCCCGCTATATCGGTGAGCACGTAATAAGCTCCCTTCGGCACGAACGGAGTAAAACCGACTTTAGCAAGCTCTTCGCAGATGATATCGCGCTTGTGCTGGTAAAAAGATGCCAGCTTTGTATAATAACTCTCCGGCATCCGCATCGCCGCAACCCCCGCTTCCTGCAGCGGAGCGGGCGCGCCCACAGTGAGGAAATCGTGCACCTTGCGGATCGCATTCGATATCTCCTCGGGCGCGATTATATAGCCGATCCTCCAGCCCGTCGCGGAGTAGGTCTTCGACATCCCGCTGATCGTTATTGTCCGATCCTCAAGCCCCGCAACCGATGCCGGAGATACATGCTTCTCCCCATCGTAAAGGATATGCTCGTAGATCTCGTCAGTCACCACCAGCGCATCGTAGCGGTTGCAGAGCTCTGATATGAGCTCGAGTTCCTCGCGCGTAAACACTTTCCCCGATGGATTATGCGGTGTATTGATGATTATCGCTTTGGTCTTATCCGAAAACGCGGCGCGTAGAGCATCAGGATCGAAATTGAAATCCGGCTCGATCAGCGGCACATAGACCGGTTTCGCCCCTGAGACAATCGTATCCGGCCCGTAATTCTCGTAATAAGGTTCGAATA